>FTDB01001715.1_pt1 | contig 12140 bp, 10 predicted proteins | sample 1639741 | NCBI WGS metagenome assembly FTDB01 (sample SAMEA3914869, study PRJEB12502) | metagenome | biome: forest; material: soil | place: USA | collected 2012-03-12 | depth 0.1 m | reverse complement strand
GCATCGAGCAAGCCGATCTTGATCACCCATGCCGGCTGCGCCGCCGTCCATCCGCATCCGCGCAACAAATCCGATGCTCTGCTCCGCGCGATCGCGGACAAAGGCGGCGTGGTGGGCATCTACGAACTGAGCTATCTGGTCTCGCCGCCGGTCCGCCAGCCCAAGCTGGAGGACTATCTCGCCCATCTCACCCATGCGCTGAAGGTGTGCGGCGAGGATCATGTCGGCATCGGCTCCGACGCCGAGCTGACGCGATTCGATACCTCGCCCGAGACGATGAAGGAATGGAACGCCTCGATCGCCGCGCGCAAGGCCGCCGGCGTCTCGGCGCCGGGCGAGGGGCCTCCGCCCTTCGTGGTCGGCCTCAACCGCTCCGACCGCTGCGCGGTGATCGCGCGGGCGCTGCAGAAGCAGGGCTATGGGGAGCGAACCATCGAGAAGGTGCTGGGGGCCAATTTCCAGCGGGTGTTCACGGAGACTTGGACGGCTGGCTAAACCTGGCCGGACCCCCTATGGTGGAAACTTCACCCTCTGCGGCAGTCCAGATTTATGCCAACCTTGCGGTCGATCTTGGAACATGGTGCGCGAGCCGGTCTCGCGCTGATCCTGCTTACCAAAGCGTCGTTCGCACTCGCCGTCGACAAGACTCCACCCGACCGGGAGATCAGGTCGCTCGACCAGCAGATCGACCTGCTGCACCAGAGCGGCCGGGACGAACAGGCGATTCCTTTAGCCAAGCGGGAATTGGAATTGCGCCGGCAGCTCGCCGGCATCGACGATCCCGACTATGCCGCAGGACTTTTCAATCTCGCGATCCTCTATAAAGGCGTCGGACGCTATGACGAAGCGGCGGAGTCGCTGAAACAGGCGCTGGCCATCCGCGAGAGGATCTTGCGGCCGACTCACCCCGACATTGCCGCAACCCTTGGCGCTCTCGCCGATATTTCCCTGCGCCAGAACAAGCTGGCCGATGCCGAAGGTTTTTATGACCGAGCCCTTCGGATCGAGGAAAAGAACCCCGCCAGTGTGCAGCTTGGCGATGACTCCCTCAATCTCGGACAGGTCTATTTCCAGATGGGGCGTTATGATTTGGCCGAGCCGCTCTATCGGCGTGGCCTTGCCATCTATCGCAAGGCTCTTCCTTCCGGTCATGGGAAAATCGGCGTGGCCCTGGCCAGTCTTGCCGCTACCTGTAAGGCCCAGCGCCGCTATGGCGATGCTGAAGCTCTGCTCACGGAGCTCGTCGGGCTGCGTGAGCAATCCGGCGGCGCAGACCTTGTGGCCGCTCTGGGCGATCTTGCCGTTCTCTACAAGGAACAAGGCCGGGATTCGGAGGCGGAACCGCTCGCGAAACGCGCCGTCGAAATCGGTCAGAGCGCCTATGGTCCGGACAGTCCCCTTCTCGCCGTCGCCCTAAATCGCCTGGCCGAACTTTATCTCGCCGAAAATCGCGTGGGGGAAGCGGAGCCGCTGCTGAAGGAAAGTCTAGCGATCTTCGAAAAAGCAGGCCGTGCGGACACGGCAGAGGCGGCGGCCAATCTCGACAATCTCGGAACATCGAGCCGGCGCCGCGGTCGTTGGAGCGACGCGGAGAGCTATTACCAGCGCGGCTTGGCGATCCGAGAAAAGCTGGAGCCGGACAGCGGCAATGTCGCTTTCAGCCTCAACAATCTGGCGGGTCTCTATCAAGAGCAGGGCCGTTACGCGCAAGTCGAGCCCCTCTATAAGCGGAGCTTGGCGATCTATGAAAAAGCGTATGGTCCCGAGAGCATGAACGTCGCCACCGGCCAGTCCAACCTGGCCAGCCTGTATATTCTCGAGGAGCGCTACGCCGACGCAGAGCCCCTGCTGCAGAAAAGCCTGACCCTGCGCGAGAAAGCGCTGGGGCCGGACCATCCCAATGTCGCTAACAGCCTCGGCAATCTGGCTTCGCTCTATGCCAGGCAGAAACGCTATGCCGAGGCGGAGCTCGTCTGGTTGCGCAATATAGCCATCCTCGAAAAGGCCGGTGGGGCCGGCAATCCGGTGATGGCCAACAGCCTGAACAATCTCGGTGTGGTCTATTCCAGTCAGAGCAAGGACGAGCAAGCCCAGGCCGCTTTTCAAAAGAGCCTGGAGATCCGCGAGGCCGTTCTCGGCCCGGACCATCTGGAGGTCGCGGCGACGCTCAACAATATGGCGACGCTCTGCTCCAACCAGACCAAATATCCGCAGGCGGAATCCCTGTTGAGGCGGGTCTTGGCGATCTATGCCAAGGCGGCCGGCGAAAACAGCCCGCTCTACGCATCGGGATTGGAAAGATTGGCGGCGCTTTTGGAGCGTGAGAGCCGTGACGATCTGGCCAGGCCGTTGCTGAGCAGAGCAAAGGCCATCCGGGCCAAGAGCGCAACCCTCTAAACCTTCTCCCGCCGCATCTCCATCGCCTTGGGCAGCCAGCGCTGCAGGCTGATTTGCAGCACCGGCAGGCGCAGCGGTTTGGTCAGCAGGCCCTGCATGCCGGCTTCGGTGCAGCGTTCGGCCGTTTCGGGCAGGGCGTCGGCGGTCAAGGCGAGGATCGGCAGATCGGCGCCGGGCAGGGCGCGGACGGCGCGGGCCAGTTGCACGCCGTCCATCTGCGGCATGTGGAAGTCGGTCAGGATCATTCCGTAGTAATCCTGCTGCTGGAAGCGGCCGAAGGCTTCGACTCCATCCTCGGTCAAATCATAGATCATGCCGAGGCGGTCCAGCATTTTGGAGATCACCACCCGGTTGGTGACATTGTCCTCGGCGACCAGGATGACGGTGCCGGCGGCTTCGGCGGCGGCACGGTCGGGCGGCAGATAGAGGCGGTCCTGCGGTGCCGATTTTCCGGCGACTCTGCGGCCCAGACCGGCCTCGACGGCAGCGATCAGATCGCGGCCCCGCACCGGCTTATGCACGGCGCGACCCGATTCGGGCATTGGACGGTCGAAATTGATCAGGGCGATCGACACCTTGTGCGGCGGGGCGGCCCCATCATGCACCACCACGTCGGCCTGGCTGGAGGTGGCGGCGATCGTCGCTCCCTGGCCGATCAGCATATGCTCGACCGATTCCTTCAATGGCGAGCCGGCGACCACGAGGACGCGCACGCCCTTGAGCTTGCCGTTAGCGGGCGGCTCCTCGAAATGCGGCTGCGGTACCGTGAAGAGGAAACGCGAGCCTTTACCGAGCTCGCTTTCCAGCCAGATGCGGCCGCCCATCAATTCCAGCAGCTTCTTGCAGATCGAGAGGCCGAGACCGGTGCCGCCGAAACGGCGAGCCACCGAGGCGCTGCCCTGGATGAAGGGATTGAACAAGGTGGCCTGGATGTCGGGCGCGATGCCGGGGCCGGTATCCGAGATGGCAAAGCGCAAATTCATATCGTCGCGCTCGACCTGCACCCGGATATGGCCGCGCTCGGTGAATTTGACGGCATTGCCGACCAGGTTCAGCAGCACCTGACGCAGGCGGACGGGGTCGCCCTGGATACGGGCCGGCAGGGTATGGGCGATCTCGATCACCACCTCGATGTCCTTTTCGCGGGCACGCGGCGCCACCACCTGGGCGACGTCCTCGACCACGTCGGCGAGCTGGAAATCGAGATTTTCGAGCTGCATCTGCCCGGCCTCGATCTTCGAGAAATCGAGCAGATCGTTGATCACGGTCAGGAGGCCGTCGGCGGAGCGGTTGATGATCGAGGCCATGCTGCGCTGCTCGGAATCGAGCTTGGATTGCAGCAGCAATTCGGTCATCGCCGCCACGCCATTCATCGGCGTGCGGATCTCATGGCTCATCATCGCCAGAAAATCGGATTTGGCGCGGCTGCCGGCTTCGGCCTGCAGGCCGGCCGAGGTCAGTTCGTCGATCAGGCGCTGATTGTCGAATCTGAGACGAATCGATTGCGCCAGGATGCGCTCGGCATTGCGGCTGCTGAGATAGACCACGGCGAGGAAGATCACCGCCATGAGGGCGAGCAAGGTGTATTCGCGCCGTCCCGACAGAACCTGTGGGAAGATCAAGCCCGTCATCACCGGCAGCGCATAGGCCAGCATGGCCGGTGTATAGGCCGAGAGACTGGCGAGACTCGCGGCGGTCAGGCCGGTCAGAATGATCGAGACGAACAGCGCGTGAAAGGGATCCTCGGGCGTGAAGCTGAGAATGCCGAACACCATCCACAGTACGCCGGCGACGCTGAGATTGGCCGCCAGCAGAAAGCCCCAGCGCCGCGCATCCTGAGTCTTCCATTGGACACGCCGATAGACCACGACGCCCCAATAGCGCACCGCCATGGTGACCAGATAGACCCCGAGCCAAATCCAGATCCAATCGCCGACAGCATCGTGCACGCCCACGGAGGCGAGAATGGCGACGATGCCTCCGCTGACATTGGAAAACGGCATGTTGCGGGCTAAAGCCGCAACTTTCTCGGCATGTATGCGTTGTTCGAGCGCAAACGCGCGGTTTGCCATCCCAACCCCTCCTCGCGACGGCGGCACATCATGCGCGATTGGAGTCAGACTCTCAAGGTTCGTGGCCGGTCGGCCCACCAGCGCTTGGCAAGTTCTTCCGCCTCGGGGGCGGTATCGGCTCTGCCGCACAGCTTCAGGGCGATGGCGGCGGTGCCGGCGACGATGGTTTCGGCGACCGGGTCCTCGGTTTCGCCCAGCCACAAGGCCGCCAGGAAGGTCGGATCGAGATCGCTCTCGGACGGGCTGGTCTCGAGCAGCGCCGCCCATTCCTCTTCGAAAGGTTCGCCATTCAGCAGGCCCTCGACCTGACAGGGCTTTTCGACGCGGCGTTCGACCTCGCCGCCATCGCCCTTGAAGCAGGCGAGATTCTTCTGGCCGAGCAGCCGGGCGGCATCGCGATGGACGGCGCGGTAGTTCGGGTGGAACACGCTGATCAGGGAAGCCGGCGCGTCGAAAGGATTGAGATGACGGATCACGCTGTGCAGCGGCGAGCGCAGGCCGAGCAGCCATTTCAGCTCCATCAGAGAGTCGAGGCGCGGGTGGAACAGGCCCATCGGGATATAGGCGAAGTTATATTGTGCGAGATCCAGCGCCGCCCGTCTCAGATCGGCAGCGGGAGAAATTCCGAGGGCGTGCAAAGCATCCTCGGTGAAGACACGGCCGGCGGTGTGGCCTTCTGCACCATGCATGGCCACAGTGACGCGATGCGCGGCCAGCAGCAGCGCCGCCAGGATGAACAGCGGCGCGCGGCGTGCCTTGCCGGCGTAAGACGGCCAGTCGAGATCGACCGGTACCGAGGCCTGCGGCAAGGTGGCGCGGATCGCCTGGGCGAAGCCGGCCAATTCCTCCGGCGTCTCGGTCTTGACGCGCAGCAGGCAGAAGAAGGCGCCGAGCTGTTCGGGCGTCACATCGCCCGCCAGGATCATGGCCGCGGCGTCGCGGCATTCTTCCTGGGTCAGCGGGCGCGAGAGACGCGGGCCTTTACCGAGGATGCGGACGAAGTGCGCGAAGGGATGCTCAGCCATGATCAGAACCAGCCGACGATCGGGGTATGGGCGACGGTGAGGGCGACGAAGCCCTTCATATCGACGATGCCGACGCCGGGAGCGAGATCGGCGCGGCCGAGGCCGCGTGCCGCCAGATCCTCGGCCAGCACATAGAGCGCACGGGCCGGGTTGCTGAGCGGGGCGAGGCCGGCATAGACGCCGTCTTCGAGCAGCAGCAGGGTCGAATCCGAGGTGGCACGGCCGAGGCAACGCTCCAGGGCGGCGGCCGAATATATGGTGTGCAGCGGCGTCATCCCGTCACCACGACGTCTGCGTCGGCGATCAGGCGGGTCAGATCCCCGCGGGCCAGCAAAGGCAACTCGGCCGGGGTGGCGATGCCGCGCTCGGCCAGCGATTCCCGTTCGACGGAAATCTGCTCGATCGCTTCCTTCACCAGATCGGGCAGGCCGGCCTTCAGCCAGAACACGCCCTCGTCGGCCAGCACCAGATGCACGTCGTGATCGAAGGCGGCGGCGGTCATCGCCAGATCGAACGCCTCGGGGCCGCCCGAGACCGGCGAGCGGGTCTGCAGGAACAGGAAGTTCTTATGCATCCTGACCTCCGAACACCACGACACGGTCGGCGCGGGCGGCCGCTTCCAGCCATTGCCCGACCCCGGAAATTCGAAAGCCTGGCGCCAAATTGGCCTCGCGCACGCCCCGGCGGAGGCCGGCGGTGCTGCACAGGATCAGCTCGACCCGGCTCTCTTCGGCAAAAGCGCTCCAGTCGGCGACCGCATTGCCTTCGGCCGGCGGCGGCGAGGACAGGCGATTGGCATGATGCGCACCGTCGCCCTGGAAGAAAATCTGGATGACTTCATGACCCTGGGCCATCGCTTCTCGGGCGAAGGCCAGCGGGGTCGACGTGCCGGCTTTTGGAGCCGACCGGATCAGCAGGGCGAACTTCATGCCCAGGCGGCCTGGGTCTGGTCGAGGATCATGGCGGCGATTTCCTCCTCCTCGCCGACCCCCTGCAGCAGGACGGCGTTCTCGCCGGCGAACAGTGGCGGCAAATCTTCCGAAGCATGCATGCCGGCCGACAGCAGCAGCGGTTGCGCCACGACGAAGAGGCGGCTCACCGCGGCGCGCCAATTGGCGGCGAAAGGTGCCTGCTCGAGATAGACTACCGTCACTTCGGCAAAACCGCCCATCGAGCGCAAGGTTTCGGCGATGGCTTCCGGCGTACGATTGGCCCCACCTTCGCGCGAGCCATGGGCGATCAGCAGCAGGGTGGTGCGGGACGGATCGGCCGTGGCGGCCAAAGCGCGGCGGCGGATCATGCCGGGCAGGGCGGGGTGGCAGCCGACCGGCGGGCAATAGACGATGCGGCCGGACTGAGTAGCGAGGCCGAGGCGCTCGGGGATCAGCTGCTCGGTATGTTTGCCCAAGCCCGCAAAATAGGGGACGACGAAAACCTTCCCTTCGCGCAGCTGAGCGGGCGACAGTTCGGGCGCCTGACGCCAGAAGGCGACATCGACATGGGCGAATTTCTGCATCAGGCGCCCGGCGATCCGGTAGAGGCCATTCGCCGCCTTCGGGTAGCGCGTCGAACCGTGAGCGATCAGCAGCAGGGAAGCATCCTCAGTCATAACAACAGCTTATCAGAATGAGTAACCGATAGTGCCGATGATCTGGCGGGGCGGAATATATTGCTGGCTGGTCTGGAAGGTGCCGTAAGGATCGGTGTAGCGCGAATTGACGCCCGCCTTGTTGGCGAGGTTGGAGGCGGTCAGCGACAGGGTGTAATTGCCGGCATCGGGCGCGTAATCGAGATTGAGGTTCCACAGCCCATAAGCCTTGACCCGGTCCAGGGCCGGCTCCTCGAACACCCGCGACCAGAGAGCGCCGCGATAGATATATTCGATCCTGGGTGTCAGCGTTCCGGCCGCCGCCGAAATTGCATAGGAGATATTGATCGAGCCGGCAAAGTCCGGGGTCTTGGGCGGCGTGTTGCCGCCGATATTCCGCGCCGCCGCCGTCACCGCCGCCCAGCAGGCCGGGTTATAGTAGGCGCCGCCGAAGCCGCAGGCCGGATTGGTCGCCTCGATCACCTGCTGCACCGAGGAATCGATGGTGCGATAGCTGCCCTGCACCGAACCGCTTTCGGCGGTCAGATTGGCATTGATCCGTAAGCGGTCGGCCAGCGCCACCCAGGAGAATTCCGCCTCGCCGCCCCAGACATGGACGGAGGGAATATTGGCCATGCCGCCATCGAACGGCACCGGGTCCGTCTCGATATATTGCATGTCGCGATAGTCGTAGAAGAAGGCCGCGAGATTGGCGCGCAAATGCCGGTCGAACAGGAAATTCTTCGAGCCGATCTCGAAGGCGGTATTGGTTTCCGGCTTGAAGCTGTCGGGCACCACCACCGCCGAGGCGATACCGTTGACGCCGCCCGGCTTGTAGCCGCGCGAAAAGCTGGCATAGGCCAGACTGTCCGGCGTCACATCATAATCGAGTTCGAGACGCCAGGTCGGCGTGTGGCCGCTATAGTGATGCCGCACCGAACTGATCGCGAAGGCCGAGAAATTCGCCGCCGACAGATCATAGGCGTCGTCATTGAACCGCCCGCCCGCCGTCACTCGCAGCGAGTCGGTGATCGGCCAGGTGGCCTGCAGAAAGGGCGAAACCGACTGACGCTCGACATATTCGTAATTGCCGTAAGCGAGATTGGCCGGCGGATGGACCATGAAGCCCGGCCCGATCGAGGTGTCGGGATTGGGCGTGCTGCCCTCGAACTCGGCGACGAATTGCGAGCTGTGCTGGCTCAGCAGAAAGAGGCCGCCGATCCATTGCAGGCGGCTGTCGGGTGCGGAGAGGAAATCGAGCTCTTCATTGATGTTCTGCAGGCTCGTGTTCCAGGCGGCGATATCGTCATAGGCGCCCAGCAGCGAAAAGGCGCTGCGCGAGCTGTCCTCATGCTGGCGATGATCGAGGCCTTGGAACGCGCTGACCGATTTGACGCTGAACCAAGGCAGGTCCCACTTCAGATCGAGATGATAGAGCTTCGTGTCGAGATTGAATTTCGCCGGATAATCTTGCGTCACCACGCGCGGGTCTGGACTGGGATCGTCGATATTCTTCTGCGCCGCTCCATTCTGGTCGGCGCTGTACCATTGGCCGGTCAGGGTCGCCGAGAAAGAGCCGGTCGGCTTCCACAGAATGGCCATCTTGCCCGACACATCGCCGGCATCGTCGAGCTTTTCCGAAAGAGCGGTATTGGCGGTGAAGCCGTCATGCTGGAAATGCTGGCCCGAGATCCGCACCGCCAGCGTATCGGTGAGCGGGACATTCACCTCGGCGCGCTCGCGATGCAGCGCATAGGTGCCGAAGCTGACGTCGCCGGTGCCCGAGAAGCCGGTGAGATCCGGCTGTTTGGTGACCAGGCTGATCGCGCCGCCGATGGCGCTCTGGCCGTAAAGCGCGCCTTGCGGGCCGCGCAGCACTTCGATGTGATCGAGATCGAACAGGGTCTGGTCGAGCGAGATGGTGTTGGCGACATAGACGCCGTCGACGAACAGAGCGACGCCCGGTACGGTGATCGGTGCGTTCTCCGGAGTCTCCGACCCGACGCCGCGGATCGTGACCACCGTCTCATAGCCGGAGCTTTTGGTGATCTCGAGACTCGGCACCATGCCGTTGAGGCCGGCCAGATCGGCGACGTTGGATTTGTCGAGCGTGTCGGGCGAAATCGCGGTCAGCGCCAGGGCCGTCTTCTGCAGATCGGTCGAGCGGCGCTCGGCGGTGACGACCACTTCCTGGATCGGCGCGGCCACCTGCGCCGCTGCCGGCAATAGCGGCACGGTCAATGCCGCCATCCAGCGGATTGCTGTCTTCAAGACCCTTACCCTCTCACACCCTCTTTTGTGCAACACAACATGAGCGTATTACGGTGGAATATCCAGAGGGGGAGGTTTGATGTTCGGTCTGCCATCGGACAAGGGAGGCAAGGATCTGGGAGTGTTCCTGCCGATCGCCAATGGCGGCTGGATCCTGTCCAGTACCGCGCCGCGCCTGGACGGCTCGTTCGACTATAACCGCCAGGTCGCAAAGCTCGCCGACGAGACCGGCTTCGATTTCATCATGTCGATGGCGAAATGGCGCGGCTATGGCGGCGCCACCCAGCATTGGCGCTATTCGCTCGAGTCGCAGATGACGATGGCGGGGCTGGCGGCGGTGACGAGCCGGGTCAAGGTGTGGGCGACGGTGCATACCCTGCTGCAAAATCCCGCCGTGACGGCGAAGATGATCGCCACCCTGGATCAGATCAGCGGCGGACGCGCCGGGCTCAACGTCGTCACCGGTTCCTATCGCGGCGAGTTCGAGCAGATGCATGCCTGGCGCAACGAGCTCGACCATGACCAGCGCTATGATCTGGCCGAAGAATGGGTGCAGGTGGTCAAGCGGCTATGGACCGAGGATTCGGTGTCCTATCAGGGCCGCTTCTTCACCATGGAGGACTGCCAGTCCGACCCCAAGCCGCAGAAGCCGCCCTTCCTGATCTGCGCCGGCACATCGGAGCGCGGCGTGCGCTTCACCGCGACGCAGACCGACGCCATCTTCGCCAGCGGCCGCGACGATGCCGAACTGCGCCAGATCAGCGTCAGCGCAAAAGCGATGGCGCGCGAGGCGGGGCGGGCTTTGCGGACCTATACGATGCTGACGCTGGTGATCGGTGAAACGGATGCCGACGCCCGCGCGCAGGAAGATCATCTGCGGACCGGCTTCGATGCCGAGGCCTGCCTCGGCATGATGCGGGCCTATGGCTTCCTCGATGCCGAGATGGGTCAGGAGAATGCCTTCGTGCAAAGCGCGCGCTCGGCCTTCATGTCGCCCCGCGTGGTCGGCTCGCCCGAGACCGTGGCGGCGCGATTGATCGAATTGATCGAAAGCTGCGAACTCGACGGGCTGATGCTGGTGTTTCCCGACTATATCGCTTCGATGCCGGTGTTCGCGGCCGAGATCATGCCGAGGATCCGGGCTCGGTTCGGGGAATAAACTTGTTCCGCATTCCGTCATCCCCACATCCTCTGTAATTTGAAACGCATAAAAAGCGCTTGAGGGCAGAAAAGTGCGGCAAATCGATAAATGGCTGGTGTTCGCGGCGGTCTCGCTGGCGTTCTGCTTTCTCAATCTGGCGACCTTCACGTCGCTGGGCGTGGTGCTGTTCACCATGGCCGGCGAACTCAATTGGTCGATGACGGCGGCCGCCTCCAGCTTTTCCCTGCTTGGCATCGCCTGCGGCCTGTCCAGCCCGCTGCCCGAAATCGCCATGCGCCGTTGGGGAGGGCGGGCGACGCTGGCCATCGGCTCGGCGCTGCTGACGGCGGGCTTCAGTCTGGCGGCGATGGCCCAGGGCATCGCCACCTTCTATGCCGCGATGATCCTGCTCGGCATCGGTTTTTCGATGGCCGCCAATGTCCCGGGGGTCGCACTGATCGCCGCCTGGTTCGACAAGGGCTCTTCGCGCACGATCGGCTATTATTTGATGCTGGGTGCGGTCGGCGGTGCCTTCGGGCCGCCGATCGTCGAAGCCGTCGTGCGCTTCGGCGGCTGGCGCGGCCATTGGCAGGCGATGGCGGTGGTGGCCGCGGTGATCGGCGTGTTCTGCCTGGCTTTCGTCAAAGACCGCGACCGGATTCCCGAATCCGACAAGGCCGAAAAGCCGCCCGCCGATTGGACGCCGCGCGAGGCGATCCTGACGCCGCAATTCCTGCTCGTGGCTGCGGCGATGACGGCTACCATGTTCTGTATCACCACCAATTCCTCGATCGGCTTTTCCCATCTGGTGAAGATGGGCGCCAGTCCGGCCTTTGCCGCGCAGATCCTCGGGGTCATCGCCATTACCGCCACGTTGGTCAAGGGCGCCGCCGGCAAGGCCTGCGAGATGATGCCCTCGACGGCGGTCCTGGCCGCCGGCCTCGTGCTGCAGGCCGCCGGCAACGGCATGCTGGCCTATGCCGACACGACGGCGATGCAATATGGATCCGCCGTGGTATTCGGCTGCGGCTGGGGCCTGGCCTATGTCGCCGGCACCGTCGTGCTGCTCGATTATTTCGGCAAGCCGATCGGCGCCCGCGTGCTGTCCGTGGTCTGGCTGGTTACCACGATCGCCGCGGCTGGGCCGGTGGGGGCGGGCGCCATCGCCGACCACACCGGCAGTTTCTCGCCGATCTTCCTGGTCTATGCCGGCGCCTTGCTCGTGCTGGCGGTGCCGATCGGGTTGATGCGCCAGCCGCACCACAAACTCTCAGTGAGCATCGGCTGACGGCTTCATCGGCGCACCGGCCTTCTTCAGCAGCGGCACCATCAGGGTCGCCACCACGAAGCAGAGCAGGATGACATAGAAGGTGTCCGAGAAGCTCTGCGTCAGCGCCTCGCGATAGGTCAGCGACCAGAGGCGTTTCAAGGCCAGGATCTTGCCTTCCATTGCGGCTTCCGGAACGGCGGGGTTGCTGCTGTTCAGATGCTCGGCCAGATGCAGGAAATGCTGGTTGGTGCGGTTGTTGAGCAGGGTGCCGCACACGGCGATGCCGATGGCGCCGCCCAGATTCCGCATCAGATTGAACAGGCCCGAGGCCAGCTTGAGACGCTCGGGCGGCAGGCCGCCGAGAGTCAGGGTGACG
>FTDB01000111.1_pt1 | contig 12240 bp, 3 predicted proteins | sample 1639741 | NCBI WGS metagenome assembly FTDB01 (sample SAMEA3914869, study PRJEB12502) | metagenome | biome: forest; material: soil | place: USA | collected 2012-03-12 | depth 0.1 m | reverse complement strand
GTCGAAGCTGTTGCCGACGACGTAGGTATCATCGCCAAGCCCGCCCTTCATCACGTCCGCGCCTGCCCCGCCATCCAGCATATTGGCGTTGCTGTCGCCAGTCAGTGTGTCGTTATATTTCGAACCTGTCAGGTTCTCGATACTGTCGAGATAATCGCTGCCGGCCGAACCCGTGTCCTGGTACTGGTCCTGCAACAGCAGCGACACCGTCACCGCCGCCGTGGCCGAGGTATAGGCGGCCGTATCCTGTCCGATATCGCCGTAGAGACTGTCGTCACCCAGGCCGCCTTCCAGGACATCATTGCCGTCACTACCATGCAGGATGTTCATGCCGCTGTCGCCGGTCAAAGTGTCACCGAAGGCCGAGCCATTGACATCCTCGATGCCGGATACATAACCGGCGAGCATATTGCTTTGCATGATGACGCCCTTGTTCAGGTCGACCGTCATGCCACCGTTGCGCAAGGCCATGGACAGCAGGTCGTGGCCGTCGCCGCCACTGATATGGTCCATGCCACGGCTCTGGATAACGTCGTCGCCATCGCCTCCGTACAATGTGTTGCTGGTGAAGCCGCCGGTGATGTTGTCGTTGCCGCTGCCGCCGTCGATATAGGCCGTTTCGTTGGCGTCAAGGACATCATTGCCGGCACCGCCTTCCAACCAGTCGTCACCGCTGCCGCCCTCCAGCAGATCGTTGCCAAGCCCGCCCTGCAGGGTGTCGTTGCCGCCGAGCCCCATCAGAATATTGGCGCCGTTATTACCGATCAGGATATTGTCAAGCGCGTTACCGGTGCCGTTGATGTTGCCGGAGCCGGTCAGGGTCAGGTTCTCGAAGTTATCACCCAGGGTCCAGGTGACCCCCGACATCACCAAGTCGGTGCCTTCATTGGCGTTTTCCATCACCACATCGCCGGTATTGTCGATGACGTAGACGTCGTCGCCCTGGCCGCCGTACATGTGGTCGGCACCGCTGCCGCCATCCAGGGTATCGGCGCCCGATGTACCGTAAACGTATTGATTGCCATTGGTGTTGGGCGCCGCTGCGTAGAGACGGTCGTAAATTTCCATGGAGCTACTGCCGCTGGCCGTGCCCTGCCAGGCAACGATGTAACCACCGCCGCCAAGCCCCGCTATGGTGGGGCCGTAGGAGTCGCCGTCCGTCGGCGTTTCCACCATCGTGGCCGGTCCGACCGCGTGGCTGTCGGCATCGAAACGTTGAACGGCGACCGCAAAGTCCGGCGTGCGGACAACATAGGCGATGGCAAAGCCGCCATCGTCCAGTCCGGTGATGGTCATGCCCAGGTCAGGGGCGTCGCCCGCCACTTCGGTCTCCTGGCCGACCGTGTTGCCCAAGGCGTCATAGCGCTGGAAGAAGAGGGCATCGTCATTGCCGGCACTCACCTCGCCCATCCAGGCGATGACATAGCCACCGTCGGCAAGCGCAGCCACGGAGGAGTCGAGCTGATGACCGGCGGTGGTCGTGTTCACCAGGGTTTCGTTGCCGACAATATTTCCCAGGTCATCGTATTGTTGTTTGTGAATATCATAGTCGCCGTTGCTGGTGGTCGTCCAGGTCACAACAACGCCGCCGTTTACCAAGCCAGCCGCGTTGGCGCGGAACTGAAGATCGGCAACCTGGCTATTGACGGTGAATTCCACACCCATCTTGTTGCCGGCGCCGTCATAGCGCTGGGCATGGATATCGTCGGTTCCATCTCCCGGCGTTTGCCAGGTGATCAGATAACCACCATCGTTGAGCGCCGTCACGTCAGCAAGATTCTGGCTGCCGCTCGTCGTGGTGTTGACCAATGTCGCCGCACCGACACGGTTACCGAACGCATCGAACTTTTGCTGGTAGACGCCCAGAAGCGAGCCATCCTGTTGCATGCTTTCCCAGACAATGACATAGCCGCCATCGGCCAAGCCGGCGACATGGGGGCTATATTGATCATTGGTGGTATAGGTATTGACCAGCACCTCGGAGCCGATCCGATGACCGGCGGCATCGTAACGCTGCGCTGATATGCTGACTCCGGAGCCGTCGATAGCGCTTTGCCAGGTGATGACATAGCCGCCGTCCGCCATCGCGGTGACGTCTGCTCCGGCTTCCTGGTCGCTTAAAATCGTGTTGACGCGAACTTCACCGCCGGCATTGAGAAGGGCGACCATGATTATGCTCCCGAAAAAAAGCTATGCCGCCATGAGTTGAAGTCCGCCCCGGAGGTGGCTTGTACGGCTGTATCGCGACGTTAACACATGGCAGCGATACCGCAAACGCAGGGGGCGGATCAGGATCACCCCTGACAAAGCGCTTTTTTACGTAAACAGGAAATCTCCAGCGTGGGGCGTGGCGGCGTTGTCGAAGACGACGATCGCCGTGACGCCGCCAGAGGTGACGCCATTGGCATCCCACGACAGGGTGTGGGTCGTTGTGTTGTAGACGAACTGCCCCACGCCCGCTGCCGAGGTGGCCGTGCCGGTAAGGCTCAGTTCGCCGGCGGTAAGTGTGTGACCCGCCGCGATGCCGTAGTCGGCACCGGTAAAGCTGAGATGATCGGCGCCGGTGACGAAGTCGACGAGATGATCGAGGCCGTTGGCGATTCCGAACTTGCCGAAGACGAAGGTATCGTTACCCGCCCCGCCGGTCAGAGTGTTGTTGCCTGAATTGCCGGTGATGATGTTGGCGAGCGCATTGCCCGTGCCGTTAATGGCGGTCGTGCCGGTCAGGGTCAGGTTCTCGACATTGGCGCCGAGGGTAAAGGTGATCGACGACTGGACCGTATCGGTGCCTTCGTTGGCGTTCTCATTGGCCTTGTCGAAGCTGTTGTTGACGACGAAGGTATCGTTGCCGGCCCCGCCGTACATCTGGTCGGCGCCGGCGCCGCCGTCGATCAGGTTGTTGCCGGCATTGCCATGGATGATGTTGTTGATGCTGTTGCCGGTGGCGTTGAGATTATCCGTTCCCGTCAGGGTCAGGTTTTCGACATTGGACGGCAAGGTGTAGGTGATCGAGGACAGCACGGTATCCGTGCCTTCGTTGAGACGCTCGCCGACATTATCGAAACTGTTGCCGACAACATAGGTGTCATCGCCCAGCCCTCCCTTCATGACATCGGCCCCGGCGCCGCCATCGAGCAGATTGTTGCCGTTGTCGCCGGTCAGAGTGTCATTGTATTTCGAGCCGGTCAGGTTGGCGAACTGCGACAGGTAATCCATGCCCGCGCTGCCTGTGTCCTGGTACTGGTTCTGCAGCAACAGGCTCACTGTCACGGCCGCTGTGGCCGAAGCGTAGGACGCCGTGTCGCTCTGACCGCCGCCGAACAACTGGTCATCGCCTGCCCCGCCGTCGATCGTGTCGTTGCCCGCCCCGCCCCTGAGGATATTGACGCCGGCATTGCCGATAATCGTGTCGTTAAGCGCGCTTCCTGTCACCGCTTCGATACTGTCGAGGCTGGCGAACGTGACGGACACGCCGCCATAGGTCGCGTAGGCCGTGCCGCTGGTCAGGTTAACCGTCACTGTATCAAAACCCGTGGTGATCGCCGACAGATCCAGGGTGTCAATGCCGTCACCGCCGGCGTCAACGGCATAACCATCGCCATTGGCCAGGAAGGTATCGTTGCCGGCGCCGCCGTTCAGGCTGTCGCCAGCGCCATCGATACCGCCGCCACTGAGCGTGTCGTTGCCGTCGCCGCCGTCGAGAATGTCGTCACCCGCCCCGCCCCGGATGGTATCGTTGCCGGCATCGCCGGTCGCGTGCAGGTTGCCGAAGCCGGCAACGATCACGTCGTCGCCGTCGCCGCCATAGGCCCAGTCGGGGCTGGTGTCGTCCTCGAACGCCGAACCGGCGTCGATATGGTCATTGCCGGCGCCGCCATAGATCGTATCGCTGCCTTCCATGCCGATGAGGGTGTTATTGCCGCTGTTGCCGGTGATGAGGTTGTCGAGCGCGTTACCCGTACCATTGATCGGCGACGTCCCGCTCAGGGTCAGGGCTTCGACATTATCGCCAAGGGTATAGGTGACCGACGATATGACTGTATCCCAGCCTTCGCCGGCAGTTTCGTAGACAACATCGCCCGTGGCGTTGACGTGATAGGTGTCGTCACCCATCCCGCCGTACATGCTGTCATTGCCAGAGCCGCCATCGAGGTCGTCGGCATCGCCGGTGCCGTAGAGCAACTGGCTGCCGACCAGCGATGTCGCGGATGTAAAAGCCCGCTCCTCTACGCCGTCGGAACCTTCCCAGGCGACGGCAAAGCCGCCATCAGCCAGGGCGATGACATTCGGGAAACCGTGCTCATAGTCGAAATGGTCGTTGAGCAGCAAGGCTGGACCGACGGCGTCGCCATTGGCGTCGTAGCGCTGGGCATAGGCGTCAGTAGCCCCCTGATTGTAATCTTCCCATACGACGACATAGCCACCGTCGGCCAGAGTGGTGATCCTGGCGAAATCGATGGCATGACCGCTGGCACTCGTCGCAACCGCAGTCTGAGCACCTGTCACCTGCCCCGTCTCGTCATAGGTCTGCCGGTAAAGGGTGGTCAGTTCTGTCGTTGAATCGTACTGAATCCAGGCAACGACGTAACCACCATCCGGCAAGCTGCCGGCAGTTGCCTCAACGCCAGAACTGGGTGTCAGAATTTGTTGTGCCCCTATCGGCTGGTTGTATTGGTCGTAAAACTGCGCCTGAATGCCAGAATTGCTTGAATCCCAGAGAGCGACGAATCCGCCGTCGCTTGAAGCGGCGATCTGGATTGGGGCGCCGGTCACATCGGTATTAACCTTGGTTTCTGCAAGAATTTGCGATCCGCTGTCGCGATAGACGGCCATGTAGATATTGCCAGTGCTGTACCACGCGACGACGTAACGATTGCCTGCCAATCCCTGAACCACAGGGTCGTTTTGATCTCCGTCTGTCGTGTAATTTACAACTTGCGCAGGGGCGACGGCCGTGCCGTCGGCGTTGAAGACCTGCGAATAGATGTCTTGATTTCCGAAACCCGTGTTCGCGGCTTCAATTTGCGACCAGGTAGCAACAAAGCCACCCGTGCTCAGCGACGTAACGGATTCCCGGCCTTTGTCGTGCGTCGTATCGGATACCAGTTGATATTCATTTCCGACCTTGTGCCCGGTGGCGTCATAACGCTGCGCATAAAGGTACTTGTCATAGCCGGAAGTCCCGCCGGTGGAGACATACTGGTTCCAGGTAATGACGTAACCGCCGTCGCCGAGGGCGGCCATGCCTGTGAGTTGGCCAGGGATGTTAGACTCTTCGCCGTCGTTGATATCGACATCCTGCGCGGCATTGGCGTTGAGAACACTGGTCATGGCGGCGTCTCCCGTGGGCAAAGACGCCAGACAGCCCGGTCACGCTGCGTCAGGTTTCAGGCCAAAAGCTACCACACCGTAACACTATAACAAGCGCCAAAAACAACGTTCTCAGCTTATCCCGCATGACAGGGCTTATCAGGTGAAGATGAAATCCCCGGTATGCGGCGTGGCAGCGTTGTCGAAGACGACGATGTCGGTGACACCGCCGGCGGTGACGCCGTTGGCGTCCCACGACAGGGTGTGGGTCGTCGTATTGTAGACGAACTGCCCCACACCCGCCGCCGAGGTGGCCATGCCCGTGGTGCTGAGTTCACCCGTGCCCAGCACATGGCCAGCTGCGATGCCGTAATCGGCACCTGTGAAGCTGAGGTGGTCGGTGCCTGTGACGAAATCGACAAGATGATCGAGGCCGTTGCCCGCGCCGAACTTGCCGAAGACAAAGGTGTCGGCCCCTGCTCCGCCCGTCAGGATATTGTTGCCGGCGTTACCGGTGATGCGATTATCGAGGCCGTTACCAGTGCCGTTGATGGCAGTAGCGCCGGTCAGGGTCAGGTTTTCAAGGTTGGCGCCCAGGGTGAAGGTGATGGAGGACTGCACCATATCGGTGCCGTCATTGGCGTTTTCGACAGGCTTGTCGAAGCTGTTGTTGACGACATAGGTGTCGTCGCCGCTTTTGCCGTACATGGTATCGGCACCGCCGCCGCCGTCGATCAGGTTGTTGCCGGTATTGCCGTAGATGGTGTTGTTGATGCTGTTGCCGGTGGCGTTGAGATTGTCCGAACCCGCAAGGATCAGGGTTTCGACATTCGACGGCAGGGTGTAGGAAATCGACGCCAGCACCGTGTCCGTACCCTCGTTCAGACGTTCGCCGACATTATCGTAGGCATTGCCGACGACATAGGTATCGTCGCCCAGCCCGCCCTTCATCACGTCCGCGCCCGCCCCGCCATCCAGCAGGTTGTTGTTGTTGTCGCCAGTCAGGGTGTCGTTGAACTTCGAGCCGGTCAGGTATTCGATGCTGTCGAGATAGTCCTTGCCCGCGCCGATCGTGTCCTGTTCCACGTCCTGCAGCAGCAGCGACACCGTCACGCCCGCCGTGGCCGAAGCATAGGAGGCGGTGTCGTTGTCGGCGCCGCCCCACAGGTCGTCATCGCCCGCGCCGCCGTCGAGCGTGTCGTAGCCGGCGCCGCCGAACAGCTGGTTGAAGCCGCCGTCGCCGGTCAGGGTGTCGTTGAAGGCGCTGCCGATAAGGTTCTCGACTTCCGAGAGCTGCGCGATGCGGACGCCGTCAGAAAAGACCTTGCCGGTGGCCAGGTTGGCATCGATCGCATCGAGACGGCTGGCGTCGTAGGTATCGAAGCCGTGGCTGCCGGTGATGGCATCGAATGGATTCGTCCCCAGATCGTTCTCACCGCCAGCAGGAGACGAAGCAGCGACATGGCGTTCGGCGATGAAAACATCGTCACCATCGCCGCCATCGAGCGAATTGACGCCGGCGCCGCCGTACAGGGTGTCATTGCCCGAACCACCCGATAAGGTGTCGTTGCCGTCGTCGCCGTAGAGCGTATCGTTGCCGTTGCCGCCCGATATGACGTCGTTGCCGCTTTCTCCGTGCAACTCGTTGTTGCCGTCATTGCCGGTGATGACGTTGTTGAGGTAATTGCCATAGCCGATGACGGCCGCGCCGGACAGGGTCAGGTTCTCGACGCCCTCGGGCAGTTCATAGCCGTCGGCCGTGCTGATCACCAGGTCAATGCCCTGGCCGTCCTTTTCAACGACGTCGTCCGTGACGGCGTTGACGTGATAGACGTCGTTGCCGGCGCCGCCATACATGTGGTCGGTGCCCGCGCCTCCGTCGAGATCGTCGGCGTCCGGCGTGCCGTAGAGGTATTGCGTGCCGGTCAGGTTGGTCGTGTTGCTGAACACCTTCTGGTAGATGCCGTCCGAGACGCCAAGTTCGTCGGCGCTGGTCCAGGTGACGACAAAGCCGCCGCCGGGCAGCGCGGCCAGTCCGACCTGATGCTGGTCGCCGGCGGTCGTGGTATTGACGCGCATCTCGCCGCCGAGGGCATTGCCTAGTGCGTCGTATCTCTGGATATAGATGTCGCTGTAGGGAACCGACGTCGGCTGGCTTTCCCAGGCGATGACGAAGCCGCCGTCCGTCAGCGCCGCGATGGCCGGGGTCTTCTGGTCGTTCGCGGTCGAGGTCGAGACGTGGAACTCGCCACCGACCTTACCGCCACCGTCGTTGAACATCTGGCCGTAGATGCCGTAGCCGCTGCCGTCCTGGCCGTCGCTTTGCCAGGTGACGACATAGCCGCCGTCGGCCAGGGCGGTCGTCGTCGAACGATATTGTTCCTTGGTGGTATAGGTCGTCACGTGAACTTCGCCCGTGACCGCCGTGCCGTCCGCGTCGAAGACCCTTGAATAGACGCCCTCGTTGTCACCGTCCTGGGCGATACTGGCCCAGGTGACGACAAAGCCGCCATCGGTCAGGGCGGTGACGCTTTCGGCATATTGGTCACCGTTCGTGGTGAGATTGACCTGGAACGCTGTGCCGATGGGGTTGCCGCCGTCGTCGTACCGCTCGACGAAGACGCCGCCATCCGCTCCGTCCTCACCATAGGAGGTAAAGGCGACAACGGTTTGATTGTCGGCGGTGTAGGTGACGATGGGGTCGATGTGGCCGTAACGGGTGCCCGAACCCGGATAGGGATCGACGCGCACTTCGGACCCGACCTTGGCGCCGCTCTCGTCGAAACGCTGCATCCTGGCTTCGTCGATGTCGTTGGTGCTATCCTCATAAGACCAGACGATGACGTAGCCACCGTCGCTGGTCGCGGCGACCTGTGGCCCGCTCTCGTATTCATTTGCGGTCGTATTGACCCGGGTTTCGACGCCGACCTTGTGCCCGAGAGCGTCGTAGCGCTGGGCATAGATATTCGGGAAGATGCTGCCCTGGTAGCTCATCCACGTCACGACATAGCCGCCGTCCGCCAGGGCAGCGACGGTGCTGAACTCCTGTTCGTCGGTCGTCGTGCTGTTGACGCGCACGTCGGCGCCGATATTGAGAACGCTGGTCATGATGGATTCCCCAAAATTCAAGCTCCGGCACCGGACGTATCCGGTGCCGGAGGCGCCATTCGGGAAAAGCTTACCATACCGGTTTCAATTCACAACCTTTCGCGGAACGCGGTTCGCGTCGGGAAGCGAAAGGTTCATCAGGTGAAGATGAAATCTCCGGTATGCGGCGTGGCGGCGTTGTTGAAAACAACGATGTCGGTCATGCCGCCGGCGGTGACGCCGTTCGAATCCCACGACAGGGTGTGGGTGGTGGCGTTGTAAACGAACTGGCCGACGCCGGCCGCCGAGGTAGCCGCGCCGGTCAGGCTCAGTTCGCCGGCGGTCAGCACATGCCCTGCGGCGATGCCATAGTCGGCGCCGGTGAAGCTGAGGTGGTCAGCGCCGTTGACGAAATCGGCCAGGTGGTCGAGGCCGTTGCCCGCGCCGAACTTGCCGAAGACGAAGGTGTCGTTGCCGGCGCCACCTGTCAGGACATTGTTGCCGCTATTGCCGGTGATGATGTTGGCGAGCGTATTGCCCGTACCGTTGATGGCGGTCGTGCCGGTCAGGGTCAGGTTCTCGACATTGGCGCCGATGGTGAAGGTAACGGAGGACTGGACCGTATCCGTACCCTCACCCGCGTTCTCATTGGCCTGGTCGAAACCGTTGTTGACGACGTAGGTGTCGTCGCCAAGGCCGCCGTACATCTTGTCCGCCCCGGCGCCGCCGTCGATCAGGTTATTGCCTGAATTGCCGATGATGGTGTTGTTGATCGCATTGCCGGTGGCGTTGAGGTTGTCGGTGCCTGTCAGGGTCAGGTTTTCGACGTTCGACGTCAGGGTATAGGTGATCGAGGACAGCACGGTGTCCGTGCCTTCGTTGAGCCGCTCGCCGACATTGTCGAAGCTGTTGCCGACGACGTAGGTATCGTCACCCAGGCCGCCCTTCATCACGTCGGCGCCGGCGCCGCCATCGAGCAGGTTGTTGCCGTTGTCACCGGTCAGGGTGTCGTTGAACTTCGAGCCGGTAAGGTTTTCGATACTGTCGAGGTAGTCGAACCCGGCCGATACGGTGTCCTGCTCCTGGTCCTGCAGCAGCAGCGACACGGTCACCGCCGCGGTGGCCGAAGCATAGGACGCGGTGTCGGTATTGTCGCCGCCCCACAGGTCGTCGTCGTTGGCGCCGCCATCGAGCGTGTCGTTGCCTTCATAACCATAGAGCTGGTTGAAGCCGCCGTCGCCGGTGATGATATCGTCGCCGGCGCTGCCCTTGACGTTTTCGACCTCGGTCAGTTGCGCGATACGGATGCCACCGGAAAAGACCTTGCCGGTCACCAGGTTGGCATTGATGGCGGAGATATTGCTGGCGTCGTAGGTATCGATGCCGTGGCCGCCGGTGATGTTGTCGAAAATGACGGAATCGAGATCGTTATCGCCGGACTTGGCAAGGGCATTGACGATCAAACTCGTGGCATAGAAAACGTCGTCGCCGTCTTCACCGTCGAGCGTATTGGTGCCGGAGCCGCCGTAGAAGATATCGTTGCCCGAACCGCCGGACAGTGTGTCATCACCGTCCCCGCCCGAGAGCATGTCGTTGCCGTTTTCACCCGACATGACGTCGTCGCCGTCAAAGCCATACAGGAAATTGTTGGCATTGTTGCCGGTGACGACGTTATCGATATTGTTGCCGTAGCCATAGACCGCGGAGCCGGCAAGCGTCAGTTCCTCGACATTGTCGCCAAGCTGGTAACCGCTGATGGTGCTGATCACCAGGTCTTCGCCTTCGTTGACGTTTTCCTGCACAATGTCCAACAGCGAATTGACGTGATAGACGTCGTCGCCGTTGCCGCCGTACATCTTGTCGGCGCCCGAACCGCCGTCGAGATCATCGGAATCGCCAGTTCCGTAAAGGATTTGCGTGCCGCCGAGCGAGGTCGTGGCGGTATAGGCATGCTGATAGACGCCGGTGCTGGATCCGTCCTGGTTGAAGCTGCGCCAGGCCAAGGCGAAACCGCCATCCTCAAGAGCCGTAATGTGCGCGAAATCCTGGTCGTTGGGCGTATAGCTATTGGCCGTCAGGACATCGCCGATCAGATTGCCATCCGCGTCAAAACGCTGCACGTGGATGTCCTTTTGGGAGCCGTCGTAATGCTCCCAGGCCACGGCGAAGCCGCCGTCGCTCAGCGCCGTTATGCTGTCCAGGGTCTGTGATCCCATTTCCGGCACGGTAAAGGCAAAGCCCTCACGCGAACCGTCGGCGGCAAAGCGCTGCATGTAGAAGTCACCGAAGCTCAGGTCCTGGTATCCGACGATATAGCCGCCATCACTCAAGGCCGCGGTGGCTTCGAGAAATTGATCGCCGGCCGTATCGTTGAGGTTGACGAGGATTTCACCGGTCAGTGCAGTTCCCGCCGCATTATAGACCCGGCTGTAAACGCCGTAACCGCTACCATCCTGGGCGCTTGAGTCCCAGGTCACGACAATATTGCCGTTGGAAAGATCGGTAATCATGGGATCGGTCTGGTCGCCGGCCGTGGTCGAGTTGACGTGGTACTCTCCGCCGACCGTGGTGTTGGACGCGGTGTAGCGCTGCATGTATATACCGCTGCCCACTGACTCCGGTCCGCTCCAGGTGATGGCAAAACCACCGTCGAGCGTGGCGGTGATGCCGCTGAAATCCTGGGCGCCGGTGACGGTTGAGTTGGCAAGGGTCTCAACGCCATTGTGCGAACCGTCGGCATTGAAGCGCTGGAAATAGATGCCGGTTCCCGATCCATCCCCGGGGCTGGTCCAGGAAATGACGAAGCCGCCGTCCGGGAGGCCGACGCCCTGAGGCCGGTATTGCGAGCCAGCGGTCGTGGTATTGACCAGAGTTTCGCCGCCGACGCGGTGGCCCGAAGCATCGTAACGTTGATAGAAGACGCCATCGCTGTCGCCGTCGTTGCCGACACTGTCCCAGACGACGACGTAGCCGCCATCGACCAGGGAAAAGATTTGCGGGTCGTCCTGCTGGCCGGCGGTGGTGGTGGCGGCGCTGCCGTCGATGCCGGTGTTGAGAATGCTGGTCATGAAAGGTATCCCTTTAAAAAGTCCAGCGTCGGCCCCTATCCGATGCCCGGAGGTGAAAGACCGCGACCATATCATACCGGTTCGATTTCACAATTGTGACAAAGCGCAACCTGCGGCCTGCGATCACGTGAAGATGAAATCTCCGATGGCCGGCGTGGCGGCGTTGTCGAAGACGACGATGTCGGTCATGCCGCCGGCGGTGACGCCGTTGGCGTCCCACGACAGGGTATGGGTTGTCGTGTTGTAGACGAATTGGCCCACGCCCGCCGCCGAGGTGGCGGCACCTGTCAGACTTAGTTCGGCATTGGTGAGGTGATGTCCGGCGGCGATGCCATAGTCGGCGCCGGTGAAGCTGAGATGGTCGACGGCCGTGACGAAGTCGTTGAGGTGATCGAGACCGTTGCCCGCGCCGAACTTGCCGAAGACGAAGGTGTCGGCCCCGGCGCCGCCCTTCAGCACGTTGTTGCCGCTGTTGCCCGTGAGAATGTTGTCGAGCGCATTGCCGGTGCCGTTGATGGCCGTGGCGCCGGTCAGCATCAGGTTCTCGACATTGGCGCCGATCGTGAAAGTAATCGACGACTGGACGGTATCTATGCCTTCATTGGCGTTTTCATTGGCCTGGTCGAAGCTGTTGTTGACGACATAGGTGTCGTTGCCCAGCCCGCCATACATCTTGTCGGCCCCGGCGCCGCCATCGAGCAGGTTGTTGCCGATATTGCCATAGAGCGTGTTGTTGATCGAATTGCCGATGGCGTTGATATCGGCGGTGCCCGTC
>FTDB01002500.1_pt1 | contig 12280 bp, 10 predicted proteins | sample 1639741 | NCBI WGS metagenome assembly FTDB01 (sample SAMEA3914869, study PRJEB12502) | metagenome | biome: forest; material: soil | place: USA | collected 2012-03-12 | depth 0.1 m | reverse complement strand
CGCGACTATCGCCACGTCGCGGTCAAGGAAGCCGTCTTCCCGTTCGCCCGCTTCGCCAATGTCGACACCGTTCTGGGGCCGGAAATGCGCTCGACCGGCGAGGTCATGGGCCTGGATTGGGTGCGCGACGGCGAAGAGATGATCGACGCCTTCTCGCGCGCCTTCGCCAAGTCGCAGTTGGGCAGCGGCACCAAGCTGCCGACCGAGGGCAAGGTGTTCGTCTCGGTCAAGGACCAGGACAAGCCGGTCATCGTCGAATCGATCCGCTCCCTGCTCGACATGGGCTTCAAGGTCATCGCCACCGGCGGCACCTGCGACTACCTGGCGGCCCACGGCGTGGTCGTCGACCGCGTCAAGAAGGTGCTGGAAGGCCGGCCGAACATCCTCGACGCCATCAAGAACGGCGAGATCGCGCTGCTGATCAACACCACCGAAGGCAAGCAATCGTTGTCCGACAGCTTCTCCATCCGCCGCACGGCGCTGATGATGAAGATCCCCTACTACACCACGGCTTCGGGCGCGGTGGCGGCGACGCGCGCCATCGCCGCGACGCGCAAGGACAGCCTCGACGTCCGCTCGATCCAGGAATACGCGTAAGTCGTCGATATCCTGAAAAGGAAAGCCCTCCGGTTCCGCCGGAGGGCTTTTTGCGGCATCGCCGGCCCCCTCCGTCATCCAGCGCTTGCGCGCTGCCTGCCACCTCCCCCGCTTCGCCAAGCGGCTCGCAAGGGAGGAGGTTTCTTCCCTGTAACAAAAATTCAAATGATCACTATCTTGTGAAGGTGGCGGGATAGGGTATCATCTCCTCGTCCGGTGCGCGTCGCACACTGCCGGTCCAGTACATTTCCAAGCTTATGGCGGGACGGTGGCCACCGGCTCGCCCTTTGCCGTATCCGACTGATTTCTGAAGACGAGTAACTGCGAACATGCCCCTGCCGACCTGGCGCTTACCGGCCCCTCTGATCGAAAAAGTGACCGAACGGGCGAAAGCCTGGGGCCCTCGCCTCCTCGACGTCCTGCACTGGATGCTGCTGGGCGCCGCACCCGTCGTGCTGTTCCTCATCTTCTTCGATCCCAACGTCCTCAATCCGACGCGTATCGGCTGGACCATGGAAGCCGACTGGGGCCAGCACGTCCTGGGCTGGAACGCCTGGCGCCACATGCCGTGGTCGTCCGGCAACCACGAGGACCTGCTGTACCATCCGACCGGCCTGGCGATCATCTATACCGACAGCAACCCGCTCTTCGCCTTTATCTTCAAGCCGTTCCGCGCCTGGCTGCCGCTGAACTTCCAGTATATCGGCATCTGGTTCCTGTTCTGCGTCTGCATGCACTTCCTGTTCGCCTACAAGCTGATCCGGCCGTACGCGCCGGGCAAGTGGGCGGCCTTCGGCGGGGCGCTGGCCCTGTCCGCCCTGCCCTGCCTGTACTACCGCGAACGCCACGACACCCTGATGGCCCAGTGGCTGATCCTGTGGGCCCTGCATCTGTTCATCAATGTCGAAGCCGGCGCCCCGCGCGCGGCGCCCGAAGGCGCGCCCGCCTGGCGCGTATGGCTGCAGCGCTTTGCCAATCTCTTCGACGCCAAGACCCGCGGCTATATGGCGCTGCTGGGCGTCACCGGCCTGATCCATCCCTACCTGCTGTTCATGGTCGCGGCCATCTGGGGCGGCGACGTGCTGCGCGGCGTGTGGACCGGCGTGTCCGCCCGCAACCTCCACGTCACCGCCAAGGCGCTGGTACGCGCCGTCATCGTGCTGGCCTGTCCGCTGGTGACGCTGGGCATTTCCGGCTGCTACGCCGCGGGCCAGAGCCCCAATGCCGGCGGCTGGTCCTACTATTCGATGGCGCTCGACGCCCTGATCAACCCGGTCCGCCCGGAATTCTCGCAAATCATCAAGGCCGTGCCGCTGGACGGCGGCCAGTCGTTCGAGGGTTATCAGTATCTCGGCTTCGGCATTCTGGTCCTGCTGATGGCCTCGGCGATCATCTACGCCGTCACCCCGGAAGCGCGCCGCGCCTCGGGCTTCTTCGCCAAGCTGAAATTCCTGGCCCTGCCGTTCCTGATGCTGTTCCTGACGGCGATCACCAACCGCGTCCAGCTGTACGGCCACACCCTCTTCTATTTCCAGATGCCCGACCAGCTGAAGAACACCCTGGCCGTGCTGCGCGCCTCGGGCCGCTTCTTCTGGCCGATGTCCTACTGCCTGATCATGGCGGCGCTGGTGGTGCTGTACAAGAGCCGCCCGCGCATCCTGGCCACCGTCCTGCCGCTGGCCCTGCTGCTGCAAGCCTATGACCTGAACGGCTTTGCCAATACGGTGCGCGCCGCGACCTCGCTGGCCTCCAACCCGCAGACCTATTACCTGACGCCGTCGCCGAAGTGGGACAAGCTGGTCGCCGAATCCAAGGGCGTCGACTTCTACCCGGCCAATGTCCATTTCAACGACAAGCTGTTCTACGAACTGACCTGGCGCGCCACCTCGAACGCCCTGCCGGTCAACACCATGTATCCGGCGCGCGAGAACATCCTGCAACTGGCCAAGCTGGAACAGGGCCAGGACGATTTCCGCCACGGCGACATCCATAACGACCACCTGTTCGTCTTCCTCAAGCAGTGCGACGCGCCCAAGGAACTCCAGGACAAGCTGCGCATGCTGGACGGCGTGTGGATCATCCCGCCCGACCAGGCCAAGGACGTCCAGCTCGACAAGCCGGTATGGGCGCCGATCCGCTCCGACGTGCGCTTCGGCTGGCTGGACCAGGGCACCTGCATGCTGGACGACAACTGGACCAAGCCGGACACCGACGGCACGTGGAGCGACGGCCCCAAGGCCGGCGTGCTGATCCCGATCAAGCACGTGCAGTTCGACGACCCCAACCCCAAGAAGGTCAATCTCGACCTGCGCGCCCAGAGCCACAAGCCGGTCACCGTCACCGTGCTGGTCAACGGCGTGAAGGTGTCGGACCTGAAGCTGAGCCACCAGAAGCAGAACTATTCCATCCCCCTGCCGGCCAATGCCCTGCGCAAGGACGTGATGGACGTGCGCTTCGTCGTCCAGGACAGCGAGGCCGACAAGGCCGAGATCGCCGACGCCCTGACGCCGGCCGCGGTCGGCCGCGGCGCCGCCCCGGCCTCCGCCTCGGCCAGCAGCGCGCAGCCTTCGGCGAAGAAGGACGAAAAGACCGAACAGCGCATGTTGGGCATCAAGCTGATCGACATGCACCTGACCACGCCGAAGCCGGCCACGGCCGCACCGCAAGGCGCGATGAAGGGCTGATCACAGCCCTTCGTTCGTGGCATTTCCCCATACGGTAGAAGGGTTGCCGGGCCTGTCCGCGGCAGCGCGAAAAAGCTGTTTTAAATCGGGACGAATTTCAGTATAAGGGCGGACTTCGAATTTCGCCGCGTCGCCGTGCGGGACTTGAAGTCCTACAATCCGTTCTTAAATGTCACGGCCGGTTGTCATCACCCTCAACCGGACGTGGGATCTTTTGTCTTTCCTCAGGGTGGCTAAGAATTCAATCGCACATGGAAAAAGTGCCGATGACCGTCGCGGGCTACAAGAACCTCGACGATGAACTGAAGCGTCTGAAGTCGATCGAGCGCCCGGCGGTGATCGCCGCCATCAGCGAAGCGCGATCGCACGGGGACCTTTCCGAAAACGCCGAATACCACGCCGCCAAGGAGCGCCAGGGCTGGATCGAAGGCCAGATCGCCGAGATCGAGGACAAGATCAGCCGCGCCCAGGTGATCGACGTGTCGAAGCTGTCGGGTTCGCAGATCAAGTTCGGCGCCACCGTCACCGTGATCGACGAGGACACCGAGGAAGAAGGCCGTTATCAGGTCGTCGGCGACCATGAAGCCGACGTCAAGTCGGGCAAGATCTCGCTGTCCTCGCCGCTGTCGCGCGCCATGATCGGCAAGGAAGTCGGCGACGTCGTCGAAGTCGTCACCCCCGGCGGTGTCAAGGCCTACGAAATCGCCAAGGTCGAATGGCTCTAGGTCGTGGTGGCGGCTGCGCATAACCCACAGCCGCCGTCCCGCCAGTCCCTGGTCATCTGGGCCGTATCCGATGGCCGCGCCGGCATTGCCAACCAGGTCCTGGGCCTGGCCGAAGCCGTGGCGCGGCTGGCACCTGCGACGATCGTCGTCAAAACCTTGCGTTATGCGCCGTTGTTCGACCGCTGGCCGACGGCGCTGAAGTTGTGGCCGGACGCCATGCTGGCTTCGGACAGCGATCGTGTCGCCGCCCCTGACGACGGAGGGTGGCCCGACATATGGATCGCCGCCGGCCGCGCCACCCTGCCGCACAGCCGCCGCATGCGCGCCCGCAGCCACGGCCATACGTTCGTCGTGCAGCTTCAGGATCCCGGCGATGTCTCCGCCTACGATCTGGTCATCGCACCCGAGCACGACCAGGTGTCCGGCGACAACACCTTCTCCCTGCTGGGCTCGACCAACCGCGTCACGCGCGACCGGCTGACCGCCGAGGCTGGCGCCTGGCGCGAACGGCTGGCCGCCCTGCCCCAGCCGCGGATCGCCGCGCTGATCGGCGGCCGCTCCCGGACGCACGACCTGTCGGTCGAGCGCGCCGAAGCGCTGGCCGGCCAACTTCGCCTGACCGTCGAAGCCTCGGGCGGATCGCTGCTACTCAGCCTGTCGCGGCGCACGCCGGAGCCGGCCCGGCAGGTCTTGGCCGAACGGCTGAAAGACCTGCCCGGCATCATCTACGACGGACAGCGCGCCGGTCCGGCGGACGGCAATCCCTATTTCGCCTTCCTGGATGCCGCCGACCACGTCCTGGTCACCGAGGATTCGGTCAATATGGCCGCAGAAGGCGCGGTCACCGGCAAACCGGTGCACGTCCTGGCCATGGACCGGCTGCGCCCGGGCGGCAAGTTCGAACGGTTTCATCAGGCGCTGCGCGACCAGGGCATTACCCGCCCCTTCGACGGCCGCCTCGATAGCTGGACCTACGCGCCGCTCGATGAGACCGAACGCGCCGCGCACAAGGTGCTTGAGGTTTTCAACGCCAAATTCCCGGATCGCGCGGTTTAGCGCGCACGCGCCGCAGCGAGTCCCTTGCCAAAAAACGCGCGGTTTTTTGGAATCCGCATGACAAGTGTGTTCGCGGTTCTTATCTAAGGGCCGTTAACTTTTGCGAGTCCCGTCATGTCCCAATCTTCGACGAAGAAGCCCGTCGCCGCCCCCCGCCCCGTCCGTTGCGCCATCATCGGCACCGGACCCGCCGGCTGGACCGCCGCCATCTATGCGGCGCGCGGCCTGCTGGCCCCGGTCATCTTCACGGGACCGCAGGATGGCGGGCAACTGACCATCACCACCGACGTCGAAAACTATCCGGGCTTCGCCGAGGTCATCCAGGGCCCGTGGCTGATGGACCAGATGCGCGCCCAGGCCGAACACATGGGCACCGAAATCATCGGTGAGATCGTCACCTCCGCCGACCTGTCGCAGCGTCCCTTCCTGCTGACCACCGAGTCGGGCGCGCAATACCTGGCCGAAACCGTGGTCGTCGCCACCGGCGCCCAGGCCAAGTGGCTGGGCCTGGAATCGGAAAAGGCCTTCCAGGGCTTCGGCGTCTCGGCCTGCGCCACCTGCGACGGTTTCTTCTATCGCAACAAGGTCGTGGCCGTGGTCGGCGGCGGCAATACCGCGGTCGAGGAAGCGCTGTTCCTGACCAAGTTCGCTGCCAAGGTCTATCTGATCCACCGCCGCGACGAACTGCGCGCCGAAAAGATCCTGGTCGAACGCCTGCTCAAGGATCCGAAGATCGAGCCGATCTGGAACGTCCAGATCGACGAGATCCTGGGCAATAACGATCCGCAAAACGGCGCCATGGGCGTCACCGGCGTGCGATTGAAGTCCGTCGGCAAGGACGAAGAGGCCGGAAACGAGGAAGACTGGCGCGTCGTCGACCTGGATGGCGTGTTCATCGCCATCGGCCACGCGCCCTCGTCGGAGGTCTTTGCCGGCCAGCTCGAGACCAAGGCCGGCGGTTATATCGTCGTCGAGCCGGGCACGCCGAAGACGAAGATCCCTGGCGTCTATGCCGCCGGCGACGTCACCGACGACGTCTATCGCCAGGCCGTCACCGCGGCCGGCATGGGCTGCCAGGCGGCACTGGAAGCCATCCGTTTTCTGGCCGAACAGGACCATCACCACGCCCTGCTGACCGCGAAAGAGGTCGACGAAGAATTTTCGAAACTGCCTCTTGAACGCAAGAAGGTCGCCACCAAATCATAAAGCGAAGGCGCCATACCGGGCCTTCTTGAATGACAGCGTCGCCCAGATGGGGACGTGGATGTCGTTCAAAATCAAATCTTTACGGACACGCACTCTGTCGTGAACAGACGTCCGTAAGGCCTCGCTTTTGATAAGGAGAGCCCCTATGCGTACCTCGATCGATTTCTCCCCCCTGTACCGTTCGGCCGTCGGTTTCGACCGTCTGGTCAACCTGCTCGACAACGCCACCGCCGCCTCCGCGGCCCCGGGTTGGCCGCCGTACAATATCGAGCGCCTGGCCAAGGACAGTGAAGACGCCGCCGATGCCTACCGCATCGAAGTCGCCGTCGCCGGTTTCCGTCCGGACCAACTGACCATCGAAGTCAAGGAAAACGTCCTGACCATTACCGGCAAGAAGGACGGCGACGATGCCGGCCGCACCTTCCTGCATCGCGGTCTCGCCGAGCGCAGCTTCGAACGCCGCTTCCAGCTCGCCGACCACATCCGCGTCCAGGACGCCGAACTGGCCAATGGCCTCCTCTCGGTGACGCTCCAGCTCGAAGTGCCGGAAGCCAAGAAGCCGAAGCAGATCGCCATCCGTACGGCGAATGACAGCACGGCCGTGCTGCAAGCCGCCGAGTAAGGCTTACCCCAATCGCGAACCGGAATAGGCGTTCCGGTTCGCGTCTCTTGTTTCTCCCAATTCCCCTGATCCCCGGGCTTCGACAAGCGCGGCTTTTCCCTCCCTTGGGCCGCGCCCCTCGCCTGGGGGTCTTTTTTGCCTCAAATGCCGGCGGGCTCGCCGCATGAGCGGCGACGCGCAGTCGCGCTTGCCGATGCCTCACGGCATCGGAAATTTGTGTTTCACATAGTCTGTTCGCACTACGCCGCCACCTTCGCCTGCGTCATCACATGCTGCAGAAATTCGAAATCCACCGCCGGGATCTCGATAACCCCCAGACGCAGCGCATAGCCCCAGTTCTTCGCCTGGGTGAAATCCAGCCAGTCGAGCAACGGCTTGATCGGCTGCGGCTGCGCTTCGAACCAGTCGACGTCGCGGCGATACGGCGTAAAGCCCGGAAACATTTCGACCTGATAGGGCGCGCGCGCCTTGAGCATGCCGATGGCGGTAAAGCTCTGAAAGCCGTCCTTTCCGCCCATGTGCCGCGACGGCGAATAATAGACGATGCCGTCGCCGGCGCTCATCCGCTTCAACGGCGTGGCTCTGCCATGACACACCTGGGCAAAACCGCCCGCCCGGCCGCGCTGGACGTGTTCGGCGCAGGCCACGGCCATCCAGTATTTCGCGGTGTTTCCGACATCGTCAAACGGCATGAAAACCTCCCTTGCATCCGATGACGCAAGGTAGGGCGATCAACCGCCAAGTCCTGTCAGGATGGTATCAGCTGCCCGTCTTGGGCAGGACGACGTCCTCGCGCAACCGTCCCCTCAGGCCGATGCACGTCACGTGTTCAAGCTGGTCGAGGTTCATCGATGCGCCCTCGATATTCGACCGCGACAGGTCGGCACCGTCAAGGCGCACCAGCTTCAGTTCGGCATTGGTCAGGTTGCAGCCGCGCAGCCGCGCCTCGCGCAGGTCCGCCGGGAACAACCGTCCCTCCCCCATCACCAGCGCGCCCAGATTGGCGCCTTCGAGATTGGAACCGTCCAGCCGCGCCTTGTGCATGCGCACGCCGCGCAGGTCCGCCCCGGTAAGATTGCAGTTGCGCAGGTCGGCGCCTTCGAGCTGGGCGCCCTGCAACTGCACGCCACGCATGTCGAGACCATAGAACACCGCGCCCTTGGCCGACAGGGCCGTCAGGTTAAGGTTGCGGATCGAACCCAGGGCGCGCAGGTCGGCATTGTCGAAGATCGACGGCTTGCCCTCCTTACCCAGCGTATCGACCCACCTGGCGTGGGCGGGCAGCATTTCGCCGTACGGCAGGGCGGTCACGTCGGTGCCGACGGGCTTGTTGGTCAGCACGCCGGTCATGTCGGTCTGCGAGGTGCGCCACATATCGGTCTTGGCGTCGATCAGCACGGCGTCCTTCAGGGACGCGCCCGACAGGTCGGCCCCCGACAGGTCGGCACCGGCCAGGTCGACATTGTCCATGATCGCCTGTTTCAGGTTGGCGCGCACCAGCTTGCAGGACTTCATCACCGCGTCGGTGAAATCGGCCTTCATCGCCTGGATGCCCGACAGCTTGGAGCGTTCCAGGTTGGCGCCGCGCAGGTTGGCATAGGTCGCTTCCGATGTGCGCATCGAGATTTCGACATAGGCCAGGCCGGTCTGCTTGTCCGGCATGGCCAGCGCGCCTTCGCGCAGGTCGGCCTCGTGCAGGTCGGCACCGGACAGGTTGGCGCCACGCAGGCAGGCGCCGCGCAGGTCGACCCGGCGCATCGACGCGCCGGTCAGGTTGGCCAGTTGCAGGTCGGCGCAGAACAGGTTCGATTTGTCGAGAATGCAGCCTGCCAGGTCGGCATCGGTCAGGATGGCGGCGGTGAAGTCCGAGTCGACCAGATTGCGGCCGCGCAGGCTGAGCCCCGACAGGTCGCACCACGCAAACACCGCACGGGCGCCCCCAGGCTTGGCCGCCCAGAAACGCTCATGCTTGGCGCAGATCGCGTCGACCTGTGCCTGCGTCATCTTGCTGTAGCGCTTCTCGCCCGAGGTGGCGTTCATGGCGTGTTCGGGATTTCCAACTCAAAACTTGAACAAACACCGTGACATATAAAGATTAAGATTGGCCAAAAGGCTATTGTATCCACAGCAGCCGACGGTAGCCGCGGGCCGCCCAAATGCGTAGATCGTCTTCTAAAGCAACGGCTTCGTTGCGCTCGAAGGCGGCGTCATACGGTATGGTTTTATCGTCGCTGAGCAGTGGCAAACCGGTTTTCAGCCAGTGGATGAAGCCTTCGACCAGCACGGCGGCCTCTTCGGCGCACAGTCCGTGCTCGACCGGGATGCCCGCGGCGGCCAGGCGCGACGGCCCCTTGTGCGAGGCGTAGGGCGACGGATCGGCGCAGGCATAGATGACGCGCGCCACGCCGGCCTCGACCAGCTTCTGCCCGCACGACGGCGCGCCGGAAGACCGTTCGCCGCAGGGTTCCAGGGTAACATAGGCGGTGGCGCCCCTGGCCTTGTCGCCGGCGTCGGCCAGTGCGGTCTCTTCGCCGTGGGGGTTTCCGCCGTCGCCGGTGGCGCCCTGGCCGACGAGTGCGCCACCCTTGACCAGGACACAGCCGACGGCGGGATTGGGCCAGGTCCGGCCCATCTGCGAACGGGCCAGGGCGATGGCCTGGCGCATGAAGTGGGTGTCTTGTTCGGTTTCGGTCATGGCTGGATAAAAACGAAAATCCGCGGCTTCGGTCAATTGCGCAATTCGGCCGTCACAGATCATAGTGATCGTTTCTTCGACCTCGTCCAGATGGGCCAGAGCGTCACTGCTCCGGAAGCGTGCGATCGACCACCCCCGAGCGTTCATATATCGGTCGCGGATTTGATCCTTCGGATTCTCATCGTGGTGGCTGCCATCCAATTCAATGACGAGACGGGCCTCACGGCAGGCGAAATCCGCGAAGTAAGGGCCAATTGGCAGCTGGCGAACGAATTTCAGACCATTGAGATTCCGGTTACGCAACGCCCACCAGAGCTGGGTTTCAGCATCATTATCCGATCGCCGCAGAGCACGGGCTCGTTTGACCTGTCCCAGCTTTCGCCCACGCATGGGTATCGCCCCTCACCCGGTCGCTATCGCTACGCTCAGCTCCCGTCCTCTCCCCGCACGCGGGGAGAGGATTATTGATAACCTGACCTGACTCTGTAGTCACCATAACAAACAGACGAGTCAGTGGCGCAAAAGAAAAATCCTCCCCCCGTTTTACGGGGAGAGGACGAGAGCGGAACGAAGTGACGCGATCGGGTGAGGGGCAAGCCGAAGACGGCTAAACGCCTACGCTTCGACGATCTGCGGCAGCGGATTGGCGCGGGCTTCGTCGAGATACTTGGCCCATTGCGGCTTCAGCGCCGGATCGAGCTTGACGACCAGCGGATTGCCCGTCGGCACCTCGATCTCCAGGATCGTCTTTTCGTCCAGGTCGAACAGCGACTTGATAATGGCGCGGATCGAATTGCCGTGCGCCGCCACCAGAACCGTCTTGCCCGCCGTCAGGGCCGGCGCGATCTCGCCGGTCCACGCCGGCATCACGCGGTCCAACGTCGTCTTCAGGCTTTCGGTGTCCGGCAGATCGGCGCCGGCATAGCGGCGATCGCCGTTGAAATCATAGGCGCTGCCGGCCTCCAGCGGCGGCGGCGGCACGTCGTAGCTGCGGCGCCAGACCTTGACCTGTTCGTCGCCGTGCTTCGCCGCCGTCTCGGCCTTGTCGAGCCCGGTCAGGCCGCCATAGTGACGCTCGTTCAGCCGCCAGTCCTTGGTCACCGGCACGTAGGATTGCCCCGCCGCTTCCAGGCACAGGTTGCAGGTGCGGATGGCGCGCGTCAGCACCGAGGTGAAGGCGACGTCGATGTCGATGCCCTCAGCCTTGATCAGCTCGCCACCGCGGCGGGCCTGGGCTTCGCCCTCGGCCGTCAGGTCGACATCGACCCAGCCGGTGAAGCGGTTTTCCAGGTTCCACTGGCTTTGACCGTGGCGCAACAGGACGAGCGTAGGCATGGCAATCTCCTTGATTCAGGAAGGCTATAGACCCTGAAAATATAATCAGGCAAGGCGGATTCAGCGTGCCAGGATATCGTGGGCGACCTGCTGCAGCGCCGTGGCCTGGACGGGCGACAGGCCCATATCGGCGGCGCACGGTTCGCGCGCGCCGAAGGCCGCCGGATCCTTGCCGGTGATGGCGCCGAACTCGACGAGGGCCTCAAGGTAATAGCCGGCGCCGCTGGCGTGGTAATGGTCCCACGACCACAGATCGAGCTGGTTGAAGGCAATGCCGTCATAAGGATTGGGATCGGCGACGCCGTCCTTGATGGCCAGGTTGAAGGCCTCGCCGACCGGCAGCACACCCTTGAACAGCGGCGACGCCGCCTTGGCCTTGTCATAACCCTTGCGTACGTCGAGCGCCATCTGCTCGATCGGCTGGCCGTGCCAGGGCTTGCCGTCCGGATAGGTCAGGTCCGGCCGCGACCAGGTGGCGTCGAGCCACAGCGTGACCTGCGGGTTCTGCTTGTGGAAGACATCGGCCAGCTTGACGGCATAGGCAATGAGGTTGGTGGGATCGCCCGGCGCCTTGGCGTCGAGCGTCGAATAGCCCTGCATCACCACGACATCCCAGGGCTTGTCGATGACGGTCAGCCTGGTGTCATAGTGGAAGTCGAAATTCTTGCCGGGCGAGGTTTCCAGGCTGACGTCGTAGTCGAGCCCGGCCTCCTGGGTCAGCGCCTTGAACAGGGCCGGCACGCCGCCGATACCGTCGCCGTTCAGATCGTGCACGGTCTCGGCCTTGTAATGCTTGGCCGGGGAATTCTCGCCGAAGGTGAAGCTGTTACCGACGAACAGGATCTTCGTCGTCGCGTGCGCCGCGTCGGGTAGCAACAGTATCGCCGCCGCGCAAACCGTCCTGAGCCAGACCTTCATGGGTTTCCCTCCTTATTTGAACTCGTCCTCAAGCTGGGCCAGCCGTTCGGCCTGGTCCTCGGCGATCAGGGCATTGACCATCGGATCCATGTCGCCTTCCATGAAGCCCGGCAGGCTGTAGATCGTCAGGTTGATACGGTGATCGGTGACGCGGCCCTGCGGATAGTTGTACGTGCGTATACGTTCCGAGCGGTCGCCGGAGCCGACCTGCGACTTGCGGTCGCTGGACCGCGCCTCGTCCAGCGCCTGGCGCTGCATGTCATAGAGCCGGGCCTTCAGGTTGCGCAGCGCGATGGCGCGGTTCTGGTGCTGCGACTTTTCCGACGAGGTGGTGACGACGCCGGTCGGCAGGTGGGTGATGCGCACGGCCGAGTCGGTCTTGTTGACGTGCTGGCCGCCCGAGCCCGAGGCGCGGTAGGTGTCGATGCGCAGGTCCTGGTCG
>FTDB01002437.1_pt1 | contig 12321 bp, 12 predicted proteins | sample 1639741 | NCBI WGS metagenome assembly FTDB01 (sample SAMEA3914869, study PRJEB12502) | metagenome | biome: forest; material: soil | place: USA | collected 2012-03-12 | depth 0.1 m | reverse complement strand
TCGCTGATCAAGACCAAGATGGCCGAGACCGGCACGCCGCTGGCCGGCGAGATGAGCGGCCATATCTTTTTCGCCGATCATTATTACGGCTTCGACGACGCGCTCTATGCAGGCCTGCGTCTGCTGTCGATCATCGCCGGCTGGAAAGACCAGACCCTGACCGCGCGCTATGACCGCATGCCCAAGCTGGTCAATACGCCGGAATTGCGCTTCGACTGCCCCGACGAGAAGAAATTCTCGGTGATCGCGGCGGTCAAGGCTCGCCTCGGCGGCGGGGCCGGCAAAGTGAACGATCTCGACGGCGTGCGCGTTACCCATGAAGACGGCTGGTGGCTGCTGCGCGCGTCCAATACCCAGGCGGTGCTGGTGGCGCGCTGCGAGGGCAAAGATGCGGCGGCACTGGCGCGGCTCAAGGCGGAGCTTGGCGAACATCTGGCCGCGGCGGGAATCAGCGTCCCTGACGGACTCTGATCAGCTTGACAAGGCCGCCGCCGATCTGGCACCACACGACACCTTTATTTCTCGCTGAATGAGACAGCCCCATGGCACATATTCCGGTTATCAAAGAAACAATGGCGAAGAAGCGCCTCAAGCCGCTGATGGATTTCAAGTGGCTGGCCAATCTGCCCGTCGTCGAAGTCGTGGTCGGCGAGTTCAGCAGCGTCGCCGCCAACTATCCGATCTTCTTCGTCGAGCGCGAAGGCGGCTACACGCCGATCGCCATGCTGTCGCTGCTCAACGACCAGAATATGTTCGTCGAGGAAGATGGCAGCTGGAGCGGCTATTATCTGCCGGCCGCCTTCCGCCGTTTCCCCTTTACTGTGGGTCCCATCATGATCGACGGCAAGGAGCAGCCCGCTCTGCTGGTCGATGAGGACATGATCTCCGACAGCGAGGGCGAGCTGCTCTACGGGCCGGAAGGCCAGGCCGAAGACGGCGACAATCCGGTCAATCGCACGATGCGCCTGATGGCCGAGACCGACCGCCATCATGTCGCGACCCGCGCCATGATCAAGGAGCTGGCCGATGCCGGCGTGATCCGCGCCTCCGACGTTTCCGTTCAGCTGCAGGGCCAGCCGCATAATGTCAGCGGCCTGTTCGGCATCGACGAGAAGAAGCTGCAGGAGCTGCCGGACGATCAATTCCTCAAGCTGCGTCACTCAGGCGCGCTGTCGCTGGCGCATATCCAGCTGCAGTCGGTCGGCCAGATCCAGCGCCTGATCCTGCGTCACAATGTGCGCGAGGCGGTCAAGCGCGGCGAGAAGCCGAAGGCGCTGCTGGACTGATAAGAAGGGTCGGCGGGGGAGAGAGACCGCGATGAGCGAAACGACTTTCTACCCCGTCATTCTGTCCGGTGGATCGGGCAGCCGCCTGTGGCCGCTGTCCCGCTCGCTCTATCCGAAGCAGCTGCTGCCCTTGTCGTCCGAACGGACGATGATCCAGGAGACCGCGCTCCGGGCCGGCGAAGGACGCTTCGCCAAGCCGGTGATCATCTGCAATGAAGCGCATCGCTTCATCGTCGCCGAGCAGATGCAGGAAATCGGCATCACCCCGCTCCGCCTGATGCTGGAACCGATCGGGCGCAATACCGCACCGGCTATCGCGGCCGCAGCCCTGATCCTCTCCGAGATCGATCCCGAGGCGGTGATGGCGGTGCTGCCGTCCGATCATGTAATCACCGATCATGCCGGCTTCCTGACCGCGCTCGATCATGCCGGCGTCGCCGCCCAGGCGGGCCATCTGGTCACCTTCGGGATGAAGCCGACGGCGCCGGAAACCGGCTATGGCTATATCCAGCAAGGGCTGTCGATCGCCGAGGGCAGCTTCAAGGTGGAGCGTTTCATCGAGAAGCCCGATATCGAGCGTGCCCGCGCCATGGTGGCCGAGTCGGGCTATCTGTGGAACAGCGGCATGTTCGTCTTCAAGGCCTCGATCTTCCTCGAGGAAATGACCCGCCTCTGCCCCGATATCGTCGAGGCGGTCGGGGCAGCGATCAAGGGAGCTCAGGCCGATATCGATTTCCTGCGGCTCGACGCCGACTCCTTCGCCCGGTCTCCGTCCGCCTCGATCGATTACGCGGTGATGGAACATACCGCGCGGGCCGCCGTGGTGCCGGCCGATTTCGGCTGGAGCGACGTCGGCTCCTGGTCGGCCTTATGGGATATTTCCGGCAAGAAAGAACAGGGCACGGTCGAGGTCGGCGACGTGATCTCGGTCGATTGCACCGACAGCTATCTGCGCGGCGACGGTGTGCTGGTCGCCGGAGTCGGCCTCAAAGACATCATCGTCGTGGCCACCGAGGACGCCGTGCTGGTGGCCGAACGCGGCCGCGTGCAGGAAGTGAAGAAGATCGTCGATTCGCTGAAGGAGCGCAAACGCACCGAAGGCGACCTGCACCGCAAGGTCTATCGCCCGTGGGGCTATTATCAGAGCATCGATGCCGGCCTGCGTTTTCAGGTCAAGCAGATCATGGTCAAGCCCGGCGCCAAGCTGTCCTTGCAGATGCATCACCACCGCGCCGAACATTGGGTGGTGGTCGAGGGAACGGCGCTGATCACGCGCGAGGACGAGACCTTCCTGCTGCGCGAGAATGAATCGACCTTCATCCCGATCGGCACCCGCCACCGCCTGGAGAATCCCGGCAAAGTGCCGCTGAAGCTGATCGAGGTGCGGTCGGGGATCTATCTCAGCGAGGACGATGTCGTTCGGTTCGAGGATACGTATGGGAGAGTTTAGTACTCCCAGTCGCCTTCGCTCTTCTTGATGAAGTCCTGCAGCGCGCGCTCGAGTTCGCTGGTCATCTCGTCGCCGTGATCGAGCCCGGGGACCGGGATTTCCTTGGCCAGCACCGCGGTCGCGACGGCGTGCACGCCGCGGTCGATCTCTTCGGCCATTTCGCGATAGAAGCGCGCTTCCTCGACCTTGCCCTCGATGTCGGACAGATTGGGCTGCACCAGATCGAGCACGGTCATGAAATAGCGGGCACGCACTTCGGCCTGCAGTTTGACGAGGTCGATCAACTCGTCCTGCTTGACCTCGGTCAGGCGGGCGACGAAGCGTTCCCGGGTGATTTTCTGGCGGAATTCATCGACGATCGCGACGAAGCGTTCGGGGGTCAAGCCGCGCTTGTGGCTCATGAGGCCAGATGTCCCGGCTGCATTTGCGGCGCGTCGGCTTCGACCAGCCAATTCACCTCGGTATCGAGATCCCAGTCGGCGTGACGGGCCAATTGGCGGATGCTGGCCAGCAGCCGATGCAGTTCGGGGCGGCTCATCGCCATGGTGACGACCGAGTCGCGCGCTTCGAACCGCAGATTGAACGAGGCGGGCAGGGTGGTGATGTCGAGCTTGGTCAGCAACGGCCAGGGCGGTGGCGGGCGCACCGAGGCTTCCTCGGTCTCGCCGGCACCCTGAGTGCCGCTGCCCTCGGCTTCGGGCTGCAGTGCGGACAGATGTTCCCACACCAGAATGTCGGTCCGCTGGCTGGCCGGCACGCGGGCCAGCACCGGGCTGGATTGGGTGATGATCTGCGCGATGCCGAGAATCACCCGGCGCACGATGCGGCGGGTGGCCAGCATCGATTCCACGCGATCGGGGTAGACGAAATCGAGGAGCAGCCGATCTTCGGCGTCCACGAATCCCATCCGCATTGTACGTACCGCAGTCATCATTTCATCCAGGTCAGAAGATGAAGGGATCATCCTCTACAATGCCGAAGGTCTGATCAAGGTTCAGGTTACCTTTTTTCAGGACATCGCGCTGCTGCCGGCGGTCGGCTGCCATTTTGGCCAGTCTCAGCAGCAGGGATACCTTAGCCAGAGACAGCAGATGCGCATAGATCAGCGGCAGGGCACCCATGTCGCGCAAGGCAACCAGATCCTCAGGACGCAAGGCGGCGATCTTGGCTTCGTCGACCTGATAAATATCGCTCACCTTTGTCGAACTACCATCGGCTTGTGGGATCTGCATAGCCCAGGGAACGATCATGTTGAGATCGCGGAGCGTCGAACAGATCTTGCGCGTCGCCCTCATCTCGCGCTCCATCTGCCCTAGCAACGTGCTGGCGGCATTGATCAGCGGTGACGGGGTTCCGGTCTCGTCGAACAAGAGGTGCCCATCGGCGTGATTGATCAGAGGGCTCTCGTCGTCCAGGCACAAGACCAGCTTTTCTTCTTCCTCGCCCTCGACCCGAGCGAGGCGGAAGGGGCCACGCTTCCAGAAATTGGGGATGGCGCTGCCCATCCAGCGCCCCTGGTCATCCACCATCAAATTCTCGCCGGTTCTGATGCCGAGAAGTCCCGCGGGCATGAAGCTGTCGCCGTCTCGGGTGAAAATGACGGGGATTTCGTGGCTGAACAGCACGATCTCCCCGCCGAAGAGGGGGACTGCGGTGGTTTGGGCGACAAAAGCGAAAGAGCTAAGAGGGCTTACGCGCGTTGTGGCGTGCGTTTCGCGCGAAATAGGAACCAGAGGCACGGCGTCGTCCGGACAATTTAGGCGTTAAGAGTCCAACACCATACCAGATATAGCCCGCAGAACATCGCTAATTCGCCAATGTACAGCAACTATTGAACTTCTTGTTCCTGTTGCTATATAGTGCTCCCAAGCCTTTAGAGCTGATGGCTTTGTAATCTGTAATGAAGGGGCTCAGGCAATGTATTCCCACCCGCAACAAGCGGCCGGACATGATGTTCAGGCCTTGCGACGCGAGGCGGGCCGGTGGCTGAAAGAACTGCGCGTTAAGCAGAATTTAACGCAGCGCGAGTTAGCTGATCTGGTCGGCGTCGAGTACTACACGTTCGTGTCCCAGCTTGAAGTTGGGCGCGGTCGTATTCCGCCGGATCGCTATGAACTTTGGGCCAAGGCTCTGGGGCTCGATCCTGCAGAATTCGTCAAGCAATTGATGCGGTTCTACGACCCCGAGACCTATCGGATTCTATTCGGCTGAGGTCAAGGCGGTAGGCAAGGCCAGCCCGCTCTGCTAGGTTGCCAGCTAATATTGTGCAATTTCCACGGGTGAGCACATACCTTGAGTGCAAGCGTTTTCGCCTTTCCCCGTCGTGAAAAAGGGCCTCAGCCCTGGACCAACGACGAATTGGCCGAGCTCTATCGGGTGGTCGATCTATTGGGCCGTGCTGGCCTGGCGGTGATCACCGATATGGGCATGTCGGACGAGGGCGATCCGTGGTTCGTTTTCTGCCGCACCGATAATGGCGAAGTGATCGCGCATTTCGCGCGCATCGATGGCGTCTTCGTCGCGGCCAGCATCGCCGTCGATGAGACCTTCCGCGGCGCCAATTTCCGCCAGATCGTCGATCGCATGGTCAGCAGCCAGCCCTTGGTCGTGCCGCCGCCGACCTCAGGCTCCCGTCTGTTGCTTCATCCGGCGGTATTGCTGACGGCCTTTGTCGCCACCGCACTCGCCCATTCCGACAAAATGATGGTGCAGGATTGGCTGCGCTCTGTCGAAGCTGTTTGGGATCATAGCAAAAGCGGTGTTCTTGATGAGTTGCGTCAGCTCAAAACCGGCTGGCACGATACCCTGCAGACTTTGGCGCGTTTGCCGCTTCAGGAAATAAAAATTCTGACCGAAGGCGGCAAGGACAGTCAGCATCTGACCCTGGTTTCGCTGATCGCCATCGCCATGACGGCGCTGCAGCCGATCGTCGACAGGATCGCCGCTCTAGCCGGCATCGTTAACAGTGAATTGTCGAGCCATACTGCCGAGAGTGGTGCGCAGGCGTTCTCTACTCATGCCCACCATATGATCGAGTCGATGTTGAGCTTTGCCGCCGATGGCGACAAAGGCGATGGCCGCAGTCATAGCGGTGATCAAGGCCATGCCGGGGCTGAGGCACCGCAGCTCGTCAAGGCTGCGGCCGCCACTTGGGACTCTGCGTCGGACAGCCAGAAAGCGATTGTCGATGCAGCCCATGCGGCAGCCGCGCTTCAGAAGGTGGCTTTATCCACGGAAGAAACCCATACCGTGCAGCCGATCGCTGAAACTCAGGCCGACATCAATGGCGCTTTCATCCTGATGCAGCAACAACAACAGCAGCAGAAGATCGCCGCCGCCGCGCAGCCCGTGGAAAGCTTCACGGTGCATATCGATTCCAGTCTGGCCTTCTTTCAGGCGATCGCGGTCCAGGACGTCACGCTGGAAGCCCAGCAATTTTTGAATATACATCTCAGCGGCAATGGCGATCCTTCGAAATCGCCGGCCGGAATTGACAATGGTCAGGCCCCCCCGTCGGTCGTCTCGGCCAACCAATCCGGGGATGGCGGCGGCGACCATTTGACCACGGGGCCGGCGCTGGGCAACACGACCGGCTCGGCTCCGAGCACGGTGGGTAGCGCGGGCTCGACTAGCCAGACTCCGACGCCCTTCACCGGGTCGGACATTTATGTGACGGCCGATAATGGCGCCATCGTGATCCAGGCGATTTCCGATTTCGCCAACAATGCCAATCACCTCGTCAATCCGAATTCGATCTCCATCTCCGCCGGACTGACCGCGGAGCTGCAGCATTACTTCGGGAGCGAAACAAGTCTCAAGCTGGTGTTCTTTGAGAGCACCGTGGATGCTCCGGATATTCTTCTGGCCGCTCCGGGTGTCGTCTTCGTCAATGAAAAAGAAGTTTCCCCGCTTGCCCATCTCGTTAATCCCGGCGGCTCGCTGACCATCCATGAGCCGAATTCGGTATTTGTGACATTGGTCGGCGTCGCAACCATCGAGCACGGCGTCTCCGTTTGACCTCTATGATGCGTTTTCCGTTAACCGCCATACATCGGATCTGGCGCCTGTTGCCGCGCGAAGCTCGTCGCCGTTTGTTCATCAGGACGACGTCGATGATGGTACCGTCGCGCGGTGAGCCGAGCGCTCGTCTGCCGGTCGTCGTCGCGGGTGTGCTTTCCAGCGCCACCGGCCTGGGCGAATCTGCGCGGATGAATATCGACGGGCTGCGGCATGCCGGGGTGCCTTTCTCGACCATCGACCTTTCCGGCTCTCTGCTGGCACCGGCCGACTTGCCGGGATTCGATACGTCGGGACAACTCTCGCCGGCCGGAGCGGGCACGTTGATTCTGCACACCCCGGGTTCGACCCTGCCTTATGCGCTGGTGCGCTGCGGGCGCAAGCTGGTGCAGGGCAAGCGCCTGGTGGGCTTCTGGCATTGGGAGCTGGCCGGATTGCCGGCCGATTGGCGCTTCGGCTGCAGCCAGCTCGACGAAATATGGGTCCCGAGCCAGTTCTGCGCCGATGCCGTGCGCAAGAGCTTCGCCGGCCCGATCCGAATCATCCCCCATCCGGTCGATGTCGAAGGCGTGCGCCGCAAGGGCCGCGCGGGCGAGCGCTTCACCGCGCTGACCATCTTCAACATGGCCTCGGGCCTGGAACGCAAAAATCCGCTCGCCACGGTTCGCGCCTTCAAGAAAGCCTTCGGAGCGGATCCCACCGCCAGGCTGGTGATCAAGGTGGCCAATCCCGATCACTATCCCGAAGGCATGGCCATGCTGTTGGCGGAAACCGGTGGCGCGGAGAATATCGAAGTTCTGGTCGAGGTCATGCCGCGGCGCAAGGTGATGGAACTGATCGCCAGCGCGGACGCCGTGCTTTCGCTGCATCGCTCCGAAGGGTTCGGCATGCTGGCGGCCGAGGCGATGCTGGTCGGCACCCCGGTGATCTCCACCGACTGGTCGGCGACCGCGGAATTCGTCACCGCCGATTGCGGCATGCCGATTCCCTACCGGTTGATTCCCGCCAACGATCCCCAGGGCTGCACCCATGATCCGTCGCAGAACTGGGCCGACGCCGACGTCGATGCCGCCGCCGCCGCCCTGACCCGCCTGCGGGTCGACCCGGATTTTGCGCAGCGTCTGGCCGACCGTGCCCGCCTGGTGGCGGAGCAGCGCTTCTCGGTGGATAATTATGCCCGGCTGATCCGCCAGGCCCTGATGGTGGAAGAGGAAGAGCCGGAGGATTACCGCCGCTCGATGCCGGCCTTGGCATCCTCGACCAGGGTCAGCAGATAGCGGCCATAGGAACTCGGCGCTAAAGGCTTGGCCAACTCGGCCAGCTGGTCCAGTTCGATAAAGCCCTGACGCCAGGCGATTTCTTCGATACAGGCGACCTTGATGCCTTGGCGGCGCTCGATGGCGCCGATGAATTGCGAGGCTTCCAGCAGCGCGTCCTCGGTGCCGGCATCCATCCAGCCATAGCCGCGTCCCATTTGCTGGGTATGCAGCTTGCCGGCCGCCAGATAGGCATTGTTGACATCGGTGATCTCCAGCTCGCCGCGCGGCGACGGAGCGACATTGGCGGCGATGTCGAGGACCGCATTGTCATAATAATAGAGCCCGGTCACCGCCCAATGGGAACGCGGCTTGGTGGGTTTTTCCTCGATCGACAACGCCCGGCCTTCCGCGTCGAACTCGACCACGCCATAGCGTTCCGGATCGGTGACCCGATAGGCGAAGACGGTGGCGCCGTCCTTGATCTTTTCCGCGTTTTGCAGCAATTCCGGCAGACCATGGCCGTAATAGATATTGTCGCCCAGCACCAGGGTGACATCATCCTTGCCCACGAAATCGCGGCCCACCCGGAACGCATCGGCCAGGCCGCGCGGCTTGTCCTGCTCCTCATAGATGAACCGCATGCCGAGCGCCGAGCCGTCGCCCAGCAGGCGGCGGAAACCGTCGAGCTCACGCGGGCCGCTGATGATCAGGATCTCGCGGATCCCGCCCAGCATCAGCACCGACAGCGGATAATAGATCATCGGCTTGTCATAGACCGGCAGCAGCTGCTTGCTGGTCACGCGGGTGGCGGGAAAGAGCCGGCTGCCGGTGCCGCCGGCCAGAATGATGCCCTTTCTCATGACGATTCTCCGTAAGCGGTGACGCAGGATGGCAGGATGGTGCGCCAATCGGGCGCCTCGATGCCGAAAGCTTTGGTGAAGCGGCCCGACGACAAGGCGGAATTCGCCGGACGCCTAGCCCCTGGCGCATCCGGATCGGTCTTGCGCGGAATGACGGTGCCGGCTGCGCCGAGGCCCTGCTTCTTCATTTCGGCCTCGATGGCCTGAGCGAACTCATAACGCGAAAGTACCGGCTGTCCGGCCAGATTATAGAGCCCGAACAGCGGATCGTCCGGTGCCCGGCCGATCAGTTTGGGGGCGATCGCCTGGATGATCTCGGCCAGATGTTCGGCCGCGGTCGGGCAGCCGATCTGATCGTCGACCACCGCCACTTCGGGCTTGGCGAGCAGCGCCCGGTAGATGGCGCGTGGAAAACAGGCGCCGTGGCGGCTGAAGACCCAGGCGGTGCGCAAGGTGACATGACGCGGATTGACGCTGGCCACGGCATCCTCGCCGGCGAGCTTGCTGGCGCCATAGACGGAGACGGGCCCGACCGGATCATCCTCGAGATAAAGGCCGTCCTTCTTGCCGTCGAACACGAAATCGGTCGAGACATGCACGACCGGCAGCCCATTGCGCGCGGCTGCCAGCGCCACATGTCGGGCGCCACCGCGATTGACGGCATGAGCGAGATCGGACTCGCTCTCGGCCTTGTCGACGGCGGTGTAAGCGGTGGCATTGACCACGACGCCATGTTTTACGTCCGCGAGAGCTTCATCGACCGCCAGGTGATCGGTGACATCAAGCTCCGGCCGCGCCAGCAACAGGCGGTCCCAGCCTTTCGGCACCGGCAAGGCGGCCAGCGATCGGCCGAGCTGACCTTTCGCGCCGACAACGACCAGGGTGGGAATGGGATGGGACATGTCGCTCCAAAACCGTTTTTATTGATTAACCACAGAGGACACGGAGAAGGAAAAAAGCGCCGCAGGCAATCCTACCGCTATCCAGGCAATCTTTCAGGAAGAAAGCAAGAGTGCCTGCGGCGCATTCCTCCGTGACCTCCGTGTCCTCCGTGGTGCATTCTTTTTTTACTTCAGCCCCTGCCGCAACCGCGCATCCTCGCCGCAGGCCGCGCACCAGTCGCTATTCGCCAAATACCAGTCGATCGTCCGCTTCAACCCGCCGGCCAGATCGGCCGCCGGCCGCCAGCCCAATTCCCGCGTGATGCGCGAAAAATCGGCCGCGTAGCGCCGGTCATGGCCAGGCCGGTCGGCGACAAAATGGATCAGCCCGCGGCGCGGCCCAATGCTCGCGTCGGGCCGGGCTTCGTCCAGCAGATCGCACAGCATGGTGACAAGGTCGAGATTGCAGCGTTCGGTATCGCCGCCCACCATGTATTTGCTGCCCGGCCGGGCCCGGTCAGCGACCGTCAGCAGAGCGCGCGCATGATCCTCGACGAACAGCCAGTCGCGAATATTCTGCCCGTCGCCATAGACCGGCAGCTTCTTGCCCGACAGCGCATTGAGGATCATGAGCGGGATCAGCTTCTCGGGGAATTGCCGCGGGCCGTAATTGTTCGAGCAATTGGTGATCACCACCGGCAGGCCGAACGTCACATGCCAGGCCCGCGCCAGATGATCGGAGGAAGCTTTGCTGGCGGCGTAGGGCGAATTCGGCGCATAGGCGCTGTCCTCGCTGAACTGGCCTTCCGGCCCGAGCGAGCCGAACACCTCGTCGGTCGAGACATGCAGGAAGCGGAACGCCTCCTTCGCCGCCTGATCCAGCCCGCGCCAATAGCGCAAAGCCTGGTCCAGCATGACGAAGGTTCCCTGGACATTGGTGGCGACGAAATCGCCCGGCCGGTCGATCGAGCGATCGACATGGGATTCCGCCGCAAGATGCAAGATCGCGGTCGGCTTATATCTAGCGAGGATCGCCCCGACCGCCTCGGCATCGGTGATGTCGGCGATTTCCAGGCTGTGATTGGGATTTTGTTTCAGCAGCGCGACCGTCTCGGGATTGGCGGCATAGGTCAGCTTGTCCAGCGTGACCACACGGCGCCCCTCGGCCAGCGCCTGCAGCACGACGGCCGAGCCGATGAAACCGGCGCCGCCGGTGACGAGAAGGGTCATACCCGCCACTCCTCGGTCGGCATCAGATCGGCGAGGCGGGGCATGGCCGCATCGCGCGGCGCGATCACCGGCTCATTGTCGATCTGCGGCCAGTCGATCCCGATGTCGGGATCGTTCCACACCACGCCCCGCTCGCATTGCGGCGTGTAAGGCGCATCGACCTTGTAAAGCACGTCGGTGTCATCCTCGAGAGTCAGATACCCATGTACGAAACCGGCGGGCACGAAGAATTGCAAGCGGTTTGCCGCCGACAGCTCGACTCCGGCCCACTTTCCATAGGTCGGCGACCCCGGCCGGATGTCGACCGCGACGTCATAGATCGAGCCCCGCGTGACCCGGACCAGCTTGCTCTGCGCCGCCGGCGGCACCTGGCAATGCAGGCCGCGCAAGGTTCCGGCCTTCTTCGAGAAAGCCTGATTGTCCTGGATGAAGGAGATGTCGATCCCGGCCGCCTGGAAGCGGCTTTGCTGATAGGTTTCGGAAAAGGCGCCGCGGTCATCTTCGTGCCACTTGGTGGCGAGAATCACCAGGCCGGAAATGCCGGTGGGACGAACCTCAAGCATGGGACTTTCTCCGCCAATATTGACAGCCATCATCGGTGGTGCGCCCGGTCAGATGGGGCGTTTCCAGCGCCCAATCGACCCGGCAGGGTTTCTCGCGGTGCAAAATCCAGCCCTGGCCGATCAGCAGATCGATGATCTGCCCTTCGATGACGCGGCTATGGGTGCCGATCAGCATGGCGGCGACCTTGGCGTTCAGAGTCTCGACGCTGCCGGCCAGCAGATCGAATTCCCCGCCCTGGATGTCGATATGCAGCAGGTCCACATGATCGATCCCGTTGAGGATCTGGGCCAGGGTATAGGCCTTGACCTCGAAGGTTTCGACCGCGTTGCCGCGATATTCGACATTGCCCGCCTCCTGCGATGCGGCGGCGCCGAGATCGCCGAGATCGAGCTTGGGGAAATGCAGAATGCCTTCGCTGGCTCCCGCCGCGCCCTGGATCAGGCGACAGCGGACCGGACCCGAAATCGTCCACGGGCCGGACTCAGCGACGCCGTTCGGATCTTCCGGCCGCAAGCCGTTGGCGGTCAATTGCTGCGCCGTCAGCTGGAAGCGGTCGGGATCGGCCTCGACGGCGGCCAGGGTGATCTCGCCGCGGCCGGTGTTCCGCGCCAAGGTTCCGCCCAAAGACACCCACGGTCCCCAGGCGGCGCCGATCTCGACCGTGCAATAGCGTTGGGTATCGGCGCGGTCGATGCTGTCGACCAGGGCGACATATTCGATCGTCTCGGCATGATAGCCGTCGCCCGGCACCGGCAATTGCAGCGGACCGGGCCG
>FTDB01001124.1_pt1 | contig 12356 bp, 10 predicted proteins | sample 1639741 | NCBI WGS metagenome assembly FTDB01 (sample SAMEA3914869, study PRJEB12502) | metagenome | biome: forest; material: soil | place: USA | collected 2012-03-12 | depth 0.1 m | reverse complement strand
GCCGCCTACGCCTTCATTTCGTATCAGACGGGCTATCTCAAGGCCAATTATCCGGTGGAATTCTTCGCCGCGACCATGAGCCTCGATATCACCAATACCGACAAGCTGGCGGTCTTCTACCAGGACGCCCGCCGCTTCGGCATCAAGATCGTCCCGCCCGACATCAATCGTTGCAAGGCCGATTTCGACGTTGAGAACGGCGAAGTCCTCTATGCGCTCGGCGCCATCCGCAATGTCGGCTTCGAAGCCATGCAGAGCGTGGTGCAGACGCGGGAAGAGGGCGGCCGCTTCACCGACATCTTCGACTTCCTCGAGCGGATCGATCCCAAGTCGGTCAACAAGCGCGCCATCGAAAACCTGGCCAAGGCCGGCGCTTTCGATTCGATCCATCCCAACCGCACGCAAATCGTTCAGTGCGCCGACCTCTACATGGCCTATGCCCAAAGCATGGCGGCCGATCGCGCCTCGTCGCAGGTCAGCCTGTTCGGCGCCTCCCAGGCCTCGCGGCCGCGTATCGCGGCGGTCAAGGCCACCGCCGGCCCCGAGCGTCTCGACGAGGAACTGACAGCGATCGGATTCTATCTGTCGGGGCACCCCCTTCAGGATATGCTCGACGTCTTCAAGCGCAAGAATGTCACCCTCTATGCCGAGGCCCTGGCCCTGGCGACCGAGGGTCGCGAAGCTTTTCGCATGGCGGGCATCGTGCGCAGGCGCCAGGAACGCGCGTCGCAATCGGGCGACAAGTTCGCCTTCGTCACCCTGTCCGATCCGACCGGTGAATATGAAGTCATGTTCCAGCCGGAAGCCCTGCGCAAATATCGCGAACACCTGGAACCCGGAAATTCGATCGTCCTCAAGGTGCGCTCCAAGGGCCGCGATGGCGAGGTGCGCCTGTTCGGCGACGACGCGTCCCCCATGGCCGCGACACTCAATACAGGCGATATGGGGCTGCGTCTGCATGTTTCGGCGCAGATTCTCGACATGGGCCAGTTGCGCGCCTATCTCGACGATGCCCGCGCCGATCGTGGCGGCGAAATCACCGTGATGAGTGACCTGGCGGGCGAGGGCGAGGTCGAATTCAAGATGCCCAAGCGCTACAATCTCGACGCAACGCTGCGCGGCCGCCTGAAAGCGACGCCCGGCGTGCTCTATTTCGAAGACGTCTGATCCGCGAGCGGATCGTTTCAAATTCGGCGTTTTTTGTCTTCGGAAGGCTTGCTTTTTTCTGAATTTGTGAATAGGTGCGCGTCATCTCACACGCAGATGCACGCCTTCGCTTGCCTCGCCACCCCGGTGGCAGCCCGGCGAAGACGTTCCGAGGCAAACCGGACATGGGTCCGATTGCTTTTTGTCTGCGGAGGATTATCGGAAGAAGGACAACACTATCCATGGCTATGCCTGAAATCTCCATGCGCCTCCTGCTCGAAGCCGGCGCACACTTCGGTCACCAGACGCACCGCTGGAATCCGAAGATGCAGCGCTACCTCTTCGGCTCGCGCTCCAACATCCATATCATCGACCTGTCGCAATCCCTGCCGCTGTTCCATCAGGCGCTCCTGAAGGTGCGCGAAGTGGCGGCCTCGGGCGGTCGCGTCCTGTTCGTCGGCACCAAGCGTCAGGCGCAAGGCCCCGTCGCCGAAGCCGCCAAGCGTTCGGCCCAGTATTACGTCAACCACCGCTGGCTCGGCGGCACTCTGACCAACTGGCGCACCATTTCGGGTTCGATCCAGCGTCTGCGCGAACTGGAACAGGTCCTGGACAACAATCCGGCCGGCCGTTCCAAGAAGGAACTGCTGACCCTGACGCGCGAGCGTGAAAAGCTCGAACTCAGCCTGGGCGGCATCAAGGACATGGGCGGCATCCCCGACCTGATGTTCGTGATCGACACCAACAAGGAAGCGATTGCCATCCAGGAAGCGCGCAAGCTCAACATCCCGGTGATCGGCATCCTCGACTCGAACTCGGATCCGGATGGCATCACCTATCCGGTGCCGGGCAATGATGACGCCGCCCGCGCCCTGCAGCTTTACTGCGACCTGGTCGCCGATGCCGTCCTCGACGGCCTGGCTGCCGGTCAAGTAGCTTCGGGCCGTGATCTCGGCGCCGCCGTCAATCCGGTCGAGCCGGCTTTGGCTGCCGCCGACGAGGCGCAAGCGGAAGCTTCCAGCGAAGCCTGAGGCTCCCCATATAGGGGTGCGAAGGCACCCCGCCAGCTTTCCGCAACAGCTTAAGGTCCGAAACCGGCCTTAGGCTGTTGCTCAATTGACATGCACCGCGGCTATGACGGCCGCTTACTTTCTGATTCTGGAGGATTTCATGACGGAAATCACGGCAACCCTGGTCAAGGACCTGCGCGAAAAGTCGGGCGCGGGCATGATGGACTGCAAGAAGGCGCTGACCGAAAACAACGGCGACATCGAAGCCGCCATGGACTGGCTGCGCACCAAGGGCCTCTCGAAGGCCGCCAAGAAGGCTGATCGCGTCGCCGCCGAAGGCCTGGTCGTCGTGGCGAGCCAAGTCGAGGGCGCGGGCATGACCGCCGCCGCCGTCGAAGTCAACGCGGAAACCGACTTCGTCGCCCGCAACGACCTGTTCCAGGCCCTGGCGCGTAACGCCGGCAAGGCCGCGCTCAGCAACGACACCGTCGAAGGCGTCAGCGCCGCCGTCAATGACGAGCTGACCAACCTGATCGCCACGATCGGCGAAAACATGATGGTCCGCCGCATGGCGCGCTACAGCGTGTCGCAAGGCGTCGTCGCGTCGTACATCCACAACGCGATCGCGCCGGACCTCGGCCGTATCGCCGTGCTGATCGCGATTGAATCGGCCGGCGATCCGGAAGTCCTGAAGGACATGGGCCGTAAGATCGCCATGCACGTTGCGGCGACCCAACCGCTGTCGCTGTCGGTCGAGGACCTGAACCAGGAACACGTCGAACGCGAAAAGGCCATCCTGACCGAACAGGCCAAGGAATCGGGCAAGCCGCTTCAGGTCATTGAAAAGATGATCGAAGGCCGCATCCGCAAGTTCTACGAAGAAGTTGTGCTGCACAAGCAGGCCTTCGTCATGAACCCGGACCAGACGATCGAGCAGTTCGTCGCCGAAACCGCGAAGACGCTCGGCACGCCGGTGACGATCAAGGCGTTCACGCGTCTTGCACTGGGTGAAGGCGTCGAAAAGAAGACCGACGACTTCGCCGCCGAAGTCGCCTCGATGACCGGCGCCTAAGTCTAAGCCGCAATCGCAAAATAAAAGGGCGCGGGCGTTTGACACGTCGGCGCCCTTTTTCTATTCAGAACGCGCACAAAAGGCGCTAAAGCGGGCACTAGGTTCGCGCGGCCGTTTCCGGAGCATCGCCATGACCCAACCCGCACCAGGCCTGACCTTCAAGCGCATCCTGCTCAAGATTTCGGGCGAAGTGCTGATGGGTGATCAGGGCTTCGGCATCGACATGAAGACCGTCCAGGCGGTCGCCGAGGAAGTGGCCGAGGTGGCGCGCCTCGGTGTCGAGCTCTGCCTCGTCATCGGTGGCGGCAATATCTTCCGTGGCCTGTCGAAGGCGGCGATCGGCATGGAGCGTTCCTCGGCCGACTATATGGGCATGCTGGCGACGGTGATGAATGCGCTCGCCATGCAGAACGCCCTTGAAAAGCAAGGTATAGACACGCGCGTCCAGTCGGCGATCCAGATGAACGCGGTGTGCGAGCCGTTCATCCGTCGCCGCGCCATCCGTCACCTCGAAAAGGGACGGGTGGTGATCTTCGCCGCCGGCACTGGCGCACCTTATTTCACGACCGATACGGCCGCGGCGCTCAGGGCAGCCGAAATGAACTGCGACGCGCTCTTCAAGGGCACTTCGGTCGACGGCGTCTATACCGCCGACCCGAAGAAGGATCCGAAGGCCGAACGCTACGAAAATCTCAGCTATCTTGAGGTGTTGTCGCGCGATCTTAAGGTCATGGATGCGTCGGCGGTGTCGTTGATGCGCGAAAATACCATCCCCATCGTGGTATTCTCGATTCGCACGCCCGGCGCGCTCAACGACGTGGTGCACAGCCGCGGCACCTATACCGTCATCACATAAGAAGGGACAAACCCATGGCAAAGCCCGATCTCAGCAAGTACAGGGACCGCATGGACCGCTCGGTTGGGGCGCTGAAGGAAGAATTCGGCAGCCTGCGTACCGGCCGGGCATCGGCGTCGCTGCTCGACCAGGTGGTGGTCGAAGCCTATGGCTCCAACATGCCGCTCAATTCCTGCGCCGCCGTCAGCGTGCCCGAGCCGCGCATGATCAGCGTCAATGTGTGGGACAAGGGGATGGTGGTCTCGGTCGAAAAGGCGATCCGCAATGCGGGCCTTGGCCTCAACCCGATCACCGACGGCACCACCTTGCGCATCCCGATCCCGCCCTTGACCGAGGAGCGCCGCAAGGACCTGGTCAAGATCGCCGGCAAGTATGCCGAAGGCCAGCGCGTCGCCGTGCGCAACGTGCGCCGTGAAGCCATGGACGACCTGAAAAAAGCCGAAAAGGCATCGGAAATCAGCGAAGACGAAGAGAAGAAGGGCGGCACCGAGGTGCAGGGCTTTACCGACGCTGCGATCAAGCGTATCGACGAAATGCTGAAGGCCAAAGAGGTCGAGATCATGCAGGTCTAGCGGCTGCCCGCGACCTGCCCGGAGTAAGGTTTCCCATGCCGCTGGGCCCCATGGACGAGCACGCACAGGCGCCGGATCCGGCGGCGCAGTCGCGCGCCGGCCAGGCCCTGCACGTCGCCATCATCATGGACGGTAACGGGCGGTGGGCCTCGAACAAGGGCCAGATACGCACCTTTGGTCACAAGGCGGGCGTCGATGCCCTGCGCCGGACCATAACCGCTGCTGTAGATCTTGGCGTTACGCACCTGACCGTATTCGCTTTTTCGACCGAGAACTGGCGGCGCCCCGAAACCGAGGTCAGCGACCTGATGGGGCTCTTGCGCGCCTTCGTCAAATCGGACCTGGAGCGGCTGAGGCGGGAGGGGGTGTGCGTACGCATCATCGGCCAATCCGCAGGCCTGCCATCCGACATCGTTTCCCTAGTCGCCGAGGCGCACGAAAAGACCAAGGCCAATTCGAAGTTCTTCCTGCAGGTGGCGCTGAACTATGGCGCCCAGGCGGACATACTGGCGGCCGTGCGCGCGACGGCGGAAAAGGTGCGCGATGGCGCCCTGCAGGCCTCCGACATCACGTCTGAGACGTTTTCTTCGGAGCTGTCGACGGCGGGCTTGCCGCCGCTTGACCTGCTCATCCGCACCTCGGGTGAACACCGGCTGTCGAACTTCCTATTGTGGGAAGCGGCTTATGCCGAGTTCGTCTTCCAGGACATCCTGTGGCCCGACTATGGCCGCGAAGCGCTGAAATCGGCGCTCGACACCTTTGCCCAACGCGACCGGCGTTACGGATCGGTTCATGCCGCCCAGTCCGCCTGAGTCTGGTCTGCCTGAGGCGTCCTCCGCCAAGCCCAAACCGAGCCGCCTGCGCGAGCTGATGATTCGCATTGCCTCGGCGATGATCCTGATCCCGTTCGTGCTGTGGATCGTGTCTTTGGGCGGTGTGTGGTTCCTGACCATGATCAGCGTTGGCGTCGCCCTGCTTGGCATCGAATGGGGCGTGATCTCCGCCCCGACGGTGGCGGGACGCATTTCGGTGGCGGTGACCTTCGCCATGCTGGCGGCGCTGTTTACCGGCTATCTCGGCCATCCCGTCCTGTCGTTCCTAATTCTGGCCTTCGGTTCGCTGTGCGCCGGGCTTTACGCCTACCGGCTTGGCGTCGGCTGGATGGACGCGGCCTATGGCGTCTTCTATATCGGCTTTCCAGCCATCATCATCGTCTGGTTGCGTTCGACAACCCAAGGTGTCTATTGGGTTTTCTTCGCCTTCCTGATCGCCTGGGCGGCCGACAGCGCCGCCTATATCGTCGGCCGGCTGGTCGGCGGGCCCAAGCTGTGGCGGCGCTATTCGCCCAACAAGACGTGGTCGGGCTTTGCTGGCGGCATGATCGCAGGCATGCTGACGGCAGGCACGCTGTCCGACCTGACGCACGTCTTTCACCACGACACCTCGGCCTCGTTTGTTGGCCTTCTGGTGGCGCTGGCGACCATGGCGGGCGACCTGTGGGAATCGGCGCTGAAACGTCGCTTTGGTGTCAAGGACGCGGGCAGCCTGATCCCCGGCCATGGCGGATTGATGGATCGCGTCGATGGGCTTATGTTCGCCATTGTCGCTTTGGGACTTATCCGCCTGCTGATCATGCTGGGTACAGTTATCCTTTGAAAACAGGCCGTTTTGCATGACACGCCGTATCTCCATCCTGGGTTCGACCGGCTCGATCGGGGTGTCGACCCTGCGCCTGCTCGACGAGGCCGGCGGCGACTACCGCATCGAGGTCCTGGTTGGCGGCCGCAATGTCGAGCTCCTGGCGCGCCAGGCCCTGCACGTCCGCCCGGCGATGACGGTCCTGGCCGATGCCTCTCAATGGGCCGCGTTCAAGGAACTGACGGCCGGTTCGGGGCTTGAGATTGCCTGTGGCGAGGATGCCATGATCGCGGCGGCATCCCGGGAAGCCGATTGGGTGATGGCGGCGATCGTCGGTATTGCAGGCTTGAAACCGACCTGGGCGGCGGCAGGGACGGGGGCGACCCTGGCCCTGGCCAACAAGGAGAGCCTCGTCTGCTGCGGCCGGGCGCTGATTTCGCGCGTCGAGGCGGCGGGCGGGCGCGTGCTGCCGGTCGATTCCGAGCACAACGCCATCTTCCAGGTGCTCGACGCCAACCAGAAGGCCAAGGTATCGAAGCTGATCTTGACGGCGTCGGGCGGGCCGTTCCTCAACCGGACACGCGAAGAGCTGATGGCCGTCACGCCTGAGCAGGCGTTGAAGCATCCCAACTGGGCGATGGGGCCCAAGATCACCATCGATTCCGCTACGCTCGCCAACAAGGGCCTGGAACTAATTGAAGCGGCTTATCTTTTCGACATGCCGCCGGATCAGATCGACGTCGTCATCCACCCGCAATCGGTGATCCACAGCCTGGTCGAATATGCCGACGGTTCGTCCCTCGCGCAGCTGGGCACGCCCGACATGCGCGTGCCGATCTCCTACTGCCTGGGCTGGCCCGATCGCATGGCGTGGGCGGCGCCCAAGCTTGACCTGATCGCCAAGGGGCAGCTGACCTTCCAGGCGCCCGACACCGACGTCTTCCCCATGCTGTCGCTGGCGCGCCAGGCCCTGCAGGCGGGCGACGGCATGACTGCGGTCTACAACGCCGCCAACGAGGTCTGTGTCGATGCCTTTCTCAATCGCCGCATCGACTTTTTACAAATCGCTGAATTCGTCGAAAGCGCCATGATCCGGGCTCAATTGCCATCTATCTCTTCCCCAGCTCACACCAGTCGTGATACGACCGGCATGACCATGGAACGCGCGCTGGCCGTTGACGCCGCCGTGCGCGCAGACATGGCGGGCCGCGTCGCAGAACGCGCTCGGGCAGGTTAAGGGAGAGCAAGCGTTTGTCAGGGTTCTTCATCGGCATCTTGCCGTTCCTGGTTATCATCTCGGTCATCGTGACGGTTCACGAGCTGGGACATTACTGGGTCGCGCGCCTGTTCGGCACGCGGATCGAACGCTTTTCCGTTGGCTTCGGCTCCATCTTGATCAGCCGCAAGGACCGCCACGGCACCGACTGGTGCATCAGCGCCCTGCCGCTGGGCGGCTATGTCAAGTTCGCCGGTGACGACAATATCAGCTCGATGTCGCCTTCGGGTGAGGAACTTGAAGCGGCGAGGGCAGCGATCACGGCGCGCGAAGGCGCAGATGCTGTCAAGGACTACTTCCATTTCAAACCGCTGTGGCAGCGCTTCCTGATCATTCTGGCGGGGCCGGCGACCAATTTCATCCTCGCTATTCTGGCGCTCGGACTGGCGTTCCAGATCGCAGGCGACAACTATACCCAGCCGGTGGTCGGCCAGGTCGTGGCCGACAGCCCGGCCGAGGCCGGTGGCTTCAAGGCGGGCGATCGTATCCTGGTCGTCGATGGCCGCCACGTGCGCAGTTTCGAGGAAATCCAGGAAGTGGTCATGCTGCGCGCCAGTTCGGCCGTGACCTTCACCGTTGGCCGCAACGGCCAGGACGTCAGCCTGACGGCGACGCCGGCGCGCAAGATGCTGGTCGATGACGACGGCCGCCCGACCATGTCTGGCGGCCAGCTCGGCCTGCGTTCGGCCGGCACGCGCGAACATCATGCGATCAATCCGGCCGAAGCGCTTGGCCTCGGCTATCGCGAGACCTGGTGGGCGCTCGATTCCAACCTGACCTATATCGGCCGCATGTTCTCGGGCAAGGAGAAGTCCGACCAAATCAGCGGCGTGCTGGGCATGACCAAGGCGACCGGCGACCAGACCGAACGCGCTGTTCAGGAACCCGGTCCGTTGTGGGTGATCATTATTGACCTGTTCCTTCGTTATATCCAGCTGATGGCGGTCATCTCGATCGGCGTTGGTTTCTTCAACCTGCTGCCCGTGCCCGCGCTCGACGGTGGCCATCTTGCCTTCTATGTGTGGCAGGCCGTCACCCGTCAACCGGTCTCGGTCGGCTTCCAGAACGTCGCTTTCCGCGTCGCCGCCGTGCTGATCCTCGGCCTGGTGCTGTTCGCGGCGTGGAACGATATCCAGCACATCGGCGCCGAGATCGACTTTTCCAGCATGGCGAAGTTCGTCAAAGGGGTGTTTTCATGACCGAGAAGCGACAGCCGGCGGAAAACCGCGCGGCGAACTCGTCCTCGCCATGCAAGCCTCTTGCGAAATCGGCGGAAACCCATAACAAAGGGCGGCAACGTCCCAGCTTCAAAGGTACTTTCATGTCAGGCCTACGCTTCCAAAGCGCCCGTTTGCCCGCCGCCCGCCGCGGCCATGAGATGTTCGTACGCGCCCTCTCGTTGAGTGTCAGCGTCCTGGCCTTGGCCAGCGCGGTGCCCGCCATGGCCAATACCTATCTGGTCCAGCAAGACCCGCAGGCCGCGCCGACGACGACGGCTGCCGCTCCGGATCAGTCGGCACCGCAGCAGCAGGCGCCCAATCCGACCGCGGTGGTTAACCATATTACCATCCAGGGCAACGAACGCATCGATTCCCAGACGGTCATTTCGTACCTGCCGGTCCAGCCGGGTCAGACGGTCGATTCCGAAATGATCGATATGGCGGTCAAGACGCTCTACAATACCGACTTGTTCTCGGACGTTCAAATCACCATGAACGGCCAGGACATGGTGGTGAACGTGGTCGAAAGCCCGATCATCAACCAGGTCGTGTTCGAGGGCAACCACGCCATGACCAAGGACAAGCTGCGCGACGAGGTCCAGATCCGTCCGCGCGGCATCTTTACCAAGGCCAAGGTGCAGGAAGACGTCCAGCGCATCGTCGAGCTTTACCGCAAGTCGGGCCGCATCTCGGCCACGGTGACGCCGAAGATCGTCGAGCTGCCGCAAAAGCGCGTCGACCTGATCTTTGAAATCAGCGAAGGGCCCAAGACCGGCGTGTCCGAAGTCAACTTCATCGGCAACAAGGCCGTGGCCGACAGCGACCTGGCGGGCGTCGTGGTGACACGCAAGAGCTACTGGTGGAAGTTCTTCGCCTCGCAGGACAACTACGATCCGGACCGGATGGACTACGATCGCGAGCAGCTGCGCAAGTACTATACTAACCGCGGCTATTACGATTTCCGCGTCATCTCGGCGGTCGCCGAACTGACGCCAGACCGTCGCGACTTCGCCATCTCCTACACGCTGGACGAAGGCAAGAAGTACAATTTCGGCCGCATCAACATCAAGACCGACAACGACAAGCTGAAGGCCGAAGACCTGCTGCGCGCCGTCTCGATCAAGCCCGGCCAGCTTTATGAAAGCGATCGCGTCCAGAAGGCGGTCGACGACCTGACCTATGCCGCCGGCGCCAATGGCTTTGCCTTCGTCGACATCCGTCCGGACGAAGAGCCCGATGCCAACAACCACACGGTCGACCTGACGTTTAACGTGCACGAAGGCGCGCGCGTCTATATCGACAAGATCAACATCATCGGCAACACCCAGACGCTTGACAAGGTCATTCGCCGCCAGATGCTGGTGTCGGAAGGCGACGCCTATAACAAGGCGCTGATCGAACGCTCGAAGATGTACGTCAAGGGCCTCGGCTTCTTCAAGGAAGGCGACGACGGCGTCAAGATCGAGGAAAAGCCGTCGCCCATCCCCGGCAAGACCAATCTCGACGTCACCGTCCAGGAACAGCCGACGGGCGAACTGTCGTTCGGCGCCGGCTTCTCGTCGATTCAGAAGTTCATCCTCGATATCGGCGTCTCGCAGTCGAACTTCCGCGGCACAGGCCAGCAGGTGAATGTCCGCGTCGAAACCGGCTCGATCCAAAAGGACATCGAAGCCTCGTTCACCGAGCCGCACTTCATGGGCCGCGAAGTTTCGGCGGGTATCGACCTGTTCGAAAGCTCGTACAACTACGAAGGCGTCGACTATTCGACGGATTCGACTGGCATCGGCTTCCGTCTGGGCTATAACCTCAACGGCTACAGCCTGATGCGCCTGCGCTACAACCTGAGCAGCAACAAGATCACCACGACCGGTTCCTCGGCGTGCGACGGCCTGCTCTATAACTGCGGCACCGGCATCACCTCCAGCGTTGGCTATTCGCTGTCGTTCGACCTGCGCAATGACTTCGTCCAGCCGACGCGCGGCTGGATGGCCGTCCTGCGCCAGGACTTCGCGGGCCTGGGCGGCGACGTCAAGTACGTCGACACCGAGGTGGAAGGCCACTGGTACCACGGCTTCGCCAAGGACATGGTGCTGCACATTTCGGGCAATGCGGGCGCCAAGGTGCCGTGGAACGGCGACTCTATCCGCATCAACGACCGCTTCTTCAAGGGTGGCGACACGATGCGTGGCTTCGAATATGCCGGTATCGGCCCGCGCGACCTGTCGACAGGTTATGCCCTGGGCGGCCAGGCCTATGCCATCGGCAGCGCCGAACTCGGCATTCCGAACCACCTGCCGGATCAGTACGGCCTTAAAACCGCTCTATTTATCGATGTAGGTACGCTGGGCGGTGTTGATAATCGCCTGAAAGTGGACGGCACTACCGGCGCCAAGCAAACTAATATAGTGGACGATTTCGGCCTGCGCGCCTCGGCGGGCCTGACCATCCGCTGGAAATCCCCGATGGGACCGGTTCAGTTTGACCTGAGCCAGATCCTGTCCAGGGAAAAATATGACAAGGTTGAAACCTTCCGCTTCTCACAATCGACGCAATTCTAAAACCACCCTCTCAGACGATCCCCAAAACAGAAGTCCAGAACTCATGAAAAAATCATCGCTCTTCATCGCCGCTGCCGCCATGGCGTTGACCGCCCTCAGCGCCCAGGCCGCTCCCGCGCCGGCTCCCGCCGCCGCTGCTCCGGCCACGCCGGTTGCCGCTCCCCCGCCGCCGCCGACCTTCGGCGCGGCCACCCAAGGCCAATGCGTGCTCGACGTTTCGACCGCCATGGCGACCTCGAAGATCGGCAAGTCCGCCAGCGATCGCCTTGGCCAGCTGGGCGCGGTCGTCAAGAGCGAACTGACGACGGACGACACCAACCTGTCCAACGAATACAAGACCCTGATGGCTGGCCAGAAGGCCGCTTCGGCCACTCCGGCCGGCAAGTCGCAGTGGGATGCCAAGTACCAGGCTTTTGGCCAGAAGTACGAAGACTTCCAGAAGAAGCAGCAACAACGCTCGCAGGAAATGCAGCTGACGCAGCAGAGCGTGATGGGCTGGATCTTCAACCAGATGATCGCTCCGATCAACCAGGTCGTCTCGGCGCGCGGTTGTTCGACCGTCATTAACTCCGATAGCCTGTTGCATTACAGCCTGCCGGATTCTAATGGTCAAGCACAGGCCGACTTCCTGTACACGAACCCGTCGATGAACATCACCAGCGATGTCGTCGCCAAGCTCGATGCAGCGAACGTCACCCTGCCGCAATTCGATCGCGCCAACCTCGACCAGCCCGCCCAAGGCGCGGCGGCCCCGGCGGGAGCCCAGTAAGACAAAGAGCCAAGCCGCCGATGCCTGATCCGAGATTTTTTGATATCTCTTCAAAAATAGAACTCGATCAGGCAGTGGTGCTGACAGCGACGCGGCTGGCAAAGCCGCAGGTGAGGGGTAGCGGGTTCATTACGGCCTGCGCCCCTCTTTCTTTGGGCGGTCCCGGCCGCGCAGCCTTTTTCAGCGACCGGCGCTACCTCGCCACCTTGCATCGTACCGAGGCGGAGTTCGTCTTCGTC
>FTDB01002150.1_pt1 | contig 12439 bp, 15 predicted proteins | sample 1639741 | NCBI WGS metagenome assembly FTDB01 (sample SAMEA3914869, study PRJEB12502) | metagenome | biome: forest; material: soil | place: USA | collected 2012-03-12 | depth 0.1 m | reverse complement strand
GCTGATGCACCGCCATTTCGGGTCATCGTCCGTTGGCGGGAAGATCCATTTCAGGCAGGTAATATCCTGCGTGCTGGAAATGTCCGCCGCGCCGAAGCATGTCCGGCCGCGCAGTCGCGCGGGATAGGACTTCCATCCCTCAGGGTCCTCGCAACAGGCATCCCATTTGCGAATAGGTATCCAACGAACCTCTCCGGCGATCCACTGGTTGAGGTGGTAGCAGCGGAAGGCGGCCTCGGCGCGAGGATTGTCTTTGCACTTGGCGGCCTCAAGCCGGAGATAGTTCAGCGTCGGCGACAGGCCCAGCGACGGATTAGACCGGCGCCACGCCGCTTCATCCCGATAGTCGGCCTCCGGAGGCGCGGCGAAAATGACGACCAGCGTGGTCGGATCGAAAATACGGCCCTCAAGGATGGCCTTGCTTTCGTTCCACATTTCCATGCCGGGCTTGTTCGTCTTCCGGCCCGTCGTCGAGCCGTACAACTCAATCGGTTGCAGTCGCCCGGCCGTCCCTTGCCGCAGGGTGTTCATCACCTCGAGCGAACGCCACTCGTGCATTTCGTCGCCGACGATTACCGACGGCCCCTTGCCGTGCTTGCCTTCGTCAGACCCCGACAACAGCAGGATCGAGGCGCGCAGCGACTTGGAATAGATTGACCGGCCGTAGCCGATCAAATCCGTTTGCAGCCCCGGCGCCATCGACGCCATCAGCTTCATCTTTTTGAACGGTAACCGGGCCTGTTCTTCATCGCGGGCGAAGACATAACCTTCGCCGTCGACCAGTCCATCCAGGACGAAGAACAGAAGGCCCAGAGCCGCCAGGAATTCCGTCTTACCGTTCTTGCGCGGCACCCACAAAAGTAGCCGGCGGAATAGCCGAACATGCTCGATTGCGGGCTTATGGGTCAGGGGGTCGAGCGTCTCGACCGGCATCTGCCATCCGACGATCAGCCGGATGATCATTTCCTGCCACGGCAGCAGTACGAACGGTACACCGGCGAACCGGTCGGACGTCAATCTCGCCCAGGTCGGCCATTCGGCGACGACAGCGTCGGCCAGTCGGAAATCAAACCACGACCCATCGACCTTGGCAGCTGTGCGCCATGCATGGACAGCCCATCCATAGATTTCGTCGTCCGCGACTTGGGCCAGCCATTCCGGCAACGGCCAAAGCCCGTCGGGATCGCCGGCCCGAAGCGCGAAGGCCGAGACCTGCGCGGCATCATCGGCCATAGCGTCAGTTCAGCGGCGGCTGCGACTTATGGCGCGTCGCCGATCCGAGCGGGCCTAGGGCCGCCGCGATCGGCAGTTCGGTTTCAACGGGCGACTTCTTGGGAGTGTCTCCGCCGTTGTCGAACAGGCCTGGATTGTTTTGCGCGGCCATCGCCTGGTCTTTGAACAGGCTATACATGTGCCGTGGCGTCAGGCCGAATTGCTCCGCCAGCTTGATCGTGTTGTCGAAGGCGGACTGACGATGACGGATCGAGGGACGATCCCGCTCCATCTTGCCGCCGACCGTCGTCTTGACGGTCTGCGACCGGCCGAATTCGTTGATGTCGATCTGGCACTCCAGCCATTCGCCGAAATACACGCAATACTGGGCAAACGTCCCGTGGGATTCCGCAGGCAGACGATGGGTGCGCTTAAGTTCAGGCGCCAGTCGCTTCCAGACCTGCAGCGCAAGCTGAAAACCCGCCTCCAGAAGATACGACGGCGGCGCGACTTCGGCGCCGTCTCCGACTGGGGCGAGCAAGTCCGCCGCGCGCTGAATCCGTTCATCACGGGCCGCCATCGCCTTGGTGCGACGTCCCGGATTACCTTTGGCTTTCTGCGCTTGCGGTGTGTCGGCCGTGCGGGCCACATCGTGCTCCAATAAAAAAAGTCTGGCGAAATAACGCGCCGATAAAAATTGTGTTGGGTGCCGGTCTTGGGCAAGGGGCCGACAGGTTTTGACACCCCCCTATGCGTAGAGGGCCATGCCATTGATATCATTGCACTTTTAAGACTTCGCGGCCGAGGCGCTGCGCAAGCTCGTCAACTGCCTGCTTGCCCTTGCGTTCGATGGCCTGCTTAAAGCCGTTGTGGCATGCATCGCACGAGGCGACCCACCACTTGCGCTCCCAGAATACGTCTCGATACACCTGCTGCTGGTAGAGGTGATCGGTCAGCGTCGAAGCGACCGAGCGCCCATCGAGCATCAGGTGATACTCGCAGAGCGGGTTATCCAACAAGAATGCCTTGGACGCCTTCGCCCATCGACCATCATAACCACGGTCGCGAGCCGATCCTCTTGCGCGTTCGTACGACTTGGCCGAAGCCTCGCGGGTGCCGAGCGAACTCGGTCTGAATATTGGTGGACGAACGGCCATCTACAAAAGCAAAACGCCTGCAAGATCAACGATCTATGCAGGCGTTTCGTTATATTCCGTTCATTGCTCCGCACGACAGGGTGAAAACCAAGCCGTGCAAATCGCAATGGGTGCGACTGGGTTGTTGAAAGGTGATTTGTATATCGTCGTCAATACCGGATCGCATTTTTATTTTGCTAGCCAACTGACGTCGACCGTCAGACGGCTGTTCCCGTTCATGAACCCGGACAGCGCGGCAACGCGATACTCGTCATGCGTTTCGGTCACGACAACCTCCAGCAGGCCGTCCAGTGTCCGAATGCGGTCGCCCGTTTTGACCTTGCTCAAGTCCGGGTCGAAGGTCTTCGCCAATTCGATGAAGCCGTCCTGCTCCTCCTCGCGATGACGCTGGATGCACTGGTCGAGCAGCATGCGCGGATAGATCCAGGCGACCCCCATCATCCCTGAAATATGCCCATAGCCGCGGTCACTTTCACGGCCTCGGACGAACAGGTGGCCGGGATACAGCGGCACAGCCTTGATGACGCTCTGGCGCGCGTGCGTCACCACCTTGTGCGCCATCGGCCGATAGACCTCAATGTCATGCCTGAGAAGTTGCGGCACGACGAGGCCTTCCTTGCCACGGTTAGACACCACCACAAGCCAGGCACGAGACGTGCCGGCCGTCCGCTTGACGCTTTCGCGCTCTTTTTTGGTTTCAGGGCGATTGAACGCCAGTTTCGAATTTGCCCCTGTCATAGGTCTAACCTTTTTTAAAAATAGAATTACACAAGACAACAGACGAAACAGACATGACCCATACATACCTCGCGTGACGCGCCCGCCTCCCGACGGTATGGGGATTATCGTCTGTATCCTCTGGAAGGTCTGTTTTGCTTTTTAATTCAGTCGGTTGCGTGACAGACCATAAACCCGCAACAGACCTTTCATCCTCTGCCGGATCGCGGCGCCGTGATAATCCTCAGCCGTGATCCTCTGTTCCTCTGTTATCCTCTGTTCAGGCGAAAGGATCGCCTTCCATGCTCAGAGGATCATTTTCGAAGTCGTCTGTACCCCTCGGTGTCGCCGACGCTCCGCCCGAAATTACGCCCGGCGGACCGCCATTCGTGCGCGCGATGTCCTGGGCCAGTTCATCTTTGCTTTTCAGGCGGATCGGGCCGCGGTACTGCAGTCCCTGAGAGTTCAGCCCTGCCGGCCTGATCTGGCGCTGTGTCAGCGCCGTGCCGAAGGCCTTGATGGACATGACCTGCTTGGTGTCGTGACCCTGCTCCTCGCACCACGCCTTGTAGTCGCCATATAGATCCTTGCTCAGCTCGCGGCGGCCCTCGGCGCCCTTGCTGAACACGCAACGCGTAGTTAGCCAGTCTCCGAAGGGCGACGATTCGCGGCGATAATCGTCGAGCACCTTGCGGATGGCGTCGGGGCGGTCCAATCCGCGCCGCAACCAGTCGCCGACGCCCTCCAGAAGCCAATTGAAAATGCCAGGAAATTCGCCCCGAAGCTTTTGCGGTAACTGCTTGTCGACCTTGTCCGGGTCGACTTGGTTCTCGAACGGGATTACATTGGCACGGCGCCATATGCCTTCGTCGTCGCCGCGCACTACGGGCAAGGCGTTGCACTCGACGAACAGCTTTCCCTTGGGCCGGAAATCGATGGGTGCCTCGCGCAGCTGGCGGGCCGTGATCGGCGATCCTGACGTCCAGGCCTTGAGGCGGCCTTCGTGGAACTTGGCGCCGCGCTGTGGCTCCGAGAGCACCACCAGGCGCACATCGCCGGCGAGCTTGATCAGGTCGGGCGACGCACCGGAAGCGCCTGCGTTCGTCGTTTCCAGAAACGTGTTGATGTCGCCGACGCCGCCATAGCCGCCCATGACTTCACGTGCCGCGTCGAGCAGGGTCGATTTGCCGTCGCGGCCCTTGCCCTGCAGGATAAAGAACGCTTGTTCATACACCTGCCCGGTGATCGCATAGCCCATGCATCGCTTGAAAAACCCGCTGATTTCTGGGTCAGGCAACGATTCCTGAAACACCTTGACGTAGAGCTCGGCCGAGGCCTGCGGGTCGTAATCGACGTCGACCATCCGTGTGATGCGGTCGGCTGGGCTGTGCGGTCGTTTGACCACCTTGAGCTTGCCGTCCTTATCGAGCCCGACCTTGAGCGTGAAATTGCGGCAATTGATCAGCATCGGGTCGGTGTCGAAAGCGTCGATCTCCACCGTCAGATACGATTCCGCCTGTTTGAGCATGGCCGAGGTCGAACCCGCCTGGCCGAGCTGATCGAGGAACTTGCGCATGGAAATCGGGTCGAGCGCGTGCTTGTCGACCAATTCGGCTCGAACGGCCGGGTCGCGCATCTTCTGGCCGACCGCATGCGCCGTGCGCCGGGCCAGCACGTCGCCGAACTTGCTATCCCAGTGCGTCTCGTGAAACCCGATCCAGCCGATGCCGATAACGTACAGCAACCGGCTATGGCGGATATCGACGCCATTGTCGTCGATACGGCCCCCCGACAGGCGGATGAGCCGCATGGCGTGACCGTAGTCATTCAGGTCATAGGCGGCCAGTTCCTTCGGCGTGGGGGCTTCGGAAAAGGCGCTGTCGTCATGCAGGCTCAAGGACGGTTTCCCTTATCAGTTTATCGTTGAAGTCCTCGCCGGCCGGTGGCGCGACCGTGTGGATCGGGCATATGCACGTGCGCTTCCACGATTGCGCCGCCAGCGCACCGCACAGACGCGCGCGCTCGGTGGCGTCGAGCATCCGCCACGCCGTGCCGCCGACCGTCGGACGCCGGACCCGACAGCGTTTCGGCTTCATGTCGTGGTCGACGCCGATAATGATTTCACCCCAGGGCGCCGTTTCGGGTTCGGGCCAGGTGAAGCCCGGCCGTTCCGGGTCGGCCATGGGGAGGTCGGGGTCGAACCGGCCAAAACGGTCGGTCAGATAACCGCCCTGCATCCTGTCGAGCGCCAAAGTCGCCACCAGGCGTGCGGGCGCACCGTGCAGCACGCCCATCGAGCCGGTGCTCTCTATGCCCTCGCCGACCAGCAGCGGCCCCGGTGCATCGACCGCGGTCAACCACACACCGCCCGGCATGCCGTTCAGCGACTGAGGACCGAACATTTTCTTGGCAGTCTCGTCCTCCGGCACATGGGCCTTGCCCGAGCCGTCACGCGAAAGATAGGTGATGTGCACGCCACCCGTCGGCACCGGATGGCCGTCAGGTCCTGGCACGCATGGCCGGGCCAGCATCGCCGGCGCCGTCAGCATACGACCGTCGGCGATCGCGTAGAAGGCGCGCGGGTGAAATCGCAACTGCCCGACCATGTGCAGAAGCACCGATCCGCGAATGGCCCGGCTCATCAGATAGCGCTGCACCAAGGTGCCGCGCGCCGGGACCGATTCTGCCCAGATCTCTGCCGCGAACCGCTCGGCGAAGCTTGGCCCCTGGCAGACGATCACCGGCGGCGGAGGCGCACGCACGGGCGCCGGAAGGGTCATGTCTCCGAACAGCCTTCGCGCCGCATCGACGGCCGTCCCGCCGCGCAGGTGCTGCTCCAGGGCGATGACGTCGCCGTCGAGCCCGCACGACCAGCACTTGAAATGCGCATCGTCCTGGTCGACGCTGAACGGACCGCCGCCCTTCTTTTTCCGGCCGGAGCCACACAAAGGGCATTCGCCGCGTCGCCGCTTTCCGGCCCGATACAGCTTTACCCCGGCGAGACCCGATATCGTCGCCTTTTCCTTCGCGCGGCTGAAAAGCTCACTCGTCACGCTTGCCCCGCTGACCACAGACGAGGAAACTGACGCCGTCGTCGTCGGGACGCCGAACGACGATCGGCGTTTTTTCGTCCCACAGCTGGACAACCATGTCCGTATCGCCGATCAGACTGGCGACGTCCTGAACGTAGCGGGCATTGAAACCCATCGTGACCTCGCCGCCTTCGACGATCGCGGCCATTTCGGCGTCGGCCAAACCGCCATCCGTATTGTTGGCGGCAACCACCAGGCGCTCATCGCCGAAGGTGAATTTCAGGCTGCGCGTCTTGTCTTTGGCGACGATGCTGGCTCGCTCAATGGCACGGCCGAGCTCGGCGCCGTTGAGTGTCGCGGTGATCTTCGCCTCGGCGCGCGGCCAGATGTTTTCGTATGCCGGAAAGCTGCCGTCGATGACTTTCGACGTCAGCGCCGTGTCACCGACGGTGACCATCACCTTGGCCTTGCCGACGCGCATGTCGACCGACTGTGCGCCATCGCAGATCTGACGGATGAGGTTGAGCGCCTTGTTGGGCAGGATGACGCCGGCGCCGGCGATGCCAGAGGGCGCTGGCATCTTGGCCACGGCCAACCGGTGACCATCGGTCGCGGCCATGATCAGTTCCGCGCCATCGGCCGAGGCATGGAAATAGGCGCCGTTGAGGTAAAAGCGCGCATCCTCGGTCGACGTGGCGTGCCGCGTCTGGTCGATCAGGAAGCCCAGTTCGGCCCCTGTGAGCGTGAAGGCCGACGCATCCTTGACGCCCTCCATCAGGGCAAAATCCTCGGCGGGCATGGTCGGCAGGGCGTAGTTCGAGCGCCCCGCCTTGACCTTAAGCCGCTTGTCGGTGACGCTTTCGAAAGTCAGTCCGATTTCCGCGCCCGACGGTGTCTTCTTGGCGATGTCGAGCAGTTCGCGCGCCGGCGCCGTGCGTGCGCCTGGGATTTCGACGCGGGCCGGGATGGAGGTTTCGATCTCGATGTCGAGATCCGTGCCGCTCAGCCGTAAACGGCCATCCTGCGCCCGTAATAGCACATTGCTCAGAATCGGAATGGTCGTCCGGCTTTCGACCGTCGCGGTAACGTGACCGAGCGCCTTGAGAAGAGCTTCGCGTTCGACAACAAGCTTCACAGGTCACCGCCTTTCAGGCGATCGCGCAAAGCCTCGCCCCATGTATTGAGAAAACCGACCATGATGTCGGGATCGCCGCTCAGCAGGGCGCGGTCGAGCGCGTCGGCGCAGCGCTCACGGCAGTCTTCGAATCTTAGATCGTGATGGAAGCCATAGGATCTGGCGGCTTCGGTCGGATTGGCCATGGCTAAGCGGCTCCGTGGAAATCGAGGTCGAGCGACGACTGACCGGCATCCTCGAAACGACAGCCGCGCTCAGCAGCTTCGAGGTTTTGAACCGCCTGCCGGAAGTATGAGGATTTGAGTTCGATGCCGATGGCACGGCGCCCGAGGAGAACCGGGATGTAAGCTTCCGAGCCGACGCCCATGAAGGGTGTCAGGACGGTTTCGCCCGGATTGGACCGAAGCTGGACAATACGCTCGATGACGTCGAGCTGCAGGGGATGGACGTGCTTTTCGTCATCCGGGTCACGGCTTTCGCGAAAGGGAAGCACCCGATTGAAGCGAATATCATCCCACATGCAGTCAGCGTATTGCCGCCAAATCCAGTGGGAAAAGCGGTTCTCCGTCTGCTTGCCGTCGTATCCCCGGAAGGACAGGATGTCCGCCGGCGGAAGCCGCTCGCCCGCATAGTCCAGCATGCCGACGGGATGGGCGACGGGCACGGGGTTCTTTCCGGCGCGACGGAAAATCAGCAGATAATCGCCGGCGGCGACGCCGCAATCGAGGCTGTCCTCGCAGAGGCTGCGATGCGCCAGGTTCTTCTGCATGGTCCTGAGGCGTACCTCCAGGGGCTCCTTCCAGATCATGTGGCGGCCCGCATAGTGCCATCCAGACGATTCATGCAGCCTGATAATGTCGCCGGGGAAATCGATGTAGCTATCCGTGCCCGTGTTGGACTTGGGCACATCCATGCTGTGTACGGCCGTCATTCTGCCAGGCATGGTCACGCGCGCCAGTTGCTCGACTACGAAGCGGTAGTGTTCGAGAAACACATCGTAGCTGTCGTTATTCGAAAGGTCGCGGTCATCGCTGCTGTATTGATACAGACCGCCAAACGGGGGCGAGTACACCGAAAGATGGACGGATTTGTCAGGTATAGCCGAAAGCACTTCTATGCAGTCGGCATTATAGATCGCAAATTTTTCGGTGATCTTGCTGTCTAGGATAGCCATGGCGGTAGGTCCAATTCGTGAGTAAAGGCGCGCTGGCGGTCTATCTGCAGCGCGTTGTTCATGTGAGCGATCAACGAAGCGAACATGACCTCCGCCTGGTCGGCCTTACGTTGCATATTCTTGAGAACGTCGGCCTCGCCCTCGGTCGTGACGACATCGACCTGCACGTCAGACAGCTGGCCGAAACGCCAGCAACGCCGGACCGACTGGTAATATTGCTCGAACGAGTGCGACGGAAAGAACGTCATGTGCGCGCAATGCTGGAAGTTCAGACCCCAAGCGCCGATCTTGGGCTTGGTTACCAGCACGCGGATTTCATTGTTGGCAAAGGCCAGGAGGCGCTCCTCCTTGACCTCGTCGCGATCAGCGCCAGACACCTCGACGGAACCCCCGATCATGTCCCGGAGGGCTCGACCTTCCTCGTTCATATGGCACCAGACAAGCGCAGGCTTGTCGGTGTCGACAAGCTGCGCCACCTTTTCGCAACGTTCGGCGATTGTGAGGCGGCGCTCCTCGCGCTGCTCGTCCAAGCCGACAGCTGGCAAGGAAAACAGCAGGCCGTCGCGCCTTTGGCGAGCGGCGACCACATGCTGGGTCTCGGTCAGCGGGGGCAATACGAAGCGCTCATCATCGAAGCCGAGGTCGCTGGGCTTGCGCACCGCGCGCGCCCATCCACAAACCCATTGCCAAAAAGGCACCTCGGCGTGCCCTTTGAATCGCCACTTGGCCGTCTGGCCGCGAAACCGTCCCGTGGCGCTGTTGTTGAGCTGGTTCTTAAAGAACCGGTTCAACATATCCATGTAGCCGAGATAGCCGAGTGCCTCGCTTGACGTGCCGAGCTCCGTATAGTCGTTCGGCGCCGCGGTGGCGCTGCAGAGCAGGCGATATTTCATCTTGCGCATGAAGGCAGTGACTTGCGCACGCATCGACCCGTTGAAGTTCTTAAGGATTGAACTCTCATCGCAGACGCAGCCGACGAAATCGGCGGGGTCGAACAGATGCAGTCGGTCATAGTTGGCGACGGTGATGCCGTCATGCGCGCGACCGTCCTGCGATCGCGTCGCCTGGACACCGAATTTTTCCGCCTCCCGGATGATCTGCAGAGCAACGGCCAATGGCGCCAAGATCAGCACACGGCCATTCGTGCGCTCGATGATGTTCTGCGCCCAGACCAATTGCATGGGCGTCTTGCCCATCCCACAATCAGCCATGATCGCTGCGCGGCCTTTGCGCACAGCCCAATCGATGAGGTGGCGCTGAAAATCGAAGAGATAACCGGGCATGAACGTCGGCTCGAACCCGTGAAATCCTTCAATCTGCGCCTTGCGCCGAAGGAAGTCGGCGTAAGTATGCTGGTTCATACGATCCACCCGGCGCGCTGCAGGACGGCGCCACGGCGGATCGACAGTTCGCGACGCGCCGTATCCTGGGATCGGATGAGCGCCCCCATGCCGCCGAGGTCGACGATGGTTATGCTCAGCTCGGTCAGTTGCCGCGTCGCAGCATCGAGGCGCTGACGCGTCTGTTCCGGGCTGAGCGTGATAAGGTCGGTACGAATGCCATCAGCCACGTGCGATCTCCCCTATGCGGATCACGGCCCACCCCGTGCAGCGTTTCAGCACCTCGTCGGCGAGGCGCCCAAGTTCGTCCCTGAACGGCGCCGGATCGGCGGCCGACACCGCCTCGAGCGACACCTCGATCAGGCGGATGCAGACATTCCCCCGGCTGAGCGGCCCGAAGACGCGCAAGCTGCGCGCCGTCTCTGCGGCATCTCGCAGACTGCGCCAGGCGTGGCTCTTGCCGACGGCGATGCGCCCGGCCAGCTGTGCGAAAGCCTGCCATTGGGTGACCTCGGTAGAGGTCGGCTGGAAGTCCTGCCGGATAGGTGCGCCCCGCGAAGCCATGTCAGAGATACCTGCGCAGGCTGCGGATCGTGCGCGAACTGAATGGCTGCGTCGGGATTGAAAGGCGCGAATGGCAAGCCGCGCAATAGCTTGACCGCCGCCCGTTGACCGTCGTCGCCGGCGCACCGCAAAACAGATCCTCGCGGCCGTCGTGGCCGGTGATGTTGCGGCACATGCCGGCCTCGAGGGCGAGCAGGCTTACGCCTTCGCCGGTTTGCGCCGCCTCTAGCCTTTTCAGCGCGCGGCCGTAGGCGTCCGGGTCGTGCAGCCGATAGTCACCGAAGGCAAAGACCGGCCTGGCATTTTCGTTGTATCCCTTGCGGCTGACAGTCGTCGGTTCGGCGGCCGAGCCGTCGCGCCGCAGACCAAGAGTGGTAATGCGTGAACTGAGTTGTTCGGTCGAATAGACGACGTTCAATTGTGCGGTGATGGTCGCGGCGATGGCGGGCAGTTCGCGGCGTGCATTGATGCCGTCGATCAGGATAAGATCGCTTTCGTCGGTGAAGATCGACGCGCCCGGCCGGCTGCCACCGCGCGCACGGGCAGCGACGCGTGGCATCACGGGGCCATCGGGCATGGACGGCGCGCGCCTGTGCGTCTCGGGCCGGTTTTTCATCCTGTGGATCTTGCCGAGCACCGCCTCGCGCGTGCAGCGCATGCCATAGGTGCGCGTATGCACCTTGGCGATTTCGCTCGCCGACTCGCCGCGCGCCCATCGCGACAACAAGTCTTCCGTCGCCACATCCGTCCAGTTGAAAGGAGTTCCCGCCCCGTCGAACATCAGTCGCCTCCGCCCTCGCTATTGAGATCGCCAAGCAGGCCGTTGGCCTCGGTGATGACATCGAGGAGCTGCCTGCGAATTTCGATGATTTCCCGGCGGCTGAGCTGGCCATCGGCGATGGCTGTCGCACCGGTCTGAACAGCCTCGCCGGTCTCGGTCATCAGGGCCGAAAACCGGCGCATCAGGTCGAGCGGACGGGCGGTCTCGCCCTGGTCGAGCGGCACAAGCTGCATGCCCGCCAGCCGCGCGAAATCCTCGGCGATGGCGACGCCACCGGACAGGACAAGCGTCCGCAGCTGGCCGTAGCGCAACTCGATGCGCTTATCGTCGGTACGGACCAGATCCGTGACGGTCACCTTGTTGCCGAGCAGCGCGGCGACGACGGCCTTGCCCCCGGCCTGATTGATGGCGGCATCCATGACGCCGACCGGATCGAGCGGATCGCGGATGATGGTCATTGGCCGCACCCGCAAACGAAGCCATTGTCTTTGGCCTCAGCCTCGAACCGGTCGGCAATGGCGCGGAAGATATCGGCGATCAGCAGGCCGAGCTGGTTGTCGCGGATCGGGTCGACGATCAAACCCGGCAGGGCGGCCGTTTTGACAGGGACCGGAACTGGGATAAGGTCGTCCTCCCCGTCTACCGCCGGAGCCAGGTCATGAGAGAAGAATCCGATCCGATAAGTGCACCCGCATGCCGCAAGTGCGCGCGTGAACGCATGGTCCGGATTATGAATGGACCGATGCGCGGTTATTGGGAGTGCCGGAAATGCGGCGATAAGCTCAGCGAGATCGACGTCGCCAATGCCATGATCAAGGCCGGTAAAGTCATCGGACAGGATAAGCTGCGTCAGGCCATTGATCGCCGCTATGGGAGCGGTGAGGATTCCTGACAGGTCGGCTGTGCGATACCCGAAAAGGGCGCATTCCTGAACGGCGGCAGCATCGAGCGGATCGCGGATGATCGTCATGCGTCACCGCCAAATATTGCGGAGGCAGTCCCAGTGTCGGCGTCCAAGCCGCCACCGACACTGGGTTTTTCTCCGTTGCAACCCATGATAGGGTCGCGGTCACCACAACCCGGAGAAAGAGTATGGCGGACCTCGGTCAGGTTAAAATCGATTTCAAATGCGCCGAATGCGGTCTCAACCCCTATCCGTTCGACGAGGGTCTCACCGACGGCGACCATGTCATCTGCAAGGGGTGCGGTGCTGACTTCGGTACGAAGGGCGAGATTATGGCCCGCGCCAAGCGGGAGGCCGCCGACTCGCTGGGCAAGGCGTTCGTGAAGCAAATCAAGGACCGCCCGGGCAGCCGCTGGCGTTGAG
>FTDB01002432.1_pt1 | contig 12468 bp, 9 predicted proteins | sample 1639741 | NCBI WGS metagenome assembly FTDB01 (sample SAMEA3914869, study PRJEB12502) | metagenome | biome: forest; material: soil | place: USA | collected 2012-03-12 | depth 0.1 m | reverse complement strand
GGCTCTGGCCGACAAGCTCGAAGCCTCGATTCTCTTCACCGGATCCCTGCGCCGGGCCGCCGGCGGAGCGGTGTCCTCGTTGCCGGGCTACGAACAGGGCGGCTGGTGGGTGCAGGACGCCGCCGCGACGCTCCCGGTCAAGATCCTCGACCCCCGGCCCGGCGAGCTGATCGCCGATCTTTGCGCGGCGCCGGGCGGCAAGACGGCGCAGCTGGCGGCGGCCGGCGCGGTGGTGACAGCGCTGGACCGCTCGGCGCGGCGCTTGTCGCGCTTGCAAGAAAATCTCAACCGCCTCACTCTGTCGGCGGAATTGGTGGCGGCCGACGCGTCCGTCTGGCAGCCGCCGCAACTGTTCGACAAGGTGCTGCTCGATGCGCCTTGTTCGGCGACCGGCACCCTGCGGCGTCATCCCGACGTCGCCTGGACCAAGCAGCCGGACGATATCGGGAAGCTGGCCGCCGCGCAGGACCGGTTGCTGGCGGCGGCGTCGCTGATGGTCAAACCGGGCGGCACGCTTGTATTCTGTACCTGTTCGCTGCAGCCGGAAGAGGGCTCGGCCCGCATCGAACAGTTCCTGAGCTCGGAGCCGCGATATCGCCGCCAGCCCATCGCGGCGGCCGAGATCGGCGGTCTGGGAGAGTTGATCAGCGCAGACGGGGATATGCGCAGCTTGCCTTGCCACCTGGCGGAAATAGGAGGCATGGACGGCTTTTACGCCGCCCGCTTGGTCCGTATTGCGTGAAGGTTTCCCCCGAATGAGTGCCCCAATGAGTGTTCCCCGTTCCTTCGTTCTTCTCGACCGCGACGGCACCTTGAATGTCGAGAAGCATTATCTGTCCGATCCCGACGAACTGGCGCTGTTCCCCGGCACCACCTGCGCGCTGAAGAAGCTGCGTCAGATGGGCTACGGGCTGGTGGTGGTGACCAACCAGTCGGGCGTCGGGCGCGGTTATTTCGGCATCGACGCGGTGGAAAGGGTGCATGACCGCCTGCGCGAATTGCTGGCCGCCGACGGCGCCTCGATCGACGGCATCTATATCTGCCCGCATGCCCCCGACGAGGCGTGCGATTGCCGCAAGCCGCTGCCCGGCTTGGCCGATCAGGCGATCGCGGAGTTCGGCTTCGATCCCAAACGATCGATCGTGATCGGCGACAAGGCGGCCGATATCGATCTCGGTAAGGCGATCGGCGCCAAGACCGTTCTGGTCCGCACCGGCTGGGGTACGGATCACGAGAAAGGCAAGACCTGCGAGCCCGACGCGATCGTCGACGATCTGGCCGCCGCCGTCCGATGGATAGAGGGGCACCTGGCGGAGGCGGTCAAATGAGCCTCTCCGCCCTGGTCGTCGCTCACAATGAGGAAAGCCGCCTGGCCTCCTGCCTCGAGCGCCTGCGCTTCGCCGACGAGATCGTCGTCGTGCTCGATAAATGCACCGATGCCAGCAAGGCCATCGCCCGCCAATTCACCGACCGGCTGATCGAGGGCGCGTGGGAATTGGAAGGCCCGCGCCGCAATGCCGGCATCGCCGCCTGCAGCAGCGACTGGATCGTCGAGATCGATGCCGACGAACATGTGACGCCGGAGCTGGCGGTGGAATTGCGCGAAGTGTCGCGGAATTCGACATTCGCCTATCACGATATTCCGGTCGATAATTGGATCGGTGCCCGGCTGGTGCGCCATGGCTGGGGCGCCTCTTTCGGCAAGCCGGCCTATCCGGGCCTCTTTCGCAAGGGCTCCAAGATCTGGGGCGATCAGCGCGTTCACCCGGCACTGAAGCTTTCGGGACGCAAGGGTCCGACCCTGTCGCACCGGCTGCAGCATTATGTCGACCGCGATTTCTCCGACATGATCCGCCGCTTCGACCGCTATACCTCCGCCCGGGCCCTGGATCTGCGGGATTCGGGCCAGATCGGCACCGGCTTTCACAATGCGCGGCGGATCGTCTCGCGTTTCTTTCGCTGCTATGTCAGCCGCGGCGGCTGGCGCGAAGGCGGTCATGGTTTCCTGATCGCGTCTTTGGCGGCCCTCTATCCCCTGGTGTCTTATCTCAAGGCCAAGCATGACCGATGACAAGCCGGTGATCGATTTTCTCGGCGTCGCCATCGACGATCTGGACGATCGCGCGGCGGCTTCGGTCATCGCGGCCCGGTCTCCTGAAAAGCCCTTCGTCTATGTCGTCACGCCCAATGCCCAGCATTTCGTCAGCCTGGCCCGGAATCAGGGCGTTTGGCGCGAAGTCTATAAGGATGCGTGGATGCGTCTCTGCGACGGACGGATCGTGCAGCCTTTGGCGCGGCGGCTGCTGGGCCTGGATCTGCCATTCGCCTCGGGAAGCGATCTGACCTTGCGCCTCGTCCACGACCATATCCGTCCGGCCGACGCCGTGACCGTGATCGGCGGCGGTCCCGTGCTCGAGAGCGAATTGCGCCGGCAGTTCGGTTGGACCAATCTCGCGGTCTTCGATCCGCCCTTCGGCCTGTTGACCAATGTCCAGGCTCAGCAGGATTGCCTCGATTTCCTGTCGCGCCATCCCGCCCGCTATGTGTTTTTCGCCGTCGGTTCGCCGCAGTCCGAATGGCTGGCTCACCTGGCTTGGCGATCCGGCAAATTTACCGGAATCGGGCTGAGTATCGGGAGCTCCTTGATGTTCGCCACCGAATTGGTGAAACGGGCCCCGATCCTGTTTCAGAAGCTCGGCATCGAGGCGCTGTTTCGCCTCAGCCAGCGGCCGCGCAGCCATCTGCGGCGGATTTTCGTCGAATCCCTGCCGATCGTTCCTCTATTGTTGAAGGCGCGCCGGACCGGGATGCGGATCATGCCGCCAGAGGAAGATGCAGGATGAACCGAGGACGCGTCATACCGCTGAGCGCCATCCGCGGCCGTGTCGTCCCGCTCGGGGGACACCCGCCGGCAGCCGAGTCCGAAACCCCTGCCGTCATTCCGGACGAAGCCGCGGATTTAGCCCCGGCCGATGAGGGCCGCAGACTTCGATATATGCTGATGCTGTGCGCGATGCTGCCGATGTTCGGGCAGGTCTTCCACTACATGATCGATGTCGGCAAGGTCTATTACATCTCGAAATTCTGGCCGCTGATGGTGCTGCCTTTCGGGATCTACGCCCTGTTTCGGTTAAAGACCCGGTTCGCCGGCTATTATCTGGCCTGCGTCGCCTATGTTCTGTGCGTCACACCGGTGATGTCGATCGTCTGGCTCGGCAATGATTTCGGCGACGCCATCACCAACAGCGTCAAAGTCTGGCCGCTGACCTATTATTTCAGCCTGCTGGGCATCCTGGTGTGGTTCGACATCAAGAATGAGGAACTGGCGGTTTCGCTGCTGATCCTCGGCGGCGCCACGGCGGCGACCATGCTGGCCTTATGGTATTTCACGCCCTGGTACTATTACACCTGGGACCCGCTGGTCAGCCGCCTCTTCCTCAAGGATCTGTCGCGCGGGAACCATATCTTCTTTCCGATCACCTTCCTGCTGATCACCACCTTCTATGCGACCTACGAAGTGATCCGCCGCCCGCGGGTCTGGCATGTGCTGTTCATCGCGCTCAGCCTCTATATCCAGTTCGCCATCTTCAAGCAGCGCACCGCGGTGGCCTCCTGCCTCGTGGTGATGGGAGGATTGTTCCTGTTCCGGCTGCCCCGCCTGGTGCGTAGCGTCACCATCGGCGTCGGGTTCACGGTCGCCATCATGGGCAGCGTCTATATTCTGACCCGGCTGGATCAGATTCTGCTGAAATTCGGCGGATCGCTGACGGTTCGCCAGACCTCGATGGGGCTTTTGCAGAAATATCTCGGCGATCGTCCGCTGCGCTGGGTCTTGGGCGCCGGCGGCGCCAGCCGCATGGGCAGCGTCACGATGGAGGACATCGTCGGCCGCAAGGATTTCTGGCTGACCGATCTCGGATGGGCCGGCGTTCTCTTCGAATTCGGCGTGCTGGGCACGTTGATGATGATGACGCTGTTCGGCGTCGCCCTCTGGTGGACCGCCCGCCAGCCGGCCGTCGGCGGCCCGCGCGAGCGGGCGACCATCGGAGCCGTGGTGGCCTATATCGCCTATCTGACCATATCGAGCGTCATCTATTCCTTCGTCTATGCGCCGGGCGAGCTCGCCAGCATGACGGCCCTTCTGCTCTACATGACCTGTAAAACCCAGACCGATGAGCCGCTGAAAGCGACCCACCGGCTCATGTAGTCCTTACGGCGTCGGGGCCACGACGGTGGTGCCGTCGATGGTCCGGCCCAGCGAATAGCTGAAGGATTTCGAGAAGGGTATCGACTTGTTCAGATAGAGATCCACGAAGCTGTCGAACTCGCCGATGCTCGATTTCGGCACATAGAGGATATCGCCCTGATAGAGCCGCATCGGCGCCATGCCGCGGCCTTCCAGGGTCGCCGAAATGTCGATGAGCTTGCGCATCGGGCGATTGTTGGGCGAACGGCGGATCAGGATGACTTCCTTCAGGCTTGACGTATCCAGGCTGCCCCCCGCGAGCTGAAGGGCGCTGACGACATTGACGACGCTGGTCAGCGTATAGACGCCCGGATTCTTGACCTCGCCGCCGACGAAGATCTGGCCGCCGGCGGGGGTCAGCACCTTGATCTGCACTTCGGGATCGACCAGGCGTTTGCTGGCGGCGGCCGCGGCGATCGCCTTGGCGGCGTCGCTCACCGGCATGGCGGCGACCTGCACGTCGCCGCTGGCGCGCGTGAAGACGACGCCGTCGGGGCGCACCAGCGATTCCTCGTCCAATTCGGGGGTCAGCGGAAAGAAGATGTTCAGCCGGTCGCCCTCGCCGATCTGATAGGCCGGCGGCGCATCGGTCCAGGGATCGAATTCATGATTCTGCGCGACAAAACGCTCGGGAACCGGATTGACGGCAAAGCCCGAACAGCCGGCGAGCACCGACATCGCCGTCGCCAGCAGCGACAGCTTTGCGAAAGATTTCAAAGCCATCTGTAGATCACCCGCGGAATATAGAATTTGCGGCCCGTCATGATCACGCCATAGAGGGAACCGCCGACACCGAGCAGCTGCTCCTTGAGATGTTCGACCACGGAGCGGCGCGTCTGTTCGGCGCGCATCACCATCATCGATCCGTCGACCAGGGGAGCCAGGCGGACACAGGTGCTGTTCTGCTGCAAGGGCGGCGCATCGATGATGATCATCTCATAGCGGTTGGCCAGCTCGGCGAAGAGGGCCAGCAGAACCTCCTTGTTGACGCGCAGCCAATTCAGTCCGACGGCGCCCGCGCCGCGGCTGACATCGAGATTGGGGATGTTGGTCGAGGCCAGGTCGAAGCCATAGCTGGACGCGGTGCCTTCGGGTTTGCCGAGGCGCGCCCAATGGCCCATGCCGTCGCCCGACAGATCGAGCAGAAGAGTCCTGGCGCCTTGGCCGCCGGCCAGTTCGAGGGCCAGGGCATGGGCCAGATCCTCGCGATATTCGCTCCGGCCGGCCGAGACGATCTGGAGCGCATGGCCCCGCTCCGCGGTCCGGTTGAAGAGAAGCTGTCCCGCCAGGAAGATGATCGGCGGCGCGATCGAAGGCGTGGACAGATTCTGGCCTTCGGTGAAGGTGGCCAGCACCGGCATCTCGAGCAGGCTCTCGATTTCCTGCGGCAGCAGGAGAACCTGACGGTTCCAGTCCGACACCAGCGCGGCGCTGAAGGCCACGACCAGCGAGCCGACCAGGACGGCGAGCGCCACGTTGGTCCGCCCGCTCTCGCCCTTCAGCGAGGCCTCGGCATTGCTGACGACGCGCACATTCTCATTCTTCTCGGCCGAGGCGGCTTCTTCGCTCTGCTGCGCTTCGGCGCGCTGGGTGAAGTCGCGATAGAGCGCGTCCGTCACCGCCCGCGAGCGGTCGAGCGCCTCCAGCGTGTTCTGGGCCTCGCGCAGCTGCTCGACACGCGTTTGCGCGCGATCCACCTCTTTTTCGAGCTCGGCCTGGTTTTCCTTGGCGGCGTCGGCCTCGATCAGAAGCTGCATCAGATGCGTGTTGACGAAATCGACGCTCGGATTGCGGACCTTGCGATCCAGCGTGAAGAGATGCTTGGGCAGACGCTCGGCCTGCTGCAGGCTGGCGATCTTCTGATCGACCTCGGCGCGGTGCGGGTCGGTCGGCTTGTAATATTTGTCGAGATGGTCGCGCTCGACGAACAGCTTGGTCAGCGTGTTGTCGGTTTCGTTATTGTCGACCCGGTCGGTCGTCTCGACATATTCCTGCACCTGGGGCGGCAGCTCGGCCAGCCGCGTCTGCGAGGCCTTGATCTCGGCCGACAGACTCGAGCGATGTTCGATCAGGGTGCGCAGACGCTGGCTCGACGTGCTGAGATCGTCGACCGCCAGCTGGATTTCGCGCGGCAGATCGAGGATCGAATTCTTGATCTTTTCCTGCTTGATCTCTTCCTCGATAGCCTGGAGCTGGCGGTTGTAGGCCTGCGCCTTCTGCTTGAGAATCGGGGATTTCTGCGTGTTGTAGATCTCGGCGCGCTTCTGCAGATAGAACTGCACCAGCGTGTCGACGATGGTGATCGCCGTGTCGCGGTCCTTATGGGTGACGGAGACGACCAGAAGATTGGTTTCCGGCGGGGTGACGACCTTGAGCTGGTTCTCCAGCACGTCGATGGCGTCATTGGCCTGCCGGTCGGCGGCCCGCGGCGGCAAGATGCCGAACAGGCGCCGCTGGCCGAAATCCGGATCGATCTTGTCGGGTCCCAATTTCTCGACCACTTGCGCCAGCAATTCGCGGCTGCGCAGCAATTCCGCCTCGGAATTGGCCGCACGGGTGGTGTCGATCGCATTGTTGCCGGTCGACAGTCCCAGCATGCTCGCCGTTTCCGAGCCCGCCAGCAGCATCAGCTGCATGCGCGCCGTATGACGCACGGGGCTCACGATATAAGCCGCGGCGGCCAGCAGCAATCCGGCCCCGACAATGCTCAGCACCATCTTCCGGTAATAGAGCGCGACCACGATCATGTCCCGCAAGGTCGTGATCGAGGATTGCCGGTGCGGCTTACCAGCGGTGGAAGTAGAGCTCAAAGAAACCATTTCTGCGTTCGCGCTTCGATCCGGAATTGAGGCGGCATTGTGCTGGTGTAATTTAGACTAATCCAAACGAGACGCCGTTCCCATTTGGGGACTGACGAATAACATTTTTCGCCGCTAAGCTGCACACTGTCTTTAGCCGCAGGATCCTGACGGTAATTCGAATAAGATTTTGTTTACGGGCACGCAATGATTTTAGACGCCGATCAGATAGCGCTGGATACTATTGATCATATCGATGTCTGCATTGTTGGTGCCGGTGCCGCCGGCATCTCCCTGGCTTTGGCGCTGGAGGGATCCGGTCTCAAGATCGTCCTGCTGGAATCCGGGACCTGGGATGCGGACCCCGAGACTCAAAACCTCTATGCGGGAGACGTGGCCGACCCGGCCCTTCATCCGCCACCCGACAAATATCGGCTTCGGCAGTTCGGCGGATCGAGCGTGTTGTGGGGCGGCCGCTGCATGCCGCTCGACCCCATCGATTTCGAGGCGCGCCCCTGGATCGCCGCGGAGGGCTGGCCGATCCGCTATGAGGATCTGGAACCCTATTATCCGCCGGCGAACCGGCTGTGCGAGGCGGGAGCCTTCGCCTATCGCGCCGATCTCGCTTTCCCGGAGGGCATGAAGCCGCTGCTGCCCGGCTTTCACAGCAGCGATTTCGCGGATGACCGGCTGGAACGGTTCAGCCGCCCGACCAATTTCGCCCGTATCTATGGGCAGCGTTTGACCGACAGTGCCGATATTCACGTCGTCATGCATGCCAATGTCGTCGATTTGACGCGCGGTCAGGGCGGGGCGGCGATCGAGTCGGTGAGCGTCGCGACGCTGAAAGGCCGGCGGTTCACGCTGGCGGCGAAACATGTGGTCCTCGCCACGGGCGGGCTGGAAGTGCCCCGGCTTCTGCTCGCGTCCGGAATCGGCAACGAGCATGATCAGGTCGGGCGCCATTATATGTGCCATATCGCCGGCACCATCGGCGACATCGAGATCCGGCTGCCGCCCGGCGCCGTCTGGCATGGCTATCAGCGCGACGCGGAGGGCGTCTATTGTCGCCGCCGCTTCGCCTTGACCGAAGCGGCTCAGCGGCGCCTCGAGATCGGCAATTTCGTCGCCCGGCTGCATCATCCGGACGTGCCCGACGCCTCGCACCGGACCGGCGCGCTGTCGGCGCTGTTCCTGGCCCAGTTCCTGATCGGCTTCGAATATCGCAGCCGCATGATGGCGGGACATCGCCAGACCCTCGGTCTGTGGCTCCGCCATATCCGCAATGTGGTGCTCGATCCGGTCGGCACGGTCGGCTTCTTCCTGCATCTCCTGCGCGACCGCAAGCTGGCGGAGCGGAAATTTCCCTCGGTCGTCGTCCGGCCGCGCAGCAATCGCTACAGCCTGGATTTTCATGCCGAACAGCAGCCCAATCCGCAGAGCCGGGTGACCTTGTCCGATCAGCGGGATGAGTTGGGCATGAAGCGCATCAAAGTCGATTGGCGCTATACGCCGCTCGATATCGAGACCGTGCGGGAAGCCGTGAAGATTTTGGCCAGCGACATCGAGGCCAGCGGCTGCGGCAAGATCCATTACGATCCCGCCCGGATCGAGGAGGCGGCGACGCGCTATGGCGCCTATGGCGGCCATCATATCGGAACGGCGCGGATGTCGGCCGACCCCCGTCAGGGCGTGGTCGACGCCGATTGCCGGGTGCATGGCATGAGCAATCTTTACGTCGCGGGCGCTGCCGTGTTTCCGACCTCGAGTCAGGCCAATCCGACCCTGTCCGCCGTCGCCCTGGCCCTTCGGCTTGCCGATCACCTCAAAACCGAGGTCGCGCGATGAAGCCGGCGAGAGGATGGGTTTCGGCGCTGTTTGGCGGCTTTTCGATCCGGGGTGCGGAAGTCGCGTCGAAATTCGCGCTCTATATGCTGGCCGCCCGGCTGATGGGCGCCGAAGCCTGCGGTCTGATGTTTCTCGCCATGTCCTGGGGGAGTTTGGCGGCGACCGTGGCCCGTCTCGGCGCCGATCGCGGCGCCAGCCGCCTGGTCGCGGCCGCGCTTGCGGTCGGTCAGGGACGCGAAGCCAGGACCGTCCTGGTCCGCGCGGCGTCGATCACCCTGGGCGCCGGTCTGGTCATCGGCGCGGCGACCGCTTTGGCGGCTCCGGCAGCGGCAGCCTATCTGCTGCGGCAGCCGGCGGCGGAGCCTTGCCTCTATGCCGCGGCCTTCCTCATTCCTTCGCTCAGCATCGCGGTGACCTTGGATTTCGCGCTGATCGGCCTCGGCCGCACGGCGATCGCCCAGCTGCTGCAGAACCTCACTTGGCCGGTATCGATGCTGGCCGCGCTGCTGGCCGGCGTCCGATCGGCCCCGCTGATGCTGCTGGTCATGGCGGCAAGCCAGGCGGCCTCGGTTCTGGCGGCCTTGGTCGTGATGGCCGCCGAGCGCCATCGGCTGCGGACCAATGGCCCTCTCCCGGCGGATGAGCCGCCCTTGCCCTCCTTGAAAAGCACGGCGGGTCCTTTGTTCATCGTCGAGCTGGTGCAGATGTCCCTGGTCTCGCTGCCGACTTTGATGCTGGGCGTGGCCGCCGACCCCAAGGCGGTCAGCGTCTTTTCCATCGCCCAGCGCGCCTCGATGCTGATCCTGGTCGTGCTGCTCAGCGTTTCGGTCCTGGCCGCGCCCCGTTATGCGGTCCTGCACAAGCTGCGCGATTGGGCGACCCTGGCGACGGTCAATCGCCGCACCCAGCTGGCGGGTCTCGTTTTCGGCGGCGGTCTTTGTCTGGCGCTGGCTTTGCTGGCCGGCACCTTCTTAAGCCTTCTCGGCGGCAGTTTCGTCGAAGGCCGCGCGGTCCTGCTGATCCTGCTGGCGGGGCAGGCGGTCAACGCCCTCTACGCCGCCCAGGACTATGTGCTGATGATGACCGGTCAGGGCTCGGCGCTGCGGGCCATCAACCTCGGACAATTCATCGTCATGATCGGTTTGAGCGCTCTGCTCATTCCGCTGACCGGCGCCTCCGGGGCGGCGATCGCGACCGCCATGGCGACGGCGACCGGCGCGATCGGCACGGCGATGGTCGTGAAACTCTATTATCCCGAGGCCGCTCCCATCCTGGCTCTGGGGATGCCGCGAGGGATGGCGGCCTATTTTCAACGGCGGAAGGCATGAGCCGATGACGATGAACGACAATGACACCAATGCCGGCACCCCCGACGACCAGGCGCGGCATCCGCCCATCCTGGCGCGCAGCCTGATTTCCACCGCGCTCGAGGTGCTCGAGGTGCTGTGCCTTCTGTTCGCGGCCCATGTCGGAAGCCGGGGCAGCGGACAATTCACCCTGACCCAGGCGCTGCTGCTGGCGGCGCTGGCGATCCTGCCCTATCGGCAGATGAGCGGCGCGCGGCGGGAATATCAGTGGGGCGGCTATGACCGGATTACGCGCGACATCTTCGACATTCTCGGCGGTGTGCTGGTCGGCGGCGCGGTGATCCTGGTCTATAGCTGGGTGTTCCGGCCCTATGGCGCCATCGGCGATTGGCTGCTGCGCTGGATGGTGTCCGCCTTCGCCGGCATTCTGGCGATCAGATTCATTTTCCGCATCGGCATCCGCCATCTCGACCGCCAGGGCAAGCTTATCCACCGCGTGGCGGTGATCGGCGCGGGACCCGAGGCGGAGCGCCTGCTCACCACCTTGATGAGCGAGGAATATCGCAGCCGCAATTACGAGATCGTCGGCATCTTCGACGAACGCCTGCCGGGCCGCCGCCCCGAAACCCTGATGGGAATGACGGTGCAGCAGGGACTCGACCCATTAAGGGCTTTGGCCCAGGCCACGCGCATCGACACCATTCTCGTCACCTGGCCGGTCTCGGCCAGCGCGCGCATCGCCGTGACGATGGAGATGGTCCGCTCGATCCCCGTCGATATTCTCGTCCTGCTCAATTTCGAATGGCTGGTTTCCAGCCAGATGAGCATCCGCTCGCTCGAGGATGAATGGTATCTGCAGGTCGCGCACCGCCCGCTGATCGGGACCCGCGCGCTGTTCAAGCTGATCGAGGATTACATCGTCGCCAGCATCGGCATCCTGCTGACCTCGCCGATCATGCTGCTGGCCGCGCTCGCCATCCGGCTCGAAGGCGACGGCCCGATCCTGTTCAAGCAAAAGCGCATCGGCTTCAACAATATCGAGTTCGAGATGCTGAAATTCCGTTCGATGGCAGTGGCCACCGAGAACAAGGACGGTACATTGAAGGACGATCCGCGCATCACCCGGGTGGGCCGCTTCATCCGCCGCACCTCGATCGATGAATTGCCGCAGCTGTTCAATGTTCTGCGCGGCGAGATGTCGGTGGTCGGTCCGCGCGCCCATATTCCCGACATGCTGGTCGGCGAGCAGACCTATGACGAGATGGTCGCCAAATATGCCGCCCGCCACCGGGTCAAGCCCGGCATCACCGGCTGGGGACAGATCAATGGCATGCGGGGCGGCATCCGCGACGAGGACAAGGCGCGGCGCGGGGTGGAGCTGGATCTCGATTACATCGACAATTGGTCGGTCTGGCTCGATATCGTCATCATGTTTAGAACTGTGTTCGGCGGGCTTTGGGGCACGCAGGTATTTTGACCGGGGGAATCATGCCGCTTCTTCGCTTTTTGACGATCGCCGCCTTGTGGGCGGGCGGGGCGGCACTCGCCCAGTCTCTGCCTCAATCCCTGTCACAAGGGCCGCTTTTCATGGGCTTCTACGAAAGCTGGAAAGAGCTGCCGGGCGGTTCGCCCCGCATCACGCGCCTGGCGCAGATGCCCGGCGGCATCGATCTGGTGGCGATCGGCTTCGTCAAACCCGATCTCACCTTCGACGGCACCCATCTGGCGAGCACCGGCATCCAGACGCCGTTCGACGCACCCATGCTGGCCCAGTCGATCGCCGCGCTGAAGGCGAAGAATCCCAAGACCAAGGTTCTGCTGTCGGTCGGAGGCTCGGGCTATAACGGCAGCTGGCCGAACTTCTCGCCCGAGCCGGTGGCCCGTCTGGTCAAGATGCTGGGGGCGGACGGCGTCGATATCGACCTGGAGCCGGCCCGGCCCGACTGCTCCCAGATCAAGCTGAATGACGGCGTGACTTTCCATTGCGCGTCCGAGATCTTGTGGCAGCGCGCCATCAAGGGAATGCGCGAGCAATTGCCGCGGCCTTACATTCTTTCCGTGCAGGGCTGGAGCGTGGGGGCCTATGGCGCCGGCAAATTCGCCGACGACCTGCCCTTCAGCGCCTGGACCGGTTCGATGCTCTGGTTGGGGCGCATGCCCGAAGCCAAGGAGATCGATGTGGTGGCCGTGATGGCCTATGACGCCGGTCCGACCCTCGACCCGCAGCGCGTCTTCGCGGCCTACCGGGCGATTTGGCCCGGCCATCTGC
>FTDB01002690.1_pt1 | contig 12478 bp, 10 predicted proteins | sample 1639741 | NCBI WGS metagenome assembly FTDB01 (sample SAMEA3914869, study PRJEB12502) | metagenome | biome: forest; material: soil | place: USA | collected 2012-03-12 | depth 0.1 m | reverse complement strand
TAGCGGCCCCCTCGCAACGGTCATGGACGCGTAGCTCAGCGGGAGAGCATTCGCTTCACACGCGAAGGGTCGCAGGTTCAATCCCTGCCGCGTCCACCACCGCTCGCCACGTTTTGGCAAGGCCAAAACGTCCCGTGGCGAGCGCGTGCCACCCGAAGCCCATTTTTCATCAAAATTAAGGGCGAAGGGTGGCTGTTTCCGGCATATGGAATAAGTTCGCAATCACAGCCGACACGTTTATCTCCCCTCGCCTCCGGCTGCGTTTCGCCGGAGCCCATCCCCCACCTTGATGCTTTCCTTATTATTTTCGCTGGAAAGCGCATCGCCGCCTTACGCGGCGCATCCCTACTGATAAGGATTGGCGGTCCGGCCGCATGAGCGCGGTCCGCCAGGGTCATAGCCAGGGGCGGCGCATTGGATACATCAGGCATTGTCGGCAATCGATTGCCGAAGGCACCGACCGGCATAGACGGTCTCGACGAAATCACCGAAGGCGGCCTGCCGCGCGGCCGGCCGACCCTGATCTGCGGCAGCGCGGGCTGTGGCAAGACGCTGCTGTCCATGGAATTCCTGGTGCTGGGCGCCATGCGCTACGACGAGCCCGGGGTGTTCTTCGCCTTCGAGGAAAGCGCCGAGGAGCTCAAGCAGAACGTCGCCTCGCTGGGCTTCGACCTGGCCCAGCTGGAAGCCGACGGCAAGCTGATCGTCGACCAGATCCACGTCGAACCCAGCGAAATCGAGGAGACGGGCGACTACGACCTGGAGGGTCTGTTCATCCGGCTGGGCTATCTGATCGACTCGATCGGCGCCAAACGCGTCGTGCTCGATACGCTGGAAACCCTGTTCGGCGGCCTGAAGAACGAAGCCATCCTGCGTGCCGAACTGCGCCGCCTGTTCCGCTGGCTGAAGGACAAGGGCGTGACCGCCGTCATCACCGCCGAGCGCGGCGACGGCACGCTGACGCGCCAGGGGCTGGAGGAATACGTCTCCGACTGCGTTATCCTGCTGGATCACCGCGTCATCGAGCAGACCTCGACGCGGCGCCTGCGCATCGTCAAGTATCGCGGCACGTCACACGGCACCAACGAATACCCGTTCCTGATCGACGAAGAAGGCTTCTCGGTCCTGCCCGTGACGTCGCTGGGTCTGATCCACAAGATTTCCGACGAGCGCGTCTCGACCGGCGTCGAACGGCTCGACACCATGCTGTCCGGCGGCATCTACCGCGGCTCTTCTGTGCTGATCTCAGGTACGGCGGGGTCGGGCAAGTCGAGCCTGTCGGCGCATTTCGCAAAGGCGACTTGCGACCGTGGCGAACGCTGCCTCTACTTTTCCTTTGAGGAAAGCCCGGCGCAGATCAAGCGCAACATGCGGTCGATCGGCCTGGACCTGGCCAAATACGAAAACACCGGGCTGCTGAGGTTCGTCGCGACACGGCCGACCTTCTACGGCCTGGAGATGCACCTCACCGAGATCCACAAGATCGTCAAGAAGTTCAGCCCCTCGACCGTCATCATCGACCCGATCAGCAATTTCATCACCGCCGGCAGCGAAAAGGAAGCCGCCGCGATGCTGCTGCGCCTGGTCGATTTCCTCAAGATGCAGGGCATCACCGCCGTCTTCGTCAACCTGACCACCGGCCAGGCCAACCAGGAGGCGACGGACATGGGGATTTCGTCACTGATCGACACCTGGATTCTGTTACGCGATATCGAGCTGGCCGGCGAACGCAATCGCGGTATGTACGTGCTGAAATCGCGCGGCACCGCCCATTCCAACCAGATCCGCGAATTCGTCATCGACGAGCACGGCATCGACCTGCTCAATGTCTATGTCGGGCCGGAAGGCGTTCTGACCGGCTCGTCGCGCATCCAGCAGGAAGCGCGCGAAGCGGCAGCCAAGCGGACCCGGCAACTGGAGGCCGACGGCCGCAGGCGCGCGCTGGACCGCAAGCGCAAGGCGCTGGAAGCCCAGATCCTGTCACTGCAGGCGGCTTTCGACGCCGAGGCCGCCGAAGCGGCGCAACTGACTTCCGAATTCGACGAAGGCGAGCATATCGTACAGGCGTCGCGCGACAACATGGCCGCCAACCGCAGCAAGGACAAGGTGGATTGACAATGGACGATGGAACTCCGGCAATGACAACCGATCCTTATGGCCTCGGCGATCCCAACGAACATTTTCACCTGCGGCTCTACGTCGCGGGACAGACACCGAAATCGGTGCGCGCCTATGAAAACCTCAAGACGATCTGTGAGGAGCACCTGGCCGGCCGGTACACGATCGAACTGATCGACCTGATGAAGAACCCGCAACTGGCCAAGGGCGACGAAATCGTCGCCATCCCGACCCTTGTGCGGCAACTGCCCCATCCGATCCGCAAGATCATCGGCGACCTCAGCAATACCGAACGCGCCCTGGTAGGCCTGCAGATCAAGCCCGCATAGGTGCCGCATGCCCGACCAGCTTTCACCGCCCGACGTCAACGCGCTGCTTTCCGAAAACGCCCGCCTGCGTCAGGAACTGGAAGAGAGCCGGGAAACCCTGCGCGCCATCCGCGCCGGCGAGGTCGACGCGGTGATCGTCGAGGCCGAGGATCATACCAAGGTCCTGACGCTCGGCGCGGCGGAACAAAGCTATCAGCTGGTCCTGGCCCAGGTGCCCCATCCGGCGGCGCTCCTGACGCTGGACGGCCGCGTCCTGCAGGCGAATGAAGCGTTCGCGGCCCTGGTCCATCGCGACCACGACCAACTCGAAGGCGCCCAGGCCCAGGACCTGATCGCGCCGACCAGCGTGGCCTCCCTGCACATCCTGCTGGAGGTCGGCGCCGAGCGCGAGGCCGAGGCCGAGCTTTTGCTGCGCAACGCGACCGGCCAGCGCGTACCGGTGTCGTTCGCCATGCGCCCGCTGAAGGACAATCCGTCGGGCCCGTGCCTGCTGCTGACCGACGTCACGGCCGAACGGGCGCGTGACAAGATCGTTTCCGAGGAAATCCTGGCCCAGTCGATCCTGGACCAGGTGGCCGACGCCGTCGTCGTCTGCGACCGGACGGGCCGCATCCGCCGCGCCAGTAAGGCGGTCGAGTATCTGATCGGCGGCAATCCGATCAACCGCGACTTCGACGACGCCCTGCCGTTGCGCCACCACGTCAGCGGAGACGACCTTCCGCTGCGTTTCGCCGAAATCGTCGCCCAGTCGGACACGCGCGGCTGGGAAGTGATCTATCCTCACGACGGCCACGTCAGCCACCTGATCCTGTCGACCGGCTTTCTGTACGACACGGACGGCAGCGTTCGCGGCGCCGTGCTGACCCTGACCGACATCACCGAACGCAAGCGCGTCGAACAGGCGCTGGAACTGGCCGACCGGCGCAAGAACGAGTTCCTGGCGATACTGGCGCACGAACTGCGCAACCCCCTCGCCCCGATCAGCAACGGCATCCGCCTGCTGCGCGCCGAACAGGTCGCCCCGCACATCCGCGAGCAGGCGCTGCTCCTGATGGAGCGCCAGGCGCACAACATGGTGCGACTGGTCGACGACCTGATGGACGTGTCGCGCATCACCCGCGGCAAGATCGAGCTGAAGAAGGAAAAGCTGCACCTCGCCGAGGTGCTGCGCGTGGCCGCGGAAACGTCGGAACCGCTGATGACCCAGTTCGGCCATGCCTTTACGCTGGAGCCCATCGATGACGGCTTGTGGGTCAAGGGCGATTTCACGCGCCTGACCCAGGTCTTCTCCAACCTGCTCAACAACGCCGCCAAGTACAGCGAACCCGGCGGCCGCGTCGTCCTGTCGGCGCGGCGCGACGGCGACCGCATCGTCGTGTCGGTCGCGGACACCGGTATCGGCATCCGCGCCGACATGCTGGACCGTATCTTCGACATGTTCGCCCAGGCCGACGATTCCCTGGAACGGGCGCACGGCGGCCTGGGTGTCGGCCTGACCCTGGTGCGCAACCTGGTCGAGATGCATGGCGGCGCAGTCTCCGCCGAAAGCGAAGGCCCGGGTTCAGGCAGCCGCTTCATCGTCACCCTGCCGGCGGCCGTGGCGCCGGGCGGCGACAACGGGCAGGAACCGGTCAAGGCGCCGAACGGTTCGGGCGCCCTGCGCATCCTGATCGTCGAGGATAATCCCGCCCTGGCTCAGACCACCGGCTGGCTGGTCGAGGCGCTGGGCCACGACTACCGCCTGGCGCACAACGGCAAGGATGCCCTGGTCGAGGCCGAGGCCTTCCGGCCGGACGTGATCATGCTCGACATCGGCCTGCCCGGCATGAACGGCTACGACATCTGCCGCGCCATGCGTCAGAACCCGACCCTGGCCTCGACCCTGTTCATCGCCCAGACCGGCTGGGGCCAGACCGAGCATAAGCAGATGGCCACCGCCGCTGGCTTTCACCATCACATGGTCAAGCCGATCGACTACGACCGTCTGCAGGAATTGCTGGCTATACGGGCGAAGACCTAAGCAGCCTTGCCGAGCAGCAGGGCCGAGACCTCGACCAGGTCTTCCGCTTCGAAGGGCTTGGTGATCTGGGCGTCGACGCCGATCTTGCGCGTGGCGTCGAGCGCCTCGGTTTCGCTGACCTTGCCGTCCATGCCCGCCGACATCGACAGGATCTTCACGCGCGGCCAGGTATCCTTGATCATGCGCATGCCCTTCAGCCCGCCCATGCCGGGCATGAAGACGTCGCACAGCACCAGGTCGACGCGGGCGATGTCGACATTGGCGAAGGCGTCTTCCATGGTCGCGGCTTCGGAAACGCGGTAACCCTGGTGGGCCAGAGGCTCGCGCGCGAAACGGCGCACGGTCGCGCTGTCGTCGATGATCAGCACGTGCGGCGCGCGGCGACCGTTCCTGCCGGCTTCGAACGAGGCGATGATGTCGTTCAGCATCGGCGCGGTGAACGGCTTGCGCAGCACGTGGTCGGCGCCGACACGGCGCGCGTCGCGCAGGGTCTTGTCGATCGCCTCGCGGCTGGAGCCGGCCGTCATCAGCACGATCGGCGCCGACTTGGCCAGCTTGCTGAACTGATTGAAGTGCAGCAGCGTGTTGTGCTGGCCGACGAAGACGTCGAGAAACAGGGCCTGGATGCTCAGCAGCTTCAACGAGTCGAGCGCTTCGCGGATATTGTCGCAATGGACGGTGGCCCAGCCGGAATTTTCGATCATCCGGCCGATGATGAGGGCCTGAGTCTGGCTGTCTTCCAGAATCAGGGCCGTGGGAGTCCCTGTGGTCATTGATATACCCCGAGCGATTGCACCGCCGCGCAATCGTTTTCAAATTAGAATTCGAGTTTTAAAATTTAATGAAACACCCGCTGCGTGTAACGCTCTACTCTAAGCCACGTAACGCTTTGCGGTAGGGCCCGACATAAACGAAAGCGGTGAACAAAGTCTTTCCCCATCGACATTTGATGTCAGGGACGCAACGTTTTCTGCAAACGTTGGAGGCTGCCGCGATGGCGCTCGATTCCTCGGACGATCAGCCGGCGAAACCCGACCGGCGCTCGACAAAGGCGGAGCGCCGCGCCAAGCAGCGCGCGCTCAATCCGCTGCGCGCCGAAAAGATGCGCAAGGCGCGCCTGGCCGACCTGTTCGCGCCCGTCCCGCGCAATGACGACCTGCCCCGGCTGAACATCGGCTGTTCGGGCTGGTTCTACTGGGACTGGAAGGGCCCCTTCTATCCGCAGCAGATGCCGACCAGCCAGTGGTTCGCCCACTATGCCGAAACCTTCGACACGGTCGAACTGAACGCGCCCTTCTATGCCTGGCCGACCGTGGCCAATGTCAGGTCGTGGCTGAAGCAGGCGGGCGACGCGGGCTTCGTCTATACCGTCAAGGCATCGGAACTGATCACCCACATCAAGCGCTTCGAGGATACGGCCGGCCTGGTCGAGGATTTCGGCTACGTCGCCGATCTGCTGGGGCCGCGCATGGGGTGTTTGCTGTTCCAGTTGCCGCCGAGCTACGCCTATTCGCGCGAACGGCTGGACACGATCCTGGGCCAGTTGCAACCCGGCCGGCGCAACGTCGTCGAATTCCGGCACGTCTCGTGGTGGAACGAAGACGTCTATGCCGCCTTCCGCGAGGCCGGCGTCATCTTCTGCGCCTGCTCGGCGCCCGGCCTGCCCGACGACCTGGTCCGGACGACGGACGAGATCTATCTGCGCTTCCATGGGCCGGAGACATGGTATCGCTACGACTATTCCGACGCCGAACTGACCGAATGGGCCAGGCGTATCCGCGACAGCGGCGCCCGGCGCCTGTGGATCTATTTCAACAACGACTACGGCGCCAATGCCGTGCGCAATGCCCTCACCCTGCGCGGGATGCTGGGCTAGCTCTCCTGCTTGTCTTCCTTGAGGATGCCTTCCAGTTCCTCGCGGCGCAGCTTGGCGAAATTGACCATCTCCGGCTCGTTCTCGAAGAATTCGAACGACTTGCGCAGGGTGGCGATGTCGTGGGCCAGGAAGGTCTCGGCCTTCTTCTGCATGTCCTTCTTGCCGCGGCCCAGCACCTCCATGGCCTCGCGCCCGACGGCCAGCGAGGCATCGAGCATCTCACGATGATAGCTGTCGACCCCGGCCTTGTAGAGGTCGTAGGCGTGGCGGCGGTTGCGCGCCCGGGCGATGACGTGCAGCTTCTTGAAATGCTGCTTGCACAGCCGCACGATCTCGACCGCCGCGTCGGCGTCGTCGACGGCGACGATCAGCAGACGCGCCTCGGCCGCGCCGGCCGAGCGCAGCAGGTCGACCCGCGTCGCGTCGCCGAAATAGGCCTTGAAGCCGAAGCGGCGCAGCGCCTCGACCTGGTCCGGGTTCTTTTCCAGCACGGTGACGCTGACGCCCTGGGCCATGATGAAGCGGCCGGCGATCTGGCCGAAACGGCCGAAGCCGGCGATGATCACCGTATTATGCTCGTCGATGGCATCGTAGTCGGCGCCCGGCAGCGCACTCATGAACCGGCTTTGGGCATAGCGGCTATACAGGCTGACCAGGATCGGCGTCGCGGCGATCGAGACGGCGACCAGAAGGATCAGGAACTTCTGCGTCTCGGCGTCGATCAGCCTCAGCCCGCCGATCAGCTGCAGCAGGACGAAGGCGAACTCGCCGCCCTGGGCCAGGCCGACGGCCAGGCCCAGCCCCTGCACGCCCTTGACGCCGAAGCGGTCGCCCAGGCCGAACAGGATCAGGCCCTTCACCACCATCAGCAGGATAACGCCACCGATCATGCCGGCCGGGTGACGCCACAGGACGGTGAAGTCCATGGCCATGCCGACCGACATGAAGAACAGGCCGAGCAGCAATCCCTTGAACGGCTCGATATCGGTTTCGATGGTGCGGCGGTATTCGGAATTGGCCAGAACCACCCCGGCGATGAAGGCGCCCAGCGCCGGCGACACGCCGATGCATTCCATCAGCACGGTAACGCCGATGACGATGGCCAGAGACGCCGCCGTGAAGACTTCGCGCAGGTTCGACTTGGCGATGATCTGGAAGACATAGCGCGAGGCATAACGCCCGGCCAGGATCACGGCGGCGACCACGGCGACGACGACCAAGGGCCGCAGCCAGGCCGGCCAGCCCGCGATCAGGCTGTGGTCGGCGGGCGCCGCCCCCATGCCCAGCAGCGGGATGATGATCAGGATGGGGATGACCGAAATGTCCTGGAACAGCAGGATGGCGAACGAGGTTTCACCGACCAGGGAATGGGTCAGGTTGCGTTCGTTGAGCATCTGCATGACCAGCGCCGTCGACGACATGGCCAGCGCCATGCCGACCGCCAGCGAGCCCTGCCAGGTGTGGCCCAGCATCATGCCTACGACCATGAAGGCCAGCGAGGTGACCGTCACCTGGGCGCTGCCCAGGCCGACGATGGCCCGGCGCATCCGCCACAGCACGGCCGGCTCCAGCTCCATGCCGATCAGGAACATCATCATGATGACGCCGATTTCGGCGACCTGCATCACCTTGTCCGGCTGCGAGATCAGCGACAAGCCGAACGGCCCGATGACCACGCCGGCGATCAGGTAGCCGAGGACCGGGCCCAGGCGAAAGCGCTGCGCCGCCGGCACGACCAGGCAACCGGCGACCAGGAAGACGAAGATATTGAGCAGCAGGTGAAGGTCCATCAAGGCTCCGGCGAGGCTTGCGGCGCGAATCCCGCGCGACAAGGATCGCCACTACCTTAAACGGCGGCAAGCCGATGACAAGCCTTGCCGGGCCGAAGCGACACGCCTTGACACAGGCTCGGAAAGCCGCACAGTTGTCGCATGCTGGCCAATCCTCAGCCCACGGACGAAATGCCGCTGTTCGCCTGTCGTGCGGGCGCCTCGCCTCTGGTGATCGCGGCGCCGCACGTCGGCACGCATATTCCTTCCGGTATCGCCGCCAGGATGAACGAAACGGGACGGGCGGTCGGCGAGACCGACTTTCACGTCCATCGCCTGTTCGACTTCGCGCGTGACCTCGATGCGACGACGCTGTGGGCCACCCATTCGCGCTACGTCGTCGATCTCAACCGCGATCCCGAAAGCCGGGCGCTGTATCCCGGCAAGTTCGAGACGCCGCTGTGCCCGCTCAGCGACTTCGACCATAACGGCCTCTATGATGACGGGTATGCGCCGGACGCGGCCGAGATCGCCCGCCGCCGTGCGGCCTATTGGCAACCCTATCATGCACAGTTGCGCATGGTGCTGGATACCGCCCGCGCCCGCCACGGCCATGCCCTGCTGATCGACGCCCATTCGATCCGCCCGGCCATCCCGTCGCTGTTCGAGGGGCGCCTGCCCGATCTCAGCTTCGGCATGAACGACGGCCGCACCGCGTCCCCCGCCCTGCGCGACGTCGTGCGCCGATGGGGCGAAGGTCAGGACGGCTACAGTTTCGTCATCGACGGCCGCTTCAAGGGCGGCTTCACCACGCGCCACTATGGCCGGCCGGACACCGGCATCCATGCCCTGCAGATCGAAATAGTTCAGGATCGCTACTTGAACATGGCGTCGCCTCACCTGTATGACGACGCCATCGCCGCTCCGCTGAGCCGCGCCCTGCGGCCTCTGGTCGAAGACCTGCTGGCGGCATTGCAGTTTAAGGCCTCCGCATGACCCAACCCCTCTCCTCCCGCGGCAATATCATCGACGGCGCCGCCTACGCCGCCCGCCTGCGCGAACGCCTGGCCGAGCACGTCAAGGCGTTGCTGGGCTCAACCGGCAAGACGCCGTGCCTGACGGTGGTCATCGTCGGCGAGGATCCGGCCAGCCAGGTCTATGTGCGCATGAAGGGCGAACAAACCCAGCAGATCGGCATGGAGTCGCGCACCATCCGCCTGCCCGACACGACGACCGAAGACGACCTGCTGGCCCTGATCGACGAACTGAACCGCGATCCCGTGGTCAACGGCATCCTGGTGCAGTTGCCCCTGCCCACGCACATGTCGTCGCTGAAGGTCATCGACGCCATCAATCCGGACAAGGACGTCGATGGTTTCCATGTCGAAAGCGTCGGCCGGCTCAGCGTCGGCCTGCCGGGCCTGGTGTCGTGCACGCCGCTGGGCTGCCTGATGCTGCTGAAGGACGCGGCGGCGACCTATGGCGATACGCTGTCCGGCAAGAATGCCGTGGTCGTCGGCCGCTCGAACATCGTCGGCAAGCCGATGGCGCAACTGTTGTTGTCGCAGGATTGCACCGTCACCGTCGCCCACTCCAAGACGAAGAACCTCAAGGAGGTCTGCCTGGGCGCCGACATCCTGGTCGCCGCCATCGGCCGCAAGCAATTCATCAAGGGCGACTGGGTCCGCGACGGTGCCTATGTCATCGACGTCGGCATGAACCGCGAAATGGTCGACGGCAAGCAGAAGCTCTACGGCGATGTCGAGTTCGATGCCGCCAGGGAACGCGCCCTGGCCATCACCCCCGTGCCCAAGGGCGTCGGGCCGATGACCATCGCCTGCCTGCTCAGCAACACGCTGAAGGCCTTCTGCCTGCAGAACGGCGTCGCCGTCCCGGAAGGCCTGTAAATGGCGGGTGTGGTCATTGTCGGCGCCGGTCACGCCGGTGGCGCCGCGGCGGGCTTCCTGCGGCAATACGGCTATGCGGACGAGATCGTCATGGTCGGCGCCGAGCCCTACCTGCCCTATCAGCGCCCGCCGCTGTCCAAGGCCTGGCTGAAGGGCGAGGCCTCACTGGACGATCTGTATCTGCGCAGCGAAAACTTCTACCCGGATCAAGGCATCGCCACGCGGCTTGAGACGCGGTGCGACACGATCGATGCGGCCGCCAAGACCGTCACCCTGTCCGGCGGCGAGACGCTCGGCTACGACCACCTGATCCTGGCTACCGGCTCGAAGGCGCGGCCGTTCGCGATCAAGGGCGCCGGTCAGGTGCCGCACCACGTCCTGCGTACGCTCGACGACGCCGAGGCGTTGAAAAGCGTGCTGACGGCCGGCAAGCGTATCGGCCTGATCGGCGCCGGCTATGTCGGCCTCGAAGTCGCGGCCTCGGGCCGCAAGCTCGGCTGCGAGGTCACGGTGTTCGAGCGCGAAAGCCGTATTCTGTCGCGCGTCGCCTCGGCGCAGCTGTCGGATTTCTTCACGCGGATCCACGCCGATCGCGGCGTCCGGATCGTCACCGATGCCCTGATCACCGAACTGTCGCTGGGCGACGGCGACCAGAAGCGCGTCCATCTGGGCGACGGTTCGGTGCATGAATTCGACCTGATCCTGGTCGGCATCGGTGCCTTGCCCGCCGACGACCTAGCGCAGAAAGCCGGCCTGATCTGCGGGAATGGGATTGTTGTGGACACCGAGGCACGGACCAGCCAGGCCGACATCTTCGCCATCGGCGATGTCACCTCGCGCACCCTGCCCTTCTATGACGGCCGTTTCCGCCTGGAGAGCGTGCCCAATGCGCTGGAGCAGGCCAAGCAGGCGGCGGCGGCGATCACCGGCTACCGCGCACCGGTCGTCGAAGCGCCTTGGTTCTGGTCCGACCAGTACGAGTTCAAGCTGCAGATCGCCGGCCTGTTGCAACCCGACACGCGCGCGGTGCTGCGCGGCGACCCCGCCACCTGGGCCTTCTCGATCTTCCATCTCGACGGCCAGAACCGCCTGCGCGCGGTGGAAAGCGCCAACCGTCCGGCCGACTTCATGGCCGCCAAGCTGTTGATCGTCAAAGGCGTGGCGCTGGACGAAGCCGTGGTCGCCGACGGTGAAGCGTCGCTGAAACCCTATCTCTCCGCGCCGGCGGCCTGACACGCTGCGGCGCTCGCGAAAAAGCTATCGCGGCGCAGCATTTCCGGCGCCTTTTCGGCGTGACTTTCGCGAACCGAGCGACTAATCAGAACGGCAGACCGTTCCGGAGCCGCGCCATGCCTGATTCCGCCAAACCCGCCAATCCCAAGGTTTTTCCCGACGCCAAGAGCGCCCTCGCCGGCCTGACGTTCGACAATATGGTCGTGATGTCCGGCGGCTTCGGCCTGTGCGGCATTCCGGAAAATCTGATCGCCGCGCTGCGCGACAGCGGCGTCAAGGGTATTACCGTCATCTCCAACAATGCCGGCGTCGACGGCTTCGGCCTGGGGCAGTTGCTGGAGACCCGCCAGATCCGCAAGATGATAAGTTCTTACGTCGGTGAGAACAAAGAATTCGAACGGCAATACCTGGCGGGCGAGTTGGAACTGGAGTTCAACCCGCAAGGCACGCTGGCCGAACGCATCCGTGCCGGCGGCGCCGGTATTCCCGGCTTCTACACCGCGACCGGTGTCGGCACGCTGGTCGCCGAAGGCAAGGAAATCAAGCGCTTCGGTGACCGCGACTATGTGCTGGAAACCGGCCTGGTCGCCGACCTGGCGATCGTCAAGGCGTGGAAGGGCGATGCCCGCGGCAACCTGATCTATCGCGAGACGGCGCGCAACTTCAACCCGATGATGGCCACGGCCGGCAAGGTCACCATCGTCGAGGTCGAGGAAATCGTCCCAGTCGGTTCGCTCGATCCCGACCATATCCACACGCCCGGCATCTATGTCGACCGCATCGTGCAGGGCACGTTCGAGAAGCGTATCGAGCAGCGCACCGTGCGTCATCGCGACACCGCCCCCGCCACCACCGGTTCGGAGAACTGACATGCCCTGGACACGAGAACAGCTTGCGGAACGTGCCTCCAAGGAATTGCAGGACGGCTTCTACGTCAATCTGGGCATCGGCATTCCGACCCTGGTCGCCAACTACATCCCCGAGCATATGACCGTCACCTTCCAGTCGGAAAATGGCATGCTGGGCATGGGGCCCTTCCCCTATGACGACGAGGTCGATCCCGACCTGATCAATGCCGGCAAGCAGACGGTCACCGCCCTGCCCGAAACCTCGTTCTTCTCGTCGTCGGACAGCTTCGCCATGATCCGCGGCGGCCATATCGACCTGACCATCCTGGGCGCCATGGAAGTGGCGGAAAACGGCGACATCGCCAACTGGATGATCCC
>FTDB01002485.1_pt1 | contig 12547 bp, 10 predicted proteins | sample 1639741 | NCBI WGS metagenome assembly FTDB01 (sample SAMEA3914869, study PRJEB12502) | metagenome | biome: forest; material: soil | place: USA | collected 2012-03-12 | depth 0.1 m | reverse complement strand
CGCTGGGACGAAGAGGCCTATGGCCGCGAATACGACCTGGACCTGTTCATGATCGTCGCCGTGCGCGACTTCAATTTCGGCGCCATGGAGAACAAGGGGTTGAACGTCTTCAACGCCTCGCTGCTGCTGGCCGATCCGGAAACGGCGACCGACATGGACTATGAACGCATCGAAAGCGTCATCGCCCACGAATATTTCCACAACTGGTCCGGCAACCGCGTCACCTGCCGCGACTGGTTCCAGCTCTGCCTGAAGGAAGGCCTGACCGTCTATCGCGACCAGGGCTTCTCCAAGTCGCAGCGCGGCGAGGCCGTGTCGCGCATCAAGGACGTCAAGGCACTGCGCGCCCGCCAGTTCCCCGAGGATTCCGGCCCCCTGGCCCACCCGGTGCGGCCGTCGTCCTATCAGAAGATCGACAACTTCTACACCGCCACCGTCTACGAAAAGGGCGCCGAGATCGTGGGCATGCTGCGCACCATCGTCGGGCCGGAGACCTATCGCCAGGCGCTCGACCACTATTTCGCGGCCAATGACGGTACGGCCGCTACGCTGGAAGATTTCCTGGCCAGTTTCGCCGCCGTGACCGGCGAGGACTTCGCCCCGTGGCTGCGCTGGTACCTGCAGGCGGGCACGCCGCGCCTCGACATCGCGTCCAGCTACGACGCCGCGGCAAAGACCGCGACGCTCAAACTGACGCAGGTGACCCCGCCCACCCCGGGCCAGGCGGACAAGACGGCCCTGCCGATCCCCGTGCGTTTCGGCCTGCTGACCGAAGACGGCACGTCCCAGGCCTTCGGCTTCGATGGCGCCACCGTCACTGACGCCCTCTATATCCTGCGCGACGCCGAGGCCGAAGTCGTGCTGACCGGCGTCGACCATCCGCCGGTCGTCTCCGCCCTGCGCGGCTTCTCGGCGCCGGTCATCCTGACCGTCGACGAACCCGAGGACCACGCCTTCGCCCGCTTCCGCGGCGACGCCGATCCGTTCAACCGCTGGGAGGCCGCCCAGGCCGTGGCCAAGCGGCTGATCCTTGCGCCACATGACGACGACACCACGGCGCGCTTCGCCGAGGCGCTTTACGCCGCCATCACCGACGACCGGCTGGACGCCGCCTTCAAGGCGCTGATGCTGGGCCTGCCGACCGAAAGCGATCTGGCCCAGGTCCAGTCGAACCACGACACGCCGATCGACCCGGCCTTCATCCACGCCCGCCGTTCGGCCTTCAAGGCGGCCATCGGCGCCCAATTGAAGACCGTGCTGCGCGACGCCTACGACACCCTGCCCGTGCCGGCGACCTTCTCGCCGGATCCCAACTTCGCCGGCCTGCGCGCCCTGAGGAATGCCCTGCTCGATCTGCTGCTGGCCGGCAACAATACCGGCGCGGCCCACGCCGATGTCGTCAACCTGGCCGCCCGGCATTTCGCCACGGCGACCAATATGACCGACCGCGTCGGCGGCCTGGTGGCGCTGATGCACGTCCAGGGCCTGCCGTACCAGGACGCGCTCGACGCCTTCTATGACCGCTTCAAGGCCGAACCCCTGGTCATCGACAAATGGTTCGCCCTGCAGGCCGGCTGTCCCCAGCCCGAAACGCTCGGCCGCGTCGAGCGCCTGAGCCATCATCCGGACTTCGACGCCAAGACGCCCAATCGCTGGCGCGCCCTGGTCCAGGCCTTCGCCGGCAACCAGAGCGTCTTCCACGGGCCCGATACGCCAAAGGGGGCCGGCCAGGGCTATGGCTTCCTGGTGTCGCAGGTGCTGACGGTCGATGCCTTCAATCCGATGACGGCGGCGCGGCTGATCGAGCCCCTGTCGCGCTTCCGGTTCTATGCCGAACCGTGGCGCGGCGCGATGCGCGCGGCCCTGGAAAAGATCATCCAGGCGCCGAAGCTGTCGAAGAACACCGCCGAACTGGCCGGCAAAGCGTTGAGCGATTAACCTATTTCTAAGCCTATCCGTTCATAGACTGGCAAGAATTGGCGCGCGTTTTGCGCCGAATGGTAGTTAGGAGAAGGCGTTGGCAGGTCTGCAACGCGTCCGTTTCCTGGTCGTGGACGACAATGTCCACATGATCCATATCGTCAAAACCATCCTGCGTGGTTTTGGCGCGGTCCACGTGTTCGAATCCAAGGATGCGTCGGAAGCCTTCGACCGGCTGCGCAACGACGCCATCGATATCGTCGTCGTCGACTACCAGATGGAAGTGCTGGACGGCATCGACTTCATCAAGCTTGTCCGTGGTTCCTCGGACAGCCCGAACCGCTACGTGCCGATCATCATGCTGACGGCCCACTCCGAACGCTCGCGCGTCGAGTCGGCGCGCGACGCCGGCGCCAACGAGTTCTGCTGCAAGCCGGTGACGGCCCAGGAACTGTACCGCAAGGTCCAGGCCATCGTCGACTATCCGCGGCCGTTCATCAAGACGCCGGTCTATTTCGGCCCCGACCGCCGCCGCCACAACGACAAGAAGTACGAAGGCCCGGAACGCCGCGCCGGCTGGAGCGCCGACCATAAGCCGCCCCAATCCGGCAAGGCCACCGACGCGGCTTGATTCAGCTCAGACGCCGCATGGCTTGATACGTGCAAACGTGCGCGGCGGCCAGTCGGCCTTGCCGAACGCAAGGGCGTTCGGAATGACTTGGGTAGGTGTCGCTCAGTCGCTCACGGGCTCCACGCCTGTGTTACCTAATAGTCGCGGCACAGGCGGTAGCGATCCCACCAGTAGGGCGAGCCCGACACCTCGGCGCGTTCGCGCAGCCAGCCGCAGTCGCCGTAATAGTAGCCGTCATACAGATAGAAGGGCAGACCGCCCCAGAGATAACGCGTTCCACCATATCCCCGGTAATAGCCGCGCCCCGAACTGTGGAAGCTGGTCCCGCGCACGCCCCGACCTTCATAACCACGGCCTTCATAACCACGAACCGCCCCGCCTTCGCGATGGCCGCCGGTATAGCCGCCGACATGACCGCCATAGGCATGACCGCCGCCAGCATTTTCATGGCCGCCACCGCGGAACCCGCCGCCGTGACTTTCACCACCATGGCTTTCACCGCCACGGCCGCCACCGCCATGCTCATGGCTCTGCGCCAGCGCGCCGGAGGCCGGCGACAGGCCGAGGATCAGGACCAGGGACATGGCGCCCAGGGTCCCTTTGGCAAGCTTGCCGATAATGGGCTTGTGCATTGTGAAGCTCCTTCACGCGCGAACGGAGGATTTCACCAATCCGCCGAAGTTCGCGTTTTTCCCATAATACCAGATCGGGCCTCGGCGCGCTGTTGGGTTCTGCCGGGGTTTTGGTAAAGGTAATATACGGGGTTACACAGTCAGCCCGCGCCCGGAAGCCTTGCCTTCGGCGGCGCCGCCAAAACAACAAGCTGTTTATAAAGGCTTAAGAGTCTCGACAATAGATTAACCCGGCGTTTACCCTCGGCATTTGAGCGAATCAAAGGTCTCCTCATCCGTGACGACAGGGCGTCTTCCGCTGCGCGCAGCCTCACAGGGCGGTGCCAACCGCACCCGTACCGCGACCGCGCGGACGGCCGGCGCCTCCGTGCGTGAAGATATGGCCTACACCCCGTCGCGCCGCGCCATCCACGCCATGGTCACGCCGGTCAAGGCCGCCATGCCGCTATGGATTCGTCTGGGCGCGCTGAGCCTGACGCTCGGCCTCGTCCTGTTCATGGGCCTGTCGACCCAGCAACTCGGCAACAGCGTCGCCGCCGACAAGGACCAGCAGGGCAAGGACCTGCTGAACGCCGCCCAGCTTTCGGCCGCGCGCATGGAAACCCGCCTCGGCGTCGCGCGCGTGGCGCTCGACGCGGCCCTGGCGAACCCTACGCCCGACGCGGCCGCCCAGGCGCTGAAGCTGGGCCAGGGGGCGCTGACCACGCTCAGCTTCGTCAAGGACGGCAAGATCGCCGCAACCGCGGGCAGCGACGATCCGGATCTGGTCATGGCCGCGGCGACCGCCGCGCCGGCCGGCGTCAGCTTCACCACCGAGACCTCGCGGCTGATGCTCAGCGCCAAGCCCTACATCGTGGTCCGGCGCGGCGACACCACGGCCGTGGGCCGGCTGAACAGCTTCCTTGAGGACACCGGCGCGGCGCAACTGACGGCGCTGATCGCGTCCGACGGCACGATCATCGAGGCCTCCGACGGCCACGTGGCCGGCCAGACGGCCAGCAAGGCGCTGGGCGTGTCGATCGCCGACCTGCGCTCGCGCGCCGACTCGCACAACCTGATGCAGGGCAACCGTCCCGAAGGCGGCTTCTACAAGATCGCCTCGGCGCCGATAAGCGAATCCGCGGGCGACGACGGCGCCGTCGTCATCACCGCCGTACCGACCAAGCCCTTCTATTCCCTGCCGCAAAGCCTGATCAAGGGCGCGATCTTCGTCGGCGGCCCCCTGCTGATCGGCGGCCTGTTCGGCCTGCTGCTGCTGTTCCAGGCGCGCAAGAACAAGAGCGACGCCCTCAAGTTCCACGAGAACGAGCAGCGCTATCGCCTGGCCGTCGAAGCCGCGCGCTGCGGCATCTGGGACTGGGATCTCGACCAGGACCTGATCCACATGTCCGACGTCACCGGCGTCATGCTGGGCTGGGGCGGCGGCGGCGTCGCCTCGACCGACGAGGTCATCCACCGAGTCGCGCCGGAACACCGCGAAACCCTGATGAAGGCCCTGCTGGAGGCCCGCACCACCGGCGCCCTCGACACCTCCTTCCGCGTGCCGACCGACAACGGCCGCTCGCTGTGGGTCGATGCGCGCGGCCAGTCGGTCGGCGCCCGCGGCCCCTCGGGCTTCGGCCGCTTCTCCGGCGTGGCCCTCGACGTCTCCGAAGAGCGCGCCGCCCAGTCGCGGGCCCAGCGTGCCGAGAGCCGGCTGCTCGACGCCATCAATTCGGTGTCCGACGCCTTCGTGCTGTGGGACCGCCGGCAACGCCTGCTGATGTGGAACAAGACCTTCGGCGACGTCTTCAACGTCGAAGCCCGCTTCCTGCGCGCCGGCACGCCACGCGAGCTGATCGAGCAGGTGATGCAGATCGCCATCCGCCGCAGCGTGCCCGTGCAGGGCCGCGACGGCGTGGTCGAGGCCGAGATGAACAACGGCCGCTGGATCCAGATCTCCGAGAGCCGCACCCAGGAAGGCGGCCACGTCGTCACCGGCGTCGACATCACCGTCGTCAAGCTGCAGGAGGAGATGAGCCGCAAGAACGAGGAACAGCTTCAGGCCATGGTCGAGAAGCTGGAACAGTCGCGGCAGCAGCAGACGGTCCTGGCGCGCAAGTACGAGATGGCCAAGATCCGCGCCGAGGCGGCCAACCACGCCAAGAGCGAGTTCCTGGCCAACATGTCGCACGAGCTGCGCACGCCGCTCAACGCCATCAACGGCTTCTCGGAGATCATGGCGTCGGAAATGTTCGGGCCGCTGGGCCACCCGCGCTACAAGGAATATTCCGGCGATATCCTGAGCTCGGGCCAGCACCTGCTCAGCCTGATCAACGACATCCTCGACATGTCGAAGATCGAGGCTGGCAAGATGCAGCTGCGCGTCGAACCCGTCTCGATCGACGAGGTGGTCGACGACACCCTGCGCCTGGTGCGCCAGCGCGCCGACAAGGCGGGGCTGAAGCTGCGCACCCACCTGCCGACCCTGCCCGACGTCCAGGCCGACTTCCGCGCCTTGAAGCAGGTCCTGCTCAACCTGCTGACCAACGCCATCAAGTTCACGCCGCAGGGCGGGACCATCACCGTCTCGGCCGCCGTCACCGACGACAATGTCCACCTCAGCGTCGCCGACACCGGCATCGGCATTCCGGAAAAGGCGCTGTCGCGCCTGGCCAAGCCGTTCGAGCAGGTCGAGAACCAGTTCTCCAAGACCAAGGAAGGCACGGGCCTCGGCCTGGCCCTGACCAAGTCGCTGATCGAGATGCACAACGGCCGCATGGAAATCGACAGCGAAGTCGGCAAGGGCACCACGGTGCACGTCATCCTCCCGATCACCCAGCCGGCGGCCAAGCCCGGCCGCGGCGACGACGCGGCGGACGAAGCGGCCTAAGCACCGGACGCGCCATCCCGAAACCCCCGAGGTAAAAACAGACTCCGATGCGCTGGGCACGGATATGAAGGTAAACTTCGTAGCTTATCTTTACAGTTTACCTTCATATATGCTACGATGCGCGCATGACGACCGATATCGACATCGCCGCATTGGCGACCGAACTGCGCACCCTGGTCGGGCGGATGAAGCGCCGCCTGCGGGAACAAGGCTTTGTCGGCGACCTGACGCCGTCGCAGATCGCCGCCATTCAGCGGTTGGAACGCGACGGCCCGGCCACGGTGTCGAACCTGGCGCGCGCCGAAGCCATGCGGCCGCAGTCGATGGGCGCGATCGTCGCGGTCCTCGAAGCCTCAGGCCTGGTCGAGGGCGCCCCCGATCCGCAGGACGGCCGCCAGACCCTGATCTCGCTGACGCCCCTGTGCGTCGACAAGCTGGCGCGGGGCCGCGCCGCGCGGCAGGACTGGCTGACACGCCAGCTCGAGCGCCTCAGCCCAGAGGACCAGGCGCGACTGGCCGCCGCCACCGCCATCCTGCACCGCCTTTCCGAAAGCTGACCCAATGGCCGTTACGCAACTGGATCCGAAATCCGCGCTGATCGTCATCGACCTGCAAAAAGGTCTGATGGGCTTTCCCGTGGTCCACCCCATCACCGAGGTGATCGCCCGGACGCGCCGGCTGCTCGACGCCTTCCGCGCCGCCGGCCATACCGTCGTCCTGGTCAATTGCGACGCCATCGCGCCCGGCCGCACCGAAGCCCAGCGCCCGGACTTCAGCCGGTTCCCCGAAGGCTGGACCGACCTGATCGCGGACCTTGACGTCCAGCCGGACGACATCCAGGTCACCAAGAAAAGCTGGGGCGCCTTCGCCACCACCGGCCTTGAGCAGACCCTGCGGGCCCGCGGCGTCACCCAGGTCGTGGTCACCGGCGTCGCCACCGGCTCGGGCGTCGAGGCCACGGCGCGCCAGGCCTATGAGGCCGGCTTCAACGTCACCCTGGCCGTCGATGCTATGACCGACACGCGCGCCGAGGCGCACGATTACAGCCTGGCCAAGGTCTTCCCGCGCCTGGGCGAAAGCGGCACGGCGGACGAGATCATCGCCCTTCTCCCTGGCCTCTGACATGCCTGACGCGCCCGCCCCGCAAACCCATACCGGCATGTTCCGCTCGCTGCGCCTGCACAATTACCGGGTCTGGGCGGGCGGCGCGCTGGTGTCGAACCTCGGCACCTGGGTACAGCGCACGGCCCAGGACTGGCTGGTCCTGACCGAACTGACGCATCACGACGCCTCGGCGGTCGGCCTGGTCATGGCCCTGCAATACGGCCCGCAATTCCTGCTGTTGCCGTGGACCGGCCTGGCCGCCGACCGGCTGAACCAGCGCCGCCTGCTGATGGTGACCCAGGGCGTCATGGGCGCCCTGGCCCTGGCGCTCGGCCTCCTCACCGTCTGCGGCGCGGCGAAGCTGTGGCACGTCTGCGTCTTCGCCTTCCTGCTGGGCTGCGCCGCCGCCTTCGACGCGCCGGTGCGCCAGACGTTTGTCAGCGAACTGGTCGGCAATGACGACCTGCCCAATGCGGTCGCGCTGAACTCGACCTCGTTCAACGCCGCGCGCATGATCGGACCGGCGGCGGCCGGGCTGGCCATCGCCGCCATCGGCTCGGGCTGGGCCTTCGTCTTCAACGGGGTATCGTTCTTCGCCGTGCTGGCCTCGCTGTGCTTCCTGCGCAAGGCGGACCTGCGCCCCAATCCGCGCGCCGCCCGCGCACAAGGGGGCTTCATCGAGGGCCTGCGCTACGCCAATGGGCGTCCCGATCTGAAAGCCATATTGCTGATCCTGTTCCTGATCGGCACCTTCGGGCTGAACTTCCCGATCTTCATCTCGACCATGGCGGTCGGCGTCTTCCACAGCAATGCGGCGGGCTACGGCCTGCTGTCGGCGGCCATGGCGATCGGCACGCTGGGCGGCGCGCTGTTCAACGCCAAGCGCGCCAAACCGCAATTCACCTCCCTGCTGACGGGGGCCGTCCTGTTCGGCGTCGGCTGCACGCTGGCGGCGCTGGCCCCCTCGCCCCTGACCTTCGGCGCCGCCCTGGTGCTGACCGGCGTCGCGGCCCTGACCGTCACCAACAGCAGCAACAGCCTGATCCAGCTATCCACCGATCCGGTGATGCGCGGGCGGATGATGGCGCTGCGCGTCGGCGTTGCGCTGGGCGGCACACCGATCGGCGCGCCGATCGTCGGCTGGGTGGCCAATCATTACGGCCCGCGCGCGGCGCTGGGCATCGGCGCGGCATCGGGCTTCGCCGCAGCCATCGTCGCCGCGGTCGCGCTGCGCCGCCGCGTGCACCAGCCCAAGGTATAGCTTACTTGGGTCTGGCCTATTGGCCGGCGGGCGGCCGCGGCCCGTGATAGACCTGCGGCGACGGGCCGGGCTGGCCCGGCGTCAGCAGGCGGCGCAGGCGAAAACCCGGCCGCAGCACATAGCCCGCCACCACCCCGCGCTCATTGGGCGGCAAGGTGGCCAGGTCCTGGATCAGCGCCGTCTCGATCTTGGCGCGCGACATGTTTTCATAGGAGCGCGCCTGTTCGGCCAGGTCGACGACGCGCGCCGCGTCGTAGTTCGGCTGGCGCGCCAGATCCTCGGCCTGCTTGCGCAGGTCGTGCGCCTTGGCCCAGTCGCCCTCGGTGCCCAGGGCGGCATTCTTGACCACTTCGCGCACATGGGCGCGCGATTCAGGGCTGAGTCGCTGCTCGACATCGTCCCACGCCTGGTTGGGCGACGGACGCGGCACATCGCGTATGTGGTGCTGCACCACCGCCAGGGCGGATATGCCGCCGGCGATCAGGAACACGTTGACCACCAGGGAAATGCCCAGGGCCCACTTCAGGCCGGCGGACCGGGAACCGTCAGCCACGCCTAGTTCTCCACGTCGACTTGGGCGAGGTCGAGCACGCGCTGGGCGCGCACGTCGTCCACGCTGGACAGGCCGACCTTGATGCCGACCGTGGCGCCGGCGATGCAGGCCGCCAGGCCGATCCCCGTCCACAGCAGCGGCACGACGCGACGGCGCGTCAGGGGCGTGGCCGTGCGGCGCGGGAAGACGACGACATTGGTCGCGGGCTTCATCAGCATGCGCGTCAGCACCTGCCAGTGCTGCGCCTCGATCTCCTCGGCGGTCACAACCTCGCGGCCGGCGTCGAGCAGGCCGTCGAGGCTGCGCGCCTCTTCGAGCCAGGCGCCGGCGCGGGCATCGTCGGCCATGAAGCGCAGGGCGCCCTCGCGCTCAGCCTCGGGCCAGCGGACGGGATCGGCGCCGTAGGCGTCGACAAGGGCTTTGAAACGTTGGGCGGATACGGAAACTGGGGTCATCTCTCTCATCTCCCTGACTTGCCGAACGGAAGCAGTTTGGCAGGGCGTGCCGCGATTTTCGCGGCGGGGGCGGGGGTGTCGCTCAGGGTCTGACGCAGCGTCCGCCGCGCTCTCGCCAGAAGGCTTTCAAGGGCCTCGACGGACACGCCCATAAGGGTGGCCGCCTCCATGTTCGACATCTCCTGGTAATAACTCAATACGATCGCTTCGCGCTGGCGCTCCGGCAGGGTCGACAGCGCCTGCTGCAAGCGCTGTGCCGCCTGGTTCTGCTCGATGCGCGTCACGGCGCTGTCGGCCGGGTCCAGCAATTCGACGTCGTCGGTCGACACGCTGTCGCGCCGGCGGCGCAGCCGGTCGTAACACAGGTTCAGCGCCACGCGGTGCATCCAGGTATCGATGCGCGCCTTGCCGGGCACCCAATGCGCCGCCTGCTTCCAGGTGCGCATCAGGGTTTCCTGCGCGACGTCCTCGGCCTCGACCGGATCGCCCAGCATGCGCCGCGCCAGCGACAGCAGGCGCGGCAGCTTGCGCGATACCAGGGTCGACACGGCCGCCGTATCGCCGATGGCGATGCGTTGCAGCAGGACCTCATCCGGATCGTTGCTGTTGGACGTCAAATGGCTCCCCGAAACAACCGTCCTTGCCGGCACAGGGTGCACGGCCCGAGGCATCCCGTCATTACGGGCGACCAGGGCTAGCTTCACAGGCTCAGGCATGGACGAACACTTCTTAACATGGGGATATAATCAACGCTACTTTTTGTGGCTCAAACGCCGCGCGGCTCCTCGCATGTGCTCGGGCGCGCCGTCGCGCTTGCCAGGCTGCATGAAGACATGCAGCCTGGAAAACTTTAATTTTTACTGGCGACGGCCGCCGCCCATGCCACCCATGCCGGCCTGCAACTCGTCGGCGGACAGGAAACCGTCATTGTTGGTGTCGAGCTTCTTGAACTCTGCGTCGCTGTAAGCCTTGAACTCGTCGGCCGAAATCGCCTGGTCACCATTGGCGTCGGCCGCCTTCAGCGCGTCGTTGCGGGCCTTCATCATGTCGGCCATCGCGCCGCCGCGCTGGGCCGCCTGGGCCGAGGCCGCGTCGATCTCGGCGAACGACACCGAACCGTTGCCGTCGGCGTCCATGCGCTTGAACTGCATGGCGCGGCCGGCTTCGTATTCGGCCAGCGAGATCTTGCCGTCGTGGTCGGTGTCGTAACGGCCCAGCATGCCGCCGCCGCGACCACCTTGGCCGCCGCCACCCTGACCGCCGCCCTGCTGATCCTGGGCGAAGGCGGAAGAGACGCTGACAGTGAGGACGGCCAGGGCCGCCACGGTGATGAATGAGGTTTTGAACATCGTTGTGTAACCTGCCTGCTGAAAGGAACGGCTCAAACGGAGTGTATCCAATGCCGTTTCAGGGGTTTTCACGCTTTGTCCACAGGGAAGCCGTCGCACATTGTGAGATTTTTTTGAGGACAAGTCCGATGCGGTGTCCGGTCACCCTGCCGGCGGGCTGACGATCTTTTCGAAAGCCGCCCGCGCGCGCTTGCGAATGTCGCGCAGCTTCTTCTCCAGCGTGTCGAGCCGGCGCGTGTTCACCGCCCGCGCCAGCTTGCGCTGGAACGGCTCGGGCTCGTGGCGCGGGTCGTCGTCCTCGCCCAGCGAGACGCGCATCACCTGGGCCAGGGCCTGCTGCACGCGCCACGCCGCCGACAGCGCCTCGATCTCGGCCGCCGGGGCCAGGCCGGCGCGCTGCATGGCGTTCAGCGCCTGCAGCGTACCGACGCGCAGCGGCCCGCCCGAAGCGGCATGGATCAGTTGCAGGTATTGCGCCGCGAACTCGGCGTCGATCTGGCCGCCGACGCTGAGCTTGAAGTCCCAGAACGACCGGGCCGGGCGCTCCTTCTCCATCAGCGCGCGCATGTTCAGCACATCGAGCGCGGTCGACGCCGCCTGACGCTGCGTGCGCAGGATGGTCTCGACCTTGAGGCGCACCAGGTCGGCGAAGTCGCTCGACGTCGCCCACACCACGCGGCCGCGCGTCAGGGCCTGGAACTCCCAGGTATCGGCGTCCTTGGTGTAATAGTTCTCGAACGCCGCCAGAGACACCGCCACCGGCCCCTTGGCCCCGGTCGGCCTGAGCTTCATGTCGATCTCGTAGAGCGCGCCTTCGTGGGTCGGCGCCGACAGGGCCGCGATCAACCGTTGCGTGAAACGCGCGAACCACGTCTCCGCCGCCCAGCCCTTGATCGGCGACACCGCCGACGGGTCCTCGGGCAGGTAGATGGTCATCAGGTCGAGGTCCGAGGTCGCCGTCATTTCCTGCGAGCCCAACTTGCCCAGCGCCAGGACCGCGACCTGGCCGTCCAGCGGCCCGCCCTGGCGGGCGACGTCGTCGATGCACAAGGGCGCCAGGTGGCGCACGCAGGCATCGGCCAGCCGCGCATAGGCCGCGCCCGCCGCCTCGGTATCCAGCCGCCCGTTGAGCACCTGCATGCCGATGCGGAATTGCTGCTCGCGGCCGACGCGGCGCAGGGCGTTCATCACCGCCTCCAGGTCGGTGGAGACGCGCTCGACCTCGCGGTCGACGATATCGTCGAGCTCCTCGCCCAGGGGATCGAAGAAGCCGTTGTCGAGCATGGCGTCGAAGGCGGCCGGATAGCGCGCTAGGCTGTGCGCCAGTCGCGGCGAGAAGCCCATGGTCTCGACGATGATCTTGAACAGCCGCGGATTGGCCAGGAACAGCGACTGGATCTGCACCCCGGCCGACAGGGTGGCGAAGAACTTGGCGAAGCGCGTGAAGGCGACCTGGGGCGTGCCGGTCTCGGCCAGGGCGTCGAGCAGGCGCGGCACCAGGCGCGTGAACAGTTCGCGCCCGCGCTCCGACCGTGTCGCGGCGATGCGGCCGTGGTGCCACGAGCGGATGGTCGCGCTGACCTGCTCCGGATGCTCGAAGCCCATGCGGTGCAGGGTCTTCACCGTTTCCGGATCGTCCTCGATGCCGGTGAAGACGAGCGAGCCGTAGGACGAGGCCAGGGTCTCTTCCTGCGAGAACAGCTCGCCATAGTGCTGGTTGACGCAGCGCAGGGTGCGCGACACGGCCAGGTCGAAGCGCGACAGGTTGGT
>FTDB01001705.1_pt1 | contig 12629 bp, 6 predicted proteins | sample 1639741 | NCBI WGS metagenome assembly FTDB01 (sample SAMEA3914869, study PRJEB12502) | metagenome | biome: forest; material: soil | place: USA | collected 2012-03-12 | depth 0.1 m | reverse complement strand
CGCCGGCAAGCCGGTCCCCATGCCGGAAGACCACGACGCCGCCTTCGCCAGGCTGACCGAGCTGCTCGACGACATGATCAGCGGAAAATCCGTCCCGACTGAAAACCGGCCGGGTCTTAGCGTTCCAGCTTGGCCGCCAGGATCACCGACGTCGTCGTCCGTTCGACCCCGTCCAGCAGACCGATCCGGTCGATGATGTTGTTGAGGTCGGCGCCGTCCGCCGCCTCCAGCATCACGATGATGTCGTACTCTCCCGAAATGGCGTAGATCGCCGTCACCTCGGTCAGTTCGGCCAGTGCCGTCTCGACCTCGCGCCCCAACCGCGGCATGGCCTTGATCATGACGTGGGCGCGCAGCCGCGTGCGCGAAAACGCCTCCCCCAGCCGCACCGTATAGCCGTCGATGACCCTGTCGGCCTCCAGCCGCTCCAGCCGGCTGTAGACCTGCGCGCGCGGGATATCGAGCAGGGTCGCCAGTTGCGACACCGGCACGCGCGAATTTTCCCGCAACATGGCCATCAGCCTGCGGTCGACCGGATCGAGGTCGGGCTGGGCATTTCGGTGTGGAGCGGGCCGGTTCAATGCAGGTCCTCGTCGACGAAGATGGCGGTCACCGCCGGCTGCTGGTCGGACACGAAGCCGCGATACATGCCCAGGTCGTTGATGGCGAAGGACGGATGGCCCGACGCGTCCATGGCGATCAGGCCGCCGTCGCCGCCGATCGAACCCACCGACATGATGGTGTCGTGCGCCGCCTGGTCGATGGTTTCGTGGTTCCAGCGCACGCGGTCGCACACCTGGCGGGCCGCCGAATCCCGAATAAAGTATTCACCCGTCCCCGTCGCCGAAACGGCGCAGTCGCCGTCCCTGGCATAGGTGCCGGCGCCGATGATCGGCGAATCCCCGATCCGCCCCCACTGCTTGCCGGTCAACCCGCCGGTCGAGGTGCCCGCCGCCAGGTGGCCGTCGGCGTCCATCGCCACCGCGCCGACCGTGCCGTACATGTGCGTGGCGTCGACGCCCGGACAGGCGGCATAGACCGAGCGGCCCGACGACGCCTGGCAATCTAGGCTGGCCGGATGGTCCTTCTGCCAGTCGAGGAACATCTGCTCGCGCGCCGGCGTGCGGAAATAGTCGTTGTCGACCTGCTCCAGGCCCTGCTGCACCGAGAACGCGTCCGCCCCCTCGCCCGACAGCATGACGTGGCGCGTATGGTCCATCACGGCCCGGGCCAGCAGGATCGGGTTCTTCGTCTTCGTGATCCCGGCCACCGCCCCGGCTTTCATGTCGGCGCCGTTCATGATCGCGGCGTCGAGATAGATCTTGTTGTCGGCGGCGATGTCGGCGCCCTTGCCGGCATTGAACAGGGGATTGTCCTCCAGCACCACCAGCGTCGCCTGCACGGCGTCGAGCGAAGTGCCGCCCTTCGCCAGCACCGCCTGCCCCGCCGCCAACGCGTCGTTCAGCCCCTGGCGGTAGGAAGCCTCCATGTCCGGCGTCATGTTGGCGCGCTCGATGATGCCCGCCCCGCCATGGATGGCCAGCGAATAGTGCATCTCCTGCGACAGTACGCCGTCCGCCACATTATAGGTGCGCACGAAGGCCGGCTTGGTCACGGTCAGGCTCTTGATATTGAAGCCGCTGTTGGCGTCGATGCCGATGACGCGGATGCCGGTCATGTTCAGCTTCTGCTTCAGCACCGGCGTGCCCTGGCCGTTCTGCACCAGCCAGGCCTGGCAGCCGCCCGAGGCGCACGACAGGTGCGCCGTGCCGTCCGGCTCGACCGCGATGGCCGAGCTTTCATCGATGCCCAGCCCGGTCAGCGGGGTCTGCGTCATCGTCTGGGCCTTGGCCAGGAAGGCGACCAGCCGCCCCAGCCGCGACCGCGTATTGAAATGGCTGTCGGTGAAGATATGGTCCAGCAGGTCGAAATGGAAGAAATTGCCCTCCACCGTCACCGCCGGCCCCAAGGGATCGTTAAGCGCGGCAGGCGCGTCGATACTGCCGCCGTCCATGGCGCCGTAGAGATAGACGCCCAGCACCGCCAGCCCGGCCGAGGTGCCGCCGATCGGCTTGCCGGCCGCATAGTCGGCGTCGAGCGCGTCGTTGAGCGGCGTGCCGCGCCACATGCGGACATAGTTCGACTGGTCGCCGCCGGCGAAGAAGACGCCGTCCGCCGCCTTCACGGCCGCCACCAGCTTCGGGTCCGACGCCGCCTTGCGGTTGGTGATCAGGAAGGTGCGCACCGAGGTGACGCCGCCGACCTCGTTCATGAAGGCGTCGTTGCTCTCGGTCGTGCCCGAGGCGCGCAGCACGATGATATGGCCGTGCCCCGCCTGGGCCGTGAACCACTTGAAGGCATCCGGCGCCCAGTCGCCGCCACCCGACAGCAACAGGCCGCCCTTGACCGCGTCCGGCGTCGGTTTGGTCTCGTCGCCGATCAGGAAGGTCCTGTAGCCCGGCCCACCGCTCCATGCCTGCGCGTCGGCGTGCACGCCGATCCCCAGCCCCGCCAGCATACATAAGGACAGAATCAAGCGGCGCATGGCGGAGTTCCTTTCAAAACCGGCGGCCCGGAAAAGGTTCAGGGCCAGCGGCAATTTTCATATTTCATGGCTGAAATGCCACATGTGATCACGACTTTGCCGTCAAACTGCCCTTAAGGCAACAATGTGGTTGCGTCGAGAGGCAAATTGGTTCCACTTTTTGGCAAGATATTGCGCAATTGATGCGTTTTGAAACGAAATCATGCGCAAACCCCAGTTTTGCCTTACGCGGGAGCCCGGATCATGACCAAACGTCCTTTCCATCGAATCTTCAAGGCCGGCCTGCTGGCGGGTTGCAGCCTGCTGGCCGTCGGCTCGGTCTCCGCCCATGCCCAGGACACGACCACCACCGACACCGCCACCTATTCAAGCGACGACAACCCCGTCATCACCATCCTCGGCTCGCGCATTCCCCGTATCCGCAAGGAAGGCCCCGCCCCCGTCACCACCATCACCGCCGACCAGATCCGAGCCGGCGGCTATGCCAGCATCCCGGACGTCCTGCGCACCGTGTCGCAGAACTCCGGCGAAACCCAGTCACAGCAGTCCTATAGCGGCGCCGACTTCGCGCCCGGCTCGGCCCAGGTCGACCTGCGCGGCCTCGGTTCCAACCACACCCTGGTCCTGGTCAACGGCCGGCGCATCGCCGACTTCCCCATGCCCTACGGCGGCCTGTCGAACTTCACCGACGTGTCGAACATCCCCATCGGCATGGTCGACCGCGTCGAAATCCTGTCGGGCGCGGCCTCGGCGGTCTACGGGTCCGACGCCATCGCCGGCGTCGTCAACTTCAAGCTCAAGGACCACGCCGACGGCACCACCATCGACTACCGCTATGGCTGGGAAGACCACGGCGGCGGCATGTCGCACAAGCTGTCGGGCTCGACCGGCTGGAACAGCTCGGACGGCAGGTTCCACGCCGTCGTCGGCGGCGAATGGCTGCACAAGGACCCGGTCTGGGGCTACCAGCGCTCGTGGCAGGATTCGACCTCCGACAACCCCGATCCGGATCGCCAGTACGCCCGCCGCAGCTACCTGCGCACCGATTTCTACGACGACTACATCGATCCCGGCCAGGCGACCTGCGACGCCCTGTCCGGCCAGAACGGCGGCACCACCATCCGCGACAGCCGGCCGGGCTATGCCGATGACGGCGGCCCCGGCTATTTCTGCGGCTCGCGCGAATCCGAGGGCTACGGCACCATCGAATCGAAGCGCGACCAGCTGTCGGCGGTCGGCTATTTCACCTACGACCTCAACGACACCACCCACCTGTTCGCCGACGTCCAGTTCGCCCACAGCCAGGTCGCCCTCTTCAAGGACGTGCTCGAATGGTATTACGAGGACCCGGCGACCGGCAACGAGGAAGGCTACTTCTTCAACACCAATGCCAACGCGCTCGACGACGGCTATGAAGAACACGCCGGCGGCTACGAGAACTGGGACCGCCTGTTCTCGCCCGAGGAAATGGGCGGCCTGAAAAAGGGCATGCGCACCATCAATTCCAACATCTATTCGGTCACCCCCGGCGTCCAGGGCACCTTCGGCGCCGACAACAAGTGGAGCTACGAGGTCTCGGTCAACCTGGCCAAGTTCCAGCAGCGCATCAAGTTCCCGCTGGTCGTCATAGACAAGGCCAATGACTTCTTCCTCGGTCCCAAGCTCGGCACCGACACCGACGACGCATTCCTCGGCGAGGACGAAGGCTACGGCTATCCGGTCTTCAATGCCGATCCGGCCAAGCTCTACACGCCGCTCACCCCGGCGCAGTACGATTCGATCACCGGCAACAGCATCTACAAGCCGCAGCAATGGCTGGTGAACTTCTCGGCCACCGTCGGCACCACCGACCTGTTCGAAATGCCCGCCGGCCCGGTCGGCTTCTCGCTGGTCGTCGAAGGCGGCCGCCAGGGCTACAACCTCAACCCGGACGACAAGGCCACCGGCAACTATTACCTGAGCTGGAAGGACAGCGACGGCCACGGCGGCCGCAACCACGAAGCCATCGGCACCGAATTCAGCGTGCCCCTGCTCAAGCAGGTCCAGTTGAGCCTGGCCGGTCGCTACGACACCTTCGACTATGCCGGCCACAACACCGGCAAGTTCACCTACGACACCGGCCTCGAATTCCGCCCGGTCAAGTCGCTGCTGCTGCGCGCCGCCTACGGCACCGCCTTCCGCGCCCCCGACCTGCACTACGTCTATACCGGCCCGGGCACGGTCGAAGGCGGCGGCGACGACTACTATCTCTGCCGCACCCAGGAACCCGACGAGGACATCGGCGATTGCGACTATGCCGACAGCCACGTCTTCATCCAGCGCAACGGCAACCTGAAACTCAAGCCGGAAACCGCCGATTCGCTGACCGCCGGCTTCGTGTGGCAGCCGACGCGCTGGTTCGACATCAGCGCCGACTATTTCCGCATCAACATGAAGAACCAGGTCGAGGACATGGACGTCAACTCCGTCCTGCGCGACGAAGCCGACTGCCGCATCGGCCACACCGAAGCCGGCACCGCGGTCGACATCTCGTCACCGACCTGCGTCGACGCCCTGGCCCGCGTCCACCGCTTCGTCGGCGGCTCCAGCGACGGCGAGATCGACAGCGTCGACATCAACCCGGTCAACATCGCCGGCGAGAAGACGGCCGGCCTCGACATGTCGGCGCACCTGCGCTTCGACACGCCGATCGGCAAGCTCGGCTTCACCGGCAACTACACCCACGTCGACAACCACACCTTCACCCAGTTCGCCGGCGACACGCCGCTCGACAAGTTCGCCGTCGATTCGGATTTCTACATCCCGCGCGACAAGGGCTCGGCCAGCGTCAACCTGCAGACCGGCAAGTGGAAGATCAATGTCGACGCCGACTATATCAGCCGCCTGCCCAACTATGACGAGGACGCCTTCGTCGCCTCCTACACCACGCTCAACGGCTCGGTGGAATACGACGTCAACGACCACGTCCAGATCTCGCTGGCCATCGACAACCTGACCGACAAGCGCGCCCCGAACGACCCGACCTGGGTCAGCTATCCCTACTACTACAGCGCCTGGTACGACGGCTCCGGCCGCACCGGCTTCCTGCAGATCACCTACAAATACTAGAGCCAGGGACGCGGTCCCTGGACCCGTTCCTCAACAGCGCTAACCGAGGGCTTGCCGGCACCGGCAGGCCCTCTTCCTCCCTATACCTCCCTGCGCTCGCGCGGGGAGGGGGACCGCACGAGTGAGCTTGAGCAAAGCGAAAGCGAGTGAGATGTGGTGGTGGGGCGTCTTGCTTTCCAACGCCACAAACTTACTTCCCAAATACCACCACGAAACTATTATTCTGCGTCGATTGCGCCGCCGCGCCGAAGGCCGCCCTGTCGAAGCCCGGCAAGGCCTGCAATCCATCGACAAAGTCGCGGCCGCCATCGGCACCGGCAGGAATCGTCACCTCGCCCATGCCGTAGACGATATGAAAATAGCGGCTGTCGATGAACGGCCCGGTTTCCGTCGTGATGACCGTCACCCGCCGCACAGCCGTCCAGGGAACGGTCACGCTGTCCGCCCGCCTCGTGCTGCGGCGGTCCGTGACCGTAAAGCCGTCCGGCGTTGTTACCACCTCGATCTGCTCCGGTTTCGGACGTCGTTCGGTCACCCGGCGGAAGATAAGAGCCGTCGCCCACAACAGCATCGGCCCATGCATCGGAGGCACAGCCGGCATGCCCACCGGCGGCGAGGCCGGCTTCGTCATCCTGCCGTACTTGGTCCGCCAGATGTGAACGGCGACCAGAACAGACAACAAAACAATCACGACCACGGGTCCGAAGATCATCACCATTCTGCCCCCCCGATCGTCACGGTCTGGCCTCGTACACCACCTTGCCGCCGACCATGGTCATCAGCACCTTCGTGTCGCCGATCGCCTGCGGATCGACCTGGAACAGGTTGCGATCGAGCATGATCAGGTCGGCCCACTTCCCCACCTCGATCGATCCCGTCGTCGTGTCCTGGTGCAGGCTGTAGGCGGCGTTCATGGTGATCGCCCGCAAGGCCGTCCGCAACGGCAGCCCCGGATCGACGCCCAGCCGGCCGGGATATGTCACCGCATCGTCACCGGTCGCCGTCCGCGTCACCGCCGTGCGCAGCGCTTCCCATTCATCAAGCGGATCGACCGGCCAGTCGCTGCCATAGACGATGCGCGCCCCGTGCAGGTCCAGCAGCCCCGCCGGCTCGATCAGGGCATAGCGCGCCGGCCCGAAATAGTCCTGCATCGGCACGATATCGACCGCCGGCTTCTCCCACTGGAACGACAAGACCGGCAGAGCATTCAAAGCCGCATAACGGTCGTAGTCGTCCGGATCGACGATCTCGTCGTGCGCCACGGCGGGCCGCACATCGGCCTCGGGGTGCGCCTTGCGCATGACGGCAATCGCGTCCAGCGCCTCGCGCACCGCCCCGTCGCCGTCGGCGTGCATATGCGCATCGATCCCGACCGCCGCCAGCTTGGACAACGTCTCCCCCAGTTGCTCGGGCGTGAAATAGGGTGCCGGCCCCGTGCTGGTTCCCGGCCGCCAGTCCGGCGCGTCCTTCGTCCCCTTATTGTCGAAATAAGGCTGCACCATCAGGCCGGTGAACGACGGCGCATTGATCACCCCGTCGAGGAACAGCTTGGCGGTATGGATGCGCAGGGTCGGCCTGGCGCCGTCGGGCGTCTGCTCGAACTCGGCCTTTTCGCGCAGCACCTCGGCAATGGCCTTGTCGGCGTCGTAGTCAGGGGAAGAATCGATCAGCACGGCGAAGTGCCCCCGCGCCGTCAATCCTCCCGCCTTCGAAACCGTGGTATAGCTGGTCAGCGTATCGATATCGGTGAAGGCGTCGAGGAAACTGGTGATGCCCTGCGCCCGCATGGCCGCCAGCGCTTTCTGCGTCGCTTCGAGATTCTTAGCGGGCGATGGCGCCGGCACCAGGTTTTCGACCGCGTCCTTGGCGGCGTCTTCCAGCAGGCCGGTCGGGTTGCCGGCCGCATCGCGCACGATCACCCCGTCCTTGGGATCGGGCGTATCCCGCGTGATCCCGGCCAGTTGCAACCCGCGCGCATTGGTCAGGTCCGAATGGCCATAGGTCGAATGCACCATGATCGGCCGCGTCGTCTTCACGCCGTCGAGCGCCTCGTGGGTCAGCACGATGCCGTCGGGCTTCATGCCCGGCTCGAACCAGTTGATCACCTTCAGCCAGTCGTCCGGCCCCGCCGTCGTATCGGCGTCAATGCACTTCTGAATACCGGCCTGGAATTGGGCCACCGTCAGGCTCTCGTAATTGAGATTGCAGTCCAGCATGCGCAGGCCGCCCGATTGCGGATGCATGTGGCCGTCGATCAGGCCCGGCATGAGCATCCGGCCGGCCAGGTCGATAACGCGCGTTTTCCGCCCGGTAAAGGCTTTGGCGCCCGCATCGTTACCGGCATAGACGATCAGGCCATCGCGCACCGCCACCGCCTGCGCCACGCTGTCGTGGGCATCGACCGTATAGACATAGCCATGCAGGAAGATTGTATCGGCGGCCTTTTCCTTGGCGAAGGCTGGCGCGGCAAACAACGCCAATAAAAGCACCCCCCCACTTCTGATCGCCTGAAGTCCAAGAGTTGCCAAGGATTTCCCCCTTCCGTCATTTGCTCCGCAAATGCCACCTTCCCCGTAAACGGGGAAGGAAAGATGTAGCAGCGTCTAATCTGTTAAACGACAGGCGGGATGTGCTGCAAGCCAAATGTAGACGTCGCTCCGACCTCTAACTTTCCTTCCCCGTTTACGGGGAAGGTGGCATCGCGAAGCGATGACGGAAGGGGGAAGCCCGGCACGCCGTCAAGCTCATATCGCCAGTTGCAACTGCTCCACCGCTTCCCCGACCCCCTCCTCGCCGTCGAACCCCGACACCGTCACCCCCAGCAGCCGGATGCCCTTGGCCGCCGGAAACACGCCCGCCAGCAGGCCCAGGCTCATCTCCTGCAACTGGCCGATACTGCCCACCGTCCCGCCGGTCCGGCTCCTCGTAATGATCTTGAAGTCGCTGTACTTGACCTTCAAGGTCACCGTCCGCCCGTGCAGGCCGTTGGCCTCGCAGTGCCGCCAAACCTTGCCGATCAGGGGCTTCAGTTCTTCCGTCGCGCGGTCGTAGTCACTCAAATCGTCGAAGAAGGTCGTCTCGGCCCCCACCGACTTGCGCTCGCGGTCGGGCCGGACGCTGCGATGGTCGATGCCGCGCGAAATGCCGTAAAACCGCTCGCCCATCACGCCGAAATGCCGCGTCAGGAAATCCAGGCTCTTGTCGCGCAGGTCGGCGCCGGTGTGGATGCCCAGCCGGTTCATCCGCGCCTCCGTCGCCGGCCCGATGCCGTGGAACCGCCCGACCTCCAGCCCGGCGGCGAAAGCCGGCCCCATCTCCGGCGTGATGACATAAAGCCCGTCCGGCTTTTTTACGTCCGACGCCAGCTTGGCCAGGAACTTGTTGTAGGACACGCCCGCCGAAGCCGTCAGGTTCGTCGCCGCGCGGATGCGCGCCCGGATTTCCTTCGCGATCTCGGTCGCCGACGCCATGCCCTTCAGGTTTTCGGTGACATCCAGATAGGCCTCGTCCAGCGACAGCGGCTCCACCAGCGGCGTATAGTCCTCGAAGATGTCGCGGATCTGGCGCGACACCTGTTTGTAGACCTCGAAGCGGTGCTTGACGAAGATCAGGTCCGGACACTTGCGCTTGGCGGTCACGCTGGGCATGGCCGACCTGACGCCGAACACCCGCGCCTCGTAGGACGCCGCCGCCACCACGCCGCGCAGCCCCCCGCCGCCGACCGCCACCGGCTTGCCGCGCAGTTCGGGATTGTCGCGCTGCTCGACAGACGCGAAAAAGGCGTCCATATCGACATGGATGATCTTGCGCGGGCGGCCGGGATCGCTCATGACTCACCTTATCGCACATTCGGAACAAATTGTGAACGCGTAAACCGTCTTACGGGGAATTTATAAAAGCCGCAACGCTCCTTATTGGATGCTTACGGACGCAACAATAGGGTCGCAGGACCCGCCCGGCGCCCGCGTCCGGCGGTCCGGCGGCGTGCAGCCACAGAGGGGAAGTTCTTGGCTCAGTTGAAGATTCCGTTCCTGCCCGGCAAGCGTACGCAGGTGGACGTCACCGTTTCGGTCAGCCTGGCCCTGATCGCCGTCTTCTTCGTGCTCAGCGGCGTCATCTCCTATCTCAACATCAGGACCCTGCGCGAGGACAACGCCGCGGTCATCCGCACCCACGAGGTGCTGATCGGCGCCGACGAACTGTTCTCGACCCTGAAGGACGCCGAAACCGGCCAGCGCGGCTACGTGCTGACCGGGCGCGACAGCTATCTGGCCCCCTATAACGACGCCGTCGCCACCCTGCCCGGCCAGATGATCAACCTCGATCGCCTGACCGCCGGCTCGCCCAGCCAGAACAGCCGCATCGCCGGCCTCAAGATCCGCGTCCAGTCCAAGATGGCCGAACTGGCCGAGACCATCGAAATCCGCCGCTCGCAGGGGTTCGACAAGGCGCTGGCCATCGTCCAGACCGACCGCGGCAAGGGCGACATGGACGCCATCCGCCAGTCGGTCGCCGCCATGCAGGCCGAGGAAAACCAGACGCGCCAGCAGAAACTGGCCGAGATGGAGCGCGCCTATGTCGTCGCCATCGCCAGCATCACCATCGCTGCCGCCATCGGCGTCGTGCTGTCGGTCATCATCACCTGGCTGATCAGCCGCGCCTCGGCGCAGCGGCGCGAGCAGGACTGGCTGCAGGCCGGCCAGGCCGGTCTGTCGGCGGCCATGATGGGCGACCAGAGGCTGGAACAGGTCGGCCGCAACGCCCTCACCTACCTCGCCGAATACTGCAACGCCCACGCCGGCGCCTTCTTCGCCGCCGACGGCGGCACCTATCGCCGCGCCGCCACCTACGGCGTGCCCGACGAAAGCAATGTTCCCGACGCCTTCGTCCGCTCGCAGAGCCTGCTCGGCCAGGCGGTGGCCGACAATCGCATCCTGGTCGTCGACGACCTGCCCGACAACCATTTGACCATCGGCTCCAGCCTGGGCACGTGGCGGCCGCGCCAGATCCTCATCGCGCCGGCGCGCGGCGACGGCGGCGTCGAAGCCGTCATCGAACTGGGCTTCCTCCAGCCCATGCCGCCGCGTACGCTCGACCTGCTGGAACGCGCCTCCGAACTGGTGGCCGTGGCGGTGCGCGCCGCCAATTACCGCGCCCACCTGCAGAACCTGCTGGAAGAAACCCAGCGCCAGTCGGAGGAACTGCAAAGCCAGTCGGAAGAACTGCGCGTCACCAACGAGGAACTGGAGGAGCAGAGCCGCAGCCTCAAGGAATCGCAGGCCCGCCTCGAACAGCAGCAGACCGAGCTGGAACAGACCAACGCCCAGCTGGAGGAACAGGCCAGCGTCCTCGAACGCCAGAAGGACGACCTGTCGCGCACCACTGTCGAGGTCGAACAGAAGGCGCGCCAGCTCGAACAGGCCTCGACCTACAAGTCGCACTTCCTGGCCAACATGTCGCACGAACTGCGCACCCCGCTCAATTCGTCGCTGATCCTGGCCAAGCTGCTGGCCGACAACGCCGACGGCAACCTGACCGACGAACAGGTCCAGTTCGCCCATACCATCCAGTCGTCGGGCAACGACCTGCTGGCCCTGATCAACGACATCCTCGACCTCAGCAAGATCGAAGCCGGCCAGATGGAGATCCGGCCCGAAACCGTCACCATCAAGCGCCTGGTCACCGACATGACGCGCATCTTCGAGCCGGTGGCGCACAATCGCGGCCTGAAATTCACCACCACGGTGGCCAAGGGCGTGCCCGAGGCGGTCGACACCGACAGGCAACGGCTGGAACAGGTGTTGAAAAACCTGCTCAGCAACGCCTTCAAGTTCACCGAAAAAGGCGGCGTCGAGCTGGTTATCGCGCCCGGCCCCGGCAAGACCGTCGCCTTCTCGGTCAAGGATACCGGCATCGGCATCGACGCCGCCCAGCAGCAGGCGGTGTTCGATGCCTTCCGCCAGGCCGACGGCACGATCAGCCGCAAATACGGCGGCACCGGCCTCGGCCTGTCCATTTCGCGCGAGCTGGCGCGGCTGCTCGGCGGACAGATCGACCTCGAAAGCCAGCCGGGCAAGGGCTCGACCTTCACCATCGCCATTCCGGCCGCCTATGATCCCAGCGCCGTGGCCAGCCAGCCGACCCTGATCTCCGCGCCGTCGACCATGCCGGAACCGGAGCCTTCCCCCTTCGCCGACGAGCGCCGCCCCCGCCCCAGCCTCGGCGACGACCGCGACCGGCTGACGCCCAACAGCCGCAGCATCCTGGTGGTCGAGGACGACGACGCCTTCGCCCGCATCCTCTACGACCTGGCCCACGAACAGGACTTCCTGTGCCTGCTGGCCAATACCGCCGAGGACGCGCTCACCATGGCGCGGCAATACCTGCCGTCGGCCATCATCCTCGACGTCGGCCTGCCCGACCATTCCGGCCTGTCGGTGCTGGACCGCATCAAGCGCGACGTACGCACCCGCCACATCCCCGTCCACGTCGTCTCGGCCAGCGACTACACCCACACCGCCCTGTCGATGGGCGCCATCGGCTACATGCTGAAGCCGGTCAAGCGCGAGGAACTGGTCGACGCCTTCCAGCAATTGGAAACCCGCCTCGCCCGCCGCGTCCGCCGCGTCCTGATCGTCGAGGACGACGCTGTCCAGCGCGACAGCATGGGCAAGCTTCTGAAGTCGCAGGACATCGAAACCGTCGCCGTCGGCACCGCCGCCGAATGCCTGGACCTGCTCAAGGAATCGACCTTCGACTGCATGGTGCTGGACCTGTCCCTGCCCGACGCTTCCGGTTATTCGCTGCTGGAGACGCTCAGCCAGGAGGAGGCCTACGCCTTCCCGCCGGTCATCGTCTATACCGGCCACGACCTGACCTATGACGACGAGCAGCGCCTGCGCCGCTATTCCAAGTCGATCATCATCAAGGGCGCAAAGTCGCCCGAGCGCCTGCTCGACGAGGTCACCCTGTTCCT
>FTDB01001431.1_pt1 | contig 12638 bp, 9 predicted proteins | sample 1639741 | NCBI WGS metagenome assembly FTDB01 (sample SAMEA3914869, study PRJEB12502) | metagenome | biome: forest; material: soil | place: USA | collected 2012-03-12 | depth 0.1 m | reverse complement strand
CTGCAGATCGTGGCCAGCGACGCGTTCGGCAATGCGTGGCGCGCGCGCGAATGGGCGAGCGACTATGACGTCAACAAGCTCGGCAAGCCGATCTATCGCTGGGAATGGGGCATGACCCCGATGGAGATCAACGCCTACGCCAATTTCGGCATGGTCGAGATCGTGTTCCCGGCAGCGATTCTGCAACCGCCTTTCTTCGATCCGCACGCCGATCCGGCGGTCAATTATGGCGGTATCGGCGCGGTGATCGGGCATGAACTCAGCCACCATTTCGACGATCAGGGCGCCAAATATGACAGCCATGGCCGCCTGACCGACTGGTGGACGCCGGCCGACGTCAGCGCGTTCAAGGCGATGACCGGCAAGCTTGCGGCGCAGTACGACGCTTACGAGCCGCTACCGGGCATGCACCTCAAGGGCGAGCTCACGCTGGGCGAGAATATGGCCGATCTGGCGGGGCTCACGGTCGCGCACGACGCTTATATGCGCGCGCTGGGCGGACAGCCCGCGCCGGTGATCGACGGCACGACCGGCGATCAGCGCTTCTATCTCGGCTGGGCGCAGGTGTGGCGGCGCAATTACCGCGAGGCCAATCTGCGCCAGCGATTGCTGACCGATCCGCATTCGCCTTCGATCCAGCGGGTGTGGATGATCCGTAATCTGCAGAACTGGTACGACGCCTATCAGGTGACGCCGGACCAGAAGATGTACCTCGCCCCCGATCAGCGCGTTCTGGTCTGGTAAGAGGAGAAAGGCGATCGCGAGCAGGGCGCCCCTTCTGCCATTTCTGCCGTCCGCGAAAAGCGGACGCAGCGGGGTGTTGTCGCTCGCGATCGTCCTGCTCGCGGCGGCGACGATCCTGTTGCTGTGGTCGCGGATTGCGCCGGGCAGCTTCCTGATCGGGCTCGCGGCGATGCTGCTGGCGGGCGCGATCGTGGCGGGAATCTGGCTACTGCACGCGCGATCCCAGGTTATCGAGACGCCGCGCGACTGGACCTTGCTCCACGCGGCGCTGGCGGACGGTGGGGATGCGACCTTGATCACCGATCGCGATGGCGATCCGGTGTGCGTCAGCCCGTCCTTCACCAGCCTGTTCGGTGGGCCGGTCAAGCCTGAAGCGCTGCCCTTGCCGCCGACCGACCTTGCCCGGCTGGCGACGGCAGCGCGGGTGGCGATGCGCGACGGCCATGCCGAGGTCGATGATCTTGGTTTTGCGGACGGATCGGCGCGCGCGCTGCTGCGGCGCGCGGGGCGGCGCGACGATCATCTCGTCTGGCGCTTCCGCCGGAGCGGGCCGCAAAACGAATATAGCCTTGTGCGCTCGCTGCTCGACGGGACCGGCGGGCAAAGGCTGGGCGAGGCGGGCGTGATGCTGGCGTTGGTCGAGCCGAGCGGGCTGATCGTCGCGACCAACCAGGTGTTCGCCTACCGCGCCTTGGGTGAGGTCGGCGCCAACGCGGCGGGGATGGATATCTCCGAGTTGCTGGAGACGGGCTATGACGGCGGCGTGCGGATCGCGCGCGATCCGCTGGAGACGCCGCCGCTGCGCATCGTGCCGGTTGCGCTGGAGGACGATCCTTCCGAAGGCGCGAGCGTTTTCCTGATGTTCGACGAGGATCCGGAAGCGATGACCGCGGCCGCGGCAGCCGGGGCGGCGACGGTCCATCTCCATGAATTGCTGGCGATGCTGCCGCTCGGCCTCGCTTTGGTCGAACGCGACGGGCGCTTCCTGTTCCTGAACGATGCCTTCCGTCGCGCGGCGGGATTGGGGGCGGAGGACAATGCCGTCTATCCGAGCGATCTGGTCGCCGACGAGGACAAGGGCATCGTGTCCGACGCGGTCCGGCGCTTCGCGGCCGGGCGCGCCTTGCCGGGCGATCTTGCGATCCGGCTCAAATACCGGCCCGAGGAGCCGGTCGCGCTCACCATCGCCAACGCCAAGGGGCTGGGCGATGCGGCGGTACTGCTCAGCCTCAAGGACAATAGCGAGGAATCGAAGCTCAAGCGCCAGGTCGCGCAGGCGACCAAGATGCAGGCGGTCGGCCAACTTGCGGGCGGCGTCGCGCACGATTTCAACAACATCCTGACCGCGATCATCGGCCATTGCGACCTGATGCTGATGCGCCATACGCCGGGCGACATCGATTATGACGACATCCAGCAGATCAAGCATAACAGCAACCGCGCGGCGTCGTTGACGCGGCAATTGCTCGCTTTCTCGCGGCAGCAGACGTTGCGGCCGCAGATCCTGCAGCTGCCCGACATCATCTCCGAAATCTCGAACCTGTTGCGCCGCCTGCTGGGCGAGACGGTCAAGCTTGAGGTCAAGCATGGCCGCAACCTAGGGCTGGTGCGCGCCGATCCGGGTCAGCTCGAGCAGGTGATCGTCAACCTTGCGGTCAATGCGCGCGACGCAATGCCCGAGGGCGGTGTGGTGACGGTCGAGACCTTCCGCGTGACCGCGGCCGAGGTGCGCAAGATGCGCAGCGAGATCCTGCCCGTGGCGGACTATACCGCGATGCGCGTGTCCGACACGGGTATCGGCATTCCGACCGAGAATCTCGCAAAGATATTCGAGCCCTTCTTCACCACCAAGGAGGTCGGCAAGGGAACGGGCCTCGGCCTTTCGACCGTCTACGGCATCGTCAAGCAGACCGACGGCTTCATCTTCGCGGATTCGGAAGTGGGGAAGGGGACGAGCTTCGTCATTTATCTGCCGGTCCATCATGCCGCCGAAGCGCCCGAGCCGGCCGCGCCGGTGCGGGTCGAACCGGCGGGCGATACCTGGGGTACGGGCACGATCCTGCTGGTCGAGGACGAGGCGATGGTGCGCGCGGTCGCCGAACGTGCGCTCACCCGTCAGGGCTATCAGGTGCTGACCGCCAACAATGGCGAGGAGGCACTGGAGCTGATCGAGGAAGGCGCGGAGTTCGATCTGCTTATTTCAGACGTGGTGATGCCGCAGATGGACGGGCCAGCCCTGGTGCGCGCGGCGCGGGCCAAATATCCCGATCTCAAGGTGCTCTTCATGTCGGGCTATGCGGAAGAGCAATTGCGCAAATCGATCGACATCGATCGTGTCTCGTTCCTGCCGAAACCCTTTTCGGTTCAACAGCTTGGACAAGCCGCGCGCGACGCGCTCCAGCCGGCGGCCTAACCCTAACATATGTGTGGGTTATTTGGCCTAGGCGCGAACCCGGCTACGCGATAGTACGGTCCATATGAATGCGCCCCTGTCCGTTCTCGTGATCGAGGACGAACCCCTTATCGCCATGATGATCGAGGATTTTGTCGATATGCTCGGCCACACCCTGGCCGGCAATTGCGACAGCGTGGCCGAAGCTTTGGTGAAGGTGGAAGAGGGCGGCTTCGACGTTGCGATCCTCGACGTGAATCTGCGCGATGGTGCCTGCTGGCCGGTAGCGGACGCGCTCAAGGCGAAGGGAATCGGTTTCGTCGTCGCAAGCGGTGGGCATGTCGAACCGCCGCCGGCGGCGCATGCGGATGCGCACCAGCTCGCCAAGCCATTCACCCTGGACGGCGTCGAAAAGGCATTGGTGGCGGTTTCAGCCGGCTGATCCTTATATTCTAGCATTGCGAGCAACGCAGCAACGCAGCGACGCGGCGATCCAGGTCGCGCTCGCGGTCTGGCTTGGGCACGGATTGCCTGCTTATGGCGACCGTGCGCTACTCGGAATGACGAAGGCGCGATTGCGTTTTGTTCTTTTTGAAGTTCTCCTCTTGTTCCTGTGGAACATTCCGTGTACGAAGCCGTCACGAAGATTGAAGACGGTACGGATTTCCTCTAGCGACAGGGGCTTGGAACATGGCTGCTTCTTTGAAGGTGATCGACGGCGATATGGCTAGCACGAGCGAACGGCAGAAGGCGCTCGACGCCGCATTGGCGCAGATCGACCGCGCCTTCGGCAAGGGCAGCGCGATGAAGCTCGGCAGCCGCGAGAAGATCGAGATCGAGGCGATCTCGACCGGCAGCCTCGGGCTCGACATTGCTCTGGGCATCGGCGGCCTGCCGCGCGGCCGCATCGTCGAGATTTACGGCCCGGAATCGTCGGGCAAGACCACGCTCGCGCTCCATGCGATCGCCGAGGCGCAGAAGGCGGGTGGCACCGCTGCCTTCGTCGATGCGGAACATGCGCTTGACCCGGTCTATGCCAAGAAGCTGGGTGTCGACATCGACGAGCTGATCGTCAGCCAGCCCGATACGGGCGAGCAGGCGCTGGAGATCACCGATACGTTGGTGCGCTCGAACGCGATTGACGTGCTGGTTATCGACTCGGTTGCGGCCTTGGTTCCGCGCGCGGAAATCGAAGGCGAGATGGGCGACAGCCACGTTGGCCTGCAGGCACGCCTGATGAGCCAGGCGCTGCGCAAGATCACCGGCTCGATCAGCCGCTCGCGCACGCTCGTCATCTTCATCAATCAGATCCGCATGAAGATCGGCGTGATGTACGGCAATCCGGAGACGACGACCGGCGGCAATGCACTCAAATTCTATGCCTCGGTCCGGCTCGACATCCGTCGTACCGGCCAGATCAAGGATCGCGAGGACATCGTCGGCAACACCACCCGCGTGAAGGTGGTCAAGAACAAGGTCGCGCCGCCGTTCAAGCAGGTCGAATTCGACATCATGTATGGCGAAGGCGTGTCCAAGGTCGGCGAAATCCTCGATCTCGGCGTCAAGGCAGGGCTGGTCGAGAAATCGGGCGCCTGGTTCAGCTATGACAGCATCCGGATCGGTCAGGGGCGCGAGAATGCCAAAGTCTATCTCCGCGAAAATCCCGAGATTTGCGCGAGGCTGGAAAAGGCGATCCGCAACAACACCGCCGAGGTGGCCGAGCAGATGATGACCGGTCCCGACGCCGAGGACGACATCTAAAACGAAACCAGCGACCCGGAAGCGTGGGGCTTCCGATGGGCCTGGCAAGGCGCGGAACCGACGGGTTTCGCGCCTTTTTCGTCATGTTCGCCTATCTAAATGACAACCATCATAATCACAATGTCGTGCTTGCTTGACATAATTTGCGAATCGTGAGACAAGCACCCTTGTCAGAACGACAAGGAAAGCCGTCATGCCTATTTGCAACTTCATGGGAATGAACGCCGCCCATCAGCGCTACAATCGCAGGACGATTGCCGCCTCTTTGGCCTACGGCGTGCTTTTGATCGGCGAGCAATATGCGTTGCATCGGATGCATGTATTGCCGCACGCTGTGGGCTATGCCCTCGCAGTGCTTCCGGCCCTGCCGATCATTGCGATTTTCGCGTTCATCGGTCGCTATCTGGTTGAGGAAACCGACGAATATCTGCGGATGCGGATGGTGCGTCAGATCTTGTGGGCAACCGGGCTGACGCTGGCTGCCACCACGCTCTGGGGCTTCCTCGAGGACGCCGGGTTGCCGCATCTGCCGATGTTCTACGTCTCGGTGGTCTGGTTTTGCGGCCTGGGTATCGCCGGCGGCATCCTGAACTTTCTTCAGCTGCGCGACCGATGAGGAACCGCCTCAAGGTGCTCCGTGCCGAACGCGACTGGAGCCAGGCCGACCTCGCCGACAAGCTCGAGGTTTCCCGCCAAAGCGTCAATGCGATCGAGACGGGGAAATACGATCCCTCGCTCCCGCTCGCCTTCCGCATCGCCCGCCTGTTCGACCTGCCGATCGAACAGATTTTCGCCGAAGACTGATCCAACCCGAAGGACATCGCCATGAACGCCCGTCTCAAGCTTCGTTTGACCGCCCTCGCTTGCCTGCCGCTGATCCATCCCGGCTTCTATAGCGAGCTCTTCAACGGTGTGGCCGTGCATGCGGCGACCCCGGTTGCAGCGGCGCCTGCCGCCCCCTCGGACCGGATCGTGGTCACCGTCACCGGCCAAGGCCCCGACGTGATCCTGATCCCCGGCCTCGCCAGCTCCGCCCACGTCTGGGACGCGACCGTCGCCCATCTCGCCGCGCACCACCGCGTTCATGTCGTCCAGGTCGCCGGCTTTGCCGGCACGCCCGCCGGCAGCAATGCCACAGGCCCGGTGTTCGAGCCGTTGGTCGAGGCGATCCATGCCTATATCGCCGCCAATCACCTGCAGGGCACGGCGATGGTCGGCCATTCGCTTGGCGGGACGATCGCGCTTCGATTGGCGGTCAGCCACCCGGGCGACGCGGGCAAGATCCTGATCGTGGATTCGCTGCCTTATGTCGGCATGATCTTCGGGCCCCAACTGACCGTGCCGATGGTCCAGCCGCAGGCAACGATGATCCGCGACAAGATGGTCAACGGCACGCAGGAGGAATATGCGGCCGCCGAGCCCGCGCAGATGGCGCCGCTGATCAAGAGTCACGATGCGGAAGCCAACGCCGCCATCGCCGCCGCCAGCGCGTCGGATCACCGCGTCGTCGGCCAGGCGCTCTACGACGATCTGGTGACCGATCTTCGCCCCGATCTCCCCAGGATCGCGGTGCCGGTGACGGTGCTTTACCCTTGGGATGAGACCAGTGGCGCGCCGCAGCAGGTCTTCGATCAACTCTACACCGGCGCCTATGCCACGCTGCCGCACGGCAAGGTCGAGCGCGTCGATGCCAGTTACCACTTCATAATGATCGACCAGCCCCAGGTTTTTCTGACCAAGCTGGATACGTTCCTCGCCGGCTGATCACCGGCATGAGAGGGAAGGGCGGCCGCATACCCTGCGCGGCCGCCCTTTTTCATCGCGCGGCGAGATTGTCAGCCATGCCGGGCAATATCGCCCGATTGCCATGCCACGATGCGAGCGCCGCCGTACGATCCGCGTCCGCATTCGCCGTCCGACTGAGCTTCGCCTCGGCCTCCGCTTTAAGTGCCAAGGTCACCGGCTCCTTCGGCACCGCCTTCAGCGTATCGTCCGCTTCGCGCAGCGCATCCTTGGTCTTGCCCATCGCCAGCAAGGCGGCGGCCATGTCGCGCCGCACCGGATACCAGAAAGCGGGAGGATCGGAGAAGCTTAGGAAAGCTTTGGTCTCTTGCATCTTGGCCGCCGCCTTGAACGCGCCCAGCGCCTCGGCCGGCTTGTTCTCCAGCATCGCCGCGCGGCCGTTGAGCACCTGATGCGCGATCCGCATCATCTTGCCCGCACCATCGGTGGCGTCGTCCGCCTTCTCAGGTCCGACATGGTCTGGGATCAGCGCAGCTTCCTTGCGCACCAGCGCCGCATCGCCGAGCCGTGCTGCCGCCTCGCCGCGGGCATAATGCCAATAGGCCTTCATGTAAGGCAGCTTGGGTTCGGGCAGCGCCAGCACCTTGTGCGGGTCGGCGTAGCGCGCTTCCGCGAAATAGCCGGTGCCGGCGACCATTTGCGCGAAGGCGCCGCTGTCCTTGCCCTTGGGCATGGCGGCCGCGGCTCGCGTAATCAGCGGCTCGCTGAGCGCGAGCGCATCCTTGCCGTCGCCAGAGAGAAGCGCGCCGCCGACGCCATATTGCACATTGTGTGCGTGGTACGGCAGGTCCCACACCCCATCCGTCTCGGTCAGGCCGAGCCTTCTAGCGTTGGCGATACCAAGCGCGACCGCCTTCACATTGGCGTCGACCGCATCCTGGTAGCGGCCGATATGGTAATATGTATGCGACGGCATGTGGACGAGATGCGCGGCCGACGGAGCGAGACCGGCGAGCTTGTCTGCATAGGGCTCGGCGCGTTGCGGATAGCCTGCCATCTCGGTCGCGTGAATGTAGAAGTGGATCGCGGGGGTGTAATCCGGATTGCGCCTGAGCACGGCCTCCAGCAACGCCACCGCCCGGCTGATGTTGGACGTGCTGTTGCTGAGCGACGAGGGGATCATCCACGCATCCGCCGCGACCACCGCGATCTCGTCATCGATCGGATATTTGATCGCCAGCGCGTCCATCGCCTGCGCGAAGGCGCGATCGCCTTCGCCATGTCCGCCACCATTCTGGTAGCGTAGCGCCAGCGCAGCGATCAGCTCGCGCTCCTTGGGCGGCGCGGTGACAGCCAGCGCCTGCGCGCGCGCCACCATCGCGGCCAGCTTGACCACATCCTCGGGCGGGATCGGATAGTTGATTGTCGGGCCCGCTGCCCAGGCTTCGCCCCACAGGCACATCGCGCAATTGGGGTCGAGCCGGGCAGCCTCATGGAAGGCCTGGATCGCCGCCTTGTGCGCGAAGGCATGGGCGAGCTGCATGCCATTGTCGAAGAAGGCCTGCGCTTTGGGAATTGCGGTCCGGATCGGGAAGCCGCCGCCGCCATAGCCGGACAGGATCATCGCACTTTTCGGAGCGGTCATGTCGCCGCTGCACATCGGCATCGCGGCGGCGTCGAGCACCGGTGTGGCCTTGAGCGTGTCGTCGCTTTTCACGTCCTGCGCAAAAGCAGGCGCCATTCCAACCGCAAGTCCCAACAGCAGCCAGCGCATATAACCCCCTGATCCCACAGACTCTTCTACGCCTTGCCGGGGAGGCTGGCCAGCACGGCTGGTCGCATCTATTCTGAGCGCCATGCGAAACGATCGTCCTTTCCGGCTGAGCCGGCGCGGCCTGCTCGGTGCGGCGGCGGCATTGCCTTTCCTTTCGGTCCCCTCGATCCTGAGCGCGGCCGAGCCGGACCTGTCCGCGCTCTCGCCGATGACGGGCGACGCGGTGCCGATCAGCCGTGCCGAACGCGCCGCACGCGTCGCCCGCGCGCAGGCGCTGATGAAGGCGAACGGGATCGGTGCGGTGTTGATCGAGCCGGGCGCCTCGCTCGTCTATTTCACCGGCATCCAATGGCACCGCAGCGAGCGGCTGACCTGCGCGATCCTGCCCGCCGAGGGCGAGGCCTGCATCGTCACGCCTTTCTTCGAGGAGCCTTCGGTTCGCGAGACGCTGGATGTGCCGGGTGAGGTGCGCGTCTGGCAGGAGGATGATGATCCGCTCAAGCTGGTCGCGGCCTTCCTACGGCAGCATAAGCTCGATCGCCTGCCGGTCGGGATCGAGGAGACTCTGCGCTACTTCGCGGTCGATCGGCTCCAGCAGGATCTGCCCGATGTGCGCGTGGTTTCGGCCAACCCCGTCGTGCGCGGCTGCCGCATGATCAAGACGCCGGCCGAGCTTGCCTTGATGCAGAAGGCGACCGATATCACCATCGCCGCCTATCGCTGGGTCCATCCGCGCGTCGAGAAGGGCATGGCGGGGCACGATATCGCTGCCCTGATGGATGCGGCGACCGTCAAATTGGGCGGCGAGGTCGAGTTCAGCATGGTGCTGATCGGCGAGGCCGCGGCCTATCCGCATGGCTCCAAGATCGTCCACCGCGTCGACGACGGCCAGATCGTGCTGATGGACTGCGGTTGCAACGTGCAGGGCTATCAGTCCGACATTTCGCGCACCTTCGTCCACGGTACCGCCAGCGCGGAACAGCGCAAGGTGTGGGATCAGGTCCATCAGGGACAGCAGGCCGCGATCAAGGCCGCACGGATCGGCGCGCCTGCAGGCAATGTCGATGATGCGGTGCGCCGGCTGTACGAAAGCTTCGGTTATGGGCCGGGTTACAAATTACCGGGCCTGTCGCACCGGACCGGGCATGGCATCGGCCTCGACGGTCATGAGCCGGTCAATCTGGTCCATGGCGAGACGATGCAGCTCGCGCCCGGCATGTGCTTCTCGGACGAGCCCGGCATCTACCTGCCGGGCAAGTTCGGCGTGCGGCTGGAAGATTGCTTCCACATGACCGAGGCGGGCCCGAAATTCTTCAGCGAACCGCCCGTTTCGATCGATCAGCCGGTCTGATCAGACAAGCCAGAGCGCCAGCACGAACAGGGTCAAAGCGCTGATCAGGCTGGAGAGCAGGATTGTGCGCGACGCCAAAGCGGCTTCGCGCTCGTAAAGCTCTGCCAGCATGAAGGGGCCAGTGCCGGTCGGCATGGCCGCCAGCAGGATCCCCGCGGCAATCCATGATTTCCCCAACGTGATGCCGAAAGCGGGCAGCGCGAACAGCAATAAGGCAGCTGTAACAGCGGGTTGAAATGCCATCTTGAGGAATAGCGTCAGGCCAAGCGCGCGACCTTCGGCGGCTTTGCTTGGCAGGCGCAGGAAGGCGCCGATCGTCACCAGAGCGCACGGGCCGGCGGCGGCAGTGAGCAGGGATAGGCAGTGATCGATCGCGACCGGGACGGCGCGGCCGGTCAACGCCCAAAGTCCGCCCAAGAACGGTGCCACGATAATCGGATTGCGCACCAGAGCGAGCAGCACCTTGCCGAGCGACCGGCTCAGCCCCGCGCCGCTGTTGAGGCCGATTTCGACCACCAGCACCGCGACTGCGAACAAGGCGCCGATGACGAGGATGCTGTCGATCACCGCTGCGGTCAGGCCGGTCGGGCCGAGCAGCGTCTGAAGCAAGGGAATGCCGATGAAGCCGGTGTTGGAATAGCTGGCCGCCAGCGCGGCGAGCGAGCGGTCCGCCAGGCCTTCACCGCCACGATCGGAGGCGGGGATCAGGATAAGCCCCACCAGGAAGGTGATCGCGATCCCCAGCGCCATGGCAAGCGTGAAGGCGCCCTGATCGAGTTTCTGCAGGCCGCCGTCCGCCAGCGCCTGGAACAGGAGCGCAGGGAGGGCCAGTCGCGCGGTGAAGGCGTTGAGCGCGGCGATGCCGCCAGGCCCGATATCCGCAAACTTGCCCAGGCCGTAGCCGAGCGCGATCAGCGCAAAGATCGGGAACAATGCGGCAAGAACAGTCAACATTGCTGTCCTATTTCCGCTCCCACCTCCGTTGGCAAGACCGTTCGAGCCGCTTGAGAAGCGGGGGACGCTCCACTAAGTCGCCCCCATGACTTCGACCAACGACATCCGCCGTTCCTTCCTCGATTACTTCGGAAACGAGGGGCATCGCGTCGTGCCGTCGGCGCCGCTGGTGCCGCATAACGACCCGACGCTCATGTTCGTGAACGCGGGTATGGTGCCGTTCAAGAACGTCTTCACCGGCCTCGAGACCCGGCCTTATTCGACCGCGACATCGAGCCAGAAGTGCGTGCGCGCGGGTGGCAAGCATAACGACCTCGACAATGTCGGCTACACAGCGCGCCATCACACCTTCTTCGAGATGCTCGGCAATTTCTCGTTCGGCGATTATTTCAAGGAGCGCGCGATCACGCTCGCCTGGAATTTGCTGACCAAGGAATGGGGTATCAACCCCGACAAGCTGACCGCGACCGTCTATCATACCGACGACCAGGCGTTCGACCTGTGGAAGAAGATTGCGGGCCTGCCCGATCACAAGATCATCCGCATCCCGACCAAGGACAATTTCTGGGCGATGGGATCGGACGGTCCGTGCGGGCCTTGCTCCGAAATCTTCTACGACCATGGCGACCATATCTCCGGCGGCCCTCCGGGCAGCCCGGACGAGGATGGCGACCGCTTCGTCGAGATCTGGAATCTGGTGTTCATGCAGTTCGTGCAGGAAGCCGATCAGATCACTGGCGATCTACCCAAACCCTCGATCGACACCGGCATGGGGCTCGAGCGTATCGCCGCTGTCCTGCAAGGCGTGCATGACAATTACGATACGGACACGTTCAAGGCGCTGATCGCGGCTTCGGGCGAATTGACCAAGAGCGCCACCGACGGCGCCAACAAGGCCTCGCACCGCGTGATCGCGGACCATCTGCGCGCCTCGGGCTTCCTCGTCGCCGACGGCGTGCTGCCGGCCAATGAGGGGCGTGGTTATGTGCTCCGCCGGATCATGCGCCGCGCGATGCGCCATGCCCATCTGCTTGGCGCGGCCGAGCCGTTGATGCACCGGCTGGTGCCCGCGCTCGTTTCGGAAATGGGCCAAGCCTATCCGGAACTGGTCCGCGCACAGCCGTTGATCGAGGAAACGCTCAAGCTCGAGGAAACCCGTTTCCGGCAGACGCTCGCCAATGGTCTGCGTCTGCTCGATGAGGCGACCGGCAGCATGAATCAGGGCGATACCTTGCCCGGCGCCACCGCGTTCAAGCTCTACGACACGTTCGGCTTCCCCTACGATCTGACCGAGGACGCGCTGCGCGCGCAGGGACTCGGCGTCGATCGCGCGGGCTTCGACGCCGCCATGGCCGAACAGAAAGCCGCCGCGCGCGCCGCCTGGAAGGGGTCGGGCGACAAGGCCAATGACGAGGTCTGGTTCGATATCGCCGAGGAATTGGGCGGCACCGAATTCATCGGCTACACCAGCCATGAGGGCGACGCGCAGGTCGTGGCCCTGGTCAAGGATGGCAAGCGCGTCGATCAGGTGCGCGAGGGTGACGAGGTCACCATCCTCACCAACCAGACGCCTTTCTACGGCGAGAGCGGCGGCCAGATGGGCGACGCCGGTGTTGCCAGCAACGACAGCGGTTTCGTCGCCGATATCAGCGACACATCGAAGCCGCTCGGCCGGCTGCACGCGCACAAGGCTTTGGTGCGCAGCGGCGCGATCAAGGCGGGCGATGCGATCCACCTCGCGGTCGATGTCGCGCGTCGCAGCCAACTGCGCGCCAACCATTCGGCGACGCACTTGCTGCACGCGGCGCTCCGTCATCGGCTGGGCACGCACGTTACCCAGAAGGGCAGCCTGGTCGCGCCCGACCGCCTGCGCTTCGACTTCTCTCATCCCAAGGCGCTGAGCCCGGAGGACATTGCTG
>FTDB01000576.1_pt1 | contig 12697 bp, 9 predicted proteins | sample 1639741 | NCBI WGS metagenome assembly FTDB01 (sample SAMEA3914869, study PRJEB12502) | metagenome | biome: forest; material: soil | place: USA | collected 2012-03-12 | depth 0.1 m | reverse complement strand
TAGATAAGTGCCCAGGTGGCGGAATTGGTAGACGCGCTGGCTTCAGGTGCCAGTGGCTTAACGGCCGTGAAGGTTCGAGTCCTTTCCTGGGCACCATCTAGCTGTTCGCGCACGATCGCGAACCACCAAAACCTCTTGCAGTCTGATGTATTACGACCATAATTGGCCGTCACCGTGCGCATCCGCGAAGGCGCGCCAACAAAAATCACGTCGGTTGAGGAGTTTTATATGTACGGAATCACGCTTTCGGCAGGAAAGTCGCTTGGGCTCATGTCTGGCGCCATGGCTTTGGGCATAGGCTTATTGGCCTCCGCGGGCATGGCGTCGGCGCAGACGCCCGTCAACCGCCTCGTGGTCTGGAACGGCGAGGACGCCAATGTCGGCTCAAGCTGGGTCAACCCGACGCGTTCGACCTTTGCGCCGCAAACGGCCGAGGCCCACAGCGGCAATACCGCCCTCGAATTCAAATTTACCGGCAACAATGAATGGATTGGCGGTGGCTGGAGCTGGTACGCCTTCAAGACCGGCGATGATGTCGGTACCGACACGACGCCTTTCAAGACCTTTAGTTTCTGGGTGAAGACCCGGGGCAAGCCGATCGCCTTCCGCCTCAACTTCCTGTGCAACGGCCAGGTTCTCGATACGCCCGAGCACCATTCCCTGCGCATCAATGTCCAGGATTATGTTCCCGACGTGTTCGACGGCAACTGGCACGAGGTACGCATCCCGCTACAGGATCTGGTGGCGTCGCCCGGCTTCAACGCCAAGGTGGTCAGCCAGATCCAGCTCGACCTTTCCGTTGGCGCTGATGTCGACGACAGCATTTTCATCGACGACATCGCCTTCGACGATCAGCCGGCCCGCTAAACTCAGGCAAATGCGTTTTGACGACGGGCCCGGATTGTGCCTCACTGCATCCGATAAGGGAGCGCCGTCATGAACCTGTCCCGCCGGACTTTCGCTCTTTCCGCCACCGCGCTCGCCCTGGCCGGCAAGGGCAAGGCGGCGGATTGCCAGTGGCCCGCCTGGGCCGACCAGCTCCGCGCCGATCTCGACAGGATGGCGACGCGCCTGATCGCCACGCTGACCGGCTGGAACGGTCCGAAGCGCATGCTGACGCCGGAGGCCTTCGGTTACGACGGGCAAGGACTGGCCACACCCGCCATCCAGGCCGCCATCGATGCAGCGTCGGCCAAAGGCGGCGGCACGATCAGGCTGGCCGGGGGCGATTATGTCAGCGGCACGATCGACCTGCGCGACAACATCCGGCTCGACATCGCCGAAGGTTCGCGCCTGGTCGCCAGCCTCGACATGGCCGACTATCCCGACCGCGTGGCCAAGCGCCCGACGGTGCAGGACAGCAATATGGGCATGAACCAGTCGCTGATCCACGCCGAAGGCTGCACCAATATCGCGCTTTCGGGCAGGGGCATGATCTTCGGCCGCGGCTACAAGAACAATTTCTCCGGTCCCGAAACCTCGGGCGCCACGCCCGGCCGGCCGTTCCTGATCCGCATCATCGACTGCGCCAAGGTCCATATCAGCGGCCTGCATATGCTCGATTCGCCGTGCTGGATGCAGAACTATCTCAATTGCGAGGATCTGCTGATGGAAGGCCTGACCATCCAGAACCAGGCCAATTTCAACAATGACGGCGTCGATATCGACGGCTGCCGGCGCGTGATCGTGCGCAACTGCTGGATCAATGCCGAAGACGACGCCCTGTGTTTCAAGGGCGCCTCGCAGCGGCCAGGCGAAAACATCCTGATCGAGAACTGCCAGTGCTGGAGCCAGACCAACGGCATCAAGTTCGGCACCGACAGCGAAGGCGATTTCCGCAACGTGCTGGTGCGCGACTGCGTGGTCGGCGGCCCGACCGCCTATATGACCGCTGCCCGCCACCGCCGCTCGGACTCCGGCATTTCGTGGGAGAGCGTCGATGGTGCAACGGTTGAGAATATCGTCGCCACGCGCATCAAGATCCTGCGCGCCAAGAGCCCGCTGTTCCTGCGCCTGGGCGATCGCGCCCGCAAACGCCCCGAACAGGACCGGCCGCCCGTGGGGGTCCTTCGCCGCATCGTCTTTGACGGCATCACCGGCGACGAAACCGGCCCGCGCGGTTCGTACTTCATCGGCCTGCCGGATCATCGCATCGAGGACGTGGCTGTGCGCGACGTTACTTTTGCCAGCGATGCCACCGCCGATCCTATCGTTGACGAGACCACCATAGCCGAAATGCCGGCCAACTACCCTGATGCGCTGATGATTCCGGCCGATACGCCGGCCAGAGGACTATGGGTGCGCCACATCGAAAATCTTACCCTTCGGAACTTTACCGTTACGACCTCGTCGCCCGACTCGCGGCCTCTTGTTCACGCCGTCACGGATGTTGAAAACGTTTGCGGAGGCTGATTCCGGCGGCTGAGAATAAAATTGCTCGACAAGTGGCCAATATTGGAATTATGTTGCATATGAAACGGCATTGGCGGCACGGATTGACCGCCATTTGTCGTTTTCAGGGAAAGTTACAACAACCCACAAAGCCTTAGGTTCGAAAAGCTGCGCGAAGGGTAATCGCACGTTTTGGAACCGCATGAGGCGTCAAATAAGGGTGCTGACAATGCCGTCGAATTACAAGCTCGACCTGCATATTCCATTGCCGCACGCCCGGCCGGGCGAGAGCGCCAGCTTCGACCATATCGCCATTCCGCCCGCCGGCATGGTCGCCAAGCCCGATGTGCTGGCACCCGAGCCCGAAATGCGTGACCTGCCGTTTGCGTTGATCCGCGTGCTCGATGACGAAGGCAATGCGGTCGGGCCGTGGGACCCGAAGATCGATCCGGAAATCCTGCGCCGCGGCCTGCGCGCCATGATGGCGACCCGCCAGTTCGACGACCGCATGTTCCGCATGCAGCGCCAGGGCAAGACCAGTTTTTACATGAAGTCGACCGGCGAGGAGGCCATCGGCGCAGCCCAGTCCCTGGTCCTGCAACAGGGCGACATGTGCTTCCCGACCTATCGGGTGCTGAGCTGGCTGATGGCGCGCGACTATCCGCTGATCGACCTGGTCAACCAGCTGTTCTCCAATGCGCGCGACCCGCTTTCCGGCCGCCAGTTGCCCGTGCTCTATTCGGCGCGCAAGTATGGCTTCTATTCGATCTCGGGCAATCTCGGCACCCGTTTCGGCCACGCCGTCGGCTGGGCCATGGCCTCGGCCTACAAGAACGACGACAAGGTCGCCATCGCCTATATCGGCGAAGGCTCGACCGCCGAAGGCGATTTCCACACCGCGCTGACCTTCGCCGGAGTTTACAAGGCGCCGGCCATCCTGTGCATCACCAACAACCAGTGGGCTATCTCGACCTTTTCCGGTGTCGCCAAGCCGGACGAGACGACCTTCGCCGCCAAGGCCACGGGCTACGGACTGCCGGGCCTGCGCGTTGACGGCAACGACTTCCTCGCCATCTGGGCGGCCACCGAATGGGCGGCCGAACGCGCCCGCCAGAACGGCGGCGCCACCTTGATCGAACTGTTCACCTATCGCGTCGCCGGCCATTCGACCAGCGACGACCCGACCAAGTACCGCCCGGCCGATGAATCCGTGCACTGGCCTCTCGGCGATCCGCTGGAACGGCTCAAGACCCACCTTATCAAGATCGGCGAATGGAGCGAAGAACGCCATCAGGCGCTGGAGGCTGAACTCGACACCGCTATCCGCGCCGCCATCAAGGAAGGCGAGGCGGTCGGCACGCTCGGCGAATCGAAGCCATCGGTGAAGGAAATGTTCGAGGGCGTGTTCGAGGAGCCGGACTGGCGCCATCTCGAACAGCGCCGTGAGCTGGGGGTTTGATCATGGCCGATTCGCAAAGCACTCATACGGCTGTCCGCACCATGAACATGATCCAGGCGCTCAATTCGGCGCTGGACGTGACCCTGGCGCGCGATCCCGATACCCTGATCTTCGGCCAGGACGTCGGCTATTTCGGCGGCGTCTTCCGCGTTACCGACAAGCTGCAGGAAAAATACGGCCTCAAGCGCTGTTTCGACGCCCCGATCACCGAGGGCGGCATCGTCGCCGCGGCCATCGGCATGGGTGCCTACGGGCTGCGACCGATCGTCGAAATCCAGTTCGCCGACTATATCCTGCCGGCCTTCGACCAGCTTGTTTCCGAAGCGGCTCGCCTGCGCTACCGGTCCGGCGGTGAATTCTGGGCGCCCTTAACCGTGCGTTCGCCCTATGGCGGCGGTATTTTCGGCGGCCAGACGCACAGCCAGTCGCCCGAAGCCATCTTCGCCCACATCACCGGCCTCAAGACAGTCATCCCGTCAAACCCTTATGACGCCAAGGGTCTGCTGATCGCCGCCATCGAATGCAACGATCCGGTCATCTTCCTGGAACCCAAGCGCATCTATAACGGCCCGTTCGACGGCGACCACGAAGCCAAGGTCAAGACCTGGGCCGGCCATGCCGCCGCCGAGGTGCCCGAGGGCTATTACTCCGTCCCGCTCGGCAAAGCAGCGATCGCACGCGAAGGCCGGGACGTCACTGTTCTCGCCTACGGCACCATGGTCCACGTCGCTGAGGCCGCGATTGCCGCATCGGGCGTCGATGCCGAACTGATCGACCTGCGTTCGATCGTGCCGCTGGATATCGAGACCATCACCGCCTCGGTGAAAAAGACCGGCCGTTGCGTCATCGTCCATGAAGCCTCGCGCTTCGGCGGCTTCGGCGCCGAACTGTCGGCCCTGGTGCAGGAGCGCTGTTTCTATCACCTGAAATCGCCCATTGACCGCGTCGCCGGATGGGATACGCCTTATCCGCACGCCTTCGAATGGGATTATTTCCCAGGCCAGGGCCGCATCGTCACGGCGCTCAAGAAAGCCATGGAAGCTTAAGATGGGTCTTTATCTCTTCCGTCTGCCCGATGTCGGCGAAGGCGTGGCCGAGGCCGAAATCGGCGCCTGGCATATCAAGGCCGGCGACGACATCCGCGAGGACCAGCCGCTGGTCGACGTCATGACCGACAAGGCTTCCGTCGAGATCACCTCGCCGGTGACCGGCAAGGTGCTGGCGCTGCACGGCGCGGTTGGCGACTTCATGCCGGTCGGTGGCACCATCGTCGAACTGGAAGTCGAAGGGGCAGGCAACGCCAAACCGTCCGACAAGGTCGAGGCCAAACCCGAGCCGGCGAAGGCCGAGATAGCCGTGCCCGTCAAGGCGCCCGAGCCTCAACCAACGCCGAAGCCTGAACCACAAACCGTTGCCGTCGTGGCGCCGCAAGCCGAAGCCTTCACCACACGCGGGGAAGGGGAGGCGCCGCTGGCCTCGCCGGCCACCCGCAGGCGCGCCTTCGACCTCGGCATCGCCCTGCAGTTCGTCCCCGGCACCGGGCCGGGCGGCCGCATCAGCGCGGACGATCTCGACGCCTATATTGCCTCGGGCGGCCAAGCCGCGCGGCCCACCGCTTCAGGCCACATCAAGGCCTCCGCCGTCCACGAGGTCAAGATCGTCGGCCTGCGCCGCAAGATCGCCGAGAAGATGCAGGAGGCCAAGCGCCGCATCCCGCACTTCTCCTATGTCGAGGAATTCGACATGACGGCGCTCGAAGCCCTGCGCCGGGAGCTGAACAACGACCGCCGCGACGGCCAGCCCAAGCTGAGTCTGCTGCCGTTCTTCATGCGCGCCGTCGTCGTCCTGCGCCAGGAGTTCCCCAACATCAACGCGCGCTACGACGATGAAGCCGGGGTGCTGCACGTCCACGAACCCGTCCATATCGGCATCGCCACCCAGACGCCGTCAGGCCTGATGGTGCCGGTCGTCCGCCACGTCGAAACCTTGGACCTGTGGCAATGCGCCATCGAAATGGCCCGTGTGACGCAGGCCGCCCGCGATGGCCGTGCCACGCGCGACGAACTGATGGGCTCGACCATCACCCTGACCAGCCTCGGCACGCTTGGCGGCATCGCTGCCACTCCGGTGATCAATGCCCCGGAAGTGGCCATCCTCGGCCCCAACAAGCTGGTCGAACGCCCGGTCGTGCGCGACGGCCATATCGTCATCCGCACCCTCATGAACCTGTCGACCTCGTTCGATCATCGCATCGTCGATGGTTACGACGCAGCCCTCTATGTCAGCCGGCTGAAGCGCCTGATGGAGCATCCCGCCCTGCTGTTCACGGGCCGGCCATGAGTGTCGTTGAAACCCACGTCCTTGTTGTCGGCGGCGGTCCCGGCGGCTATGTCGCCGCCATCCGCTGCGGCCAGTTGGGCCTCAAGACCGTGCTCGTAGACGCCGAACGGCTGGGCGGCACCTGCCTGGTGCGCGGTTGCATCCCGTCCAAGGCGCTGATCCACGCCGCCACCGAATTCCACGCCATGGCGGAAACGGCGACGAAGCCGCGCTTTGGCATTTCGCTGGCGGCCGCGCCGCATCTCGACATGCCGGCCATGACAGGCTGGAAGGATGGCATTGTCGACCGCTTGTCGGGCGGCGTCGCCATGTTGCTCAAGAAGGCCGGCGTCACGGTGATCAACGGCCAAGGCCGCTTCTCCGACGCCAAGACTTGCCATGTCGGTGACACGACCGTTCGCACCCAGCATATCATCCTGGCCACGGGCTCCTTGCCCGTCGAATTGCCGCATCTGCCGTTTGGCGGTGACATCATCTCCTCGACCGAAGCCCTGAGCCTGTCCGAAGTGCCCGGCAATCTGGTCGTGGTCGGCGCCGGCTATATTGGCATGGAACTGGGCATCGCCTACGCCAAGCTCGGCGCCAAGGTCACCGTCGTCGAAGCGCAGACCCAGATCCTGCCGCTTTACGACGCGAAACTGGTCGAACCGGTCAGGCGCTGGGCCGAAAAGCACGGCATCGTCTTCCAGCTCGGCGCCAAGGCCCAAGGCCAAAAAGGCAAGGGCCTGGAGATCACCACGGCTGACGGGAAGACGCAAATCCTGCCGGCCGACAAGATACTGGTAACCGTCGGGCGCAAACCTAACACTGAAGGCTGGGGCCTCGAAGACATGGCCGTCGCCATGAACGGCCGCTTCGTCAAGATCGACGACCGATGCGCCACCTCGACCAGACATGTCTGGGCCATCGGCGACCTCGTCGGTGAACCCATGCTGGCCCACAAGGCCTCGGCTCAGGGCGAAATGGTCGCGGAAATCATTGCCGGTCACAAGCGCCGCTTCGATCCGGTCGCTATCCCCGCCATCTGCTTCACCGAGCCGGAAATCATCAGTGTAGGGCAGGGGCCGGATTCGCCGGATACCCTTCAGGGCCAGTTCCCGCTGGCCGCCAATGGCCGGGCGCTATCGATGGACGCCGGCGACGACGGCGGCTTCATCCGCGTCATCGCCCGTAAATCCGATCATCGTATCGTCGGCATCCAGGCTGTCGGCAGGCATATTTCGGAACTGTCGGCGGCCTTCACCAATCTAATCGAGATGGGCGCCGTGCTCGAAGATGTCGCCGGCATCATCCATGCCCACCCGACAGTCGGCGAATGCCTGCATGAAGCCTGTTTGAAGGCACTAGGTCACGCCATCCATATCTGATCAGGACTTCAGGCCGTTGATCGCTTCGTAAAGCTCGGTATCGAAGCCGCACATATGCTGCAGGATTTGAGAACCTTCGAGCCTGCGGTTGAACATGTCTTCGGTCACGCGCCGTTTGATTGGACGCTTGTTGCTGGAAATTCCCGGAAAGACGATGCTAAGCTTGAACATGGGTGCACTCCTTGACCTGGGTGTCAGGTTAGCCCGGCACAGTATAACAGAGCGATAGGCGTGTGCGCTGGCTACCGCAAAAAGCCATCAAGGAAAGGCTTTATCCGCCGCCAACAATTTTGCCGCTTTCCTGCCTAATTCGGCTATGCGCCTAAGAAAGATTATGGGAAATCATGGTGCGCGGTTGATGACCAGGGTCGAGGCTTTGACGACATCGGACAGGACAAGTGTCAAGGTGCCGTTTGCCGATTGAGCCGTCATGGTCTTGCGATCCATCTTCGCCGTAGCCTTGCCGCTCCAGCCATGGACGACCAGGGTGAAACCCGTCCACCACGGCGCATAGGCGCCGTCGCGCTTGTCGAAGGCGAAGGTCAGGGTCTTGCCGTCATCGCTGCAATGGAAGCTCTGCCGCAGGTACTGGCCCTTGGTATAGCCATAGCTTTCGCCGTCATCGAGATAGATCGAGCCGTGGCAATCGGGGCCGGGATAGACGTGCAGTTCCAGCTGGCCCGACGGCGTGTCGGACAGGCTTTGCACCAGCGGCTGCTTGGGGAGAATAGCACCCGGCCGCACGAAGACCGGCAGGCGGTCGAGCCGTGGCGTTTCCTGGGTGCCTGGCGTATCGAGACGCTGGCCTGTCCAGTAGTCGTACCAGCCGGCGGACGGCAGCGGCACCGGATAGGCGGCGGGCGATTCCCAGGTCACCGGCGGCGCCACCAACAGGTCGTCGCCCAGCATGAACTGGTTCACGGCGGCGGCAAATTTGGGGAACTCCAGGAAAGTGGCGCGCATGACCGGCAGGCCGTCGCGCGAATTTTCCTCGGCCAGGCCGTAGATATAGGGCATCAGGCGGTAGCGTTCATCGATATAGGTACGGCGTATGGCTTCCTGTTCGGGGCCGTGGACCCAGACCTCCTGTGGGTCGCGGCCCTTGGCATAGTGGTCGCGCATGATCGGGTTGAAGGCGCCGACCTCGATCCAGCGTGTCAGCAGTTCGGGCGACGGCGCATCGCCGGTGAAGCCGCCGATATCGTCGCCGGCATAGGCGAAGCCTGACAGGCCGAGATTGGTCAACTGAGAGATCGACAGGGAAAGATGCGCCCACGACGAGGTGTTGTCGCCGGTCCAGGTGGCGGCATAACGCTGGCCGCCGGCATAGGAAGCGCGGGTCAGTACGAACGGGCGCTGGTCGGGCGATAGCTTCCTCAGGCCATCATAGGTGGCGCGCGAATTGAGCAGGCCGTAGACATTGTGCATCTCGGCCTGGGTGGCGTCGCGTGGGGCGAAACCCGGTTCCTCGATGCGGTGGACGACGTCGAGCGGCATGGTCTTCGTCGGGGTTTCAAACACCGCCGGCTCGTTCATGTCGTTCCAGAATCCCGACACACCGTCCTTGACGAAGCCGGCATATTGCTGGCCCCACCAGTCGCGCGCCGTCGGCCGGCTGAAATCCGGGAAGACCGCCGGGCCCGGCCACACCGGTCCGACAAAGGTGGAGCCGTCGGGGTTCTTGAGGAAGACGCCGGCCGCCGTGCCGGTATCGTAGGGCGCATAGCCCTGGTTCGGCGCGTCGGCGATATGCAGGTCGGTGATCAGGATCAGGTGCAGTTTGTCGGCCTTCAGCTTCTGCACGAAGGCGGCCATGTCGGGGAAAGCCTGGGTATTGACCGTGAACGGCCGATTGCGGTCCTGGTAGTCGATGTCGAGATAGATGGCGTCGGACGGAATGTGGTCGGCGCGCAGACGATCGGCGATGCCCATGGCCTCGCCCTCGTTCATGTAGCTGTAGTGCGACTGCTGGAAGCCGAGCGCCCATTCCGGCGTCAGGGGCGCGGTGCCGGTGAGGTAGGCATAGTCCTCGACCACGGCCTTCGGATCGGGTCCTGCCATGACGTAATAGTCGATGGAGCCTCCTTCGGCGCCGAAATCGAGCGTGTCGCGCTCGGTCTTGCCGAAGTCGAAGAAGCTGCGGAAGGTATTGTCCATGAACAGGCCGAAAGCCTGGCCGTTGTCGTTGAGACCGAGCACGTAGGGGATCGACTTGTAGATCGGGTCGCCCTCGGTGCCGAAACCGTAAGCGTCGGTGTTCCACAGGGCGAAGCTTTCGCCGCGTCGGTCGAGCGGACCGGTCTTGTCGCCGAGGCCAAAATAGTGCTCGTCGGCCGGCATCACCTTGCGCAGGCGGAAGCCCTTGTTCTCGAACGCGGCGGCCTGGGCATCGGCCAGCAGGACGCGGCCCGATGTATCGGCGACCGTGACCGCCAGCGTGGCCTTGTCGATGGTGATGGACAGCGCGGAGGTGCGCAGGGTCGTGGCCGTCGCGGTATCGCTAACATCAAGAGGTACCGTGGCACCGCGCACGGTTTGCGAAACCGCCCACGAGGCGTCCTCTGGAAGTGCGCCCTGCCCTTCGCGGATGCGGACGATATCGGCGCGCGGCGCGGAGATTTCCATCTTCACGCCGCCCTGCTCGATCAGGTAACGTGGCAGGGTTTCGGCGTGGGTTGCGCCGGCGGCCAGCATTGCCAGCAGCCCAAGCGCTATCCGTCCCATCCCAGCGAACATGGCCATGTCGTCCCTCACCCTTCGGTTTTTCGTTCCGCCCTTTCAGCTACGCTTTTGGCCACCCGTCAACATGAATACCTATTCAGTCGTTTTCATTCGGTTTCAGGCCGCCAGACCTTAAGCCGAAAGCGTAAAGGTCGCAGGCGTGCCACCGGTGGCGGACGGCGCGACCCAGACATCGAACTGGCCGGCTTCGGCGGTCGACTTCAGGTTGGGGTGGACGAAGGCGAGATCGGTCGCCGACACCGTGAATTCGACCGTCGTGCTTTGGCCCGGATCGAGGTCGAGGTGGCGGAAGCCCTTCAGCGACCGGATCGGCTGGGTCATGGTGGCGACCTTGTCGTGGATGTAGAGCTGAGCCACTTCGTGGACTTTGCGCGAACCGGTGTTGGTGATCGTGGCCGAGACCTTGATCGTGCCGGCCGGCGAAAGTGTGGCGGCGGCCTGGGTGGCCGAATAGGAGACGCTCGAATAGGTCAGGCCGTGGCCGAACGGATAGAGCGGCTCGTTGGTGACCTCGCGGTAGCGCGCCTTGAAATTGTGGTCGTCGCTGATCTGCGGCCGGCCGGTGTTGCGGTGGTTGTAGTAAAACGGCTCCTGGCCTGAAGCCTGCGGGAAGGAGACCGGCAGGCGGCCCTGCGGGGCGAAGTCGCCGAAGATGACGTCGGCCAGCGAATTGCCGGTTTCGGAGCCAAGGAACCAGGTGGCGAGGATGGCCGAGGCGTTTTTGACCGCGCCTTCCAGTGCCAGGGCGCGACCGTGGCGCAGCACGACGACGACGGGCTTGCCGGTGGCGGCGACCGCCTCGGCCAGCGCCATCTGTGGTGCGGGCACAACGATTTCGACGCGCGACTGGGCTTCACCCGACATGCCGGACGATTCACCGACCACCAGCACGACAACGTCGGCCGCCTTGGCTGCCGCGACCGCCGCATCGATGCCGCCATCGAGCGGCGCTTCGTAGTCCGAGCCGCGCGTGACGCTCAGATTGTTGCCGAGGACGGCGCGGAAACCGGCTTCGGCGGTGACGCAGGCCGAAACGTCGGGGAAGACCGACCAGGGTCCCGGCAGGTCGGCCTGGTCCGAGACGCTGGGGCCGATCAGGGCCACTTTGGCCGACTTTGCCAGCGGCAGGAGGTTGTTGTCGTTCTTGAGCAGGACCATCGACTTGCGGCCCGACTCGCGTGCCAGGGCGACGGTTTCAGGCCGGCGGATATCAGCGGTTTCGCGGGCGAGGTCCATCGAACGGTAGGGGTTGTCGAACAGGCCGAGCGTCTTCTTGACCCAGAGGACGCGGCGCACGGCGGTATCGACGACGGCCATCGAGACCTTGCCCGAGCGCACCAGGTCCGGCAGGTACTTGTTATAGAGGCCCGACTGCATCGAGATATCGCAGCCTGCGGTCAGGGCCTTGACGACCGCGTCAGCGCCATCGGCAGCATAGCCGTGCAGGATCAGCTCTTCTTCCGACGTGTAGTCGGAAACGACCAGGCCCTTGAAACCCCATTCGGTGCGCAGGATATCGGTCAGCAGGTAGTGGTTGCCGGTCGAGGGCACGCCGGCGATGTCGTTGAAGCTCGACATGGTCGACAAAGCACCGGCGTCGAAGGCCGCCTTGAACGGCGGCAAGTGGGTTTCGCGCAACGTCGTTTCGGGGATGTCGGCGGTGTTGTATTCCATGCCGCCCTGGACGGCGCCGTAGGCCGCGAAGTGCTTGGGGCAGGCCAGCACAGTGTCGTTGGCCTTGAGGTCGCTGCCCTGGAAACCCTTGACACGGGCCTGGGCGATCTGGATGTCGAGATAGGTGTCCTCGCCGGCGGTTTCGGCGGTGCGGCCCCAGCGTTCGTCGCGGGCGACGTCGACCATGGGCGCGAAAGTCCAGTGCAGGCCCTTGGCGGTGGCTTCGAGGGCGGCGGCGCGCGACGAGCGCATGGCGAGGTCCGTATCCCACGAGGCGGCTTCGCCAAGCGGAATCGGCATGATGGTCTTGAGGCCGTGGATGACGTCGGCGGCGAAGATCAGCGGGATCTTGCTGGGCGACTGCTCGACGGCGATCTTCTGCATCTCGCGGGCGCCGGCGACGCCGATGCCGTTGAACAGGCCGGTCAGGCGGCCGTGGGCGATGTCGTCGTAGAGCTTGTCCTTGGTGTTGGTCTGGTCCGAGGTCGGGTTGATCGGCGGGCCATCGAAGCGCGCCGGGTCGCCGAAGATCGACAGCTGGCCGGCCTTTTCCTCAAGGCTCATTTTCGCAATGAGACCCTCGATGAAAGGATCGCCGACGTGTTTGACACGCACCTTGGCGAAAGCGGGCGCGGCGACGGCGGCCAGGGCGGCGCTGGCGACAGCGCCCTTGAGGAGAAAACGGCGGGAGGGATTGAATGTGGTCATGGTTAACTCCTGTAGC
>FTDB01002123.1_pt1 | contig 12764 bp, 10 predicted proteins | sample 1639741 | NCBI WGS metagenome assembly FTDB01 (sample SAMEA3914869, study PRJEB12502) | metagenome | biome: forest; material: soil | place: USA | collected 2012-03-12 | depth 0.1 m | reverse complement strand
CATCATGATGACCGGCCGTTTGGCGACGCAGGTTGCGCGGAACCCGCGCGTGCATCTGGTCGGTTACGGCCCCTCGGCCTCGACGGTCGGCGCCAACCGGGCAGGGGCGGCCGCCGCGCGCGAGCTGCTGGCGGCGATCGCGGGGTGAAGGCCCTAGAGTTCCATTTCGAACGGACCGAACCGGGCAGGCTCAAGCGTACCGCCATTATATAGCCGGCTGAGCTTGTCGCCCAGATGGTCGCCCGGCCCAGCGTGAAAACGCGGGCCGCCGAAATCGGCGATATTGTCGTGCAGCCGGCTCAGCGCATCCGCATCCTGTTCGATGACCTTCACCAGAAAGAGACGGATCAGTGCCTCTTTCAGCCAGGCAGGTCCCTTGGCCTTGGGCGTCGTGAACCGGGCGACCGGGCGGATGGTGTGGTCGTCCTGCGGCACGAACCATATCGTAACACAGAGACTGAGCGACTTGACGCCTTCCCATCGTCCCTGAAACGCGACCGGCGGATAGTAGCGCCCTCGGCTGGATTTGCGCGGGCCTTCCAGGGCGCGCGACATCCAGCCATAGTCGGTGTCCTGGACATAGGTGGCTTCGAAGCCGCGCGCGAAGGTTTCGATGGTCTGTTCGACCTTTTGACGGCGCGATTTGACGCGGATGTAGCCGTCGTGAATGAAATTCGTGTGGAACGGATCCAGGACGTTGTCGAGGGCGTCGAACACGCGGGCGCGCTGCGGCCGCATGACCCACCAGAAGTGGTCGAAATCCGGTCCCTCGGGCATGTCGGGCAGGGTCTGGTCTGTCTCGTCCTGCGTGTTCAGACGGATAAACACCATGCCGAAGCGATCAAGGACCCCGACCTTTTCCGCCCGCAGTCTGGTCAGGTCACCCGCGCAGCCCGGAACCTCCTGACAGGCGCCGTCACCGTCGAACGCCCAGCCGTGATAGGGGCAGACCAGCCGGTTGTTTTCTATGCGCCCTGCGGATAGCGGATAGTTGCGATGAGGGCAGCGATCGCGAAAAGCCCGCAATTGCCCGTGCTCGCGCCATATGACCACGGAGACGCCGGCGACCCGGGCCTTGTAGGGTTTGTCGCGGATACGCCGGCTGAGTTCGACCGGCAGCCAGGCCGCCTCGACGCCGGCCGGCAGGCCTAGCCCGCGGCGATGGCGGCCATCCTCGGCTCCAGCCGGCGCAGAACCCAGGCGATCGTCCTGTAGCCGATCCGCCGCCAGACCGGCAGGTGTGTGTCCACTATCAGAAGATACTCCATCCATGCTTTCGCTCCTCTGTGGCGCTTGAAGTGCGGCGCGCCGGCCGAAAGATTGAGTTTCAGGCCGCGTCGCATGCCGTATTGCGCCATATGCGCCATGACCGCGCGATAAAGGCCGTCGGCCTGGGGGCGAACGGGATCGTAGCCGACCAGAGGCAGGGTGAGAGTTTCACCATCTTCATGCGCTGCGCAGAATGCCGCGACTGTGCCATCGGCCTCTTCCAGGGTGTGAAAGGTGAGAGTGCCAGCCGCTGCCAGCGCCCGCAGGCCCTCGAGACTGTAATCGGCATTGAATGCCGAATAGGTATTTATATACAGGTGTCTGTATAGCGCCAGGCACCGCGCCAGCCGGACATCGTCGACGTCGGCGCCATGCTGGCCGGTCACCAGCCCCAGGGTATTCAGCTTTTGTACATCGCGGCGGCTGTCCCGGCGCGGCGCCCATTCACGGGCCGGATCGTCTATCCGCCAGATAAGCCGAAACGGCCAAACCAGGCTGTTTGGGGCCGGTTCGCACACCGACCGGACGACGATGGCGTGGTCGGGATAAAGCCGCGCCAGTTCCGGGATAGCCAGAAGGATGTCGGGTAATTTATCGCCGTACAGGCTGGTGCTCAGCAGACAATGTTCGGGAAACACCACCTTGTCGACACGCAAAAGACGGGCAAGGCTCTCGAAGATATGGCTCAGGGCCAGGACGCCCCAGAGTTGCGGTCCGGAAACGGCACGCCCGGCTTCCTGGCGTGCCATCGGCCCTATGGCCGTCGTCAGCGAGGTCAGCCAGCATCGATTGGGGCTCAGCGGGACGGCCGCGGAAAAAGCCCGACCCGATATGACGACCTCGTCGATGCGGATATTGGCATTGGTCAGGGACACGGCAAAGCCCCATTGCACTCGATATCGGCCGTAAGCGCCGCGGCCAGGCTCTGACCGCGAGGCAGGCCCCTTAGCATAACGCGAAGGCCGTCGCCCAGCACGGCCAGGCGCTGTCCTTTTGTGACGTCGCGCGCCCGCGCCAGGTCCCGCCGCCACGCCGGCAGGCGGCCCGACATCAGGGCGGACGGTAAGCCGAAAAGGCACATGGCCGGCCCGAAACAAGCGGACGTGCGGGCCATCCGCAAGGGGAGCTCGGCGGCGCGGAAAAAGGCCGCTGACAAGGCTTCGGGATCATGCGCCAGAAGGTGCAGACCCGACGTCGCTCGCGGATTGCACTCGATAAACCAGTAGCGGCCCTGGGCGTCGCGCCGCAGGTCGCAGCCGAACTGGCCGTGCAGCTTGAGGCCCGTCACCAGCCGTCTCGCCATGGCCTGCAGCTCTGCGGCGGCCGCATCGTCGACAGGATCGAAATAGTAGCTGGCGCCGCCACGCGTGCGCCAGCGCGATGTGTAGGCGCTGAAAGCTGTTATTTGACCGTGCACTGCCAGCACGTGAAAGCTCAGATCCTCGCCGTCGATCCAGGTTTGCCGCACCCAGGGATTGTCCGCCGGCCGCAGTCCGGGCGCCTTTTGCGGGCGGACAAGCGCCGCCTCGCCAAACCGCGAATATTCCGGCTTGAAGACGAAGGGGGTGCCGTCCTTGCCGACATCATCCTGGGTCAAACGCCGTGTTTGCGGCACGTTCAGGCCCAGCGCGCCGGCCATGTCGATAAAGGCTTGCTTGGAATGCAGCCTCATCAGCAGGTCCAGAGGCGGTGCGAACAAAGGCCAGTCGCGGCTCCCGGCCAATCGCGTTTCTAGGCGTGTCCAGTGAAAGATGTCTTCACACAGGGGGACGACCAGGTCGGGCCGAAGGCGATCGACCAGGGCTTCGGCCTCGCTCGCGAACCGGTCGAAATCGCTGTTCGGCGCGGCCAAAAGCGTGAATTCCGCCAGAGCCTTCGCTGCAAAATCGAACCGCAGGCTGTCGGCGGCGTGTACGTCGTGGCCGCAACGGGCAAAGGCCTGCGCCAGGTCGAGCGCCACGGGCGAACGGGTGCCGGTCAGGAGGATTTTCATGGCAGCCACCGCACGTGCCGGCGTTTCGGCAGGTCCATATCGCGGTGGTAGGTCGTCCTGGCCAGGGGACGGCCAAAACCGCGAAGCGCCGTCGCGAGGGCGTCTGCATTCACATCGTCCTGGCAGGCATAGGATATACCGCCCGCATGGCCGGTGGCGATCCATCGGCTGTTCGCCGGCACATGCTTTTGAACGGCTGATTCCACATCGCCTGGAAACACGGTCTGGTCGTCCCAGCGCCACACATCGGACACGCGGCCTTCAATGGGGTGTACGGCCATGAGGGGCGAACCACAGGCACAGGTCGTGGCGCGCAGGACATCGTCCAGCCGCAGCCGCACCACGAGCTGCGACCGGCGCTGCAAGTCGGTGATGACCGGCCGGAACCGCCCCTGTCCGAGGTCTTCCGGCTCGACGATAAAGCTGTCCTCGTTCAGGTGAAGCATGCCGAGGCGGCAGGGCGCGCCGAGAAATCCTTCCGTTGCCTGATAGATTGGGTCGGGGCGGCGGCCCAGGCGCCGCGCAATGAAATCGCACTCGGTCGCGTTGAGCGTCTCGGCGCCGTAGTAGAGATGCCTGAGGGACCTCAGGCGCTGCGCATCGCCAGCCAGGTCCAGCAGCACCTGTGACGGCGCGATCAGCACCTGCGGATCGAACGTGCGTATGGCGGCGTCCCGGTCTGTGTCCTGCAAACCGAAGAAACGCATGCCACGCCGCTCATACAGACGGCTGGGAGCCCGCAGGCAGACGCCGATACGCGTCACGCCGGCAAGGTCGAAAGGCGAGAGGAGCTTGCCGGCAAGATAGCCGCCATAAACGGCGCGCTCGTCTGGCGAGGTGACGAACAGCCCGCGCGCCTGTCCGCCTGTTCCCGTGGAAAAGCCGGCAGTGAGGCCACGGGGCAAATCACCGTCGTGCCCGTCTTCAGCTCTGGAAGCGGCGTTGAACGCCTGCGTATAGGATAGCCCGACCGTGTTGAAGCCTTCGAAATCAGCGCGGAACCGTACCGTGTCGATGACGGGCAGGTCTTCGAAAGGCGTGTGTTCGTACGCCGCCAGCGCTGAGGACAGAGGGAATTGGCGTCGCAAGCGGTGCAACAGTTTGCTCTGGCCCGTAAGCACCGGCGACCGGCTGCGCGGCCCAAGGCGGCCCATCATATAGGCTTTGGCGCGGCTACCGATCACGACCCACCCATTTCAACGCGGTTTCCTGGCAGTGCGACGGGATGACTTCGCAGTGTTGCGCGATGTCTTTCAAGGCGCGTAAAGTTTGGCGATAGCGCCGTGTGTCGCCCAGCAGGCCTGTCGTCAGCGCCGGTGGTGGTTGCTGGTCGCGGATGGCGGTCATCGACCAGGCCGCGTCGCCGATGAAAAGCGCGCCGGGACTGCCCTGCACCGAAAGGCCCCAATGGCCGGCGCAGTGGCCCGGCAACTCGAGCGCCATCAGGCTGCCTTCGCCGAAGAGGTCGGCGCCGCGCGCGAACGGCGCCAAATGCACGGGCAAGGGACTCTGGGGCATGTCTTCCAGAAAAGCGATAGTCAGCGTGTCCGGCACGAGTTGCGACAGCAAGCCCTGGCGCACGCGTCCGAAGCGGCTGCCCGAGCGCAGGCGGTCGTATCCCGCGCGTGCCGCAAATATCCTGGCGTTCGGAAAGGCGGCCAGGCCTGCGACGTGGTCGCCGTGAAAATGCGACACGAACACCGTCCGGATGTCGCCGGGCGACAGGTCGAATCTCTTGAGCTGTCCTTCAAGGCTGTCATCCGGCCCGTACTGGACCGGTGTCGCCCACCGGTACAGGCGTTCGGGAAAAGGCTCGGTCGCGGCGAAAAAACGCGGATGATAGCCGGTGTCGAACAGCATCGGCCCCGAGGTGTGAAAGATCAGGCCGACCAGCGCCGGAAAGTCGACGGGGCACAGGTGACCGCCGCGCCTGGCCATGAATTCCGGGTGCCGGCAGGAACCCACCTGCAAAAGGTGCCAAGACTCAACCGGCATTCAGGCGCTCACGGGCGACGTCGATCGCGGTGGCCATCGCGTCATATCGCGGAACGAAGCCCAGACGGTCGCGGGCCTTGTCCAGCCGGAAGGTCTGGCCATAGGCCAGGATCGACAATGTGTATCGCGTCAGAACAGGTTCAGGGCGGCCGGGCAGCCAGCCAAAGACAGTTTCGCCGGCGCGGGCCAACGATCTTGCCACGGGCATGGGCACGGGCGTGAAGCGAACCGGCACATCGAGGGCTTTCGCGAGTGCCTCCACCATGGACCATATGGTCAGGGCCCTGCCGCTGGAAATATTGAAGACTTGGCCCCGCACGTCGGCAGCGTTGTCCAGCGCGCGTATCGCCGCATCGGCCACGTCGCGCGCATCGGTCAGTTCGACCAGCGCCTGGCCGTCGCGCAGCAACGGGAACCGGCCGGTGCGCATGATCTTGAGAATCCGCGGCAGCAGGACGGTGTCGTGCGGGCCGACGATGGCTCTGGGCCGCAGGACGACACAGGCCATTTCATTCTCGTCCGGCTGCAAAACCGCGCCTTCGGCCAGGACCTTGGTCGCCGCATAGGCGTTCAGCGGATGCAGGGCGACGGGATACTCCTCCGTTAGGTCAAGACGGTCACGCATCTCGGCATAGACCGAAGGCGACGATATGAAGACGAAGCTGCGCACGCCCGCCGCGCGGGCGGCTTTCATAAGGGCCTGAGTCGCAACGACATTTATGGCGTGAAAATCCCTGTAGCGGCCCCAGGGGCTGGAGAGCGCGGCGCAATGGATGATGGCGTCCATGCCTGCGACGAGGGGAGGCAGGTCATCCGGGGCGTTCAGGTCGCCGGGGACGACCTCGGCGCCCGTTTGGCGCAACTGCGCGCAGACGTCGAGGTTGCGGCCGGTGGCGCGAACCGCGTCGCCGCGGCGTAGCAACGCCTCCGTCACCACGCGGCCCAAACCACCGGTCGCACCTGTCACCAGAATCCGCGTCAAAACCTCACCACCATCGCGCCCAGGCTGACCCCGGCCGACGTGCCGACCAGCAGGCCATGGCTTCCGGACCGCAGCCGGCCCTCGGTATGGGCGACACTGAGGGCGCTGGGCATCGAAGCGGCGATCTGATTGCCGAAGCTGGCGAATATGTCGACGATCCGGTCTGGATTCGTGCCCAGGAGGTGGCCCAGATATTCGAGGGCCGGCTTGCTGGCCTGGTGGCAGATCACGTGGTCAATCTGGTCCAGGCCCAAGCCTGCATCGGCGACAACGGCGTTGAGGAGTTCGGGCAGCCTGCGTCCCGCCGCCTTGAATATGCCGAAGGCGTCCATGTAAAACCGGGCGCCGGCCTGCAAGGCGTCGAAGCCGTCGCTGATGCGTATCCGCGTGCCGCCCGATTTCAGATGGCCCAGGTCCTTGCCGCTGCTCAGCGTCTTGAAGCGCGACGACAATATGGCAGGACCGGTGTCGGAGCCGGCTTCGACACAGACCGCCGCGGCGCCGTCGCCGAATATGGCCGACATTTCTGGCCGGCTGAAATCCAGCCCGGCGGACGCGATGTCGCTGGAGAAAATAAGTGCGCGGCGCCAGCGGCCGGCGTGGAAGCCCAGGCTGACCAGGTCAAGCGCGTTCAGAAAGGACAGGCAGGTGGCGTTGACGTCGAAGCACGGAATGCCGGATCGCTGGAGGCCCAGTTCGTGTTGCACCAGGACGGAGGTGCCGGGAATCGGCTGCTCCATGACGCCGCATGCGCCGACAATGACGTCGAAATTCTCCCCCCAGCCCGCCTGGTCAAGCGCCTGACGCGCCGCCGCGGCCGCCATCACGGAGGTGGTTTCGTCCGGCGAGGCGACACCGCGCTCGGCGATGCCGAATTGCGACTGCGTCCAGCCGGCAGGTTGGCCGAACACCTCGTCCAGAACCGCGGAAGATCTTGACGTCCGCGGACGGTAGAGGCCCGTTCCGGCAATTTTTAGCCCGATTGGAGCGCGCACGACTTAGCCTTCCCGATCTGCCACATAAGTCCGAATTATCCTCACATGCACATTATTGAACAATGTTCATTTTAATGCGCTCTCTGATTGAAGTCAACCAGGCCGGATATTTTTCCAGCTTAGATGAGTCTGAGGATAATGGCCCCTGTCTGCGGCAAAATAATAACGCCAGGCGCGAACGTCCGGCGGGTTCATGCCGTCATGTTTCCTTTGGCGGCAGGTCTTCGAGCGCATCCATGTGCAGCAGGTCCTTCACCGCCAGCCGCACCAGATACTGCATGCACCAATGCGCCTCTTCGGCGTCGCGCTGCTGAATGGCCTCGAATACCGCCAGGTGGGCGGGAACCGGGTCGCGGCCCAGCAGGTTGTGCTTGATCTTGTAGCGCGTCGACAGGGCGACGGTGGCGCCGATCGAGGCGTTCAGCGCCGTCAGTTGTTCGTTGCCGGCGGCCGCCATCAGGGCGGCGTGAAAGTCGATATCGGCCTGAAGCCCGGCGTCGGTTAGCAGGGTTTCCTGCGCCATGATCTTCAACGCATTGGCCATAGCTGTCAGATGGGCGTCGGTGCGCCGCTGCGCCGCCAGCCGCGCGGCGGCCGGTTCAAGGATCAGGCGCATTTCGAACAGGTTCTTGACCAGCCCTTCGTCCGGCGCGGCAGCGAACATCCAGCTGAGCACGTCGGGGTCCAGCATGTTCCATTGCGAGCGTTCGGTAACGCAGGTGCCGCGTTTGCGCCGCGGCTCGACGATTCCCTTGGCGGCCAGCGTCCGTATGGCTTCGCGGACGGCCGAGCGCGAGATGGCGTACATATTGGCCATATCGACCTCGCTGGGCAGGACGTCGCCCGGCAGCCACCGGCGGCTGAGGATGTCGATGCCCAGCTTCTGCGCCAGCTGGTTATGCAGCTCGACCGACTTTCCCGCCACCGGCGTTTCGCCCTTCCATTCGGCCGCCAGCCGCGTTTGGCCAAGTTTATTCATATGCTCTGTCTCTCGGGCCTGTCTCTCTCTGGCCTTTATAGGGGTACGCTATCGTCAATCGACGAATATTGATAGCCGGACTGAGCCCGGCCGAAGCCTATTCGCACATTAAGCCATATTAGGTATGACTTTTTCTGCAACAATCGGGCCAGGGATGCCGGCAATTTTGAAGGCATGCGTCCGGGATTGCACGCGAATCCGTACATAGTCCGTCTGTACCCTTCTGATTTTTTGCTGATAAACGCGCGACGGCAACCGTGCCGGGCGTGACACTCTTTGTCTGCGTGAGTGCTTGAACAGGTCAGACATAATATGTTAGCCCTGTTGAAAACGACGTTCGCTTTGAAGCGGCCGGACGTATAAAATACTGACCGGGGATTGGGAATGTCGTCAAAGACTGGCGCGACACGGTGGGGCATTATCAGCCTCGTCATGACCGGCACCATCGTCAACTATCTGACCCGCAGCGCGCTCAGCGTCGCCGCGCCGACCATGATGACGTCGCTGCACATGAGCGAGAAAAATTACGGCGTCATCACCAGCGTTTTCCAGTTCGGCATCATGTTGCAGCCTGTCGCCGGCTACATCCTCGATCTGGTCAGGCTCAGGCTCGGCCTGACGCTGTTCGCCGTGGCCTGGGGGCTGATCACCATGGCGCACGCCCTGGCCGGCAACTGGCAGGGCCTGGCCTTCCTGCGCGGCCTGCAGGGGTTCGCCGAGGGCATCGCCCAGCCCGGCGGGCTCAAGGTCGTCGCCGAATGGTTCCCGGCGCGCGAGCGCGGTTTCGCCAGCGGCATCTACAATATCGGCGCGTCGGTCGGCTCGATGCTGGCGCCGCCGCTGATCGCCTGGGCGATCCTGAGCTACAACTGGCGGATAGCCTTTGTCATCTCCGGCGCCCTGGCCCTGGTATGGGCGGGGCTGTGGTATCTTTGTTACCGGACGCCAGACCGGCACAAACATCTGTCCACGGCTGAGCGCGACTATATCAAGGCCGGTCAGGAGGATGGCCTGGCGGCCGTTGCCGAAAAGCCGTCGCCGCTGCGCGTCCTGGCGCAGCGCAATTTCTGGGGGATGGCAGTCGCCCGTTTTCTGGCCGACCCCGTCTGGGGCACGCTGGTCTTCTGGGTGCCGCTGTATCTCAGCTCGGCGCGCGGCTTCGACCTGAAGCATATCGCCCTGTTCGCCTGGCTGCCCTTCGTCGCCGCCGATCTCGGCTGCCTGTTCGGCCCGGCCCTGGCCCTGTGGTTCCAGAACCGCGGCGTCAGCCTGATCGACGGCCGCCGCTGGGCCTTTACCGTCGGCGCCGGCCTGATGATGTGCGTGCCCTTCGTCGGTTATGTCGCCAGCCCCTATGTCGCCATCGCCCTGCTGTGCGTCGGCGGTTTTGCGCATCAGACCCTGTCGGTCAATGTCATCACCCTGGCGTCGGACCTGTTTCCGCGCAACGAGGTGGCGACGGTGGCCGGCATGGTCGGCACGGCCGCCAATCTCGGCGCCCTGCTGATCTCCCTGGCGATCGGCCTGATGGTGGCGAGGACGGGCTATGGTCCGTTTTTCATCCTGATCGGTGGGTTGGATGTCGTCGGCGCCATCGTCCTGTGGTCGCTGATCAAGCCCGGGGCGGCGACGGAGATCAATCCGTGATCCGCAATCCGATTCTCAAGGGCTTCAATCCCGATCCGTCGATCGTTCGCGTCGGTGACGACTATTACATAGCGACCTCGACCTTCGAATGGTTCCCGGGCATCCAGATCCACCATTCGCGCGACCTCGTCCATTGGCGCCTGGTCAGCCGGCCTCTGCGCCGGCCGTCGCAGCTGGATCTGCGCGGCATACCCGACGGCTGCGGCGTCTGGGCGCCGTGCCTGACGCACAAGGACGGGGTTTTCTATCTCACCTATTCGGTCGTCCTGCGCTATGGCCACACGACGGTAAGCGGCGTCAACGGCCTGGCCCTGCGCGATTTTCATAACTGCCTGGTGACGGCGACGTCGATCGAAGGCGACTGGTCCGACCCGGTCCGGCTCAACAGCAGCGGCTTCGATCCATCGCTGTTTCACGACGAAGACGGGCGCACCTATCTGCTCAACATGCTGTGGGACCATCGCCCGGATCAGCCGCATTTCGGCGGTATCGTCTTGCAGGAATATAGCCTTTCCGACCGCGCCCTGACCGGTGAGCGCCGCGTCATCTATACCGGCACGGAGCTTGGCTTCACCGAGGGGCCGCACCTGCTGCGGCGCGACGGCTGGTACTACCTGATCGTCGCCGAAGGTGGCACGGGCTGGGATCACGCCGTGACGATGGCGAGGTCGCGCCGGATCGACGGGCCGTACGAGACCTGCCCGACCGGGCCGATCCTTACCAGCCGAGGCCGGCAGAACAATGCCTTGCAGCGGGCCGGGCACGGTGATCTCGTCCAGGCGCGCGACGGCAGCTGGCTGATCGCCTATCTGTGCGGCCGTTCGCTGCCGGGCCGCAGGAACTGCGTCATGGGGCGCGAAACGGCCCTCCAGCCGATGCGCTGGCGCACCGACGGCTGGCTGGAAACGCTGGACGGGGAGGGCGCGCCCGCCGTGGCCGCCGACAGCCCGGAGCCCGAAGTGGGCGAGGCGGCCGCGACGGTGTTTCATCACGATTTCGATGCCGCCGAGCTTCCCGATGAATTTCAGTGGCTGCGCTCGCCGCATCCCGGGCGTCTGTTCAGTTTGAGCGAGCGGCCGGGTTTCCTGCGTCTTTACGGCTGCGAGAGCCTGGGCAGCCATTTTGAGCAGGCGCTCGTCGCCCGCCGTCAACAGGCCTTTTGCTTCTCCGTTTCGACCCGGCTCGACTACGCGCCGCGCAATTTCCAGCAGTCGGCCGGGCTGGTCCTCTATTACAACGCCCGCAAATACCATTATTGCTACGTGACCTGGGACGCCGATATCGGGCGGCATCTGCGCATCCAGTCGGCGGAGGCGTGTGAGGGCGGGAGCGCCTTCCCGCAGCGCTATCCGTTGGCCGACGGTCCGGTCGAAATCCGCGCCAGCGTCGACTATGACCGCCTGCGCTTCGGCTACCGGCAGGGCGAGACTGGCGCCTGGACGTGGTTGCCGCTGACGCTCGACATGTCGTGGCTGTCGGACGAGGCCGGGCCACAGGCTTTGCCGAACTTCACCGGCACCTTTGTCGGCATGGCCTGTCAGGACATGTCCGGCGATCGGCTGCCCGCCGATTTCGACGCCTTTACCTACGAAGAAGCGGGGCTGCCCGAGGGCTGAGCCGAGAGGTCTTCCCATTCCCATCGAGGTTTATTGTGCATCCGCGCCGGCACTGGCCTTGGCGAGCGATGGGTCGCGCTTTGCGTTATTACGTCTTACCTAATAAGGCATATTAAGGCAGACAAAATATCAATGCGTCTGCATTTTACAGATGAATAATTTAACCAAATTTCTTTTTTAAAGCGCGTTGTGTGCGCCTTCTGTAAAAATGAATCGTATTCAATATATTGAATAATAACGACTTAAATTGAAATTTGAATGCCAGGTTGCCTCGAAATGGCCCTCGGGTGCGGTAAATCCGTCACGCCGTTATCGTTTTTCTTTATGTCTGCCATAAATGGCGTTGTGAAATCCGATGTCCGCATATAAGGTCAGACATAACATCCGACATTCTGGGTGCAAGCGGGCCGTCAGAGCCCGACACAGGCAAATGCCGCCAACGAAAAATTGCCAGACGGCAAGGGACATGGAAACCGATATGAAAACCTTAGATCACCCCAGGACACCCGCGACTGAAATCCCGGCGCAGTCCTTCAGGCGCGCCCTGCAGGCCGGCGCCGGCACCGCGCTGGCCATCGTGCTGGCCATGGGCTGCGTCGGCGCCGCTCAGGCGCAAACGGCCGCGGCCCCGACGGCCGCCGCTCCCGCTGACACGTCGAAGGACGTCATCGTCACGGCCTCGCGCATCACGACGCGCGGCTTCAAGGCGCCGACGCCGACGACCTCGATCAGCACCCTGGATATCGCCAACCAGGCGCAGCCCAACGTCTTTACGACGATCACGCAATTGCCGTCCTTGCAAGGCTCCAGCGGCGTCGCCACCAACACCTTCTCGACGTCGAGCGGCCAGCAGGGCCTGAGCTCGTTCGCCTTGCGCGGTCTGGGCGTCAGTCGGACCCTGACCCTGCTGGACGGCCAGCGCGTCGTGCCTTCCAATATCGGCACGGGCGCACCTGACGTCAGCCTGTTCCCGCAATTGCTGCTGAAGCGCGTCGACGTCGTCAATGGCGGCGCCTCGGCATCGTGGGGCTCGGATGCCGTCGGCGGCGTCGTCAACTTCGTCACCGACAAGAAGTTCGAAGGCTTCAAGGCCAATATCGAAGGCGGCGAAACGACCTATGGCGACGACAAGCAGGAACTGTTTCAGGTCGCCTTCGGCAAGGCCTTCCTGAATGATCGCCTGCACACGGAATTCGCCCTCGAATATCACCACGAAGACGGTATCAAGGCCGGCGATTTCGGCGAAAAGGCCGCTAGTGGCCGCGACTGGTACGACACCGCGACCCTG
>FTDB01001994.1_pt1 | contig 12807 bp, 10 predicted proteins | sample 1639741 | NCBI WGS metagenome assembly FTDB01 (sample SAMEA3914869, study PRJEB12502) | metagenome | biome: forest; material: soil | place: USA | collected 2012-03-12 | depth 0.1 m | reverse complement strand
CTCGGGTCAGCTGTACGGTTCGGTCAACGCCCGCGACGTCTCCGAAGCGGTCGCCGAAACCGGCGGCAAGGTCGAGCGTAACCAGATCGTGCTCAACACCCCGATCAAGACGCTGGGCCTGCACGAACTGAAGGTCCGCCTGCACGCCGAAGTGGCGATCACCATTACGGTGAACGTCGCCCGCTCGCAGGACGAAGCCGAACGTCAGGCCGCTGGCGAAAACGTCATCGCGTCGCAATTCGAGGAAGACCGCCTGGCTGACGAAGCCGCCGCGGCCGACATGCTCGAAGGCGGCGCCGGCCAAGCCATCGCCGACGCCCCCTACGAAGCTTAATTTGCGCCCGGAAGCTTCGCTTCCGGCGTAAATGGATCGTTTGAAAGAACCCCCGGAACCTCGGTTCCGGGGGTTTTTCCATGCCCTTACGGTAACGCGTTATTATTGCCACAACCGTCCGGTTAATTTCGCGCCCCGCTTGTCAATCGCCCGATTTTGCCCGCCTTATGTTGCGTCGCAGCGTTTTTCGCGGTGTCGCGCCGGGGGGCGGGATCATGGACATGGGTGACGGTGGCCTGACGCTACCGGAATTGATGACGCAGTATCTCAACTTCGCCGAGTTTCCGGCGCTGAAGCTGATTTGCGCCCTGGTGCTGAGCTGGGGCACCTGGCGCGTCCTGCGCGAAGTGTTCGACACCGGACTTGCCAATGTGCCGCTGTGGCTGAAGGCGGTCTGCTTCCTAGCGGCCCTGGCCCTGTGGTACCTGATCATGACCCTGATGCTGGGCTATAGCGAGCCGGCGCACGCCCTGTTCGCCCGGATCAGCCGCGCCACGCAGCTGGCGGTCGAAGGCGTCCTGCAGATGACCGGGAAACACTGACCCGGCCGATCATGCCTCCCCGCCAGCCCGAGGAGGACGATCGCACACCCCTGGATGCATCCCTGAAAATTTCCCCAAAACCGGGTAATATCCCGGATTTCCAGACGCTGAGTCTTATTGTTTTTTTATGAGGTGGACCTCACCTTGACGTGAAGCGGTCATAAAGAGGGGCTTGGGCGAATGCTGGGACCATATCTGAAAACCCTGGTGCGGAACGGACGGCTGACGGTGCAGATCCCCGGCCAGGCGCCGATGATCTTCGGCGAGGACGCCCCGCCCCCCGGCCTCGATGTCGAGATGACATTGAAAAACGCGGCCACCGCCGTATGGCTGGGCATCAATCCCGAACTGCATTTCGGCGAAGCCTATATGAACGGCGACCTGACGGTGACACGGGGCGACCTGTGGGCGCTGATGAACCTGATCGGCCGCAACCTGCCCAACCGCGCCCCCATGCTGCCGTTCAACGCCTGGCTCAAGCGCCGGCGCGAGGCCGCCAGCACGCGCAACAACGCCAAGACCGCGCGCAGCCACGTCGCCCACCACTACGACCTGTCGGAAACCCTGTACCGCGCCTTCCTCGACGAGGACATGCAGTACAGCTGCGCCTACTTCTCCGATCCCGGCATGACGCTCGAGGAAGCGCAACTGGCCAAGAAGCTGCACCTGATCTCCAAGCTCGACCTGAAGCCGGGCCAGAGCGTGCTCGACATCGGCTGCGGCTGGGGCGGCTTGGCGCTGGAAATCGCCCGCCGCGCCGACGTCCAGGTCACCGGCATCACCCTGTCGCAGGAACAGCTGGCCGTCGCCCGGCTGCGCGCCCGCGCCGAAGGCCTGAGCGACCGCGTCAGGTTCGAGCTGATCGACTACCGCCACATGCCAAATCTTCAAGATCAGGCTCACTTCGACCGCATCATCAGCGTCGGCATGTTCGAACACGTCGGCCCGCCGCAGTACACGACCTATTTCGACACCATCAAGACGCTGCTGGCGCCCGACGGCGTGGCCGTCGTGCACACCATCGCCCACGAAGGCCTGGGCGGCGGCTCCAACGCCTGGCTCGACAAGTATATCTTCCCCGGCGGCTACATTCCGTCACTGTCGCAGATCACCGGCGCGGTCGAACCGTCGCGGCTATGGGTCACCGATATCGAGATCCTGCGCCGCCACTATGCCGAAACCCTGCGCCACTGGCGTCAGCGTTTCATGGCGTCGCGCCCGCGCATGGTCGAACTCTACGACGAACGCTTCTGCCGGATGTGGGAATTCTACCTGGCTTTGTGCGAGATGGGCTTCCGCTTCGCCACCCTCGTGGTGGTGCAGGTGCAACTGACCCAAACCATCGATGTGCTGCCGATTACACGCGACTACATGCACGACGGCGAAAGCGTAATCGGCCAGTAACCCATTGCTTTTGACGCCAATTGCGGTATGGTTCGCGCAATTCGGGATCCAGGTTTTTCTTGCGGCGCCATCCACGGCTTCCTTCAAGATATCGCTATTTCGGATATAACGGCGGGCAATTCCGCTCGCCGCGGCACGAAATGTGCGACAATTCAAAGGAGGCCATCATGGCTACGGGTACGGTTAAGTGGTTCAACACCACCAAGGGTTACGGCTTCATTCAACCGGAAGCCGGCGGTTCGGACGTGTTCGTTCACATCTCGGCGGTCGAACGCGCGGGCCTGCGCGCCCTGAACGACGGTCAAAAGGTCAGCTACGAGCTGGCGACCGAAAAGGGCAAGACCTCGGCGGTCAACCTGCAAACCATCTAAGCCTTGCGGCTTAAAAACAAAAACGCCCGCGGGATCGCTTCCGCGGGCGTTTTTTTATTGCCCACCGCCGGGCGGCTCCGGGGCATTGTTTCCTTACGGGCAAAGGCGTTCATGGCTTTCTCGTGTCGCAGGCGAGTCGCGGCACGGCGACAAGACGATAGCCGGATTGCACGATGGCACGCGCCCAACCTTAATTTTTCTTAATTTTACAAGGACTATCATAGGCCACCGATAAGCTGGCCTAAAGCGTGCCGTCACAAAATTTCCGCATTGCGGCCTCTTTTCATCGCCGCCGCTTCACCCCAGATAGCACGCACAACGATAAATCAAAAAGTACGCACACAACACGACCAACCGTAACGCCTCACACCGTGAGGGTTCGGGTTTCATAAAAAGGAGCATCCCATGTCCACTTCCCGCCTGTACCGCACGACCGCGCTTGCGCTGTCGCTGGCGGTCACGCTTTCGGCAGCTCCGGCCGTCCTCGCCCAGACGACAACGTCCACGACTACGACCGCATCTTCCGCTTCCGACACCACCGAAGTCGTGGTGACCGGCCAGCGCGCCTCCCGCCGCTCGCGCCTCGACACCCTGGCGCCCGTCGACGTCGTCACCGCCAATACCCTGAAGGCCCAGGGCAACAGCGAACTGGGCCAGGCCCTGTCGCGCGTCGCCCCGTCGCTGAACTTCCCGCGTCCGTCCGCCGTCGACGGCACCGACAATATCCGCCCGGCCAGCCTGCGCGGCCTGTCGCCGGACGAGACCCTCGTCCTGATCGACGGAAAGCGCCAGCACAGCTCGGCCCTGGTCAACATCAACGGCTCGGCCGGCCGCGGTTCGGCCGCCGTCGACCTGAACGCCATTCCCGAATCCGCGCTCGACCGCGTCGAAGTGCTGCGTGACGGCGCCTCGTCGCAATACGGTTCCGACGCCATCGCCGGCGTGCTGAACCTGCACCTGCGCGAAGCCGACCACGGTGGCGGCGTCGAAGCCTCGTACGGCCAGTACGACACCGATTTCAAGGGCGCCTGGTCGTCGCGCAACATCCACGATGGCGCCACCTCCGACGTCAACGGCTGGGCCGGCTTCAAGCTGGGCTCGGACGGCTTCCTGACGGTCTCCGTCGACGCCAAGAAGCGCGACGCCACCAACCGCGCCGACATCGACAAGAACGTCTCGCCGGCCGCCGTCACCAGCCGCTACGGCGACCCGGAACAGAGCATCGTCTCGGTTTTCGTCAATGCCGGCAAGCCCATCAACGACCAGTGGAAGCTGTACGGCAACGCCGGCTACACCGACAATAATTCCAAGTCGGCGGCCTTCTTCCGCCACGCCAACTACGCCGGCAACGTCGCCTCGATCTATCCCAACGGCTTCCTGCCGATCATCAACGCCAAGTCCAAGGACTATTCGGCGACCTTCGGCATCCGCGGCACCGCCGGCGAGTGGACCGAGGACTACAGCCTGACCTATGGCGGCAACGAACTGAAGTACTACACGCTGAACAGCGTCAACCCGACCTATGGCACGGCGTCGCAGACCGCGTTCTACGACGGCGAAATGAAGTACGACCAGACGGTGTTCAACGCCGATATCAGCCGCCCGTTCAATGTCGGCCTGGCGACGCCGCTGACCCTGGCGCTTGGCCTGGAAGCGCGGCATGAGACCTACAAGATCGAAGCCGGCGAACTGCAATCCTACGGCGCGGGCCCGCTGACCACCAGCACCGTTTCGCCGGGCGCCCAGGGCTTCGGCGGCTTCCGTCCGGACAACGCCGTCGACAAGAGCCGCGACAATGTCGGCGTCTATGCCGACGTCGGCGGCAACTTCACCGACAAGTTCAGCTATGACGCCGCCCTGCGTTACGAGAACTATTCGGACTTCGGTGACACCGTGACCGGCAAGATCGCCGGCCGCTACGACTTCACGCCGAACTTCGCCATCCGCGGCGCGGTCGACAGCGGCTTCCGCGCGCCGTCCCTGCAACAGCAGTACTTCACCTCGACCGCTTCCGTGGTCAGCAACGGCGCGGTCGTCGAAACCGGCACCTTCCCGGCGACCAGCACGGTGGCCGCGGCGCTGGGCGCCCAGCCGCTCAAGGCGGAAAAGGCCACCAGCGAATCGCTGGGCGCGGTCTGGCACAAGGGTCCGTTCGAACTGACGGTGGATGGCTACAACATCCGCATCAGCAACCGTATCGTGCTCAGCGAGAACCTGTCGGGCACGGGTATTTCGACCGGCACCGGCGCCATCCTGACGCCCTACGGCGTGTCGGCCGCCCGCTTCTTCATGAACGGCATCACCTCGACGACCGAGGGCGTGGACATCGTCGGCGCCTACCGCATCCCGACCGACCACTACGGCCGCTTCAACCTGAGCCTGGCGTGGAACAGCAACAACACGACGATCAACAAGCTGCCGGCCGACAACACCCTGGCCACGGTTTCGCCGGCGCCCGTGCTGTTCGCCCGTATCCGCCAGTATATCCTGACCAACTCGGCGCCTGAGAACAAGGGCACCTTCGCGGTCGACTGGAACCGGGACGCCTGGGCGGTCACGGCGCGCGCCACCTATTACGGCGACGTCATCGACGCGGCGGCGGCCACCGACGGTTCGGGCGATATCCATACCGGCAAGAAGACCATCTTCGACCTGTCGGGCAGCTATCGCTTCCACACCGGCACGACGATCACGCTGGGCGCCGACAACCTGTTCGACACCTATCCGGACAAGACCCCGGCCAGCCTCAACAACGCGGCGGCCGTGGCGACGGCCACCTCGGGCAATGGTGTGGGCGCCCTGGCCTTCACCCGGTTCTCGCCGTTCGGCTTCAACGGCCGCTACCTCTACGCCAAGGTGGCGCAGAGCTTCTAAGCGTCGCTCAAGCGCCTCGGAAATTTTCCAAGGCGTGTCGCTTATCGACCCTCCGGATGTCCGCATCCGGAGGGTTTTTGATTCCGGAGCGCGCGAAAGCAAGAAGCCCCACCACCACGAGCCTTTCTTACCAATACGACCATTCGCGCTGGCTCGCGGTCCCCCTCCCCGGCAAAGCCGGGGAGGCATGATAACCAAACGTCCTTTTATCATTCCTCCCCAACTTGATTGGGGAGGGGGACCGCCGGCCGGCACATCAAAGGCCCAGCCCTGAATGGCCGGTGGTGGTGGGGTTTCTTGCTTTCTCCATTCACCTTCCTCACGTCCGCACGTCATAAATTTGTCACAGGCCGAAAGGAAATCACCTGCGCGGCGAAACCATAAAATAACATAATACCGCATCACCATGCCCTGCCGGCCCGCCGTCAGGTCAAATCCCTCGCATTCGCAACATAGTTTCAGCCCCTAGCCGTCTGAATTTGTTACATTTCGATGACACGGATCGCGACTTTCCGCGCCTTCCCGCACCCTTCAATCGTTTGCACGGCATTCCGGCCACACTCCGCCATCTTTCGCAGCGCACCCTATTTTCGCATGCGCAAAACCATGTCCCCATCACCGGGCCCCGTCAGTCGTTTGCCGCTTTCCAGGAGCCTAATCGTGATGTCCCGTTCCCGCCTCGCCGTCTCCACCGCCCTCGTCCTGTCGCTGTCCGCCGCTTTCACCGTCGCCGCGCCCCAAGTCCTGGCGCAGGACACCGCCGCCGCGGCACCGTCCGACACCACCCAGGTCGTCGTCACCGGCACGCGCACGCCGCGCCGCTCGCGCCTCGACACCCTGGCGCCGGTCGACGTCGTCGGCATCAACACGCTGACCGGCCAGGGCTCGCCGGAACTGGCCGAAGGCCTGTCGCGCGTCGCCCCGTCGATCGACTTCCCGCGCCCGGCGGTGACCGACGGCTCCGACAGCGTGCGCCCGGCGACGTTGCGCGGCCTGTCGCCCGACGAAGCCCTGGTCCTGGTCGACGGCAAGCGCCGCCACGCCTCGGCCCTGGTCAATATCAACGGCTCGGTCGGCCGCGGCTCGGCCGCCGTCGATCTCAACACCATTCCGGAAACGGCCCTGCAAACCGTCGAAGTGCTGCGCGACGGCGCCTCGGCGCAGTACGGCTCCGACGCCATCGCCGGCGTCATGAACCTGCGGCTTAAGGAAGCCGACCACGGCGGCGGGGTCAGCGTCGCCTACGGCCAGTACGACACCGACGTGAAGACGGCCAATACCAGCTATCACAAGGCCGACGGCGGCACGCTGAACACCACCGCCTGGGCCGGCTTCAAGCTGGGCAAGGACGGCTTTTTGACCGTGTCGGCCGAACTGAAGGACCGCCATCCGACGTCGCGGGGCGGCCTCGACACGCGCCTGGGCACGGATCCGGCCTCGGTGACCTCGCGCTACGGCGACCCGGCCGAGCGCTCGACCACCCTCTTCCTCAACGCCGGCAAGCCGATCAATGCCGACTGGTCGTTGTACGGCTTCGCCAGCGCCCAGAACCGCTACGACCAGTCGGCGGCCAATTTCCGCCAGTACAACAACTCCGGCAACGTCGCGGCGATCTATCCCAAGGGCTTCCTGCCGATGATCGACGCCCACACCAAGGACTACGCGGTCACCGGCGGGCTGAAAGGCATCATCGCCGGCTGGGCCAGCGACTTCAGCGTCGAATACGGCGACAACCAGCTGATCTACCATACCACCCACACGGTCAACGCGTCGTATGGCGCGACCTCCAAGACCGGCTTCTATTCGGGGGCGCTGGAATACGGCGAACTGGTCGCCGATGCCGACTTCTCGCGGGCCTTCGACGTCCACCTGGCCGCGCCGCTCGATGTGGCTTTTGGTTTCGAAGGCCGGTCGGAACGCTACCAGGTCAAGCCCGGCGAGGACGCCTCGTGGAATTCCGGCACGGTGGCGCCGACCGCCGCCGCCGGCGCCCAGGGCTTCCCCGGCCTCTATCCGGTCAACGCCGCCGACAAGAGCCGCACCAATGTCGGCGCCTATGTCGACCTGGAAACCAGCCTGACCGATAAGCTGGGCGTCGCCGCCGCCGTGCGCGCCGAACACTATTCCGACTTCGGCGACAACACCTCGGGCAAGCTGTCGGCGCGCTACGACTTCACGCCGGCCTTCGCCATCCGCGGTTCGATCTCGACCGGCTTCCGCGCGCCGTCGCTGCAACAGCAGTATTTCAGCTCGTCGGCGACCAACTTCATCGGCGCCACGCCCTACCTGATCACCACCTTCCCGGCGACCTCGGCGGTGGCCAAGGCGCTGGGCGCCGCGCCGCTGAAGCCGGAAAAGTCGACCAACCTGGCCCTGGGCTGGGTCTATCATGAAGGCCCGTTCGAGCTGACGGTCGATGGTTACCAGATCAAGATCAAGGATCGCATCATCCTCAGCGAAAACCTGCTGGGCTCGTCCAATACCGGCGTCGCCGCCCTGCTCGCCCCCTTCTCGGGCGTCGGCGGCGCGCGCTTCTTCATGAACGGCGTCGACACGACGACGACGGGCCTCGATATCGTCGCCCACTACCACCTGCCGACGACATCGCTCGGCCTGTTCGACTTCGGCATCGCCGCCAATCACGGCATCACCGCGATCGACCGCTTCCCGGCGATCAACACCCTGTCGACCCTGGCCTCGCCGCCGGCCCTGTTCGCCCGCGTCAACCAGAACCTGCTGACCTCGTCGACGCCCGAATATAAGGTGACGACCTCGGTCGACTGGCACCTGGGCGACTGGGCGGCGTCGGGCGAAGTCGTCTACTATTCGTCGATCCTGGTCGCCCAGACGACCTCGACCTTCGACTATTCGACCGGCAACAAGTTCATCACCAACCTGAATCTGACCAAGTCGCTGCCGTGGATGTCGAAGATCACGGTCGGCGTCGACAACCTGTTCGACGTCTATCCGGACAAGGTGCCGCTGGCCACCCTGGCCGGCAGCACGACGGCGACCCTGGCGACGACGGGCTATAACGGCGCCCCGGCATGGACAGCGCGCTCGCCCTTCGGCTTCAACGGCCGGTATATTTTCACCAAGGTCAGCAAGAGCTTCTAAGTCTGGCTTGATGGAAAAAATCAACCCTCCGGATGTCTGCATCCGGAGGGCTTTTCATTGCGGAGCCAAATGCACGTCTAGGAAAATTTTGTAATTCTTATCATGTCTCAGGAAACAAATACTAGGATCCTAAATCTTAGAATCGCTCACCAATATCTATAGCCTCGCCCCAATTTGGATCATCATTTCATCGGCTTTCGCCACGGTCACATCCCCAGGCTCGATTGGCGGCAAAACGTTCAAATCTCGGTTCCCCAGATTCCGCCTCTTAAGCCAGGCCACAACTGCTTTCGCTCCCGCGCTTTCCCGGAGCTGTGGCCTAACATTCACACTCACTCCATCCGGCATTCCTCCAATTACGAAAGCGGCCATGACTATACCGGCGTTCCCAATTGGCCACCCCATTTGGAGGAACATAGCTTTCAAATCTTCCGCAAGTTTCATGCTCTCATTGTCGCCCACCACGTGAGATACCACCACTCCATTGGGTTCGAATCCAGAGAATGCCTTTCGCGCGTCCTCAATATCTTCGGCTGTCAGCCGCCTAGGGGCGTTCTTTTTTTCCATTCGTTCGCGTGCAGCTCGCTCTCCTCGGAGCTGCCGTTCGAGGCGATCCACCTCTTTTCGGATATCAAACTTGTCTTCAGATATCCCAAGTTGGCCGCGCTTAGCGATTAAAGCGCGAAATCGATCGGCTAAATCCAGCTTCAACTGCCTGTGGGTGTCAAAAAAGATGACAGTGTAGTCCTTGACGTCAAATTCGAGCGCAGTTCCCTCCCGCGCGATATAGACAGGAATTTTTCCCTGACCTTCAGCGTATCCGGCTTCGTAAAAGACGTTGGGCCGTGCACCGGTAAGGTCTGCGACAACAAACTCGCATCTATGGAGATAATCCATCATGCGTTTTGTAATGCGCTCGTTGGATTGATCATCGTCAATCCGCTTTGCGACTAGGCCACAATTGCTCGCCGCCTCAACAATGGCATCATGGGTATCATTGAAATTTTTAGCCATAGGCATGGCAATGAAAACCAGTCCCTCCTCAATAGCCTGCAACTCCATTTTCCCTCCCTATATCGGACTCACCACACGATCCCGCGTCCAGCAACCGTCATCGAGCTGTCAGTCGCAGCGCCTGCCGGAAAAGCTAGGCAATCCGCCAAGGTCCTATAGACAATGCCGTCATTTCATAAGATGCCATACAATGTAAAGCAGCTTTAATTGCCGCTTTTTCCACCACAGATATTCCAAGATAAAAAGATCAGAGGCATTTCTGGTCGACCAGCACGCCCCTAAGATAGACGTCACCCCTGCGTATGGCGGAATTCTTCGGACGTCTCGTCCAGGAAGACATAAAGCGCGGCGATCCGGCCGTCGCGCACGACGATCACGTCCCAGCCGTAGTATTCCGCCGCGCCGCCACGCGGGCCGGAGCCCCACCCCATCCGCCCGCCGTTCTGCACGACCTGAGGCGCACCGACCGGCGTATAGACATAGTCGGGATGCGTCGCCCTGAGGGTCCCGGCAAACGCGGCGATGGCGTCGTGCCCGGTGACCGCGCCCGGTGGCACGTACAGCACGCCGTCCTGCGCCCACAACGCTTCGGTCGCCGCGCGGCGCCGGGCGTCATCGCTCTCACCGAAAACCTCCTGCAGATTGCGGTCCAGCAGTTCGCGGATACGGTCGGGGGATTCAGTCGTCGGGGTCATGATGGCGCTCCTGATGTCGGTGAAACATCCCTAATCCCGAAACGATGGCGCCGATAGCCCGCCCGTACGCCACTCAGCGTTCCATCTGGGGAACGACGATCACGCCGGCTGATAGACCAGTCGCATCGTATCGTCGTCGATCCGTTCGCCGGAGATCAGCCGTAGCGGCGGACGGGCGCCATGGAAGAACGGCTTGCCCTGGCCCAGCACGAACGGCCGCAGCACCATGTGGTATTCGTCCATCAGACCAAACTCCGTCACCAGCCCGGCGATCTGCGGCCCTGAGACACTGATCGTGCCGTCCGTGCGCGCCTTGATGTCGCGCACCCGGGCCTCGATGTCGCCGGCGATCAGGGTGGCATTGGGCCCGACCTCCGTAAGCGTATGCGACACCACCCATTTCGGCAGTTTGCGCCAAGCCTCGGCGAAGGCGCGCAGCGGTTCGTCCCAGTCGGCCTGGTCCGTGTCCCAATAGCGCATGGTCTCGTACATGCGCCGGCCGTAGATCGTGCCGGCGGAACCGCGCACCCGGTCGGTCCACCAGCCGAACAGTTCGGGACTGGGCCGCGGCATGACCAGCTTGCCCGCCACGTCATCGACATAGCCGTCGAGCGAGACGTTCATACTCAAAATCAACTTGCCCATGCCCTGCCCTCTTTCCTCGCACCCGATTGGCCGAAGCCCGACTATAGCCGCCCCCGCGCAAAAGTCACACCGTCCCGCCACGGCAAATTGACAACGCTGTCGAAATACTCTGTCATGCCGGACCAATGCGGCCGAAGCGCTGCGCACCGACCGCGGGGGAAACATGTCGACCGTCACCGAAGCACCCGACCATACCGTTACCGGCAAGCCGCACTACGAAGTGCTCGACGGGCTGCGCGGCACCGCCGCCGTCATGGTCGTTTTGTTCCATATCATGGGCATGACCGTCGCCTGGTCCGACAAGGGCCAGTTACTGCACCACGCCGCCATGGCCGTCGACTTCTTCTTCGCCCTGTCGGGCTTCGTCGTCGCCTACGCCTATGACGACCGCTGGAAGACGATGAGCGTCGGCCAGTTCTTCCGTATCCGCATCGTCCGGCTGCACCCGCTGGTCGTCCTGGGCGCGGTGCTGGGCCTGCTCAGCTTCCTGTTCGATCCGTTTCCCGACAACCAGAAGGCCATTCCGATCGCCACGGTGCTGGTCGACTTCGCCCTGGCGTGCCTGCTGCTGCCCTATCCGTCCCTGCCCAACCGCTGGACCGACACCCACAGCCTGAACAGCCCGGCCTGGTCGCTGATGCAGGAATATATCGGCAATATCCTCTACGCCGTGATCCTGCGCCGGCTGGGCACGAAGATCCTCGGCTGCGTCGTGCTGGTCGCCGCGGCCGCACTCGTCTTCATGGCCTGGCATGCCAATACGATCGACCAGGGTTCGGACTGGACCACGCCCTGGGGCGGCCCGACGCGCATGGGCTTTTCCTTCACGCTGGGCCTGTGGCTCTATCGCGTTCGCGACAAGGTGAAGCTGCCGCGCCTGGGCTGGATCGGCCTCAGCCTTGTCCTTATCGCCGCCTTCGCCGCGCCGCGCCTCCCCGACGGCCTCGCCCACGGCAACGGCCTCTACGAAGCGGCCTGCATCATCCTGCTGTTCCCGCTGATCATCCTCAGCGGCGCCCATTCCGGGATCGGCAAGGTCGAGATGGCCCTGTGCAAGGTCGCCGGGCGCATCTCTTATCCCATCTACATCCTGCACTTCCCGTTCCTGTTCATCTACATGAACTTCGTCACCTTCAAAAAGCCATCCCTGGATACCGCCCATATCGCCGGCACGGCGGCCTTCATCGTCGTCGCGGCCTTTGCCTGGCTGGCGCTGAAGCTTTACGACGAACCGATCCGCCGGGCGCTGAAGCCACTCACGAAGCGGTAACATAAAACCACATCATCCACGACGCATCTTGCGAACGAAAACCGAACACCAATATATGGGACGACAAAATGTCCCCGATGTTCACAGGCTGTGAATCGGCCCAAAGTGAATGGTGTGTAAAATCGCGCCGCGCTTGGTTGCCTCCGGCGTTTACCTTGTTTATGTCCCGACGATGCTCGACAGTCTCCCCCCCCTGACCGCCAATGGCGACGCCACTCCCGCCAGCCTCCCGCACAATCTGGAAGCCGAACAGGCCCTGCTGGGCTGCCTGCTGTTCGACAACGGCGCCTATGAGCGGCTTTACGACGGCCTGCAGGGGCGGCATTTCTACGAGCCGTTCCATCAGCGCCTGTTCGCCACGATCGAGGACCAGATCCGCGTCGGCCACCTGGCCGAACCGATCGTCCTGCTCGACAAGTTCAAGACCGACCAGGCCTTCAACGACCTGGGCGGCATCCGCTATTTCGCCGACCTGGTCGACCGCGCCCCGCCGGCGGCCAATGCCAACGACTATGCCCGCGTCATCTACGACCTGGCGCTG
>FTDB01002309.1_pt1 | contig 12822 bp, 13 predicted proteins | sample 1639741 | NCBI WGS metagenome assembly FTDB01 (sample SAMEA3914869, study PRJEB12502) | metagenome | biome: forest; material: soil | place: USA | collected 2012-03-12 | depth 0.1 m | reverse complement strand
GGGTTCGGCGGCTGGCCGCGCGGCGCGGTCAGGCGCTGGGGCGGCAATGTCCATACTCCAAACGGGTGATCCTTGTCATCCTTTGGATTGGCGTTCATTTCCGAGGCGCCGACATATTGGAATCCGGCCTCGGCCGCCAACTGCTTGACGAAGGGTTCCTGGACGTAGCCGTTGGTGGCGGCCGGGTCCTGCACGTTGCCGATATCGGCGCGGTGCTGCTCCACGCCCAGCACGCCGCCGGGCGCCAGCGCGGCGAAGGCGTCGGCGAAGGCCTTTTCGGCGATGCCGGCCGACATCCAGTCCTGGATGACCAGCAGCATCAGCACCACATCGGCCGTGCCCGCCGCCACCAGCGGGCCGCTGTCCGGGCCGAAGGTGGTATAGACGGGCGTGCCGTAGATCTTCTTGTTGCTGCTGAAATGGGCCTGGTACTTGTCGCTCAGCGAGATGGCGGCCTTTTCGCCGAGATTGCTGGTCTCGAACAGGGCGGCGGCGTAGGTGCCCTTGCCGTGCGCCAGGTAGGGCGCCAGGATTTCGGTCATGTAACCGGCGCCCGGCCACATGTCGACCACCACGCTGCGCGGGCGGACCTCGAAAAAGGTCAGCATTTCAATGGGGTGGCGGTACTTGTCGCGGTCCTTGTCGGACGGGCTGCGCCACGGGCCCGAAACCGCCCATTCCAGCGTGCCGGCGTCCTTGGCCAGCTTCGGATCGACCACCTCGACCGGGTCGCCGTCGGGATCGGGCATGATCGCCGCCTCGGGCTTGCGTCCGCACGCCGCCAGGCCGAGCAGGCCAGGCAACAAACCTGCGCCGATGCCCGCCGTCAGGAGGTGTCTGCGGTTGATAACGCCCAAAAACTTCGCCCAATCTGCTACCTGGTGGCCGCCGTTCTTAACGGAAAAGTGCACAGTGTCATTGCAGGACACTTTTCCTGAACGGCGGAGAGTTCGTTTTTCAGGCGAAGTTAGGCCCCAAAAGGGCAAAGGTCAAAGCCGAATTGGTTAATTTCCAACCCGGCGCGGCTCAGGCTTCGAGGCCGGTGAAATGGGTGCCGAAGGCCTGGTGCAACATCTGCATCTGGCTCATCACCGGGTTGACGGCGGCGGTTTCGGCCTCCTCGTCGACGAACATGCGCTTGTCCATGTGCGAGATGCGGTCATAGAGGCGGTTCGAACGGTCGAGCAGGTTGAGCAGGCCGCCGGGCAGCACTGTGCTGCGGTCGCCGCTTTCGGCGTTGAGCGCGGCGATGCGGTACTTGTCGTCGCAGGCGTCCGACGCTTCCATGTCGCCTTCGCGCACGGCGCGCTGCACCAGCAGCCACGACGCGATCTGCATCAGGCGCGTGGTCAGGCGCATGCTTTCGCCGGCGTAGAGCAGGGCGTCCTCGCGGGAAAGCAGGCGCGAGTCGCGGCGGCCGTCGCCGTCCAGATAGGTGGCGGTTTCCTCGACCAGGGCCATGCCTTCCTTGAAGGTGCGGTCGAACAGGTCCGACGAGGCGAAGTCGCGGACGATGCTGACGCGGGCATTGAGGTGGGAAACAGAGCTGTCGGACATCGGAACAAGCCTTATGCTGAAATCGGGTAGCGCGGCTTCTGCCGTGCAATGCCTGTGCCATCCGCACAGCGCCTTCATGGTTATTAAGCCTTAACCACCCTTAAAAGAGAATAAAGCCTCGGCGGCCGAAAGACGATTTTTCTTCCTGTCGATCTGGTCGCGGACGCGGCGGATTTCGGTTTCCAGCATTTCGATGCGCAGTTGCAGATCCTCGGCGCTGTAAGGATCGAGGTCCTCGCGCGCCAGTCCCGCCAAGGCGGCGGCGCCCTGGCTCAGGTTGCGCAAGGATAGCGGCAGATCATCGTCGGTCATCAGCGATCCCCAGACTAAAATGCGGCCTTCGGTTGCCCCTTTTGGGCTTTAACCTTAAAGCGGATGAAACGCCTCTTGCGCGAAGACATCAAGGGAAAACTGCCGCCATGAAAGTCATTTCCATCGCGGGCGACGGGCAAAAAGCGGACGACCTGGTCGTATCGCAAGCAACCATGCCCGAAACGGCACAGGGTTCCGTCCTGATACGGACCAGTTTCGCCGGCGTGAACCGGCCCGACCTGCTGCAGCGGCGCGGGCTCTATCCGCCACCGCCGGGCGCGGCTACAGGTCTGGGGCTGGAGGTTTCGGGCGTGGTCGCGGGCACGGATCGCGAGGTTTGTGCCCTGGTGAACGGTGGCGGCTATGCGGAATATGTCGCCGTCGACGAACGCCACCTGCTGCCCATTCCTGCCGGCTGGTCGCTGGCCGAGGCGGCGACCCTGCCCGAGGCGGCATTGACCGTCTACGCCAATCTGATGGAACACGGCGCCTTGAGAGACGGCGAAACCGTGCTGGTTCATGGCGCCAATTCCGGCATCGGCGCCATGACCATCCAGATGGCCAAGGCCTTTGGCGCACGTGTCATCGCCACGGCGCGCGGCCACGCCAAGTGCGATTTCGCCGCCGGCCTCGGCGCCGACCTTGTCATCAACAGCGACGTCCAGGACTTTGTCGCGCCGGTCAAGGCGTTCGGCGGCGCCGACGTGGTTCTGGATATCGTCGCCGGCGATTTCGTCGCCAAGCATCTGCTGTGCCTCAATATGAAGGGCCGCATGGTCCAGGTCGGCAACGGCAAGGCGGCCGAGGTCATGATCGACCTCGGGCGCGTGATGCAGAAGCAGGCAGTGATCACCGGCTCGATGCTCAGGCCGCGTTCTCCTGACGAAAAGGCGCGCCTCACTGCCGCCGTGCGCGAACGCGTCTGGCCGCTGATCGAGGCGGGCAGGATCAAGCCCGTACTGAGCGAAGTGTTCGATTTTGCCGAGGCGTCGAAAGCCCACGCCTGGATGGAAGGCGATCACATGGGCAAGTGCGTGCTCAGGCTTTAGTTGACCACGCTGATGTCGCAGCCGAGATAGCCGGTTGGCGCGTCTTCCGGCGACGGCCACAGCTCAACCAAATCCGTCGCGTCGGCAATCGTTGGAATGTGGATCAGGACATGGCCGTCGTACGGTGTGAGTTCCTCTTCGATCGCCGGTCGGTCACCTTTGGCGATATAGATTGCGTACCTGATCCGTCCCGTGGTCACGACGCGGCAATCGGCCAGGCGGTCACCGCTCTCGGCGGGCGGGAGGCTGATGTCGATATGGCCTTCGTTGTGGATGTTCCAGAAATTGACCCCGATCTCACCGCCGTCCGCCGTGCCAACGACGAAGGACGGCTTCCAGACTTCGAAATGCGTGCCGTCGGCGGCATAGGGGCTGTCGGGCGTTAGGGTGATGGTTGCACTGAGCTTCTGACCGGAGACCTGTTGGCGCTCGGCGTCGCTGTAGCGTGGAATATAGGCCGCGCCTGGGATGCCGTCGTGCATGTAGCTGCTGAGCGTGGCAGCCGTAGTTGGTGCAGCGGCAAGGACGATGCAGAATGAAAGCCATTTCATATCAACATCCTTGAAGGCCAGTTCAATCGGGGTTGATTCTTGACCAGAGCCACATGCCGAGCGTGACCGGCAGATAACACACGGCTGTGACGATTATCGCGGTGGCGAAGAAATAACCCAGGAAATAGGCCACGCTATCGACAGAGTCGAATATGGGCGTGTGATATTGGAGAAAGGCCCAAGCCGAACCGATCACCAGCGAAACTATGCCGGCCCGTATGAACAGATTGTCCAGCATCAGGTCCCCCCCTTTTGAAATAGTCCTTGCCTAAACGTCAGCTTTGTCAAGGATAATTGGCGCAATAGAGTTGTGCGTAAATCCTTCTTCCCTTCACGGACAAATCGCTCTATAGGCTTGACCCAATCCCCGCGCCCGGCTGCAAAAGCCGGGCGTAGCTATTTCTGGACGGAGAATTGAGAGCATGTCCGAGATCCTGATGCCGAAGGCCACCGCCGTGTGGCTCGTCGATAACACCTCGCTCAGCTTCGGCCAGATCGCCGATTTCTGCGGCCTGCACCTGCTTGAGGTCAAGGGCATCGCCGACGGCGAAGTGGCGCGCGACATCCGCGGCGCCGACCCGATCGCCAACGGCCAGCTCACCCGCGAAGAGCTCGACAAGGCCGAGAAGAACGAAGACTACCGCATGAAGGCGCAGCAAAGCCGCCATGCCGAACTGCTGAAGCCACAGAAGAAGGCGCCGCGCTATACGCCGGTGTCGCGCCGCCAGGACCGTCCCGACGCCATCCTGTGGTTCGTCAAGCACCATCCGGAAATCACCGACGCGCAGATTTCCAAGCTGCTCGGCACCACCAAGTCGACCATCGAGCAGGTCCGTTCGCGCGGCCACTGGAATTCGGCCAATATCAAGCCGGTCGATCCGGTGACCTTGGGCCTGATCGGCCAGATCGAGCTCGACGCCGCGGTGAAGAAGGCCGCCGACGCCAAGCGCAAGCAGGCCGAGAAGCTGGGCATCCCGCTCGACGATCCGTCACTTAAGCCGGCCGTCACCGTCCAGCCCGCCATCGAGGACGAGGACGACAGCCCCTACGCCCGCAAGCCCGACCTGTCGGTCGAGGACGTTTTCGGCGCCGGCGGTGGCAAGCGCTCGGCGCCCGAAGAGGACGACGACGATATGTGATCGTCGGCTGCTTGTAAAAAATAAGCCCGTCGGATGTGTCCGGCGGGCTTTTTTACAGGCTCGGGGAAGAGCTCTCTTAAGCTTTGATATCGAGAATCTTGCCGGTCATGGCGTCGCTGGCCTTGGCGACCGAGATGTTGGCGGTCAGGGCGTGGCGCGCCTCCATCTGTTCGACCAGATCGCTGAGGATATCCTTGCCGCGCGAGGCGTCCGACGCCGTCCGCGTCGCCGCCTTGTCGAAGCGGTCATTGGCCGTGATGGTGCCGTACATGGCTGTGCTGATCATCGACATCGCAAACTCCGAAGGCGCGATACGCGCGCCCTTCGATGTTTCACGATACGCCGAACAGTTTAAAGCCGTGTCTAAACAGACGGTTAACGTCGGTTAGGGATAATTGCTGTCTTCCTCTCGCCCCGTTGCACGGGGAGAGGAAAAAGAAGTGAAACCTACCCCATGAAGCCGATATCCGCCGTGGCGAAATTGCCGATGCGCGGCAGGATGGCCGGGATGTCCGAGTTTGACGCGCCGAACCATTTCGCCAGGGTCGCCGCCATCTGGTCGACCGAGGTCGTCGGCAGCAGCCGGCCCTGGCCGACCTGGTCGTCGGTGTCGACCGAAACGTGCGGCGCCGTGCCGTAGTAGCGCCCGCCCTGGACCGCGCCGCCGACGATGAAGTGGTGCGAGCCCCAGCCGTGGTCCGAGCCGTTGCCGTTGGAACTGAGCGTACGGCCGAAGTCCGACGCCGTGAAGGTGGTCACCTTGTCGGCGACGCCCAGCTCGACCGTGGCGTCGTAGAAGGCGCCGACCGCCTCGCTGAAGCCGCGCATCAGGCCGGGGTGGTTTTCCATCAGGCCGTCGTGGGTATCGAAGCCGCCCATCGACACGAAGAAGACCTGGCGCTTGGAGCCCAGCGTATTGCGCGCGCCGATCATGCGCGCCACGATCTTGAGCTGGTCGGCCAGGCCGTTGGGCTTGCCCGACGGGTGGAAGTCGGTGGCCAGGGTCACCGGCGACAGGGCGCCGTTGACCAGGCCTTCGAGCTGCATCGAACGGGCGGTGACGCGCGCCCATTCGTTCTCCATCACGTTGCTGCTCGACTGGGTGATCAACTGGCGCAGCGTATCGCCGGGCATGGCGTTGTTGTAGGCGCCGTAAAGCGCCGGCCAGATCGGGATCGCCCCGTCGTTGCTGATCTGGTACTGCAACGCATTGCGCCCCGATACGAAGACGGCGTTGCCCGACGCCGAGATGCAGGTCAGCATGCTGGTGGTGTTGGAGGACAGCGCCAGGTCGCCCATGCGCCCGCCCCAGCCTTCGGTGGCGCCTTCGGAGCCCAGGGCCTGCCACACCGACTGCTGGTCGTTGTGCGAGAACAGCTTGGGCGGCAGCGGCACGGCGGCGGCGTCGAACTGGGCGCGCGTCGTCGGCACCACCAGCGGCCCGACGCTGAGCTGGACCGCCGCGTGGCCGGCATTGAACAGCGACGCCACTGCCGTCATTTCCGGCGCCAGGGCATAGTGCAGGTTGTCGGTCAGGGTCTGGGCCACCACCGGCGTCAGGGCCGTGCCGGACAGTTCGTCATAACCCAGGGCGATGCCGCCGCGCGTTCGGCCGGCCCCGCCGCCGCGGATGGCGCTGTAGAGGTCGTAATTGGCCAGGTCATACGGGATGACCGTATTGCCGTAGTCGTTGCCGCCATAGAAGAAGACGCAGACCAGCGCCTTGTAGTCGCTGGCGTCGAAGGCGGCGGCTTCACCCACGGAAGCCAGGTTCATGGCCAGGCCGGCCCCGGCGCCCACCCCCGCCAGGGCGGCGGCGCGCCCAAGGAAGGCGCGGCGGTTCATGTCGTTGATGCGATTGATAAACATGCTACGCGCCTACTTCTGGACGATGAATTCGGGGGACGCCATGAACAGCAGCACGGCGGCATGGATGCGGTCGTATTTGTCGCTATCGGGCGAGGCCGCCGTAATGGTCTTCGTATCCAGCGCCGCCTTGATCGTGGCCTTGGTGGCGGTGGATAACTGGTTGGCGGCCATGTGCAGGTTCAGCCAGTCGATCATGGCCTGGGTGTTGGTGACGAGCGCCATCAGCGGGGCATAGTTCGGCTTGACGTCGGAATAGCCGTCCTGGATCGTCGAGGCGAGGAAGTTGATATAGCCGGCGGTGGTGGTCTCGTTGTGGATCTGGAATTCCGGCGCCACCTGGCCGTTGTCGGCGATCGCCGTCTGCGGCGGCACGTAGCCGGGGCGGAAATAGTTGAACACCGACGGCGAGCGCAGCGGCGATTGCCCCAGGCCCCAGTCGCCGCCCGAGGTATCGTAGATTTCCCACTTGTCCGTCGCGCTGGAAACGGTGAAGGTGCGGGCCCATTGCAGCCAGCGGATCATCGGCTCGCGCACCTTGCCGGCCTTCGGATCGGTCGAAAGCGTGCGCGCCTCGCTATCGGTCAGGATGGCGGTCCACACGGACTTGAGATCACCGCGCACGCCCGAACCATTGTTGTTGAAGACGGCGGCGACGCGCCCGACATAGGCCGGCGTCGGGTTCGACGTCACCAGGCGCTGGATCATCTGCTTGGCGAAGAAAGGCCCGACATTGGGATGGTTGGCGATGGTGTCGAGCGCCATCTTCAGCGCGGCCTTGCCTTCGGTATTGGCCGGAATGGTGGAACCGAGGAAATTGACCTCGACGTTCGAATGCTTCGAGGCGTCGAAGGCCATCGGATTGCTGGCGAACTGCGGCGTCGGGATCGGATAGGGCAGCCACGACACGTTTTGCCAGACGACGTTGCTGTAATCCCAGTCCCAGCCGGTGAAGGTGTGGGCCAGGCTGGTGACGTCGGCCTGCTTGTAGGTCTCGGTCTTGTTGCCCAGCAGGTCGGTCTTTTCCGTGCCGTCGGTGTTCAGTTCGTAAAGACCGATGGTGAACAGCTGGATGACCTCGCGGGCGTAGTTTTCGTCGGGCTCGCGGCCGGTGGCCGGGTCTTCCTTCAGGTTGCCCTTCATGTTGAGGTAGAAGCCCATGGCCGCGTTGAGCGTGACGTTTTCCAGCAGGGTGCGGAAATTGCCGAAGACATTGGCGTTCAGCATGTCCCAGTAGCCGGCGATGACGTAGGGCGGATAGAAGCCGTCGATCGGCGACAGCGAGGCGACCATCATCTCCGACAACGCCAGGGACAGGCGTTTGCGCACCTGGTCGGCGCCGTTCATGGTGACGTGCCAGGCCATCCAGTCGCCCATGGTCGGGTCGAAATATTCGCCGGCGGCGGTGGGAATGTTAAGCCCGCGCGAATCCAGCCACGCCTTGCCGCTCTGGCTGAGGGCGGCACCATACTGGGCATTGAGCCAGGCGCCGTAGCCGAGCGTGCGCACGGACAGGATTTCGGCGTCGGTGGCGGTGAACTGCGCCTGCAGCAGGAAGCGCGCCGCCTCGGTATCGGTGTAGTTGAGCACCGGCGGTGGGGGTGGAGGTGGCGGGGAACTGAAGCCACCCCCGCCACCCCCGCCGCCGCCGCACGCACCGAGCGCCGTGGCCAGCGCGGCCAAAGCCGCCAGGCCCATGGCGCGTTGCGGCGCATTTCCTTGGCTTTCAAGCGTTTCGGCGGCCTCGGACGCCGGGCAGGCTTCGCCCGTCCCGGTCCTGTCTTCCTCCCACATCGCGTACCCCTTAATTCTTATTTTGAATTTAAGGTATCATGAAATCTGCGAAAGGAAAGAAGCGGTTATATGATGACGGTCAGGTTGTGGGCTGATGGTCTTTCGGCCCCCCGTCATTTAGGCTCTTACCAAGATGACGAGGGGCCCTTTCGGCTGTAACTTTACGTTCACGTAAATTGATTAGGCAAAGACGGCCCGTGCGGCTATGGTCACGCCGAACCCCTCGCGCGAAGGCCGTCATGCTGTTCAAATCCGAGACCCTGGCCCGCCATTATCCCTCGCTGGGGGCGCGCCATGCCGACCTCGTCGTCCATGTCGTCGGCCTGGCCCTGGCCCTGTTCGGCGGCGGCGTGGCACTCGGTCTGGCGGTCAGCCACGGCCTGCTGGGCCAGGTGGCGGCGGTGGTGATTTATGCGCTCGGCCTCATCGCCATGCTGGCCTTTTCGACCGCCTACAATTTCGCCGTGCCGCGCTGGCAGCCCCTCCTGCGCCGCTTCGACCACGCCGGCATCTTCCTGATGATCGCTGCCAGCTATACGCCCTTCACCACCCAGGCCCTGCATGGCGGCTGGGCCTTGTGGATGAGCGTCGCCGTGTGGGCGCTGGCCGGCTTCGGCATCGTCGCCAAGCTGTTCCTGCCCGGCATGGCCAAGGCCTTCTGGGTGGTGCTGTACCTGATCCTCGGCTGGCTGGTGATCGTGGCCATCCGGCCGATGATCCGCGAAGTGCCCCTGCCGGCGCTGATCCTGCTGGCCGCCGGCGGCGTGGTCTACAGCGTCGGCACCATCTTTTACATGATGAAGCGGCTGAAGTTCCGCCGCGCCATCTGGCACGGCCACGTGCTCACCGGCGCCACCCTGCACTATGTCGCCGTCCTCGTCGGCGTCGTGCTGGCGGTGAAATAGCGCGCGGCGAAGCCATGGCCGTCTATATCGACGACATGTATCGCCATGCCATCGGCGAGTTCAAGGGCATGAAGATGTCGCACCTGATCGCCGACAGCGACGCCGAACTGCACGCCGTGGCCGCCCGTATCGGCATGAAGCGCGAATGGTTCCAGGGCGATCACTACGACGTGCCGCTGACCCGCCGCGACCCGGCCATCGCCGCCGGCGCCATCCCGGTCACCTACCGCCAGGCCGGCGCCATGCGCAGGCGCCTCAGCATCGAAGGCACCTGCGGGAAACCGGAGGAGGCACTGGCGTGGTATCGGGCGTGGCGGAAGAACAAGTAAGAATTATTCAAACGAGAAATGCCATCGGATCAACCGAGTGCCGAAACACTAGCCATACGTATCCGCTCTTTGATCCATTTTCGTCCAGCGGCTAAGCTTTGGCGATAATCATCAGCTGCCATCGATAATGATTCAGGCGACGTGGCTCGCTCCAAATCTTCGGTCGGCCAATCATCAAGAAGGCGTTTAGCAAGAGCGAAACAGATTGCCTTGCCTACACGGTATGCAAGTGTGCGCTGCGACGCCTGCAGCGCAATCGAACGCGCTTCGTCAGGGTCTTCTGCGTCAGCGAATTCATTTGCCAGCTCATCGGCCATTTTTGCAACAATTGGATAACGGCCGTTAACAAAAAGCGTTTGCACCTCCCCATAGAATTTCGCCGCTCTTCCCTTAAGGCCGCGTTCGGCTATTTCTTCAGCGTCACTTAAGATTTTGATTTCTGGAGCCCGCTCTAAAGCTCGCGCGAGCCTTGAGGCCGTCGCACCTTCGGGGGCATGGCGTACTCGCGACTTTGAAGCGCGCGTCTCATTACGTTTAGCGCGCGGTGCTAAACCTTCTGGAGCGTCCTCATCCTGTTCGGATTCTAGCGTTGTTGATTCTGGCTCAGCGATACCAGCGGCGTTTCGCTCAGTTCGTGGGTTAGGTTCCAGCGAACGTTTCATGATATTGGTTGGAACGCGTAGTTCGTCGAGGAGAGTTTGCAGATCAGACTGAAGATCGTTTAAGTCGTCGGCGCTATCTGGAGACTCGCTACGAATAACATCTTTAACCCAGTCCGGCATCAATTCGCGGACCAAATAGGCGTAGTGGTCGGCAGTTAAGGGGGATCGATCATGACGCCAAGTCAACGAATCCCGATATTGGCTGGGATATGCTGATTGATTTGGAAGTCGAATTTCAATCGTCAGAACCTTTGAGCCGAAAGGAATGCCGAACGTCGGCGCTACCGAAGACCAAACCTTTTGGGTGCGAAAGTCATAGCGTTCGCCTTTATACACAAGTGCGCAAAAGGTTGTGGAGCCCGTTGCCGCATTCGCCCTGGCGCTAAAAGTGTGGCTTGATCCTTCATGTTTCGGGTCATGAATATAGCGGACTGTTACGCCTGTTGAGGAGTCCGTTACGTCCTCATGTCGGGGAAGGCGGTTAAGAACGTCATCCAGCGTTTTCAATTGGCGATATCTGCCGGTCTCATCTTTTCCACCGCCCTTGGTCATTGCAACGTCAACGCGAACTTCGACACCAGGTGAGAATTGTACGAAGCGGCGGAAAATTGATGTCGCAATAAAGCTACGATCCACTTCGACTCCGAGGCCAATTGGCTCAGCTACGGTATCGTGTGCAGGTTCTTCGCCGAGCAGTACGACTTCGGTCCAGTCCTCCTCGATAGATTTTCCTTCGGTTACGACTGTGGATGTCACGTCATAAATGGATTCGCTACTGCCGTCGGCGAGTTGGACCGCAAATCTGACGTAGGTCGCTTCGTCCTCATCATAGCCTATGGTTACCTCGTTAACCTCTCCCATTTTGCAAGAACGATAACGAATACCGTCGGGAGAAGCTGCAAGTCCGGAAACCTTTGCACCTATGCCAAAATTGCCATCGAGGGACATCAGCTTGTTAACAGATGAGCTAAGATCGGTAGCCGTTTTCAAATCTGCCGCGGACATACCGATGCCAGTATTCCAAAAGGTAAGCTTGCGGACGTTGTCAATTAGCGTTGGATATATTTCGACTATACGGCGGCCCTCCGGTGCCAGTGCTGCATTTTCATCAGCATTTTTGAAGAATTCACGCACTAACGTATTAATTGGCGCTTGTTGAATAAGGCGATTGATGAGGAAAGTACGGTCCCCAATGCCAAGATGTTCCGAACGCATATCCTATCCTTTTAAAGCTTAAATGTGTCCGATACGTCGGTCGTCGAGCCAAATCGTCTTTCAAGATCTGAAACCGCCTCTTTCAATGCCTTGCTGATTTTTCGGATATCCGCATCCGTGAACTCATAGGCCCTTCGGTTTGAAAGATTGCCAAGCTTGCGAATAGCATCGAGCGCAACTTGTGTTCGACCTTCTGCCAATCTTACGAAATTCGTGCGTTTATCATCTTCTCGCATATGGTGCCTCCTACGTGAACTATATATATTATGATTTTTATTTCCGCAAGGTGCGATAAATTTCAGAAAATTATTCCGAGCATTTAAGCATAAAATCTGACGCTTAAGCTCAAATTTTTGATAAAAAGCATTACGCTCTCTAAGGTCCGTCCTTAAACTTTGACTTTTCCGCCCCTCCGCGCTAACCCCGCCGCCATGTCCCAGACCCCCGCCACCGAAGCGCCGCGCCGGCGCACCTTCGCCATCATCTCGCACCCAGACGCCGGCAAGACGACCCTGACCGAGCACCTGCTGCTGGCCGGCGGGTCGATCCGCGCCGCCGGCCAGGTGCGGGCGCGCGGCGAAAACCGCCGCACTCGCTCCGACTGGATGAAGATCGAGCGCGAACGCGGCATCTCGGTGTCGTCATCGGTGATGACCTTCGAACACGCCGGCCTGATGTTCAACCTGCTCGATACGCCGGGCCACGAGGACTTCTCGGAAGACACCTACCGGACGCTCACCGCCGCCGACGCCGCCGTCATGGTGCTGGACGCCGCCAAGGGCATCGAGCCGCAAACCCTGAAGCTGTTCGAGGTCTGCCGCTTGCGCGATATCCCGATCATCACCTTCATCAACAAGATGGACCGCGAGGCCGAGGACGCCCTGGCCCTGCTCGACGAAGTGGCCTCGAAACTGCAGCTCGATCCATCGCCGCTCTACTGGCCGGCCGGATCCGGCGGCCGTTTCAAGGGCATGCTGGAGCTGAAGACAGGCCAGTTCTACCCCTACGCCAAGAAGCAGCCCGGCGCCGAGGTCGACGAAGGCCATCCGGCCCCGGTTGCGCTCGACCAGGCCGTGGCGAAGGGGTTCCTCGATGCCGCCGAACTGTCGGAACTCAAGGACACCGCCGAACTGATCGAGGGCGGTTTCAAGCCCTTCGATGTCGAGGCCTTCCTCGAAGGCCACATGACGCCGGTCCTGTTCGGTTCGGCGCTGCGCCATTTCGGCGTCGACCAGTTGCTGGGCGCGCTCGGCCTCTATGCCCCGGCGCCCAAGCGCGTCGAAGCCAAAAAAGCCTACGCCGAGACGCGCATCGATCCGGCCGACCGCGAAGTCACCGGCTTTGTCTTCAAGGTCCAGGCCAATATGGACCCCAACCACCGCGACCGCATCGCCATGCTGAAACTGTGCTCGGGCAAGTTCGAGCGCGGCATGAAGCTGAAGG
>FTDB01001419.1_pt1 | contig 12858 bp, 11 predicted proteins | sample 1639741 | NCBI WGS metagenome assembly FTDB01 (sample SAMEA3914869, study PRJEB12502) | metagenome | biome: forest; material: soil | place: USA | collected 2012-03-12 | depth 0.1 m | reverse complement strand
GAACAGACCCGGCTGATCGAGCTTGACCGCCAGCGCGCCCAGACCGCCGGCAAAGCCGGAGATTTCGCCGAGCTTGGTCCCGGACGCCAAGGCGCTTTCCGAAACATTGGCCGGCTTGACCGCCCGCAGCTTCAGCGCGATCGGCGTCGGACTATGATCGATGGACCAGATTTGCAGGCGGTATTTGCGCCCGGCCACCGCGTCGCGCGGGATGGCGAGATAAGCCTGGCGGTCCGACCGGGCGCCGACCGCCCGCCATTGCCCCGACTCGCTTTGTTCCTCCAGCAGCAATCCCACCGTGCTGCGCGACTCAGCCTCGGCCAGCAGCAGCGGCCCATCGTCCGCCTTGAGATCGAGCGGGATGGAATGGACCAGCTCATCGCTCAAGGACCGTCCCTGCCCCGCCGCCAGGGGCGCGTCGGCCGCCTCCTTCAATTGCCGCGCCCGCACCATGGTCACGGCACTGCCCTGCCCCATCGGATCGACCTTGAGGACGTAGTTGCCCGGTGCGACATGCAGGGAGATGTTGAAATTCCAGTCGTCGGACCGCTCGGTGCCGTGCGCCACGACGCGTCCCGCCGCATCCAGCAGCGTGGCCCGGGCTTCGTTGACGCCAAAGGAAGAAAGCTCCACCAGTTCGTCACCGCCAATGGCGACGGGGATCTGGGCCGGCATCGTGATCTCGCGCTCGGCGCCCGCCATAAGCTGATCGACGGCGGTGGTTACGGTGTAATCGAGCCGGTTGTTCGGCACGACGCTGGTGACGTCGAGACGGTAACGGCCGGCCGGCAGGCGGCCATGCCAGGGGGCACGGAAATTGAAGGACGCCACCGGCTGATCCTCGCCCTCGCGCTTGATGTCGCCTTGCATCAATTCGCCCAGCGTCATGGTCAGAGTGACCTCGGCCGGAAGCGTGAAGCTCCAGGCATCGGGCGTACGCGGCTGACCTTCGGCGGGCTCCTCCCACAGATTGGCCGACACGCCATCCAGCTTCAAAGAATGCGGGCCATGGCCCTTCACCGGCTCCGGATCGCGCACCCGCTCGACGACGGTCAGGACCCGCACCGGCAGGGGTTGCGGCATCACCACCAGATGATATTTGCCGGGCGGCAGGTCCTGGGTCAGATCGCCCTGCTGGCCCGGCCGGGTGAGCGGCCACCCCTTCTCGTCTTCGAGGCGGATCGTTGCGGGTCCGCCGAGGCCGAAACTGTGCAGATGATAGGGGGCGCTCTCAGGAACGTCGAAATCATAGTTCAGCCCCTCATTGGCACCCAGGCTGGCATGCGCCGCCGTACCCTCATAGAGAAAGCCCCCTTGCTGCACGGGCGCCGCGGTCAAGGTCACGCCGAGATGGCCGGCAGTCTGGCCTTCGCTGTTGACGCTCAGCTGGTAGAGCCCTTCGCGCAGATAGCTCTGCAGCAGCATATTGCGCCCGACGCCGTTGCCCGAGCCGCGCAGGAGCGACAATTGCAGCTGGGTGCGCAGATTGCCGGAGGTTTGCAGCAGGCCGGTGGTTTCCAGCCGGTAGAGAGAGGGGCTGGACACTTTGACGTCGAAGGTGGCGGTCTGACGCTGGGCGAGATCGAGGAAGCGCGGCGTTTGGGCCGACAGCACCGGGAAATTGGGCAGCTTATTGAGATCCTGCACACTCATCGCCGGCAGGGCGACCGGCGCCGGCTTGGCACCGGGAACCAGGTGCAGCGTCGCCACCGCGGGCACCGCACCGGGATTGGTGACCGTGACCTTGCCCTCGGCTGTCTTCACCGGCAGAAGAGAATTATCTTCGCCGCGAGCCTCGATCGTACCGGCCGCGACCGCCTTGACCGGCAGCGATACACTGGCGCCGGGAGCGAGGTTCAGCGGGATATCCTCACTGAGATCGACCGGCAATTTTCGCAGCAGGGCGCCGAAGCCGGGCCCCGGCCTCTGATTCATCAGAAGGCGGTAATGCTGGCTCGCATTCAATCTCTGCGGCAGATAGTCGTTCCCGGTCATCGCGGGCGACTCCTGCTCCGGCGCCGCGGCGCCCTTGCCGCGCATCGAAAGCGAGATAATGCCCCGGCTGTCGGCGTGCGGCGCCAGGCTAACGGCGTAGAAGCCGGCATCCAGATCCCATGTGCCGCCATTGGTCTTTCCGCCCAGCGCACGATAGTCGCGCGACCAGATCAGCGGCGCCACCGCGACCTCGGCATCGCCTCCCGAGGTTTCGATGGAATAGCGCCCGGGCTGGACGATCTCGACGAACAGGGTGACCGGCTCCAGCAGGTTGAAGCGCCGGCGCCACGGGCGGTCCGGACCGATCTTCACCGCCCGGCTGGCGATGACCTTCTGCTCGTTGCCGTCCTGCTCCATGAGGACCGAGGTGATGTCGACATCATCCTCACCATGGCCCGGATGCAGGGTGGCGAGCAGATAATCGTCGGTACTGTCGCCATCGAAGCGATATTCGCGCCGCGCCTCGTAATGCTGCAGCACATAAGGTTCGCCGGCCGGGCGGCGAATGGTGACCGCGAACTGCCCGCCTTGCACGAACGGGCCGCCGGTCTCGACGGCCGACGCCCGGTTGGCCTTGTCGATCACCAGATGTTCGGCGGTCGGCAGAGCGCCATCGCGATAATAGCCGACATCCATCACGCCCTTCTCGCCCGATGGCACTTCCAGCCGGAAATAATTGACGTTGGCGGGGATCAGCCATCGATCATAGCCGAAGGGGCTGGTAGCGAACTGGCGCCGGCCGACATCGGAAAGCGCGGGTATGCCCCAGCGCAGAATCAGCGGCTTTTCGGCGCCGGCCTGGGTCCAGGTCGTGCCCGGTCCGCCATAGGCGGTCAGCAGATAGAGGCCGGGCTCGAGCGTTTGCACCAGCCTTTCGACGCGCAGCGGGTGGCCGGGCTTGGGCTCGGTCTCGTCGGCGACGGGCATGCCTTCGAGCCAGGTGCCGTCCTTCCACAACCGCAGGTCGCCGAGGTAGCGGCCGGCAGCCTCGATGAAGACGGTCTGGCGGAAGGGAATATCCAGCCAATAGGAGCGCTGCTGCACATCGCCGAGATCGGTCTCGACCAGCGCAAGCTCCTGCAGGCGCGGCGGGGTTCCCTTGTTCAATTCCTCGAAGGGCAAGATCTGGAGTTCGGGCGGCTTGGCGGCCTTGGCGGCATAACTCATCACCGCTTTGGTCTCGCCTTGGCCCAAGAACAGATCGAGACGCGCGTCGCGTTGCCCGGCGACGCCATCGGAGTCGGTGGGGCCGGACATGCGGTCGATGACCTGCAGCGCCGCGCCGTCCGCGCTGTGCGTCCGCAGCGAATAGCGCCCGAAATGCTCGACGCTGATGATCTGTTCGACGCGCGCCGACGGAGCCGCGGCGGCAGCGGCGGCACCTTCCGCTTTCTTTGCCGGAATCGCCACGGGGGGCGAAACCGCGACCTGAGACGAAGGAGGGTGGGGTCGGAAAACCAAGTAGGCGGCGAGCCCGCCAAAAGCAATGACTGCCAGGACGGCGATCGCCATCCCCTTGCGGAAGCCAACAGACGGATCGGACACCACGCACGCCCCCGCTACTACTTGAGCGCGAGTTTACACCAGAGCCAGGGGACTGTCACGGGGCCGCCGATGAAATAACAAGGTCGTGGGCGAGAGGATTCGAACCTCCGGCTTCTCGCTCCCGAAGCCGGACCGGCGCGCTCGCGTCAGGTATGAATAGCCGTCAGTCTATCCATCGCGATCACGGCAGCGGGAGGGGCAGCGGATAGGGAAGGTGAGCGTCGGGCCGCAGATTGGCGAGATGCGGTGTGAAGGCGTTGTCCGCGCCGTCGAGGACGATTTGGGTATGCGCATCAAGGCGCGATATCAGCCCATCGAAGCCGCGGCGCCTCAAGACGTCCCTCAGTTCGCCCCTGCGCCGCTCCACGATGCTCAGCCAGGCGTTGAACCGGATATCCTCGACCCGCCAGGAGTCGGCGTCGCGGTGAACCTTATAGTCGAAATAGACCGGAGGCAGGCCCTCGCTCTCCATGACGGTGGCGACGATGACGGCGCCCCCGGCGGCCGGCTTGATCTCGAGGCTCCGAAATCTCTGTCCGCCGTAGCTGTCGAAGAGATCGGCGAATTGGGCCACCTCGAAACGCTCGAACGCGATGGTAAGCTTGGTTTGCTGCTCCGTGGAGAGCCTTTCCCAGTCCCGTCCCACCACGGTCCTGGTGATGCTCGGCATGTCGAAGAGCCGCAAAATGACGGGCTCGAGTTCGGCGAACCGTCCCTTCGGCCCCAGCGAGCGGGCGTTCTGCATCGTGTCGAGAAGCGTGTGGTGGAACGACTCGACGGCCGCCTGTGGCGAGGTTTCCGAAGCGGCGGCGGTGTCCGCTCGGGAAAAGAGGGTGATCGGGAACGCTATGGTGATGACGCACCCGAAGCGAAGCAAATCCTTGGCGCTGAACATCGGCGGATCCTCCTGATTGGTTCTCCCACCCTAGCGATCCCTGGCGCCGGCGCTTTGATCCAGGTCAGAAAATGTCCTTGTCGTTGACGAGAAGCTTGAAGGCTACGACCGAGTTTGATTCACCTCAAGGCGTTGTCCGACGCCCCGGTGTCTCATCGGTCCATCGCCCTTTTTCAAGACAGGAGCCCCCCATGACCAAACCCTTGCTCTCCGATGCCGAAGCCGGCGTTGCGACCTTCCTTGCCCCCATGCAGGAAAGCCTCGACCGCTTCCGGGAGGCGTCCGAACGCACCTCCAAGACCTATGCGGAGATCGCCGCGGAGCATGCCTCGTTCCTGCAGCATGCGATGTCCGACACGATGACCGAGCTGCAGCAGCTTCAGCAGACCCGCATGCCGGCGGAATTCTTCCAGGCCAGCATGAAATTCGCCTGGAAGCAGAGCGAACGCTCGCTCCAGGCCCTGGGCGAGCTCGGCACCGAAATCTGCAATCTGTGGTTCGAAACCCTGCGGGCGGCGCCGGCCGTCCTCGGCAAGACGACGAAAAGCCGCGCGGTTCATTGATCCGCCCGGCGTTCGAAAAGACGGAGCGCGGCGCGATTTCTCGCGCCGCGCTTTTTTGTCAGTGGGACAGAAGCAGGCAGCGGCCGCCCTTGTGCAACAGATCATGGGTGACGCCGCCCAGGATCCACTCGCGAAGCCGGCTATGACCGTAGGCGCCGGCGACGAGCAGCTCGGCCCCAACCTCGTCGGCGAGGGCCAGCAGCCGCTCGCCATGGTTTCCGCCTGATATGTCGAGATGCGGCGTCGCGGTGACGCCGTGCCGCCCCAGCCAAGCCACCACGCGGTTCAGATTGGCCTGCGCCACGCTCTCCTGCTCCGGGGCGACAATCTCGGCGATCACCACCCTGTTCATCTGACGCAGCAGCGGCAGAGCGTCGGCCAGGGCCCGCCGGGCCTCGCGGGTTTCCTTCCAGGCCACCAGGGCTCTGTGGAAATGGAAATGCTGGACGCCGAGCGGCACGACCAGCACGGGCCGGCCGGCCTTCATCAGCAGATCGTCGATATCGACGCGCCGCGACGAGTTCGAATATTCGCCGCTCTTCTGATCGATACCGACCACCAGAATATCGGCCGTTCCCGTCGCGTCTGCGATCCGATCGGACAGCGGATAGGAAGTAACCGTCATGTTCCAGTCGAGCCCGTCGGGATGGCCGTTCATCTCGGTGCGGAATTCCGCCTCGGCCTTCCTGGCCTCCTGATCGATCCACTCGCTGTCTTCGCGCACGATGTCGCCGCCGTAATATCCCTCGGCCGCCAACGCCAGCTGCATCGGCTGGGCGGCGGCGACGCCGGTAACGGCCGCATGCAGGCGCTTGGCCAGGTCGCGGGTAACGCCGAGAGGAGCCGCGTTGGATCTCCCGAGTTCCAATTGCACCATCACAGTCGCGTAACTCATGGTCCTTCTCCCAAAGATGCCGGAAGGGGGGCCCGGCGGATCGGAGAAGCATGGCCCTTTCCGACGCTCTCAGCTTTGAGGCTGATCAAAATCGGCCCGCGACCGCCGCGCGATGAAGATCAGGAATCCGCCGCAGGCCGCGGCGATCATGGCCATATGCACGGCGAAGGGCTGGCTGGCGGCGAAAAAGGCGAGATAAAGCGCAAGGATGCCGATCGACAGCACGGCAAGCGCAAGGATGGTGGTACCCACTTTAGACATGATGCTTCTCCTTTTCGGGCGGGTCGTCGAACAGAATGCGGCTGGCGGCGCCGTCGAGATCGTCGAATTGTCCCGATCGCAGCGCCCACAGGAAAGCGGCCAGCCCAGCCCCGCCGAGCAAGAGCGCGCAGGGAATCAGCAGCAGCAGCGAGGTCATGGCGCTTTCCCCTCGGAACGCCGGCCCGAAAGGCGCAGCGCATTGAGCACGACGATCAGGGACGAACTCGACATCAGGGCGGCGGCGAGAGGCGGCGTCACCAGCCCCGCGACCGCCAGCGGCACGGCTGCCAGATTGTAGAGCAGGGCGAATGCGAGATTTTCGCGAATGACGCTGCGCGCCCGGCCCGCCACCGACAGGCACTCGCGCACCGCGCTTAGCGAATCGCCCTGGAACACCACGTCGGCGGCGGTCTGCGCGACGTCGGCGCCGCTGGCCGGCGAGATCGACACGTCGGCGGTCGCCAGCGCCGGGGCGTCATTGAGGCCGTCCCCGACCATCAGCACATGCCGGCCGGCCCTCTTGCGCATGGCCAGCCAGGCCGCCTTGACGGTGGGATCGGCGCAGGCTCTCCAATCGTCGATGTCGCAGCGCGCCGCCATCGCCGCGACCGCGGCGCCGCGGTCGCCGGACAGCAGCGACACGCGGTACCCCGCCTGTCGAAGCCAGGCCACGGTCTCGAGCGCTTTGGGACGGAGCGTCTCGGTGAAGGAAAAGCGGCGGCTGGGCCGGCCCGGCACCGACAGCCATAATTCGGGCTCGGCGGAATCATCCTCCGGCACTCCGACCCAGGCACGCGACCCCAGCCGGATGGGCCCGGCCCTCAAGCCGCGGCCCGGAAGCTCCTGTACCCCGTCTCGCGCCGGCGCCTGAGGCCTGGCGGCGGCCAGCGCACGCGCCAGCGGATGGCGGCTGGCCCGCGCGATGCCGGCGGCGAGCAGCAGCACCTCCTCCTCGCAGCCGGGGTCGGGCTTCAGCTCGGGACGCCCCAGGGTCAGCGTTCCCGTCTTGTCGAACACCACATGATCGATCTCGGCCAGGCGTTCCAGCGCGGTGGGCGTCTTCAGCAGGATGCCGCGGCGGAACAGCCGCCCGCTGGCCGTCACCTGGACGGCGGGAATGGCGAGCCCCAAGGCGCAGGGACAGGTGATGATCAGCACCGATACCGCGCGCAGCAAGGCGATCTGCCAGACCTCGCCGGCAATGGCCCACCAATACAGATAGGTACCCAGTGCCGCGATGTGGACGACCGGGGTGTAATAGGGAATCAGCCGGTCCGCGAGCCGGCGATAGCGCGCCTGCCCGCCCTCGGCCGCTTCGGTCAGCCGCACGATCTCGGCCAGCAGCGTGCCGTCGCCGGCCGCCGTGACGGTGACGGTGAGCGGCCCCGACAGATTGAGCTGGCCGGCGAAGACGAGGGCCCCCGGCTCCAGCGCGACGGGCACGCTCTCGCCCGTCAACAGGCTGGCGTCGATATCGCTGATGCCGGTCGAAACGATCCCGTCGGCGCCGATCCGCTCGCCGGCCGCGACGAGGATGACATCGCCGGGCTTGAGCTCTGAAAGTGCCACGGTTTCGGTTCGTCCGTCGGCCGCGAGGCGCGTGGCGCCGCTGACGCCGAGCGACAGCAGATGCGCCGCGGCTTCGCGCGTGCGGCCGCGCGCCCGCAGATCGAGGACGCGGCCGATCAGCAGGAAGAACAGCAGCGTCACGGCGCTGTCGAAATAAGCGTAAGGGCCGTGGCGCACCGTTTCCGACAGGCTCATCAAAGCCGCGGCGACGACGCCGATCGAAATCGGCACGTCCATATTGGTGCGGCCATGGCTCAGCGCCTGCCAGGCGGACCGGAAGAAGGGCCGGCCGGCGTAGAGAATGGCGGGAAGAGCGATCAGCGCCGACAGCCAGTGCATCAGATCGCGGGTCGCCTGGCCCATTCCGTTGGCATGGCCGGCCCATACCGAAACCGACAGCAGCATGATATTGGCGGCGGCGAAGCCCGCCACGGCGAGGCAGCGCAACAGCTCGCGCAGCTCCGTATTCGTGGCGGCCTCGAGCTTGCCGGCGTCGAAGGGGGTGAGACGAAAGCCCAGAGCCTCGACCAGTTCCACCAGCTGCGCGGCAGTCTCGGGACCGCCGCGCCAGATCAGCCGCAACCGCCGGGTGCTGTGATTGAGCCGGGCTTTCACCACCTCGTCGCGGCGCGCCAGCATGATCTCGATCAGCCAGCCGCACGCCGCGCAATGCAGCCCGTCGACCATGAGGTCGAGAGCCCAGCTTCCGTCTTCCTGAGCAATCGCATTGAGTGCCAGATCGCGCGTCGGCCGGGCCTCGGGACGCAGGGGACGCGAGCCCGGGTCGGTGGCGAAGCGATCGTAAAAGGCCGTCAGCCCCGCCTCTTCGATCAGCGCATAGGCATGGGCGCATCCCTCGCCGCAGAACGATCCCCCATCCTCGGGGAGGACGGCAGATCCGCAGTGACGGCAAAACCGGCCTGATGAGAACCCGTCCATATCGTCCTCAGGGGGCGGTCATGCGTTGCTGGATGGCGTAGTTCGCAGTGCCTTCGGTTGCCACCAATTGCAGCTCCCACTGGCCCGAGCGCGGGAGGATCACGATCTCGCGATAATGGGCGCCCGCCGTCTCCATCAGCGTGACGGGGAGATCCGGCTGCGGATCGACCGGGCTCACGATGCGGCCGGAGACGGTCAGATCGCGCAGAGGCGCCCCCGCGCTGTCCTTCAGGGTCACGATCAGCGAGACGCGGTGCGGCGCGTCCGCCAGCGGCGCGGGCCGCACTTCGACATTGGCCTGCCAGTTCAATTCCTGCTGGCGGACGCCCGAGGCGATGACGGCGTTGTAGCTCTGCCCGGTATCGAAAGCGCGGTCGGTGACCAAACCGGTATTGCTGGACAGCGCGAGGCGGACCAGCAGCACATTGACGGCGATCACCGGCACGAAGACCAGTACATAGAGCCAGGGAATCCAGGGTTTGTGAGGGTGGTGCGTCAGGGATGCCATGATGTCGCTCCTCTATCAGGGCCAGACGGGGCCGAAGAATCGGTCGGTCACGCGCATCTCGGCGCGGTTCGCGCCGCGCAGCACGAAGGTCAGCGGATCCGACCCTCCGTCCAGAGCGGCTTGCGGCATGGACGCGGTGATGTGATAGACCGTCTGCCCGTCGGGGTCGGCGGCCAGTTGCAGCTCGGCCGCGGCCTGAGCCTGCGCGCCGGCGATGGCAAGTTCGACATCGGGGCGGTTCTCGACCGACAAGGCGAATATCTGTTCCCGGCGGGTCTGATTCGACAGTTTGACAGTATAGCCGTTGCGCAGCCGCGCCCCGGAAATCGAGACGAACAGCGGCTGGCGGTCATGCTGGACCGTGAGGCGGTAAGGCTGGCGCAGCGTGAGCCCCATCAGCATGGCGCCCGAAACTGCCAGCAGCAGGACGCCATAGAGTACGGTGCGCGGCCGCACCGGCCGCCATTCGGCCGGCTGGCCGGCGGCGCGCTGGGTTTGGCCGGTGAAGCTTTCCCAGCGGATCAGGCCGGTTTCCCGCCCGAGCCTGCTCATCACCGTATCGCACGCGTCGACGCACAAAGAGCAATCGATGCATTGCAGCTGATGGCCGTCGCGGATGTCGATGCCGGTGGGACACACCTGGACGCAGGCGAGACAGTCGACGCAATCTCCCGCGGCCTGATCGGCGGCCTTGCCACGCGGCTCGCCGCGCCAGGCCTGATAGGAAACGACCCGGGAATGCTCGTCGAGAAGCGCTGTCTGGATGCGCGGCCAGGGGCACATATAGGTGCAGACCTGTTCGCGGGCGAGACCGCCCAGCAGATAGGTGGTGCTGGTCAGCAGCAGGACGAAGCCATAGTCGGTGATCGAGGCGGCGCCGTGCAGAAGCTGGCGGGTCAGGCGCGGCGCGTCCGCGTACCAGCCGAGGAAGGCACAGCCCGAAGCCGCCGCGATCGCCAGCCAGATGCCGTGCTTGGCCAGCTTCTTTCCCAGCTTGCGCCAGCTCCAGGCGGCGCGGTCGAGACGGATACGCTCCATGCGGTCGCCCTCGATCCAGCGCTCGACCATGACGAAGAGATCGGTCCAGACGGTCTGGGGACAGGCATAGCCGCACCACACCCGACCGAACAGCGCGGTGGCGAGGAACAGCGCCAGCATCGCGAGGACCATGACGCCGGTGACGAAATAGATCTCCTGCGGCCAGAATTCGAGTCCGAACAGATAGACCCTGCGCCCCGCCAGATCGATCAGAATGGCCTGGTCGGGCGCGCCCTCGCCGCGGTGCCAGCGCACCAGCGGCATCAGATAGAAGAAAGCCAGGCAAATCCCCATCACCGCCCATTTGAGACGGCGGAACCGCCCCGCCACGGCGCGCGGATAGACCTTCTTATGCGCTTCGTAGAGGCTCGCGCCATGCGGGGCGGCTTCGCTGGACATGTTATTTCCCGCCGCCGAGCTGGTGGACATAAAGGGCCAGCATCTTGACGGTGGACTCGTCGAGACGTTCGGACCAGGCCGGCATCTGGCCGGCGCGGCCATGCGCGATGGTCTCGACCAGGGTGGCCTTGTCGCCGCCATAGAGCCAGACGCCGGTGGTCAGCGGCGGCGCGCCCATCTCGGGGTTGCCGGCGGCGTTTTCGCCATGGCAGGCGGCGCAATTGTCGGCGAACACGGCTTCGCCGACCTTGGCCGAGGCGACATCCACATCTTTGTGGTTGAGCGACAGCACATAGTCGGCCACGGCCGAAATCTGCGCCGAGGCCAGCAGCTGCGGCGGATTCTTGGCGGCGTCGCCCCAGGCCGGCATCGCGGCACCCTGGCGCGACTCGGGGTTGGCGTTGCGCACGCCGAACCGGATCGTCTGATGGATCTGGTCGAGGCTGCCGCCCCACAGCCAGACATCGTCCAGCAGGTTGGGATAACCCTTGGCCCCCTGCCCCGAACCGCCATGGCAGGGGGCGCAATTTTGCGCGAAGGCGGCACGGCCGCCGGCGATCGCGAAGTCGCGAAGCTTGGGATCGGCCTGGATGGCGTCCAGGTCGCGTGCCGCGATGGAGATGAATTGCGGCCGCGTCGAGACCGCGTTGGCCTCGATGTCCGCCTCCAGCTGCTTGCGGTTGGAGGTTTTCAGCAGCCCCTCGGTATGGCCGCCCCATGGCAGCGGAACGGCCGGATAGAACAGGCAATAGCCGAGTGCGAACAGGATGGTCGCGTAGAAGGTATAGAGCCACCAGCGCGGCAGCGGTGTGTTCAGCTCCTTGATGCCGTCCCATTCATGGCCGGTGGTCTCGGTGCCCGACAGGGAGTCTTTTTCAACGTCATGCGTCATGGCGGCCTCTTTCGGAGGAGTTGTCGTCGCTGAGGATCAGCGTGGCGTGGCGCTGCATCTCGCTTTTCCGGCTCGGCCAATAGGCCCAGAGGGCAAGGCCGACGAAGAGGGCGAAGCCCCACAGCACATGGGCGTATTGCAGCAGCTGCAGATGGGCGGACAGGCGTTCGAGCATGATGGCGCCTCCCGTCACTGAGCCAGATTTTCGAGCGGGGTCTTCTGGAACGGCACCAGGGTTCCCAGCATCTGCAGATAGGCGATGACCGCGTCCATCTCGGTCGGGACGGCGCTCGCGGGCGTGCCGGTGAAGCTGGCCACCACCGCGCCGGGATAGCGCGAGGTGAGTCCCGAGCTGTCGCCGTCCGGATCGATTTGCGCCCGCAGATCCTCCTGGGCGCGCGCGATCATCTGGTCGCTATAGGGAACGCCGACGGTCCGCAGAGTCTTGAGATGGCTGTCGAGATCGTCGGTCCGCACCGGCCGCTTCGCCAGGAAGGCGTAGGACGGCATGATCGAGGTCGGCACCACGTCCTGCGGATGGTTCAGATGGGCCAGATGCCAGTCGCTGGAATATTTGCCGCCGACCCGCGCGAGGTCCGGCCCGTTGCGCTTGGACCCCCACTGGAAGGGATGGTCGTACATGCTCTCGGCAGCCAGGCTGTAATGGCCATAGCGTTCGACCTCGTCGCGGAAGGCGCGGATCTGCTGGCTGTGGCACAGATAGCAGCCCTCGCGGATATAGACATTGCGGCCGATCTGTTCGAGCGGCGTGTAGGGACGGACCCCGTCGACCCGCTCGATGGTGGTTTCGATGGTGAACAGCGGCACGATCTGCACCAGCCCGCCGATGGAGACGGTGACCAGGGCGAGAACGAGCAGCAGGATGGCGTTCTTCTCGATGAAGGCGTGATTGAAGCGCATGCTCGGACTCCTTACTGCGCCGGCTGCGGCAAAGGGAGGACAGCCGGAACGCGGTCCTGCGCGCCGAAAGCGGTCTTCCAGAGGTTGAAGGCCATGATCAGGGCGCCGCTGAGATAAAGGATCCCGCCCAGGATGCGGATCAGATAGAAGGGGTGCATCGCTTCCACGGTCTCGATGAAGCTGTATTGCAGGAAACCGTTGGCGTCATAGGCGCGCCACATCAGGCCCTGCATGATCCCCGAGGCCCACATGGCGCAGACATAGAAGACGATGCCGAGGGTGGCGATCCAGAAATGCCAGGCGATCAGCTTCTCGGAATAGACCTTGGTCTTTCCCCACAGCACCGGGACGATGTAGTAGAGCATGCCGAAGGTGATGAAGCCGACCCAGCCCATCGCGCCGGAATGCACATGGCCGATGGTCCAGTCGGTATAGTGG
>FTDB01002066.1_pt1 | contig 12862 bp, 10 predicted proteins | sample 1639741 | NCBI WGS metagenome assembly FTDB01 (sample SAMEA3914869, study PRJEB12502) | metagenome | biome: forest; material: soil | place: USA | collected 2012-03-12 | depth 0.1 m | reverse complement strand
GGCCATCGACGTCAAGGGCCGCGACCTGATGCAGGGCGTGCCGCGCGAAGTGCGCATGAGCGAGCGCCAGGCGGCGGAAGCGCTGGCCGAACCGGTCGCGCAGATCATCGACGCGGTCAAGGTGGCGCTGGAGGCTACGCCGCCGGAACTGGCCGCCGACATCGCCGACAAGGGCATCATGCTGACCGGCGGCGGCGCGCTGCTGCGCGGCCTCGACGTCGAAATCCGCGACCAGACCGGCCTGCCGGTGTCGGTCGCCGAGGATCCGCTGTCGTGCGTGGCCATCGGCTGCGGCCGGGTGCTGGAACACCCGCGGTGGATGAAGGGTATTCTCGACGCCACCATGTCGTAAGGATGGGCATGTCGTAAGGCGGTGTGGGCGATCTCGGCGAACGGTGTCATATAAAAGCCGTCGGGAATCGCTAAGGACTGTCGCAAAACTGGGGCATCAATTGGAGTCGGGGCGGCTCAGGAAAGTACAGCGTGCCATACGGGGACCAGAAGAAGCATTTCGAACATCTGAAACTGCCCGTAACCTGGGGGGTGATGGGCGTTGTCGGCATCATCTGCGTCGTTGCGGCGCTGATGTTTATCGGCGACCATCGCGACCAGGTGGATGAGACCTCCTACGCCAACCGCACCGGGTTCGACACGGTCGCCTCCGTACCCAACAAGATCCTCGACAAGCCGGTCCAGGTGGTCGGCGACGGCACTTCGGGCCTGTCCGACTACTTCTTCGCCGTGCGCGAGAACCGCATCCTGAAGAAGAAGGTCCAGGAGCTGTCGCAGTTTCGCGACGCCTACCTGGAAATGAAGGACGTCAACGAACGCTACGAGAAGCTGCTCAACCTGCGCACCGAGCCGGCGGTGGACACCGTCACGGCGCGCAGCGTCCTGGTGTCGCGCGGACCGTTCAACAATAACCGCCTGATCGACGCCGGCACCGAGAAGCACATCGGCTTCGGCAATCCGGTGATCACCGATCAGGGCTTGGTCGGCCGCGTTGTCGGCGTCTCGCCCAATGTCAGCCGTGTCCTGATGGTCACCGACATCACCTCGCACATCCCGGTCATGATCATGCGTTCGGACGGACGCGCGATGATGGACGGCGACGGCGGCGGCTACCCTAAGCTCGACTGGGTGCGCGGCCGCGACATGGTGCGCGAGGGGGATCAGATCCTGACCTCCGGCGACGGCGGCGTCTTCCCCCGTGGCTTGCCGGTGGGTGAGGCGGTCAAGGGCGTCGATGGCGTATGGCGCGTCCGGCTTTACGCCAATCGCGGCCCGATCGATTTCGTCAAGGTCCTGCTGTTCAAGGACTTCTCGCAACTGCCTGACGCCTCGACCCTGTTGCGCTCGCCGCCGATCAGCGCCGTTCTGCCGAAGCCGCCGTTGCCGCAGGTCGCGGTCTCCGGCGCCTCGGCCAGCAGCGGGGCCGCTTCGGCCTCGACCTCCGGCAGCGCCGTGGCCAAGCCGGCGGTCGCGACCGGTACGCCGGCGGCATCGACCGCGTCGTCGTCGGCTGCGCCCAAGCCGCACAAGCCGGCGGCGGCCCAGTCTTCCGGAAACAAACCCGCGGCACACGCCGAATCGTCGTCCTCGGACGGCGGCACGCTCAAACCCTTCGTTCCGGCCAGCAGCGCCTCGGGGGGCGGCCAGTGAAATCGCCGTTCCAGCGCCGGCCCAGGTCCTCCGGTTCGACCTTCAACCGCAGCGCACGGCAGGCGGTGGCGTCACGCGTGATCGGCCCCTGGGACTGGCTGATCGCGCCGGCTCTGCTCAGCGGGGCATTGACCGTCCTGCTGGCAACGGCGGTTCAGCCGTTCGGCCTGTACCTGCCCGAACCGGTGTCGCCTCTGGTCCTGGCCTTTGCCTGGCCGCTGATCCGTCCGTCCTATATCGCGCCGTTCGTGCTGGGCGCGCTGGGCTTTTTCTGCGATATGTTCTGGGGCGCGCCGGTCGGCTTCTGGACCCTGTCCCTGCTGGTGGTCTACGGCGTGCTCGTCGCGCTGCGCACCTATATCATCGGTCAGGAATGGCTGATCGTCTTCGCCGTCTGGCTGTTGACGGAACTGGCCTTTTTCACGTTCAGCACCATCCTGGCCACGCTTGACGCCGGCGCCGTACCGCGCCTGTGGGGCGTGTTCGAACAGATGCTGGCCACCACAATTTTGTTCCCCTTCGTCGTCTATCTGCTGGAAAAGTACCTGCACGCCGACGCGCGGTTTTCGTAGTTCTTACCCCCCATGCCCGCCGAACCGTCCATCATCTTTACAGACGTCAATGAGCGTCAGGGAACGTTCAATCGCCGCACCTTCATCATGGGCGGCGTAGTGGCGTTCGGCCTGTTCGCCCTGACCGGCCGGCTGATCCACCTGCAGATGCTGCAGGGGGGCAAGTACCGCAAGCTGGCCGCCAGCAACCAGTTCAACTTTCGCCTGGTGCCGCCGCCGCGCGGCAATATCGTCGACCGCAACGGCAAGCTGATCGCCGGCAACCGGCCCAGCTTCCGCGTGCTGATCCAGACCAACGAGGTCAAGAACGTCGACGACACGCTGGATCAGATCACCTACATCCTGCCGCAGACCCAGACGGCGCGGCGGCGTATCCTGCGCGACATCAACCAGAACCAACGGTCGGTGCCGACCATCGTTTCGGCCGACCTGTCGTGGGAGGATTTCTCCAAGGTCAGCCTCTACGCCGCCAATATTCCGGGCGTCGTCGCCGACATGAACCAGATGCGCGCCTACTATTACGGCGGCTCGTTCTCGCACGTCGTCGGCTATGTCTCCAAGGCGTCGCAAAAGGACCTGGATAACGAAGATCCGGCGGACGATACGACGTCGTTCGACACCAAGCTGCTGCACGATCCGTCCTTCCGCATCGGCAAGCAGGGCATCGAAAAGGCCTATGACAAGCAGCTGCGCGGCGATGCCGGCGGCAAGCGGGTCGAGGTCAACTCCACCGGCGTGGTGGTGCGCGAGGATCCCGACGGTTCCATCGCCGCCAAGCCCGGCCAGGAAGTGATGCTGACCATCGACGCCGATATCCAGCAGCGCGCCGTCGACATGTTCAAGGACGATTCCGGCGGCGCCGTGATGATGGACGTGCACACGGGCGAGGTCCTGTGCATGGTCTCGTGTCCGGGCTTCGATCCCAACCTGTTCGTCTCGGGTATTCCGGGCGCCGACTACAAGCTGCTGAGCGCTTACGATCACAAGCCGCTGCTCGACAAGGCGCTGGGCTCGACCTTCCCGCCGGGTTCGACCTTCAAGACGATGGTGGCGCTGGCGGCGCTGGAGAACGGCTACGACCCCAAGACGGTGCACGTCTGCGGCAAGGCCTGGCCGTGGGGCGGGCGCGTGTGGCACTGCGACGAAGCCCACGGCGCGCTCGACCTGCACAAGGCCATCGTCACCTCGTGCGACATCTATTTCTACCAGTGCGCCCTGGCCGTCGGTCCGGACAAGATCGCCGACATGGCGCGCAAGTTCGGCCTGGGCGATACCTTCGACATCGGCCTGCCGCAGAAGAAGGGCCTGGTGCCCGACACGGCGTGGAAGCGCAGCTGGTTCGACGGCAGCAAGTCATTCCGCCCCAAGGATCCCGTCTGGCATCCGGGGGAAACGCCCTCGATGGGCATCGGCCAGGGCTATACCAACCTCAACGCCCTGCAACTGTGCGTCCAGGCGTCGCGTATCGCCAACGGCCAGAAGGCGATCATGCCGCGCCTGGTCAAGTCGGTCGGCGGGACGCCCCTTGAGACCGTGTCCGAATCCCAGAACCTGCCGGTCAATCCCGACCACCTGGCCTTCGTGCGCAGCGCCATGGCCGACGTGGTGTCAAGCGGCACCGCCAAGGCCGCCGGCGACCTGGGCCTGGGACCGGTGATCAAGATGGCCGGCAAGACCGGCACCGCCCAGGCGCATACCTATCACGGCGGCGTCGGCCAGCACGGCAAGACCGGGGCCTGGGTCGGCCGCGACCACTCGTGGTTCATCGCCTTCGCCCCGGCCGATGCGCCGAAATATGCTTGCGCCGTCATCGTCGAACACGGCGGCTTCGGCGCCCAGTCGGCCGCGCCGATCGCGCGCGAAATCATGAAGCTGGCCCTGATCAAGGACCCGGAGATTCGCAAGCGGATCATCGGCCCGATCCAGGACACCACCAACTTCGCCGACACCGGCGTGACCAGCGACCCCGATGCGGCCGCGGCCGAAGATACGTCGGTCACCGCGCCGCCCCCCGATGCCGACAACGGCGACAACAGTTCGGAACAGTAGATCATGGTCGAAAGCGCTCTTTCCCGTCCCGGCCAGCGTGATCGCTACGACAGCAAGATCGCCCAGATCGACTGGGTGTTCGTTGCCCTGCTGTCGTGTCTCGCCGGCATCGGCGTGGTGATTCTGTACAGCATCAGCGACAAGGGCGGCGGCATGAACTGGGAGCCGTGGGCCTACCACCAGCTCATCTTCTACGCCTTCTGCCTGGTCATGATGATCGGCATGGCCTTGCTGGACCTGCGCGTCTGGCTGGCCCTGTGCTATCCGATCTACGGATTTGCCCTGCTGCTGCTGATCGCGGTGGCGGTGCACGGCTCCAGCCACCTGGGCGGACGCCGCTGGCTCGACTTCGGGCCGGTCTCGTTCCAGCCGTCGGAAATCATGAAGTTCGCCCTGGTCATGGGGCTGGCGCGCTACTACCACGAACTGACGGCCAAGGAGGCCGTCCTGTCGTGGAAACTGCTGATCCCGGCGGCCATGATCGGCGTGCCGGTGGCGCTGGTGCTGAAGCAGCCCGACCTCGGGACCGCCGTGCTGATCGGCGCGACCGGCCTGACCGTGATGATCCTGGCCGGCCTGAACTGGAAGATCATCGCCGCCGGCGCCGCGGCCGTCGTGGTCGCCGTGCCCCTGGCCGTGCCGCACCTGCATGGCTATCAGCAGCGGCGCATCCTGACCTTCCTGCACCCCGAAAACGATCCGTCCGGCGACGGCTACCACATCATCCAGTCGAAGATCGCCATGGGCTCGGGCGGCCTGCTGGGCAAGGGGCTGGGCCTGGGCTCGCAGTCTCAGCTCAACTTCCTGCCGGAAAAGCACACCGACTTCATCATGTCGGCCGTGTGCGAGGATCTGGGCTTCGCCGGCGGCTTCGTCGTCTTCGCCCTGGCCGGCATCATCATCCTGATGGCGCTGCGCATCGCCTCGGTGTCGCACTCGCATTTCGGCCGCCTGGCCGCGGCGGGGGTGACGGCGACCTTCGGACTGCACGTGCTGATCAACGGCGCCATGGTCATGGGCCTGTTCCCGGTCGTCGGCGTGCCGATGCCGCTGATCAGCTACGGCAACTCGGCCATGTTGATGGTGATGATGGGCTTCGGCCTGGTCATGGGCGTGCGCGTTCACCGCTACCAGGAATTGCCGAGGCAACAGTCTCTCTTCGCCTCTTTCGAATAAAAGCCTTGAAATTGGCGATCTGCTACGCCGTCGTCGCTGGCAGGTACGAAAGTACCTGCTGGCGCCAGCCGGCTGAGCATCTCATCCTTTAGCGCCGGCGCTGCGAAAGTTTTAGCGCGCCAGCAGCCCCAGGGCTTCGTCGGCGGCGGAGACCAGGCCTTCGAGAATGCCGGGATCGCTCGACGAATGACCGGCCTTGCGGACCAGGTTGAAGCGCGCCTCGGGCCAGTGCGTGTGCAGGTCCCAGGCCGTGGTCATCGGCGTCACCACGTCGTAACGCCCCTGGACGATCCACGCCGGCACGTCCTTCAGCTTGCGGATATTCTCCAGGATCCAGTTGTCGCTCTCGAAGAAGCCGCCGTTGCGGAAATACCAGCTTTCGATGCGCGCGAAGGCCAGGGCAAAATCCGGATCGGAGAACTTCGACGCCGCGTCCGACGGCCCCTCGATCGACAGGGTATCGCCTTCCCAGCCACTCCACGCCAGAGCGCAGCGCACGGCCTCGTCGCGATTGGCGCCGTTGAGCCGCTTGACATAGGCGGCCATCAGGTCACCGCGTTCCGCCTCGGGGATCGGCGCGATGAAGCGGGCCCAGATGTCGGGATAGATGTGACTGGCGCCTGCCTGGTAGAACCAGTCGAGCTCCGATTTGCGCACCAGGAAGATGCCGCGCAGGATCAGGCCCAGCACGCGGTCGGTGTGCTTCAGCGCGTAGGCGAGGGACAGGGTCGAGCCCCACGAACCGCCGAACACCACCCACTTGTCGATGCCCAGCTTCTCGCGCAACTGTTCGATGTCGGCGACCAGGTGCCAGGTGGTGTTGTCTTCCAGCGAGATGTCTTCGGAGGCGTGCGGCGTCGACTTGCCGCAGCCGCGCTGGTCCAGCAGGATGATGCGGTAACCGTCCGGATTGAAATAGCAGCGCAGGTTGGGCGAGGTGCCGCCGCCCGGGCCGCCGTGCAGCACGACGACGGGAATGCCCGCCGGATTGCCGGACTGTTCGTAATAGATACGATGCTTGCCGCCGGTGGCCATGTGGCCGCTGTCGTACGGTTCGATATCGGGATACAGTCCGCGCGTCGCCGGCTGCCGGGAATTTACAGAATCGGTCATCGTCTCTAATCGGTAAGGCCACCGCGCTCCGTGCCTATGTAGAACGCAAATGCCCGAGGCTACAACCCCCTCCTTGCGGCGTCGCCATGGCCATCGCTCTTTTGGCGGCGCCGTCCGGCGCTACCCCCACAGCTCAGGCTTCGGCGGCGCCAGGATCGAGCCGGTGATCTCCAGCCCGTTCTCGCGATCGCGCGCCAGCAGCAGCGGTCCGTCGAGGTCGACGAAGTCCGCGCCCTGGGCGACGATCATCGCCGGCGCCATGCTGAGCGAGGTGGCGACCATGCAGCCGACCATGATGCCCAGTCCCTGCGCCTTGGCCGCCTTCTTCAGGGCCAGGGCCTCGGTCAGGCCGCCGCTCTTGTCGAGCTTGATATTGACGCAGGTATAGAGTCTGGCGCAGCGGTCGAGTTCGGCGCGCGTGTGCAGGCTTTCGTCGGCGCACAGCGGCACCGGGCTGTCGTAACCCAGAAGCGCTTCATCCTCACCGACCTTCATCGGCTGTTCGATCAGCTTGACGCCCAGCTTGGCCAGGTCCGGCGCGATGCGCGTCAGGTCATCGAACGACAGGCCTTCATTGCCGTCGACGATCAGCCGCGCCTTGGGGGCATGCTGGCGCACGGCTTCGACGCGGTCGATATCGCCAGCGCCGCCGATCTTCAGCTTGAGCAGGGGGCGTCGCGCATTGGCCGCGGCCTGAGCGCCCATGGCTTCGGGCGTATCGAGGCTGAGCGTATAGGCGGTCTTCAGCGGCGACAACTGGCGCAGGCCGGCGGTCTTCCACGCCGGAGTCCCTGCGCGCTTGGCGTTGAGGTCCCACAGGGCGCAGTCGACGGCGTTGCGCGCCGCCCCCGCTGGCAGCAGGGTCTGCAGGCCGTCGAGCGAAATCCCCGCCTCGATGCCTGCCCGGACGGCTTCGAGCTGGGTCATGCAGGTGTCGAGGGTCTCGCCGTAGCGTGCATAGGGCACGCTTTCGCCGCGGCCGATGAGTTCGCCGTCTTCCAACTCGACATACAGGACGCGCGCCTCGGTCTTCGAGCCGCGCGCAATGGTGAAGCGCCCGGCGATCGGGAAGGTCTCGTCCCGCTGAAGGAATTTCATCAGATCGATTCCGACAGGGCGGCGTCGAGCAGCAGGTAGGCGCGGCCGGTATCGTTGGCCAGAACTTCCTGCAGCGAACGCGACACGTCCTTCGACATCAGGGCGATATTGAGCTGCTGGTCGTAGAAGCTGACGAATTCGGTGGCCTGGTTGCGCAGGCCGTGATCCTGGGCCAGGCGGCGGCCCAGGCGGCGGATAGCCGCCGGGGCGACGCGGCGGACGACCTGACGCGCGCCTTCGTTATCCTCGGCCATGATGGCGGAGATGGTCTCTTCGATACGCGTGCGCGACAGCAGGGCGGCGGCGTCGACGCCCATGGCATTGACCTCGCCGATCATCGCGGTGTCGAGGGAGTCGAAGTCGCGGTCGAGCGGCGGCATGGGCGCCTGCGGCTGGCCGGCGGACGCGTCGCGGCCCTCCATATTGCCCAGCAGGTCGCGCCACGACCAGCCGCCGTCGGCCGGACCCGTGGCGCGGGCCGGTTGAGCCGGGGCGCGCGGCGCCGGCTGGGCGGCCGGTCCCGGCGACGGCCGGGTCTCGGCGCTCGACAGGCGCAGGCGTTGCGCCGAAGCCGACGTCGAGGACGCCGCCTGACGCAGCGGCGGCGGCGCGACGGGGGGCGGCGCATAGGTCGGTTGCGGCGCCGGCTGCGGGCGCGGCTGGACGTTGATCGGCTGCGCAGGGCGGCCGTAGTCGCGGATCGGCGCGTCCATCGGCACCGACGACAGCGGCGAGTCGCCGGAGATCACGCCCATCAGCCGCACGGCTTCGGTCAGCATGTCGTAGTTGCGGCGGACGCGTTCCTGGAAGGCCTGGTCGACGGCCTCGGTTTCCAGGGCCGCCTTCTTGGCGGCGGCGGTCATGGCCAGAAGGCCGTCCTCGACCGAGCGGCGGATGTCGATCAGGCGGTCCTGGGCCATGGCGGGCAGGTGTTCGGCGCTTTGCGTCAATTCGTTCAGCGCGGCATTGACCTCGGCGATGGTCTGGCGGGTATGGGCGAAGCTCTGGTCCAGCTTGTCGGCGGTCTGATCGCCGGCCTCGACGATCAACTCGGCCGAATCCTCGATCAGGCGCCGCGCCGCGGCAAAGCGCGAATCGAAGACCTCGTCGGCCTTCTTGCTGGCTTCGAAGATGGTTTCGTTGAGGCGGTCGACGCGCTGCTGCGCCGTCTGCGCGGCCAGGTCGGCGGCCTTGCGCGCGTCGGTGGCAGCCAGGTTGAGCTGCTCCAGGGCGCGGCGCGTTTCCTCGATCAGGTCGTCACGGGCGTCGGCGGCCATCATCGAGATGTTGGACAAGGTGGCGTGGATGCGCGTTTCGAAGGCGGTGCGTTCGTTCTCCGACGCCTGCGACACGGCGCGGAAATTCTCCTGAGCCGAGACGACGATGTCGCGCAGCACGTCGACGCCCTTGGCCGAGGTTTCGCCGAGGTCGACGGTGGCGACACGGGTGATGGCCAGGGCCTCGGTCAGCTGGGCGCGCTGATTCTCGATATGGACGGCGAAGTCTTCCTGATCGGCGCGCAGGGACAGGGCGGCGGAGACCAGGGCGGCGCGCTGCTGGCCCAGATTGTCCTCGACGCTGCGGATCTGGTCGACGACGCCCGAACCGGCGGTTTCCAGGCGCTGGGTCTGGCGGTCGAGATCGGCGGTGGCCGTGCGCGTGGTTTCGTTGACGTCCTGGACGATGGCCAGCACTTCGGCGGTGCGCACCGACAGCGACGCCTCGGCCTCGCGCAATTGTGTCTGGGCCAGGTCCGACGCGTCGGCGACCATGCGCGCCTGGCGGTCGACCGTTTCGATGATGCCTTGCGATTGCTGGCTCAGCCGCTCGCTCATCTGGCCGATCGAGGCGCGCTCGGCTTCCAGCGAGCGCGTCACCGACTGGGTGGCGCCGCGGGCGATCTGGGACGCGTCGGCGATGCGGTCGGTTTCGGCCTTCAGGCGCTGAGCCAGTTCGGACAGGTCGTTGTGCGCCAGGCGCACGGCGCGCACGGCGTGGTCGACCTGGGCGCGCAGCGATTCGACCAACTCGGTGGCCTGGACCGTGGCCTGGGCGGTCGGCGCCAGCATGGCGTCGGCCAGGGCGGCGGTGCGCTGGGCCTGCTTCGACAGGGCGGCGGCGACACGCAGGGCGAAGGCACCGGCGAAGATCAGGCCGATCGGGAACAGGGCGAGGAAGGCCAGCACGACGATGCGGAAGGGCACGACGCGGAAGGCCGACAGATCGGATTGCGCCCCCAGCACGAAGGCGCCCAGGCCCAGCGCCCACAAGGCGCTGATGAGACTAACCCCGCCCCAGAAGACGACAGGCGAGCCGCCGGTGGTGCGCAGCACGCCCTCGGGCTCGATCTTGATGCTGACTTCGCGCGACTTCGGCCGGGGCGTTTCAGGATTGTAGGCGCCGACCTTCGGCGTTTCGGGCGCTTCCGTCCGCGCCGGCGGCGTGGTTTCCGGCGGCGGTGTCAGATGAGCGATGGCCTCGGGCGGCTCCGGCGCCTTGGCGCGCGATGGCCGGGGAGGCGCGGGTTCGGGGGCGGCCGCGGCCGGAGCGGGCGTAACCGGTTCTTCCGGCGCGGCGAGGGGCGCGGTCAGGATGTCGTCCGCGCTCAATCCGCCGATCGTATCCTCGATGCTGTCGGTGGCCAGTGTCGTGTCTGCTGCGTCCTCTTTCAAGGCGGAGTCCGACCCGCCGGTCGTACGCACTTTCGGTTCGCTCAGATTCAGCGGCGGACGTCGTGACTTCATTCAATCGTTCCTAAGGCCCACATTCCCCAAGGTCAGGTGGGCGGGCATCGCGTATGCCTTAAGGGGCGGCCCGGCGGGTTTCTCCCAATACGGGAAAGCTAACGCCAAGCCATGCTTTTAGCAAAGGTTTTTGTGATTTGGGCAGAGGGAAACTTTGCCGTTTACGGACGGCTGCGAGCCTCAGCCGTGGCGCAGCGGCGAAGGGGCGCGCACGGCGTCGATCACCGGCGGGGCGCCGTGCGCGGCCGGCGTATGGCCGCGCGCCGACAGGTGAGGGGCGTGGTGATGGCGGGCGGAGACGGGCGGGGGCGCGTCGTTGTCGTTTTCGTCGTCGGTAACAGGCGATTCGGGAGAAACGGCCGATGCTGCGACCGATTGCGAGGTGGACGCAACCGGTGTCGCCGGCCGCGAATCGCTGGCGGCGCCGAAATGCAGGAAAGCCGCCGACATCAGCAGGGCGATCAAGGCGCTGATTATGTCATGAAGGATCGACATCGGAGTCTCTGGCGGAAAGCGTCGCGAATATGTCGCAATCCGGGCAAGGTTGCAATTGACACAAGCGGCTTTGTCGCAAAACTGTGGAAATAACGATCGTTATGGTAATTTGATCACGCTGCGCCGACGGTTGCCGGGCGGCAGCGTTTCGGTTACGCCTTGACGATGCACCGTTTTCCACCCGTTGAAACGCGCAACGATGTCGATGCCTGGGGCCTGGCCCGGGCGGTCGACGGCCTGACGACGCCCGTGGTGTTCAGGGGGGCGGTCGCCGCCTGGCCGGCCGTCGAGAAAGCGCGTGAGTCGTCCGACGCCCTGATCGCCTATCTCGCGGCCTGCGACAGTGGCGTGCCGGCGGAGACGTTTCGCCAGCCGCCGGGGGCGGACGGCAAGTATTTCTACGGCGACGACCAGAGGTCGCTGAACTTCGCCCGCGCGGCCATCCCGGTCAGTCTGACGCTGGGCCGGCTGCGCGCGGCCGACGCCGAACCGATCTACATCCAGTCGGCGCCGCTGAAGGACCATTTGCCGCGGTTCCGCGCCGAGAACCGCCTGCCCGGTGTCGCGGCCGAACCGCGCGCCTGGATCGGCAACCGCGCCGTCACCCAGATCCATTTCGACCTGTACTACAACCTGGCCTGCATGGTGGCGGGGCGCAAGACCTTCGTGCTGTTTCCGCCGGACCAGGCAGCCAACCTGTATATGGGACCGATCGAGACCACGGTGTCCGGCGTGCCGACCGCGATGGTCAACCTGGAAGCCCCGGATTTCGACAAACACCCGCGTTTCGCCGAGGCGCTGAAGACCGCGACGGTGGCGCAACTCGATCCCGGCGACGTGCTCTACATCCCCTACATGTGGTGGCACCACGTCTCGTCGACGGGCGCCTTCAACATGCAGGTCAATTACTGGTGGAACACCGCCATGCCCGGCATGGGGGCGGCGATGCACGTCCTGCTGCACGCCATGCTGTCGCTGCGCGATCTGCCACCTGACCAGGTTGCCGCCTGGGCGGGGATGTTCGACCATTTCGTCTTTCGGCGGTCGGGGCCCATTGCCGACCATCTGAACCCCGAGGTGCGCGGCCTGCTGGGCGCGCTCTCGCCCGAGCAGCGCGCGGTCATCCGCCGGCAACTGGGCAAGAACATGGCCGAGGACTAGAAGACCTCCGGAGGTTTATCCAGCGGATCGGGGCCGTACCTGTTGGCGCCTTTGTTGCCAGGTATGACGAACAGGGCAATGAGTCCGAAGCCAAAAACGATCCGCCAGATGGAGGCGGCGAGGGAGAGCGCAGGGGCCCAACTCGCGGGCAGGATCGGGTGACCGTCCTCTGCGGCGGCTTCGCAGTACCCTCTTGCGAAAGGGATAACGACAAGAAGGAAGGCAACGATCGCCGGAACCCGCAGATCATGCAGCCGCTTTGCGAGGAGGCAAAAGATCAAATACATGCCCAGCAGAATCATGGCGATCACGAAGCTTGGCAAGGCGTTCGCGTGTACAACCGTAGCGAGCCCAACGATGGCCGCAATTGCGACGGCAAAGATCAGCCAATAGGCCACATGTTGTAAGCGGCTAGCGCGACCGACCGGCAAGATGAGTTGGCCAATCGGTAACCAGAATTTCTTTTTTTCCATCGTGCTCTCCCAATGCGAACAAAAGGAGCACAAAATCATTCCGGTGTAAACCCTGAGGTTTCAATCTCAGCCCTTGTGACGTTCGCGCAGGACGTCGAGCACGGCGTCGAGCGAGGTCTCGCGCGCCATCAGCAGCACGGTGAGATGATACAGCAGATCGGCGGCTTCGTTATGCAGTTCGTCGAGGTCGCCGGCACGGCCGGCCAGGGCGGTTTCCAGCCCTTCCTCGCCGACCTTCTGGGCGATCTTGGCGATGCCCTTGGTCATCAGGCGCGCCGTATAGCTGTCGGCCGGATCGGCCTTGGCGCGTTCGGCGACG
>FTDB01000877.1_pt1 | contig 12862 bp, 13 predicted proteins | sample 1639741 | NCBI WGS metagenome assembly FTDB01 (sample SAMEA3914869, study PRJEB12502) | metagenome | biome: forest; material: soil | place: USA | collected 2012-03-12 | depth 0.1 m | reverse complement strand
GACGACACCCACGCCAAGGGCATCGGCTACAAGGGCGGCGCCCACGGCTACGACAACCTGTCGCCCGACATGCAGGCCCTGTTCATCGCCAACGGCCCGGCGATCCGCGCCGACGTCAAGCTTCAGCCCTTCACCAATGTCGATGTCTACGACCTGGAAATGAGGCTGCTGGGCCTGAAGCCGGAGCGTAACGACGGCAGTCTGAAGTCGCTGAAGGCGGCCCTGAAATAGGCGCTTTCGGACCCTTTAAACGCATAGGCAATGCCGGCGAATTCCGCTACATGTCGCGGCCTTCGAAGCAGGGACGTGCATGACGGACGACAATCACAAGAAGCTCAAGGCGGCGGCGCCGTTTATTCTGGTCACCGTCTTCCTCGACATGCTGTGCGTCGGCATCATCATTCCCGTGCTGCCGCAACTGATCATGAGCTTCCTCGGCGGCTCGGTGTCGGCGGCGGGCCTGTGGACCGGGATCTTCGGTTGCGTCTGGGGATTGGCCCAGTTCGTCTTCTCGCCGATCCAGGGCGCGCTTTCGGACCATTACGGCCGGCGTCCCGTGGTGCTGGCATCGAATCTCGGCACCGGCATCGACCTGATCTTCATGGCCGTCGCGCCCAGCCTGTGGTGGCTGCTGGTCGGCCGGATCATCAGCGGCATGACCGCGGCGTCGATCTCCACCGCCTATGCCTATATGAGCGACGTCACCGAACCGCATCACCGCGCCAAGGTCTTCGGCTGGATGGGCGCGTCGTTCGGCGTCGGCTTCATCATGGGCCCGACCCTCAGCGCGGGGCTGATACTGGCCGCGCCGGCGATCGCCGCCTGGCTGGGCGGCGCGGGCCATGCCCTGGGCACTTCGGGGTTCGCCGACTGGCTGGCCTCGTTCGGCCGGCATCCCGAGATCGTGGTGCAGCGGTTGCCCTTCGTCGTCGCCGGCGGGCTCAGCCTGATCAACTTCCTCTACGGTTTCTTCGTCCTGCCGGAATCGCTGTCGCCGGACAAGCACAAGCCGTTCTCTTTCCATGCCGCCAACCCGATTGGCGCGGTGAAGTTCCTGGCGCGCTCCAGCGAAGTGCTGCGCCTGGCCGGCATGTACCTGATGATCTATTTTGCCCAGTCGGTCTTTCCGACGACCTTCGTGCTCTATGCGCGCTACCGCTTCAACTGGGGGCCGTCGCAAATCGCCATGTGCCTGGCGGCTGTGGGGATACTCACCGCCATCGTCCAGGCCGGGCTGACGGGGGTGATCGTCAAGAAGTTCGGCGAACGCAAGGCGATGTTCATCGGCCTGATCTGCGGCGCTATCGCCTTCCTGGGCTATGCGATCGCGCCAGTGTGGTGGGTCTTCGTCCTGTTCCTGCCGGTCGGCGCCCTGTGGGGGCTGGCCGGGCCGAACATTCAGGCGTTGATGACCGCCAAGGTCGATCCGAAGGAGCAGGGCGCGTTGCAGGGCGCCAATACCTCGTTGTCGTCGGCCGCCAATATCGTGGCGCCCCTGGTTTTCGGGGCGCTGCTGGCCTACGTCACGCGGCCGGGCGCGACGGCCGCCCTGTCCGGCGCCTGCTTCGGCCTGGCGGCGCTGTTCCTGCTCGCCAATGTCTGGCTGGGGCTGGGTGTGAAGCAGTCGCTGAAGCGGTCGAGCGCGTACACGGGAAAGCCGGAATAAGGCCTTGATACCGCCAAATTGATTTTTAGATATACCCGGAAACATCCAAATCCCCGGGACGGCTTTCATGACCCTGCGCGCGCGCTTTCTGGCTTCGTTGTTTCTGACCACCGCCATGACACTGGCAGCGTGCGGCCCGGGGCATTCCCAGGGAACAGCGGCGCAGGCCACCCAGGGCTTCTCCGGGCAGGGCTTCAACGGCGGCCCGCTGTCGGAACAGCAGCGCAAGGTGCCGGAGCAGGGCTACAAGGCGTCCTTCTCGCCGATCGTCAAGGCGGTCGCCCCCGCCGTCGTCAACGTCTATGCCACCGGCGTGGTGCGCCAGCAGGTCGATCCGTTCTGGCAGATGTTCTACGGCATCCAGCCGCGTCAGCAGGTGCAGAAGTCGCTGGGCTCCGGCGTCATCGTGCGGGCCAACGGCATCGTCGTCACCAACAACCACGTCATCGAGGGCGCCCAGCAATTCATGGTCGTGCTCAGCGACCGCCGCGAATATCCGGCCAAGGTCCTGCTGGCCGATCCGCGAAGCGACCTGGCCGTGCTCAAGATCGACACGAAGGGTGGCGAGACCTTCCCGACCCTGGCCATCGACGACGGCCGCGACCAGCAGGTCGGCGACCTGGTCCTGGCCATCGGCAATCCGTTCGGCGTCGGCCAGACGGTGACCAACGGCATCATCTCTGCGCTGGACCGCACCGAGGTCGGCGAGGGCACCGGCAGCTATATCCAGACCGACGCCGCCATCAATCCCGGCAATTCGGGCGGCGCCCTGGTCGACATGAACGGCAAGCTGATCGGCATCAATTCGATGATCCTGTCGGGCGCCGGCCAATCCTCGGGCGTCGGTTTCGCCATCCCGGCGCCGCTGGTCCGCCGGGTGGTCGACACCGCGGTCGGCGGCGCCGCGCACCTGGCGCACCCGTGGCTGGGCGCCAAGGGCGATACGGTGACCTCCGACATCGCCAAGTCGCTGAGCATGGACCGGCCGCAAGGCGTCCTGGTCTCCGATGTCTACAAGGGCGGTCCCGCCGATACGGGCGGGCTGCGTACCGGCGACGTCATTCTCAAGCTCAACGATGTGCCGGTGAACGACCAGGCGGCGCTGCGCTACCAGACGGATCTGCTGGCCTTGAACCAGACCGTGGACGTCCAGGGGCTGCGCAACGGCAAGCCGTTCGACGTCAAGATCAAGGCTCAGGCGCCGTCGGCCATGCCGGCGAAGGACGAACGCACCCTGACCGGGCGCAACCCGTTCGGCGGCGCGCACGTCGTCAACCTGTCGCCGGCCGTGGCCGACGAACTGGGCATCGATCCGTTCGATGCGCCGAAGGGCGTGATGGTCTCGACGATCGATTCGGCCAACACCTATGCGGCCAGCGTCGGCCTGCGGCCGGGCGATATCATCCGCGAGGTCAATGGCCGCCAGATCACGACGACGGCAGACCTGCAGGCTGTCGTTGCGACCGGTGCGCGGGGCTGGCGGGTTACCATCCAGCGCGGGGGGCAACTGATCACGGCGCAATTCGGCTAAGCGCTTCCGTGACGTCATATCTCCCTTTTCCTGTCGTGAAAGCGCCATAAAGGCGGCCGACCTTCCAGGCTTCACGAAATGTGGGTGAGTCTCTGGGAGGGGCGGATGGATCGGCGCGGATTTATGGCAGGGGCGCTTGGCACCGCGATCGTGCCCGGCGCCGTGCGCGCCGGCGCCCTGTTTGCCGGCACGCCCCTGGCCGCCAACGGCGTCGCCCGCTACTTCCAGTCCGTGCCGCCCGGCACGCATATGCCGGATGTCACGCTGGATGGCGACAACGGGTCGCGCCACCACCTGTCGGAACTGACCGGCAAGACGCGGCTGGTGACGATCTGGGCCGAATGGTGTGCGCCGTGCCTGGTCGAGGCCGGCGATCTGGCGCGGCTCTATGCCCGCTACGGCGGCCCGCATTTTGAGGTCCTGTCGGTGCTCAGCGACAGCCGCCGGCGGCTCGACGTCAAGGCGGCGCGCGAGGTTCTGGAAAAGACCCACGCCCAGGCCCTGCCTCTGTGGGTCGAACCGGATGGCGGCGAGGTGGTCGCGGCGTCGCTGACCGGAGCGCATGGCGCCACCGTCAGCCTGCCGTGCACGCTCCTGGTCGATCGCACCGGGGCGGTGAAGGGGCGCATGTCCGGCCTGGTCCTGGCGCCGGGCAGCCTCCCGCGCAACGGCCAAAGCGTGTGGACCACGCCCGACGCCGACCGTTTCATCCAGGCCCTGAGCCGTGACGATACGCGCGCCGGCGACCGTTCCATCTGATTTGCGCCGAGGCACGGCTTTACAAAGCCGCGGTGTCCCGCCGATAGTGCGTGCGACCTGGTGGAGGCGCACATGATATCCCTATCGATCCCGGCCCTGGCGGCGGCCTTGTTGTTGGCGGCGCCCGTTCAGGCGCAGCAACCCCAACCGATGCCGGCCGCCGATACGCCGGCCCTGCCGACGCCCAGGGATGTCGACTATCCGGGCACGATCGACCTGCACGTCGACGCCAGCGATATCGACCGCCACGTCATCGCCGTGCACGAAGTCATTCCGGTGGCCCACCCCGGCGCCATGGTGCTGCTGGAGCCCAAGTGGGTGCCGGGCACCCATTCGACCGAAGGCGATCCGACCAAGCTGGCAGGCTTGCACATCACGGCCGGTGGCAAGGAAATCCCGTGGACGCGCGACCTCGTCGCCATGCACGCCTTCCATATCGACGTGCCGGTGGGCACGAAGGCCGTGACCGTCGACTTCCAGTACCTGGCGCCGGTGCGTCCGGCCGATGGCGTCATCGTCCACACGCGCAACACCATGGACCTGCAATTGTGGAACACCTCGCTCTATCCGGCGGGCTGGTTCGCGCGGCGTATTCCGGTGAAGCTGACCCTGACCTTGCCGGAAGGCTGGGGCTACGGCACCGCATTGGAAACCGACCGCCGCGAGGGCGATATGGTGACATTCAGGGCCTTGTCCTACGACAACCTCGTCGACTCGCCCGTCCTGGCCGGACGCTACTTCAAAAGCTACGACCTCGACCCGGGCGCCAAGGTGCCGGTGCATATGGACGTGGTCGCCGACTATCCCGACGATCTCGATATCCCGGACGACGTTTTGCAGATCCACAGGAAGGTGGTGCAGGAAGCCTACAGGCTGTTCGGCGCGCGGCACTACGACCACTACGACTTCCTGGTCGCCGTCTCCGATCCCATGGGGGGCATCGGCATGGAGCATCACCGCTCGTCCGAGGACGCGGTCGAGCCCAGCTATTTCAAGACCGTGGCGGGCCACGGCTTTGGCCGCGATATCCTGCCGCACGAATATACCCATTCGTGGGACGGCAAGTTCCGCCGCCCGCAGGACCAGTTCATCGCCGACTTCCAGCAGCCGATGCGCGACGACCTGATGTGGGTCTATGAGGGCGGTACGGAATATTTCGGCGACGTGCTGGAATCGCGCGCCGGCCTGTACAGCTTCGACCAGCGCCTGCAGATCCTGGCGTCGCGCGCCGCCCTTTACGACACCCTGCCGGCGCGGCAATGGCGCAACCTTCAGGATACGGACAACGATCCGATCCTGTCCAACCGCGGTCCCAAGTCGTGGCCGTCGTGGCAGCGTTCGGAGGACTATTACGACGAGGGCGCCCTGATGTGGCTGGACGCCGATACGCTGATCCGCGAGAAGACCGGCGGCAAAAAGTCGCTCGACGATTTCGCCAAGGCCTTTTTCGGCATGGACGACCTGTCCTACCTGCCGCAGACCTACACCTTCGATGATGTGGTCAAGGCGTTGAACGGCATCTATGCCTATGACTGGGCGACCTTCCTGCGCACGCGGCTCGACCGCACCGGCGAAGGCAAGCCGCTTGGGGCGCCGCTCGATGGCCTGACGCGCGGCGGTTACCGGCTTATCTATACCGACACGCCTTCGGACTATATCCGCACCGGCGACGCCAAGCGTGGCGCGACCTCGCTGACCTACAGCCTGGGGTTCACCGCTGCACGCGACGGCACGGTGACCGCGGTCCTGTGGGGCAGTCCGGCATTCCGGATCGGCTTGACGGCGGGCAAGAAGATCGTCGCCGTCAACGGCCGCGCCTTCGACGCCGAACGTCTGAAGGCCATCGTTGCCGCCGACGCCAGGCCGGGCAATGGCGACAAGATCGACCTGCTGGTCCAGGATGGCGACTATTACAGGACGCTGAGCCTCGATTACCACGGCGGGCTGCGCTACCCGAAGCTGGTGCGCATCGACGGCACGCCCGATCGCCTGCGCGATATCTTCCAGGAAAAATAGGCTTTATGCGCCGCTAACTATTCTCAAAAACGTGAAATTAAGCCGGGGCGGCGATAACGGTAGGATAAGGCCGCCCAAGCGGTGTTTCCCGGAGAAGCCTCATGAGTGCATCACCCGCCATGCTGAGCGGTTATACGCCGCCGCACGTCGATTATCAGCCTGCGGGCGCGGGAGACCTGGCGCTTCACAGTAAGGTGCAGAAGGAGAGCAGCGAGCGCGCCCCCGCGACGCGCGTCACCCTGTCGTCGGAAGCCCTGGCGGCGTTCCAGGCGCATGCGCAAAAGTAGTCATTCGTTAAGGCTTCTTAACAGCGCGGCGTTAATCGCGCCGCGCTAAAATACGGCGCATCAGTGTCGGGAGAGTCCCCATGAGCAGCATCGACAGCGCCAACGGCTATAGCCAGCCGCAGAAGGTCCAGTACACGCCGCCCGTCCGTCAGAAGGACGACGACAGCCAGCGTTACCGCGCCGAAGACAAGGCGCGCACGGATCGCCCGGCGGTCAACGTCACCCTGTCGCCCGAGGCGCAGAAGATTCTGGCCGACCAGCGGGCGCAAACATCCCAGGGCGCCACCGCCCAGACCTAAAAAGACATTGAAACGAAGCCGGCAAGTTCTATATTTGTTTCATGGCTTCCAAGACCATCGATCTCTTCGGCGCCGCCGAGCCCGTCATTGCCGCACCGCCTCAGGTCGATGAGTCTGCCAAGCCGCTGGCCGATCGCCTGCGGCCGCGCACCGTTGGCGAAGTGGTGGGCCAAGCCCACCTGTTGGGCGAAGGCGGCGCTATTTCACGCCTGATCGAGCGCGGCTTCCTGCCGTCGCTGATCCTGTGGGGACCGCCGGGCGTCGGCAAGACGACCATCGCGCGCCTGCTGGCCGAAGCGGCCGGTTACGAATTCCAGCAGATATCGGCCGTGTTCTCCGGCGTCGCCGACCTGAAGAAGGCCTTTGAGGCCGCCCAGCAACGCCATCGCATGGGCCATCGCACGGTCCTGTTCGTCGACGAGATCCATCGCTTCAATCGCGCCCAGCAGGACAGCTTCCTGCCCTATGTCGAGGCCGGCGTGGTCACCCTGATCGGCGCCACCACGGAAAATCCGTCCTTCGAGCTGAACGGCGCGCTTTTGTCGCGCGCCCAGGTCTTCGTGCTGAAGCGGCTGGACGACGCCGCGCTCAACCAGATCATCGCGCGCGCCGAAGCCTTTATCGGCCGCAGGCTGCCGCTGACCGAAGCCGCGTACGAGACGCTGAAGCTGCTCAGCGACGGCGACGGCCGCTACCTGATCAGCCTGATCGAATCGCTCGACCATATGGGTTTCGAGCACGACCTCGACAGCGACGCACTGCTGGCCCAGTTGCAGAAGCGCCGGCCCGATCACGACAAGGACCGGGAAGGGCACTACAATCTCATCTCCGCCCTGCACAAGTCGGTGCGCGGCTCCGATCCGGATGCGGCGCTGTACTGGCTGGCGCGAATGCTGAACGGCGGCGACGATCCCCTGTTCGTCGCGCGGCGGCTGATCCGCATGGCGTCCGAGGATATCGGCAATGCCGATCCGATGTCGCTTCTGCTGTGCCATGCGGCGCGCAACACCTATGAGGTCCTGGGTTCGCCCGAGGGGGAACTGGCCCTGGCCCAGGCCGTGGTGCACATGGCCTCGGCGCCCAAGTCGAACGCCGTCTACACCGCCTTCAAGAAGGCCCAGCAACTGGCGCGCGACACCGGCCACCTCGATCCGCCGGCGGTGATCCTCAATGCGCCGACCAAGCTGATGAAGGATATCGGTTACGGCGCGGGCTATATCTACGATCCGGACGATCCCGACGGCTTTTCCGGCCAGAACTATTTCCCGGACGGCGTGAAACGGCCCCGCTTCTACGACCCCAAAGGTGATGGCCACGAGGGCAAGGTCCGCGAGCGGCTGGAATACTGGGCCAATCTGAGGTATGAAAAACAGAAGCGATAGGACCACGGGGAGGGGACCATGTTGCGTCTATTGTGGCGGATCGCCTGGGCGGGGGCCCTGTTAATAGCGATCATGGTGGTTGGTTTCATCTTCGTCGTTGCGGGCATGTCCAATATCGCCGCGCCCGAGCATCCGGATCCGGCGTCGGGGCAGGTGGTGATGCACGCCTTTGGCGATGCTGCAGCGCCCATCGTGAAATATATTCGCCGCAGCGAGCAGCCCTTCGTATTCGCTGCTGAAATTATCGGAGGGATCGCCATCGCCGTGATCGTTGTCGCCGCTTCGTGGGTAGCGATGAGGGCGCCGCCGCCGCGCAAACGTCAGCCGGGTGAATATGCCGATTTCGGCGTCGAGGACGACAGCCTGTGATCCGGGCGCGCGGTTGTTGACGATGGCCCTGGAGGTGGCTACGGCATTCCCATGGCCAAGCATTCTCCGCAACACCTGAAGGCGCTGGCGCGCGGACCGCGCCCGAAGCCGATGCAAAAGACGATCAAGCCGTCGCAATTGCCGCGCAAGCTGCCCGACGCCGACATCGCCTGGGTCAAGTCGATGCTGGTTTACGAAGACGCCGACATCATGGGATTCAACAAGCCTTCGGGCCTGTCGAGCCAGGGCGGACGCGGCGACGGGCACAATCTCGACGACATGATGTGGGCCTTCGCCAAATCGAACGGCAAGCGGCCGAAACTGGTCCATCGCCTCGATCGCGACACCTCCGGCATATTGCTGGTCGCGCGGACCCAGCCGGCGGTGTCGTTCCTCGGCAAGGCGATGATCGGCCGAGCCTTCGCCAAGACCTATCTGTGCATCGTTTCCAATGCCGGCGTCCTGGCGGCGCGCGGCGAGATCGACCTGCCGCTGCGCCGCGAGGAAATCGGCCGTGAAGCCTGGTCGAGGGTGTGCGATGCCGGGCACCCGGACGCCCAGTCGGCCAGGACCGGTTACGAAGTCCTGTCGCGCGTGGGCGACATCGCGCTTGTCAGGTGCAGTCCGCATACCGGCCGCATGCACCAGATCCGTGTCCACCTCAGCCATCTCGGGGCGCCGATCGCCGGCGATGTGCGGTATGGCGGCGCCCTGTCCCTGGACGGCCACGCGGTAAAGCGGCTGATGCTGCACGCCCTGTCGCTGAGCTTTCCGCACCCGGCGGGCGGCACCAAGACCTTGTCGGCGCCGGTGCCCCAGGACATGGTGGACCTGTGCACTGAAATCGGTCTCATTATACCGCCTCCGGCATAGGTCTATAAAATTTTATTCACCATGCCTATTGGCGGGCGATTAACTGCAAAGTGTTACGGTCACGGCGACAGATAAACCTGGATGCCGCCCCCGATGGGTTTTTTTAGCCGTTTTTTCAATCGCTTCGCCGGCCATACGCGCGGCACCGTCGCCACCACGGTGGCCTTGAGCATCGTGCCGCTGGCGCTATGCGTCGGCGGGGGCGTCGATTTCGGCAATGCGATCAGCGCCCGGGCGCGCCTGCAGGACGCGGCGGACAGCGCCGCCATCGCCGCGGCGCTCGATCCCGGCGGCACCCTGGCCACCGAGCAGGCGGCGGCCAAGACCGCTTTCCAATCCAACCTGGTGGGCACCAATTTGACATCGGCGACGGGCGCCTTGTCGGTCGGCACCGTCAATAACGTCACGACCATGACCTATACGGCCAGCGCCCAGATGCCGACCGTCCTGCTGGGCCTAGCCGGGATTTCCTCGATCAATATCACGGCCCTGGCCAAGTCGGGACTGACCATCAATACGGCGGAAATCGCCTTCGTGCTCGACAATACCGGCTCCATGGCCGACGACAACAAGATGACCCAGCTCAAGTCCAGCCTGGACACGGTGCTGGCGTCGCTGCTCGATTCCAGCGGCAACAATGTCGGCAATACCAAGGTCGCGCTGGTCCCGTTCGATACCCAGGTCGCGCTAAACAATGTCGCCAGCATGGCGAACTATGCCGGCAATTTCGGCACCGTTTCCAACGTCTACAACTGTACGGGCATGGCTTCGCTGCAATGCCAGGGCATGGTCGCCAACTATGTCGACATGTGTAACGGCAATTCGACGTGCCTGGGCAACAATATCAACTACACGATGAGCTATACGTACGGCAATTCGAACTATTTCTCGGTGATGTCGACGTCCTATTACCAGTCCGGCACCAGCGGCCGGAACAACAACCCCGTCTACACCGTCAAGTACGAGATCACGACCTACAAGGTCAGCGGGACCACCCTGACCCAGGTCAGCAATTCGTCCGACAGCACGACCTCCTCGTATCCAACCTACTACTCGCCCGCCTATTACGGTTTCGGTTACGGCTATGGCTACGGCAATTACAGCCAGTATAACGGCACGATCACCTATGCTCCGCCGAGCGCCGGCGGCTATAGCAGCGGTTCGACGACGGTGATCAAGGACAACAATACGATCACCGCCAATTCGGACCTGCTGGGCGTGGGGACCAGCAACTGGTCGGGTTGCGTCATCGACCGTGTCCAGCCCTACGACGTCCAGTCGGACGCCCCGGTGAGCAGTAATACCGATACGCTCTATCCGGCGGCCAAGTGCGCGACCAATTCGCTGCTGCCGATCATGGCCCTGACCACGAATATCGCCAGCGCGCGCAGCTATGCCAAGACCATGACCCCGGCAGGCAACACCAACATCACCATCGGCATCCAGTGGGGCATGGAGGTGCTGTCGCCGACCGCGCCGTTCACCGAAGGCGCTGCGTTCAATGACAAGACGGTCAACAAGTACATGATCGTCCTGACCGACGGCCTGAACACCCAGAATCGCTGGACCACCAGCGCTTCGCAGATCGATGCCCGCACGGCCCTGGCCTGTACCAATGCGAAGGCGCTGGGGATCACCGTCTTCACCGTGCGCCTGGAGGACGGCAATTCGTCGATGCTGTCGGCCTGCGCCTCGAACACTGGCTACTACTACAACCTGACCAATTCGAACCAGATCAGTGGTGCGCTGGGCAGCATCATGAAGTCGATCAAGAAGATCCGCCTGACGCAGTAAGCCGCTCAAGCGCCGCGGGCTCGCCGCGTCAGCGGCGGCGGGCGGCCGCACTTGCCGAGGCCCGGGCCTCGGAAAATCGAGCGAAACCGGTTGGTTCGGCAGGTAAGGTGAACGGCGTTTCCGGCTTCGGCTTGAGCGACTCCGCCGGCTGGTGTACAGCCGGATGTTCCGAGTTCGCGAGTGACGCCTTCATGAATCCCAAGATCGACTGGTTCGAGACCTTCTTTTCCTCCAGCGGGCGTATCGGGGCGGTGCGTTTCACCATCACGGCCCTGTTGCTGCTGCTGTTGCTGGCGCTCTACGATTCGACCTTCAAGGGATCGCTGCGCCTGCTGACCGGAATCGTGGCGTACGGCCTGCTGCTGTTCTGCGGCGCCTGCGTGCTGTCGAAGCGTCTGCATGACCGCGGCCGTTCGGGCTGGTGGTCGGCGGTGATTCTGCTGGCCGTGGCCATGGTCTGGCCGGGCCCGGAAGGTTTCCTGGATTTCGTCGCCGTGCTGGTGCTGGTCTGGGCGGTGATCGACCTGTGCATAATGCCGGGCGAACGCGGCAATAATCGTTACGGCGCCTCGCTGCACAAGGCGGTCGTCGATCAGGCCTGAACCTCCACCGGACCGAAAAGCGCTTCGAAGCTGAGGCGAAGCGCGTAATCCACCTCATCCATCGTCACTGGCAGGCCGAGATCGAGCAGGCTGGTGACGCCGTGTTCCGTGATGCCGCACGGCACGATGCCGCCGAAATGCGACAGTTCCGGTTCAACGTTCAGGCTGATGCCGTGAAAGCTGACCCAGCGGCGCAGCTTGATGCCGATAGCCGCAATCTTGTCTTCTTTGTAAGTTCGCTCTGGCGCCGCGAGGGCGCCTCGCAACGGCTCGGGCGGCCATTCGGCCTTGCCACCTGACGGCGGAATGTCAACAGGGCCGTGGTCGCGCCGCTCCACCCAGACGCCGACGCGGCCGTCGCGGATATGGCCTTCGACATTGAAGTGCCACAGCGTGTCGATGATCCAGTCCTCCAGCGCCTGCACGAAGGCGCGGACGTCCTTTTGCCGCCGGTTGAGATCGAGCATGACATAGGCCACGCGCTGGCCGGGCCCATGATAGGTATATTGCCCGCCGCGCCCGGTGGCGAAGACCGGAAAGCGGTCGGGCGTGATCAGGTCGGCGGGCCTGGCCGACACCCCGGCGGTGTAGAGCGGCGGATGTTCGACCAGCCAAACCATTTCCCGGGCGTCGCCGGCGTTGATCGCGGCGACCCGGTCCTCCATGAAGGCCACAGCGGCGGGGTAGGGGACGGGGCCGCTCGTCACGACCCATTGCGGCCGTTCATCGTCGTCGCGGCCAAAAAAAGGTGCGGGTTTTAACGCCTCGTCAAGCATGTCAGATCAAATGTGCCATATGGCCCGTATACGCAAGAGCCGGCGTATCAGAGGCGTGTTTTTCCCGAGGCCAGGTTATTGGGGTTTGCGTGACGTCATCGCAGGTGGGATCGGTCCCCGTCGAAATATCCGTCCTGCTGGGGCGTTCGGTCCTGCCGATGCAGCAATTGCTGCGCATGGGCCGTGGCGCGGTGATTCCGCTGGATGCGCGTGAACACGACGAAGTGTGGATCCTGGCCAACAACCATCCGGTCGCGCGCGGCGAAATCCAGATTTTCGAAGAAAAGATTTCCATCGTCGTCACCCGCCCGGCCGACGTCTACGACTTCATGGCCATCGGGAACTAGGCCCGGGCCTGTCCCTGGCGGCTTTCTTTCGCCCGGGCAATTTTTCCCTTCACAAACCGCCTAACTGTTGCTATGCCCGCCGCCTCCCCGGATGACGTGCGGTCGTGGCGGAATTGGTAGACGCGCAGCGTTGAGGTCGCTGTGCCGCAAGGCGTGGAAGT
>FTDB01000861.1_pt1 | contig 12995 bp, 7 predicted proteins | sample 1639741 | NCBI WGS metagenome assembly FTDB01 (sample SAMEA3914869, study PRJEB12502) | metagenome | biome: forest; material: soil | place: USA | collected 2012-03-12 | depth 0.1 m | reverse complement strand
GCCGAACGGCAAAGCGGGATCGATCGCGAGCGATTGCGCGCCGCTGCGTGCGAGGATGTCGGCGATCAGCTTGGCGGGGCTTTCATGCTCTTCCCAGTCCGCAATCTCGCAATCGAGATCGAGCACCGGCAGAAGCGAGCCGATCTCGAAGGTGGGCACGATGAAGACGGGCTTGCCCTCGGGCGTGAGGAGGAGCGCCACCAGCCGTTCGATCATGCCCCAGCCGACGCCGGTGAAATAGAGGAGGGAAGCGCCGGCGCCGACGAGCAGCGCGTCGGTGCCAGTCTGGTCCATCAGCCGCCGCGCCCCGGCGACGCGCGCCTCGCGCTCCGCGCGCGTTATCGGCGCGGCCTTGTCCGCCCACGGCGTGATCGCGGCGAGTTCGCGGGCGAGATCGGATCCGCCGATCAAGCGGCCTTGTCCTTGCGATCGAAGCCATAGTCGCGCGCGGCCTGTTCGGGCGTGACATATCCGTCGCGCACGTCCGCCTCGAGCCTGGCGCGGTCGCGCAATTTGGGGTCGCCATAGCCGCCGCCGCTCGCGCTGATGAGGCGGAAGGTCTCGCCGCGGACCGCGCGGGCGCCGGTGATCATCGCATGCGTTTCGACCGATCCGTCGCTGCGCAGGATCTCTGCGCGGTTGCAGGAGCCTTCCTGCCCGCCCCCCATCGCCCATGGCCGCGAGGTCGTGCGCGTGGCCGAATAGGTCAGATAGGCCTCGTCGGCGGTGACGCGATAATCGAGCACCACGCCCTTGCCGCCGCGATACTGGCCGGCACCGCCGTCCTCGTCGTGGAGCGCGTAGCGATCGATCTCGAAGCCGTAGCGGCTTTCGGCGAGCTCGATCGGAATGTTGAACGTCTGTCCGTTGGCGGCGCAGAACTGGCCGCTGTCGCCGTCATGGTCGATCGCGCCGCCCCAGCCGCCGACGAGCGGCTCCCCCATCACGAACAGTTCGTTGGTATCCGGATGCAGGCCGGAGATGAAGGTCGCGCCGACGGTGCGCTGGTGGCCGACCGGAAGCTTGTGCGGCATCAGCGGCGCGAGCGCGCGCCACATCGTCTCGATCGCCGCGAGCATGGATTCGTAATAGATCGAGACCGGGGCCGGGCTGCGCGCGGACAGGATCGTGCCGGGCGGACAGATCACCTCGAGCGCGCGGAAGCAGCCGCCGTTGGCCTTGATCTCGGTATTGGTCACCGCCTTGAAGGTGCAGCGCGCGGCGGTGATCAGGCCGGCATAGCTCATGTTGATCGGCCCGGCTGCCTGCGGGCTCGTGCCGGTGAAATCGGCGATCATCTTGTCGTCGGTGATGGTGATCCTGACCTTGACCGCGAACGGGCCGTTGCCGTGCCCGTCGCCTTCGACCACATCCTCCGCCTCGAACACGCCCTTGGGCAGCTTCTTCAGCTCCTCCAGCGTCATGCGCTCGCCATAGTCGAGCAGGGCCTCCATCGCCGCGAGCAGCGCGTCGGCGCCATATTTCTCGGCCAGCTCGCCGATGCGCTTGGCGCCGACCCGGCAGGCGGCAACGCCCGCGTGCATGTCGCCGATCGTGCTGTCGGGCAGCCGCACGTTGGCGCGGATGACCTCGACCAGCGCCTCGTTGATGCGGCCTTCGTCATAGAGTTTGACGAAACGCAGGTGCAGGCCTTCCTGGAAGATGTCGGTCGACGCGGTGGTGGCGCTGCCGGGATAGGTGCCGCCGACCTCGGTCCAGTGCGCCTTGTTGACGGTCCAGGCGATCAGGCGGCCACCGTCGAACACGGGGCAGAGGATGACCATGTCGGACAGGTGGGTGCCGCCACCCTCGTAGGGGGAGTTGGTCAGGAAGATGTCGCCGGGGCGGATCGTCTCGCGCGGCCAGCGTTGCAGCGTGCTCTGGACCGCGGTGTCGAGGGTGGCGAGGAAGCCGGTCACGCCGTCGCCCTGGGCGAGCAGATTGCCGTCCGCGTCGGTCGCGCCGACCGCGAAATCGGTGGTTTCGTAGATGATCGGGCTCATCGAGGTGCGGATCATCGCGTTGAACATCTCGTCGCCGAGCGCCACCAGCGCGTCCTTGATGATCTCCTGGGTGAAGGGATCGTGGGCCATCGCCTTGCTCCTGTCAGGCTTCGATGTGGACGTGATAGCTGCCATAGGCGTCGACTTCCGCGCGGACGCCCGGCGGGATCGGCAGCGTGACCGCCGGCTCCTGGATCACCGCTGGTCCCACGAGCGTCATTCCCGGCTCCATGCGCAGCCCGTCGAAGATTTGCGCATCGTGCACCCCGGCCTGGTCGAAGTCGACCTCCCGCGTGCCGATCCGTGCGTCCGCGAGCACGGCGCCGGTCCGGGCGCGCTCGGCCAGTTCGGGCTTCTCGACATCGAGGATCGCGACCAGATGGAAGTTCACCAGCTCGACCGGATTATCCATGCGGTAGGTGAAGCGCTTTTCGTGCGCGTTGTGGAAGACGGCGATCGCACCGGCGATCGGGTCGGCGTCGCCGATCGGGAAGGCGATATCGACCGTATGCTCCTGGCCCGCATAGCGCAGCGCGGCGCGATGTTCGAACCGGGGCGCCGCCTCCACGCCGTCGCGCGCGAAGTCTGCGGCCGCCTGCGCTTCCATCTCCGCGAAGACCGACCGGATCTGGCCGATGGCATCGCCGTTCATCGCGGTCAGCCGCGTCCGGACATAATCGCGGCGCAGATCGGTGAGCAGCATGCCCCAGGCGGAGAAGACCGACGAGTTCACGGGAATGATGACCTTGGGAACCTTGAGCTCCTGCGCGAGCGCGACCGCGTGCATCGCGCCGCCGCCGCCGAAGGCGAGCAGAGCGAATTCGCGCGGATCGTAGCCCTTGTTGGTCGAGACCAGGCGCAGCGCGGTCGTCATGTTCGCGTTGGCGATCCGCACCACGCCGCGGGCGAGCTCGCGCGCGGTCATGCCAAGGCGCGCGCACAACGGCGCGAAGGCGCCGTCCACGGCGTTCCAGTCGGGTTCGACCTCGCCGCCGACGAAGCTGTTCGGATCGATCCGCCCGAGCAGGAGATTGGCGTCGGTCGTGGTCGGGTTGGTCCCGCCGCGTCCGTAAGCGGCCGGCCCCGGCCGCGCGCCGGCGGAATGGGGCCCGACATGCAGTTTGCCGCCGGCATCGATCCACGCGATCGAGCCGCCGCCATTGCCGATCTCCACGATCTCGGAGACGGGCGTCTGGATCGGATAGCCCGGGCTCTTTCCGTCGCGTTCGATATAATATTCGGTGGTGACCTTGACCTGGCCGTCCTCGATCAAGGTGCATTTGGCGGTGGTGCCGCCGATATCGAGCACGATCAGGTTCCGCTCGCCGATCTGCCGGCCAAGATAGGCGGCAGCGTAGATGCCGCTCGCCGGGCCGGATTCGACCATCGTGATCGGATTGGCCTTGGCCGCCTCGACCGTCGCGATGCCGCAATTGGACTGCATCATGTAGAGGCTGCCGTCGAAGCCGTTCTGCTCCAGCTTGCGCTCGAGCGATTCGATGTAGCGCCGCGCGATCGGCGATACGTAGGCGGAGAGGACCGCGGTGTTGGTGCGCTCATATTCGCGCCATTCGCGGCTGATCTCGTGCGACGCCAGTACCGCGACCTCGGGCCACGCCGCGCGGATCGCCTCGGCCGTGCGCCGCTCATTCTCGGGATTGGCGTAAGCGTGGAGAAACGAGATCGCGATCGCCTCGACGCCCTCGGCCCGGAAGCGATCAAGCAATGCAGGCAGGCGATCGAGCTCGACCGGCTTGCGCAGCTCGCCCTTGTAGCTGGTGCGTTCGGGCAGCTCGGCGCGCAGGTAGCGTTGCACGAACGGCTTCGGCTTCTGAAAGTTGAAGTTGAACAAATCGGGCCGATTGCCGCGCGCGATTTCGAGCACGTCGCGGAACCCGTTGGTCGTGATGAGCGCGGTCTTGACGCCCTTGCGCTCGGTCAGCGCGTTGATGACCACGGTCGAGCCATGCGCGAAGAAGTCGAGATCGGCGGGCGACAGCCCGGCCTTCGCCATCGCATCCAGCACGCCGCGTTCGAATTCGGGCGGGGTGGTGTCCGCTTTGGCGACCTGGATCGCCCCGGGACGGCCGGTCGCGGGGTCGACGTCGTAAAATACCAGGTCGGTGAACGTACCGCCGACGTCGCTTGCCGCTCGCATCGAAACTCGAATCCTCTTTTTCCTGACGGGCCCGGCCGGACGCGCCGGCCGGGCCCGCTTCGGGGCGCGGCGAAGGGACCGCCGCGCCGCGCTCGCTCTGTCCTACGCCTGCCTCAGAAGCTCGTGCGGAGTTCGACCCCGTACATGCGGGGCTCCGCCGCCTGGGCAAAGCCGCCGCCCACGAACTCGGCATTATACTTCTTGTCGGTCAGGTTGCGGACGTAACCGGTGACGCTCCAGCGGCCGTCGGCGCTCTCGACGCCGGCATGGAGGTTGATCAGCTCGAAGCCCGACCGCGGAGTCGAATCCTCGGGATCCCAATATTGCTTGCCGTGATGTTCGACCTCGGCGCGGGCAAACAGGTTGAGCCGGCTGGTGACCGCGAAGCGATACTGTCCGCCGATCGTGCCCCCGTCCTTCGGGATATAGGGTGCGCGATTGCCAACATCCGCAGGGGTGAAGGCGAAGCTTTTGATCTCGCTGTGCGTGATGCCGTAATTGGCGAACAGGTCGAGGCCCTTGACCGGCGTGTAGGTGACCTCAAGCTCGCCGCCATAGAGATCGACCTTGTCGATATTGACCAGGATCTGCGCGCCGACCGCGCCGACGAACACGAAGTAGAAGGGGTTCTTGTCCTTCGTGGAATAGGCCGAGCCGTTGATGCGCAGATGGCCGTCCATCAGGTTCGCCTTGAACCCGGCTTCGGCGGTGGTGGCGGATTCCTGCTTCACCAGATCGAACACGCCCGGCAGGTTCGCGGCCGCCGCGGCGCCGCTCTGGTTGAACTGGCCCGAGCGGAAGCCGACGCCATAATCCGCGAACAGGGTCAGATCGGCGGTCGGCTTGTAGTTGAGCGTGACCTTGGGCTGGCTCTTGTGGAAATTGTTGGTGCGGGAGCAGGCGGCCGAACCCTCGGTCGTGCACCCCGCCGGCACGCCCGCGCTGCTGAGCGGGCTGATCATCTGGTGGCGATGATCGTGATCGTAGCGGTAGGCGAATTCGAGATCGAGCTGATCGGTCAGATCATAGGCCAGGTTGCCGTAGAAGGCGTAAGCCGCATTGTGGTTGTTGTCCGCCAGGAAGGACGTGGTCGGGTTGACCGTGCTCGTATAATCCGGCTGGCGGTAGATGCTGATGATCCCCTGCCCGAGATCCGAACCGGTCGTGGTCGAGATGAAGCGGGTCGTCTGGAGATAGTAAGCGCCCGCCATCCAGCGCAGGCGCGAACCGTCGGGCGACGCGATCCGGAAATCGTCCTGCCAGGCCTTCTCGTTCTCATATTGGGTCTGGGTGCCGTCGACCGCATTAAAGATGTTGCGGCTGGCGGTGTAGGGGAACTGGTCGCTCTTCACATTCTCCTTGGTCTGGACGACCGCGAAGGTGTTGGTGATCGTCCCCCAATCCTGGCGCATCTCCAGCTTGAGCGACGCGTCGGCGATGGTGCGCAGATCGTAGCCGCGATTGTTCGAGCAGAAGCGCCGCGACACCGCGTCCGCATCGGGGGCGGGGCCGCCGAGCGGATTGGCCGGATCGGCGAAACAGGAATCGGGCGATGCGAACAGGGTCGGCTGATACCAATAGGGGTTCGGGATGGCGTTGGTGTGGGTGTAGCTCGCGCGCAGGTCGGCGGTGATCGTCGGCGACAGGAACGCCTTGAGCTGGCCGCGCACGTTGCGGTCGCGCACCCGGTCCATCGTCTGGCCGAGATAGTCGTTTTCGAGCAGACCGCCGAAATTGCGTGCGCTGCCGGCGATCCGGAACAACAACGCATCCTTGACGATCGGCCCCGAGATCGAGGCCTCGCCGCGATAATCGTTGCCGTTGCCGGCGGAAGCCTCGGCATCGACATGGAAATCGTTGGTCGGCTGCTTGGTAGTGATCACGATGGCGCCGCCGATCGCGTTGCGGCCGTAGAGCGCGCCCTGCGGCCCGCGCAGCACTTCGATCTGCTGCACGTCGAACAGGTCGGTGGTGAACTGGCGCGGCGAGATTTGCTGGACGCCGTCGACGACGATCGCGATCGGGCTTTCGCCGTTGCGCACCTGCGAGATACCGCGGATCGTGACGAAGGAGATGCCCGCGCTCTGCGCTTCGACCACGGAAACGTTGGGGGTGATGCCGATGAAGTCGGACACGTCCTTGATTCGCGCGTCTTCGATCGTCTTGCCCGAGAAAGCGGTGACCGCGATCGGGGCCTTGGAAAGCTGCTCCTCGCGGCCACGGGCCGTGACGATGATCTCGCCCGTGTCGTCGCTCTGAGCGCCGGCAGACGATGCCGTTGCCGGCACCGTCTGGGCGCTGACCGGCGCGGCCCCCATAGCCAGCGCCAGCGCGGATACGCTCATGAGAATTTGACGGTTTCGCGCGTTCGTCATCTTCACCCCCTAAAATTGTGACGCCGAGGGTGTTCTTCATCCACCACGCGGGCAATCCTGCCGTGGAGTGGGGGTGCCAGCGGCTGTGCGCAAAATCACCTCCCCAATCGGGTAGGTGGGTCTAGTTGGCGCGCTCGCCCCGAAACAGCGCGAGGGCATGGGCGCGGCGGTCGACGCCCATCTTGCCGAAGACGTTCTTGAGGTGGAACTTGACCGTGTTCTCGGTCATGTCGAGCGCACGGGCGATCTCTTTGTTGGTCGATCCCAAGGCGAGCTCCTGCATCACCTCCTGCTCGCGGCCGCTGAGCGCGAAACGGCCGACCGCGCCGGGTTCGATCGAAGCGGTGGCCGACAGAACCTCGGCGACGAACGCCGCCTGGACCGGATCGCCGCTCGGCTCCCACAATTCGCGGCCGAGCCGCCGCAGCAGCGCCTTGAGATCGGCATGCTCGTAGAAGGGTTCGACGATCCGGAGTTCGGCCGCCAGCGCGACGGCGCGCTGCAGATCGGGCAACGCGGCTTCCTCATTGCGTGCGCGCCGGACGACCTGGGCGCGGATCAGCCTGGCCCGGATTTCGTACGCCTTCACGTCGAAGGCCTGGGTGCAGGCCAGCAGGTCATCGGCGACCGCGAGCGCCCGGCGGAGATCGGTTCGCATCCAGTGCGTCGCGAGCGCGAACGCCACATCCTGGAACGGCCTCCAGGTCTCGCGGCGCTCCTGCCATATCCCGGGCGGAAAGACGTCCGACAGATGCTGGGCGAGCATGCGCGCCGCAGCGGCATCGCCGGCGGCGGTGTGCCGCAGCAGACGCTGCGCGTCGGCCACGGCATGGAGCCGCCGCAGCGAGCGCGCGCGGGCCAGCGCGTCGGCCTCGGCGATGATCGCGTCCATGGCCGCCAGGTCTTGCGCGACCCAGGCGATGCGGAAGCGGGTATCGAGCCCGGCCGCATAGACTTCGAACCAGCCGTCATATTCGCGCACATGCCGGAACGCGGCGTCGAGCTCGTCCGCGTCGATCGCGCTTCGGCCCGATTGCCAATGGCCGACGGTGCAGAGCAACAGGTCCGAAACCGCTTTGAGACCGCTGTCTGCGCCGAAATTCTCCGCAGCCATCGACCGCGCCTGGCCGAGATAGGCGGCGGCGGTCCGCATGTCGCCGCGGTAGGTCGCCGCCAGGCCCGCATGCAGGAAACAATAATTGAGGCCGAGGAGCGAGTTGACCGACCGCATCGAGGACATGGCGGACCGCGCGAGTTGCTCGGCATCGTCGGTCCGGCCGAGGCAGAGGGCGGCGACCGCCGCCGCGCATTCGAGCACACCCTTGGTCAGGCCGTCGGCGACACCCAGCTGGGCGAGCCGGCGCCGGCATTCTTCGTAGAAGGCGACATCGATCGCATCGTCTTCATAGGTGGTCAGCAGCATGCCCACGTTGAGCGCATCGCGCTGCAAATCGTCGAGGCCGCCCCAGTCGGACACGTCGGGCGGGATCATGCCCGCGGCGAGATCGAACGTGGCGCGCGCCTTGTCGATGCGCCCCAGCTTGAGGTCGAGATAGGCGTCCGCGATAAGCAGCCGCGGGTGCGACAACCGCGCGGCGGAGGGGATGAAGTTCAAAAGGTGGGCGAGTTCCGCCATGCCGCCGAACAGGATCAGGCGCCAGCCGCCGGCGGCTTCCACCAGCTCCGCGCACCGATCATAGTCCGTCGCCTGGCCGGCATGCTTGACCGCCTCGGCGAGCATGCCCATCCGCTCGAAGGCCTGCGATGCCCGCGAATGGAGTTCCAGGATCCGCCCGGGATGGCGCTGCCGCAGCAGGGACTGGAGATATTCGGCGAACAGGTGGTGATAGCGAAACCAGACATTGTCGTCGTCGAGCGGCGTCAGGAAGAATTGCAGGCTTCCCAGTTCCTCCATTATCTTCCAGCTGTCCGAGCGCTCGCGCACCGCATCGGCGACCTCGACGCAGAAGCGGTCGAGGATCGAGGTGTCGGCGAGGAATTCGACCGCCTCGGCGGGGAGGCCGCCGAGAACCTGCTCATTGAGGAAACTCCAGAGATGGCCCCCGCGCGAGGTGAGCCGATTCAGCGAACCGGGCACATTCTGACCCTGGATCAGGACGAGCCGCACCAGCTGAAGCGCGATTGGCCAGCCCTCGGTGTGCGCCACCAGCGTCTTCACCTCTTCCTCGGTCAGGTCGAGCGCAAGCAGATCGCGGGATTCGCCGGTTGTGAACCGCAGCGCGTCCCCGGAGATTTCGGTGGCGAGACCCGACGCCAGAAGCTGCGGCACGTTCAGATCCGGCCGCGCCCGCGAGCTGAGCACGATCGTGCAATTGTCGGGTAGCAAGGCAACCAGCCGCCCCACCAATTGGTCGACCGCGGGCCCGCCGGCGCGGTGATAGTCGTCGAGCATGATCGTGACGCGGCTGCCGGCGTCCGCAATCGCCGACGCCATCGACCGCGCCGCGCCCTCAAGCGTCAGCTCGACCAGGCCGCTATCCGCCTGCGCGAGCAATGCGTCCATCTCGACGCCGGCGGAATAAGCAGCGCGGATGACGCCCGCCAGGAACTGGCGCGGGTCCGCATCCGCATCGTCGAGCGTCAGCCAGGCGGAGGCCTGCCCCGCTTCCATCGCCGCCGTCCGCCATTGGGTCAGCAACGTGGTCTTGCCGAAGCCGGCCGGCGCGATGAGCAGCACCAGCCGGGCGCGTTCCATCGACGATACCGTCTCGAGCAGCCGCGGGCGGCCAACCGTGGTGGAGGGCTGCCGTGGCGCCTCCAGCTTGAGTTGGTAACGGGCGTAGGACTCGGGCAGCGGCACACGACGGCTCCAGCTGGGGCACGTCGAACTTCGCAGCGCTGTCGCCTCTATTCAATAGGATATGGGTTCGTCTTGGCGTGCTTCTGCGCGCGACCGTTGCGCGGAAGCCCAGCCTGGGGCTCGCACCGCGTATAAATCAAATCATTGAAACGGTCGTGGACGCACTAGGGCTCGAACCTAGGACCCGCTGATTAAGAGGCGGTTAAACTTGTGGCGTATTGTGGATGGTAAGTCAGATGCTTAGCTGCATTCGGGCTTAATCGGACCACCGCAATACGCCACTTTTAACAACAGTGGGCAACACTGGAACACAACGTTCGCCGTCACAAAATCGCCCACACGCGATCGCGCCCGCTTCGTGCCTACGGCTGACCAGCGGGCTCACTTGTTCTTGATATAGTCGCTCAGCGAGTTCGCGCCCGACCGTTCGAGCAGCGTCGAAAGGTGCATGTCGCCGCGCGATCCTTGGGCAAAGTTGTCGCCGTAGGTTTCGCGCAGCGTGTCAACACGGGTGTTACCGTGCTTCTCGCTGATACGACCGTTGGCGTCCCGGTGACGCCCATCCAATCCGGGCTGCTTATGTGACAAGTCGGTTTTCCCTCTGCTATTTCGCCACAACAGCGAGCAACCGCCGCCGGTGAGCGTAAGAGTCGAAAAGTGACCCGCCCCTCTTGTAATACGCGAAAATTAGTATAGCAATTCCCTCATTGCGAGAGGATTGGCACATTGGACATTCGGCGCATCATTCTTCAGGCACTCCCAAAGGACCTTCTTATCGATCTGGAGGATCGGCTGCGTGCGGAGGCCCTCAAAGCGTTTGAAGTGGTGCGCCGCGAGCTTCCGCTTAATGCGAAACGGAGCCGCGAGGCCGAAGGACAGATCCGTTTTCGCTTGCAGGAGCAGGGGTACGAAGAGGTCGTCCTGAAGCATGGCGGCAATCTCCTCGTTGATGGGGTGATGCTCGGGACCGATCTGAAAGTATTCCAGCCTTTCGCTCGGTTTGCGGGAGCTTCTGTCGGGGTGATCCTCGGTTTTGCATCGATGCCGGAGCGCCGGAAAATTCCCGCGAAGAACCAGTCCCGCGCTGCGGGCGTGACGCTGAACGTCCGTCTTCAGCCGAGCATTTTCGATGACGAGAATAGCCCGAAGCCCACGGATATTTTCGTGCTCTTTCTCACTGCTCGAGATCGCGAGCGGGCTGGCATGATCGAAGAGATCGCGGTTGGTGTGATTGGCGCCGACTATAAGGATTTCATCTTCTACGAATCGCTCGACTCTTTCCTGAGCGGCTATGTTGCCGAACCCATCACTCCAGAAGGTCCGGATGAGGGCGGCGCGAAGGTGAAGCTTCGTACGACCCGTAAGCGGTTCATCCCGCCGGAGAGCCAGCCCGACACGGATGTCGGCGACGGAACTACTAAATAGACCAACGATAAGAATTTTGAAGGGGGCTGCCCCGCACCTTCGGGTGTGGGGCTTTAGGGATTCCGACCATGCGTATTGGTACTCCAGGCTTTATTCCGGCGCGGCTGACCGAGGCGCGAAAAGCTCGCCGGATCGCTACAAAGTCTGCGCTCGCGCGGCGAATGAGCATGAGCCCTACCTCGGTTTCTCGATGGGAAGACGAGACATCTGATCAGTCGCCCGACCCGGCGACCCTGGTACGGCTTGCGGGCGAATTGCAGGTTCGCCCGGAGTTTTTCCTGCGACCACCCTTTGTCAGCGACCGCCCCACCTTCTTGCGTTCATTGGCCAGCACGCTGGTGCGCGATCTCGACTATCAACAATCCCAGATGCACTGGTTGCAGGAGATCACGCACATCGTCGGCCACTATGTTGATTTACCCGAGGTCGACATACCGGACGTACTGGAAGGCGCATCATATAGTCAGCTGCGGGACGAGGACATCGAAGCCATCGCGCTTCGGCTGCGGCACCATTGGAACGTCGGCGATGGCCCTTGTGGCGATATGGTCGCCCTGATGGAGCGCGTGGGCATCGTGGTAGCCGCTATTCCAATGAACACGTCCAAGCTCGATGGTCTGTGTAGCTGGGCATCTGACGGCCGGCCTCATGTTTTGCTGGCCACCGACAAGATGTCATTTCCGCGCCGGCAGATGGATGCGGCGCATGAGCTGGCGCATGCAGTGCTCCACCAAGCTGTGCCGCAGGACGAGTTTCAGGATAATCTGCGGCTGATCGAACAGCAGGCGTTTCGGTTGGCGAGCGCCTTCCTGATGCCATCCACCACATATCCGAATGAAGTGCGGCATGCCTCTTTGGCCATGCTAACCAGCTTGAAAGAGCGTTGGCGTGTTTCGATCAAGGCACAGATCAAGCGTTTGTCCGATCTTGATATGATCCCGGAAGATTTCGCTAGGCAGCTCTACAAGCTTTATTCGGCCAAGGGATGGTCGAAAGGAGAGCCGCTGGATCAGCATTGGGCCATCCCGGATCCAAAAGTATTACATGATAGCTTGAAGCTGATCGTCGAGAACGGCGTGCGCAGCAAGGCAGACCTGCTGGCGACTGAGTTCACGATCTCCGGTCCGGATTTGGAAAACCTTTGTGGCCTGCCGGGCGGTTGGTTTGAGCGCGAAGCTGCTGAAGTTGTTTCATTGAAAGCCAGAGAGGATTTGGGACCTGCTGGCTATCGCGGTGCCGGGGACGTCATTCCGTTTATGCCGCGGGAACGACCTTGATGATTCAGGGGGGCGGCCTCGTAGGATCGCTGATTGTTTCGACACAGTTTTGTGTCACGCACGTTCGGTGCGGTGGCTTAGGCTTAGAAACTTTTAATTTTACCTGTACTTAGATTCTTTAGCCCACCTGTGTGGGGCCCGCTGATTTTTTGACACAAAACTCCCTCATCAGGGTCGGAGTGTCCAAACTGGATGCCGTTAAGTCTTTGAAACGGTGGTGGACGCACTAGGGCTCGAACCTAGGACCCGCTGATTAAGAGTCAGCTGCTCTACCAACTGAGCTATGCGTCCATGCCTGTCCGGCTGGAGCGGCGGTGCCGCTTGGAGGCGGGCCCACTAGCAAGGCGATCCCCCCTTGTAAACAGGGGAATCGGATTCGCTTTAGGATATGGCCGCACGGAATTTTTTGTTCGTGCGCTTCGGCATCCGCCGAAGCTTGCGGCGCCTCTACCGGGAGCGTCCGCGATTGTGGCGCTGGATCGCCATCAGCAATCCCAGGCAGATCAGCACCGTCATCATCGACGATCCGCCGTAGGACACCAGCGGCAACGGGATGCCGACCACGGGGGCGAGGCCCATCACCATCAGGAGGTTGATCGCGACGTAGAAGAAGATGGTGGTGATCAGCCCGCCGCTGGCGATCCGGCCGAAGCGGCTCTTGGCGCGCATCGCGACATTCATCCCCCAGCCGATCACGATGCAATATGCGAAGATGATGCCGAGGCCGCCAAGCAGGCCCCATTCCTCTGCCATGGTGGCGAAGACGAAATCGGTATGGCCTTCGGGCAGGTAATCGAGGTGGCTCTGCGTCCCCTGGAGGAAGCCCTTGCCGGTGATCCCGCCCGATCCGATCGCGATCTTGGACTGGATGATGTGATAACCGCTGCCGAGCGGATCGCTTTCGGGGTTGATGAAGATCTCGATCCGCTTGCGCTG
>FTDB01000896.1_pt1 | contig 13014 bp, 11 predicted proteins | sample 1639741 | NCBI WGS metagenome assembly FTDB01 (sample SAMEA3914869, study PRJEB12502) | metagenome | biome: forest; material: soil | place: USA | collected 2012-03-12 | depth 0.1 m | reverse complement strand
ATGCGTCACTCGACGCCGGGCGTGGGCCTGATCTCGCCGCCGCCGCACCACGACATCTATTCGATCGAGGACCTGGCCCAGCTGATCTACGATCTCAAGCAGATCAATCCGGACGCCCGCGTCACCGTCAAGCTCGTCTCGCAATCGGGCATCGGCGCCGTTGCCGCCGGCGTCGCCAAGGCCAAGGCCGACGCCATCCTCGTTTCGGGCATGGTCGGCGGAACCGGCGCCTCGCCGCTGTCGTCGATCAAGTTCGCCGGCCTGCCGTTCGAACTGGGTCTGTCCGAAGCCCACCAGGTGCTGACGCTCAACAACCTGCGCGGCCAGATTCGCCTGCGCGCCGACGGCGGCATGCGTACCGGCCGCGACATCGTGGTCGCCGCCATGCTGGGCGCCGAGGAATTCGGCATCGGCACCGCCTCGCTGGTCGCCATGGGCTGCCTGATGGTGCGCCAGTGCCAGTCGAACACCTGCCCGGTCGGCGTCTGCGTCCAGGACGAACGCCTGCGTGCCAAGTTTACCGGCACGCCGGACAAGGTCATCAACCTGTTCACCTTCATCGCCGAGGAGGTGCGCGAAATCCTGGCCAGTCTGGGCCTGCGCACGCTCGATGAGGCCGTCGGCCGCACCGACCTGCTCCAGCAGGTGTCGCGCGGCGGCGCCCACCTCGACGACCTCGACCTCAACCCGCTGCTGGTCCGCGTCGAGATGGACCCCAACGCCATCATCACGCCGCCCACCGCGCGCAACGCGGTGGCCGATACGCTGGATGCCCAGATCGTGCGCGACGCCGCCTACGTCTTCGAGCGCAAGGAAAAGATGCAGCTGACCTACGAGGTGCGCAACACCATGCGCGCCGTCGGCACTCGCACCTCGTCGCATATCGTGCGCAAGTACGGCGCGTCGCTCGATGACGGCCATCTCACGCTCGAACTGCGCGGCTCGGCCGGGCAAAGCCTGGGCGCCTTCGCCGTCAAGGGATTGCTGATCAACCTGATCGGCGAATCGAACGACTATGTCGGCAAGGGCCTGTCCGGCGCCACCATCGTCATTCGCCCCAAGGTGTGGCACGAAGGCCAGGCCCTGGCCGGCAACACCATCCTCTACGGCGCCACCTCGGGCCAGTTGTTCGTCGCCGGCGCCGTCGGCGAACGCTTCGCCGTGCGCAATTCGGGCGCGGTCGCCGTCGTCGAAGGCGTCGGCCACCACGGCTGCGAATACATGACCGGCGGCACGGTGGTGATCCTGGGCAAGGTCGGCCAGAACTTCGCGGCCGGCATGACCGGTGGCGTCGCCTACGCCTACGACCCCGATCGCAAGCTTGCCACCTGCACCAACGGCGAAGGCGTGACGCTCCGCGCCGTGCCCGAAAAGGCGGCGGCGAACCTGAAAGCCCTGGTGGCGGCCCACCGCGACCGCACCCTGTCGCCCAAGGCCCAGGCCCTGCTCGACGACTGGGACAACGCGCTCAAGGCCTTCGTCGAGGTCATGCCGAACGAGATACTGGCGATCCAGAACAAGCTGGAAAAGGTTTCGGCATAGAGCAGATTGAGGCAACCTTTGCAAAACCGCTATGTTGGCGATATCGGCGACTTCGTGAAACTGGCCCTACTAAGGGAATTGGCTCCGGATCGCCGCCTTGGTATTGCTTGGTGGCTCTATCCAGACGAGTCGCACAATAAGGATGGCCGTCATATTGACTACTTGAAGAGTCCGGAACAGTGGCGTCATCTGGATACCAAGGTGTTCGACGCTCTTAACGTCGTCATAGCAAGCAACATTCGTGACGTCGTTTTACTGGAAAATGGAGGTTTCTTGCCTGACGCCAAGTTTTATCGAAAACAGATACCCGTCGATGGCTCGCCGACGGAAAGAGTCCTGGCGCGTGAAAAATGGTTTTCTGAGCTTCAGTTAGAGATGGCCGATCGTGACCTTATCTTTCTTGACCCTGACAACGGATTAGAGCCCTCTAGGTTCTCTTTCGGAATTAAAAAGGCAGGCAAAAGTGCCGCTATATCAGAACTACTGGCTCTTAAAGCGCCGGGACGGGCGTTGGTGATTTACCACCACCAAACACGTCGCAAAGGCGGCCACGTGGAGGAAATAGCCTATCGAGCATCACAGTTGCTAGATGCTGGATTTTCTAGCGTCGACGCTATCCGTTCGCAGCCATACTCTCCGAGAATGTTTTTCTTGTTGAATGCGTCGCCGGAGCTTCGCCGGAAGGCGGAGGCGTTTGCTTTACGCTGGAAGGGAAGCTTGTCTTGGCATCCGGCGGGTTAACAAAGTAGCTTACTTCACCGTATCCGCCAAATTCTGCCAAACCTGCTGATCCCAGAAGATGCGCGCCTGTCCCGAGGGCGACGGCAGGACGCAGATACGCGTCCCGCCCACAGTTTCCGGCTGGAAACCGAGCGTGACACGGCCCGTCGTCCGGCCGAGAAAGGCCGCCGCGCCCGTTTTGCTGGTAAAGGCCAGCACGCCCGGCTGATAGCGTTCGATCCTGGCTCGCAGCGCCTCGACATCGAAGGCGTCTCCGGGCAGTTCGGCGTCGTTGCCGAAGTGGCTCTTGCTCAGGTCGGTCAGGCCGATGCCGTGCTCCAGCACGCGCCGGTAATCCTCCGGCGCCAGACGTTCCGGCGTCAGGCCGGTGGCATGCAGGGTTCGCCAGAAGAAGTTGCCGGAATGGGCGTAATAGGCGCGCCTTTCGGCCGAAACCCGCCCCAGCGCCGTGCCGCAGAACACCACCTTCAATCCCGGCGCCAGCACGTCCGGCACGTGGTCCGGCGGCAATGCCCCGAACTTCCCTACGATCATGGCTCGAAGCGCACCGTCCTGGCGCGGTAATTCAGGGTCACCTTGTAGTTTCTAAGAAACCACGTCCCCAGCGCCGCCGGTGTTTTCAGCGGGGCCGTGCCGAAGGTCGCATAGACGGTCGACGGGTTTTGCCGCGCGATCGTACCGACATCGAAGCCCGGCGCCGTGCCGATGGCGACCGCCTGCGCTCCGGCATAACCATAGCCGGTCACAGGCCTGGCCTGGGCGGCGTCGGCTTCAAGCCCGGCGGCCTTCACGCCCGCCGGCGTCACCAGCAATTCATAGGCCCCACCTGAATCGACCAGGGCCGTCATCCTGTGCCCGGCGATGGTCAGCGGCACCGTCGGGATGTCGTTGTCGATCCCCATGGGGAGATCGCAGGCGCACGGCGGCGACGCGGCAAGAAACCGCACCTCGCCGCGCGGATAATCGATGACGATGATGCGATCCTTGAGGAAACTGTAGCCCAGCACGCCCATCAGCGGCTGGCCGTCCGGCCCGGTCAGGCCGGTCAGGGGTGCGGCGGAAAAATCGATGGTTCGCGTTGACGCGCCGGCCGCCAGGGTGGCTCTCGTGTTGAAGAAGCTGATCTTCTGCGTGCCGAAGCCGGTGCCGGATCCCGCGCCCGGCTTCAGCGCCAGCCCCAGGCTTTTGGCATAGCCGAGATCGATGGCCGACGGCGATGTGCCGTCGTCCAGTTCCATCCACACTTCGGGAGCGCCGTTGACCGATACCTTGAGATAGGCGAAACCGTCCTTGAAGGTAGCCGGCAGGGGGGTATCGGCCATCGGCGCCGCCGGCGTCGAGGCACAGCCGGTCAGGCTCAGGACAACAAGCAAAGAGATGAGTTTGCGCATATTCGATACGCTGCACCTGCCGGCATCAAGGATCAATGGTTAAATGCCGTCGCCGCCATAGATCGGATTGTGGATGCCGCATTCGACCTTCTCGGTGCCGGCCCAGCGTCCAGAGCGCGTGTCCTCGCCGGCGGCCACCGGCTTGGTGCAGGTGAAGCAGCCGATCGACGGAAAGCCCTGCTCCACCAGCGGATGCGGCGGCAGGTGATGCTGCGCGAAATAGGCGTCGATGTCGCCCTGCGTCCACGCCGCCAAGGGATTGACCTTGAAATGGAGGCCGTCCCATTCGACGACCGGCAAATGCGTGCGCGTGGCGCTCTGGTGGCGCTTGCGGCCCGAAATCCACGCGCCGTAGCGCTCCATGTATCTGTTGAGCGGCCGCACCTTGCGCAAATCGCAGCAGGCGTCCGGATGGGTGCGCCACAAGGTATTGCGTCCGTCTTCATCCGCCGCTTCGGCCGCATCGGCCTTGAGGTTGACGATGTTGGTCAGGCCGAGGGTCGCCGCCAGTTCGTCGCGATATTGCAGGGTCTGGAAGAAATGGCGGTCGGTATCGAGAAACAGCACCGGCAGATTAGGGTCGATCTGCGCCACCATGTGCAGCAAGGCAGCGGAATCGGCGCCGAACGACGACGACAGCACGATGTCGCCAAGAAATTCCTCGGCAATCGCCGCGCGCAGGATTTCCTGTGGCGTCAGGCCTTCCCAGGCCGTATTCAGCGCCTCGGCGCGTAAGCTCCCGTCCGATACCGGACGATCCTTGATGAAGTCCATCAGCACGGTCATGCGCCCGCCTTTCGCCGTGCCCAAGCCGGCGCCCGGCCATCGGCGGCCGACTGATAGACGGTCGAAAAGCGCTTCGCCGCCGATATCACCGCCTCGGACGGATCGCGATCCTTGACCATGAACTCGTCAAAACCACAGCGCAGCATGTAGAACAACTGGTCGCGCAACACGTCGCCCACGGCCCGGACCGGGCCGGTGAAACCCATGTCCTGGCGCAAAATCCGCGCTGTCGAATAACCGCGCCCGTCGCGATAGCCGGGGAAGGCGACCTCGAAGCGGGCGATACGGTCCGTATACGGAGTAAGTGCGCGCACATCCTGGCCGGGCTGGATGCGCACGGCGTAGCGACCGTTCAGACCAGCCAGGGTTTCGACCGCCGGATCGAAATCCAACACTTCGAGCGCGTCGTCCTCCAACCTTCGGCCATCGCGCGCCACCAGGCCTGGATCATAACTGGAATTAGGCCGGCTCATGCAGCGCCTCCGCGAAGGTGTCGCGGCCCAGCCGCTCCAGCGTGTCGATGAAGCGCTCGCTGTCGTCGCGGCGCAGGCTGAGATACAGCTCGACCACGCGCTGGATGGCGGCCGGCACGGCTTCGGCCGGCAGGCCCTTGCCGGTGATCACGCCCAGCGCGGCATTATCGTCGGCGCGGCCGCCCAGCAGGATCTGGTAGAATTCGATGCCCTGCTTGTCGACGCCCAGAATGCCGATATGGCCGACATGGTGGTGGCCGCAGGCGTTAATGCAGCCGGAAATCTTGATCTGCAGGTCGCCGATCCGGTCGGTCAGTTGCGCGTCCTCGAAGCGCTGCGAAATGTCCTGGGCCAGCGGAATCGAGCGCGCATTGGCCAGGCTGCAATAGTCGAGGCCGGGGCAGGTGATCATGTCGCTGATCTTGCCGGCATTGGCGGTGGCCAGGCCCATGGCGTCAAGCTCGCGGTAGAGCGCATAAAGATCGTTCCTGGCGACGTGCGGCAGGATGATGTTCTGCTCGTGGCTGACGCGCAACTCGCCATAGCCGAAGCGGTCGGCGGCGTCGGCCATGGCGTCCATCTGGGCGGAGGAGGCGTCACCCGGCGGCAGGCCCGCGGGCTTCAGCGAAATCGTCACCGAGACGTGGTCGTCGCGCTTGTGGGCGTGGCTGTTGTTACGCACCCAGCGGGCGAAAGCGACATCGGCCGTCTCGGCGCGGCCATGGGCGACGCGGTCGAAGGCGGCGCCGGAAAAGTCGGGATCGGGGAAGAAGTTCCGTATGCGGAGCATTTCCTCGGCCGGCGCGTCGATCACCGTGTGATCGAGCTTTTGCCACTCCTCTTCAACCTGCCGCTTGTACTCGTCCGGCCCCAGAGCGGCGACCAGAATCTTGATGCGCGCCTTGTAGATATTGTCGCGCCGGCCATAGCGGTTATAAACGCGCAAACAGGCTTCGAGATAGCTCAGCAACTTGTCACCCGGCAGGCCCGAGCGGATCAGGTGGCCCAGGCTGGGCGTGCGCCCCAGCCCGCCGCCGACATAGACGTCGAAGCCCTCCGGCTTGATGTGCAGGCCGATGTCATGAACGCGGATGGCCGCCCGGTCGCGCGCAGCACCCGTGATGGCGATCTTGAACTTGCGCGGCAGGAAGGTGAATTCCGGGTGGTTCGACGACCATTGCCGGATCAGTTCGGCCCATGGGCGCGGATCGTCGTGCTCGTCCTTCGCGGCGCCGGCGAACTGGTCGGTGGTGGTGTTGCGGATGCAGTTGCCCGAGGTCTGCAGGGCATGCATCTCGACCTCGGCCAGTTCCTCCAGGATCTTCGGCGCCTCGCTCAACTTGACCCAGTTGAACTGCAGGTTCTGCCGCGTCGTGAAGTGGCCAAAATCGCGGTCGTGGGTGCGGGCGATATGGGCCAGCTTGCGCATCTGCCGGCTCGACAGCACGCCGTAAGGCACGGCGATGCGCAGCATGTAGGCATGCAGTTGCAGGTAGAGGCCGTTCATCAACCGCAAGGGCTTGAACTGGTCCTCGGTGATCTCGCCGGCAAGCCTCCGCGCCACCTGGCCGGAAAACTCGTTGATCCGGTCACGGACGAAAGCATGATCGAAGTCGTCGTAAACGTACATTCAGTCCTCGAAAATATCGGCGCGTCGGAACGCTTGTGATAAAGCGTCGGCGGTCGGCCCGATGCTAGGGCCGTTGGCGCGGATGAATTCGCGCACGTGTTCGCGCTGCACCGGCATGCCCTTGTCCGACAAAGGAATGAGATAGGGTGCGACGACCTCGGTCTCGCGCGTCCGCCATTCCGCCAGCAGCGCCTCGGCGGCTTCGTCGTCGATCCGGACGGCCTTCGCGCCGTCCTCGGCCCAGGTGTTACTGGCCCACCACAGGGTTATCCCGTCGCTCAGGCGATTGGCGGTCAGGAGTTTCATGCGCTTACCTCCATGGCGGTTCGGGCCAGGCTTTCGGCCTGGTACAGGCCGGCGACCTCGCCGATGATCAGCAGGGCCGGCCCACTGGGCGGCTGGGCGGCGATGGCGGCTTCCAGAGTCGCCAGGCTGGCCGGCATGTAGCGCGCATCCGGCCGGGTGCCGTTCTCGATGACCAGAACCGGCGTTTCGGGCATGCGGCCGTGGCGCAGCAGTTTGCCGGCGATCTCCTTGGCCGTCGCCACGCCCATGTAAACAACCAGGGTATGGTGCGGCGCCGACAGCGCCGACCAGTCGAGCTGCAACGGATGGGCGTGGTCGCCGTCCTTGGAATGGCCGGTGACGAAGGTGACGCTCTGGGCATGGTCGCGGTGGGTCAGCGGCACTCCGGCCGCAGCGGCGCAGCCAAGTGCCGCCGTAATACCGGGCGTGATGTGGACCGCGATGCCCGCCTGACGCAGCGCCTCGACCTCCTCGCCGCCGCGCCCGAAGACGAACGGATCGCCGCCTTTCAGCCGGACGACGCGCTTGCCCAGTCGCGCCTGCTCGACCAGCAGGTCGTGAATTTGATCCTGTGGCACGGAATGGTTCGAGCGCGCCTTGCCGACATAGAAACGATCGGCATCGCGGCGCGCCAAATCGAGGATTTGCTGGCCCACCAGCCGGTCGTAAACAATGACATCGGCTTCGCTGAGCAGGCGCAGGGCCTTGAGCGTCAGCAGTTCAGGGTCGCCAGGGCCAGCACCGACCAGATGGACGATGCCTTGACGAGCTACACGGATTTGCAATCCGCTGAGTACGTGTTCGACCGCTTCGTCGATCCGGCCTTGGCGCGCCAGCTCGGCGGCGGGCGATTTCAGCAGGTCTTCCCAGGCGCGGCGGCGGGCATCGACGTCCTTGATCCGTTCACGGAGGGTCGGTGACAGGCGCACGGCGAACTCGGCAAGATTCGCTTCCGACGGCGGCACGGCGGCCTCGATCTTCACTCGCGTTTCCCGCGCCAGAACCGGCGACGTGCCGCCGGTGGCGACGCCGATGCTTAAAGCCCCGCGATCGATGATCGCAGGGATATGAAAGTCGGACAGGTCAGGAAAATCGACGACATTCAAAGGCGCGCGCACTTCCCGTGCCAGGGCTGCGCCACGCTCGGCCAGGGCGCGATCCTCGAACGCCACGACGATCAGGGCGGCGTCGTCAAGCTCCGCCACTTCCGGCCAGCGGTGAAGAACCTTGGTTTCCGCCTCGATCCGCACGGGCTCGACCGGCTGGAAAACCCGCAATTTTGCCGGCGTTCGCGCCAGCAGCGCCATCTTGCGCACCAGCCACACGCCCGCCCCGATCAGGACGACCGTGCGGTTTTCCAGGGGCCAGGACAAGGGAAGAGCGAGCATCGGGGTTCCTTAACATGTTTCTATGTAAGGAGTCGTTGCCGCGACGCAAAACGATGGATTGTGCGCGCAAGGTTTAGAGCGGCTAATCCGCCGCATGGCGCTGCACGATCTGGCGAGCTATATCGTCATCATGCCCAGTACAGATCCCTTGGAAACCCGCCGGATCCATTGTTCGATGACGCCGTCGCCGATCGGCCCGAACACTTGAGAAACTGAAATTGTGCTGGGCGGCGGTGGTGCGTGGCGCCGGCGTCTATTCAGGCAGGCCGGTGCAGGCCCACCTGCGCGTCCCTGTCCTTGAGCATTTGACCGCCTGGATGGCAAGCAGAATTGCCCTGGCCGTCCGCAAGGAAAACCGTACCAGGAAAATACACATTTCCCGCAAAACAAGATAATTGCAATCGCCCAACTTTGACGGTAATAAGATTCAATACGATCAAGGGAGGGGCACATGGTCAAGACTGTCCTGGTTCGCCGGCCGGGCCCTGGGAGGCTGGCGGCGGCGATTGCGGGCCTTATGCTGGCAACTGCGGCGCTTCCGTCCCACGCGGGGACGACGACTTACAAATATGACACGTTGGGCCGGGTGATCGAGGCCGACTATCCCGATGGCAGCATCGTCACCTATGCCTATGACAAGAACGGGAATCGCACGACGACGACGCGGCACGCGGGACCATAGTTCCGGATGGCGGGGTCTTCCGGTCAGGACCTGGCTTATCCCGCTATAGGCAGCAGGATCGAGAAGCGCGCGCCGATGATCTGGCCGCCCTCATCCTTGCGGTTTTCCGCCCAGATGCGGCCATGGTGGGCTTCGATGATCTGGCGCGAAATCGAGAGTCCCAGCCCCGAATTGCTGCCGAACTTGGTGCCCTTCGGCCGCGACGTATAAAAGCGCTGAAAGATGGTCTCGACGTTTTCTTCCGGAATGCCGGGGCCGTCGTCCTCAAAGGCGATCAACAGCGGCAACAGCGGATCGGGGTTATGCGTGAGGCTGACCCGGACCGTGCCGCCTTCTGGCGAGAACGAGCGCGCATTGTCGATGACATTGCGGAAAACCTGGCCAAGCGGCCCTTCACGGCCGTTGACCTGGGCCTGGGCCGCCGGCACCTGGCGCGTATAGGTGACGCCGACCTGGCCTTCGGCATGGTCCTGGCGATACAGCGACACAATGTCGTCGAGCAGGCCGCCGACCTCGACCCGGCGCGGCACGTCGCGCGACAGTTCGGCATCGAGGCGCGAAGCGTTGGAGATATCGGTGATCAGCCGGTCGAGGCGGCGGACGTCCTGGTTGATCACCCCCATCAGCCGCGCCTTGGCGTTGTCGTCCTTGACGATGACCAGGGTTTCGAGCGCCGAGCGGATCGAGGTCAACGGGTTCTTGATCTCGTGGCTGACGTCGGCGGCGAAACGGTCGATCTCCTCCATGCGCCGCCACAAGGTATCGGTCATCGATTCCAGCGAGCGCGCCAGGGTGCCGATCTCGTCCTTGCGGCCTTCGAGGTCGGGCAGGGAGATGGCGCGCGACTGGCCCATGCGCACCGTATCGGCGGCGGCCGACAGGCGCTGGATCGGCCGGCTGACCAGCCAGTTGATCAGCAGCGACGAGAACAGCGTCACGCCCAGCGCCACCAGGATGAAGGGCAGCATGGCCAGGCGCTGTTCCTGGATGATCTTCTCGACGTCGCCGCCTTCGATGGTCAGTACGCCGAGCACCGTCTTGACGCGGCGGATCGGCACCGACACCGACACGATCTTCTGGCCGCGTTCGTTGCTGCGCACCTCGGCGACGTCGGTGCCGGTCAGGGCTTCGGCGACCTCGAGATGCAGTTCCTTGTCGGCTTCGGCGCGCTGGGCGGCGTGCTTGTCGGCCTTGCCAGGTGCGGCGGTCGTATCGGGCTTCCTGGCCGGCGGCAGGTCGTGGACCTCGATGCGGTCGGAATCGACATAGGAATCGGCGGTCCATACGCCGTCGGACAACAGGTTGCCGTGCGCGTCGAACAGGCGCGCGCGCTGGGTCTGGGGGATGAACTTGTCGATCGCCTTGACGGCGTAATAGGGCTGCAGGACCGCTTCGTCCTCGTCGCCGGTGGCGACCTCGGCCATCACGCCGGCCATCTGGTCGGCCTGGGCGGTCAAGGATTCCATCTGGGTCTTGATCAGGCCGCGGCGCAGGTCCGACAGCACCAGGGCGCCGATCACCAGGATGAACAGGCCGAGCAGGTTGAGGCCGAAGATCAGCCGCCCCAGCCGCGACTGGCCGAGCGTCAGCCGTTTGTACCAGGGACGGTCAGGCATGTCGGCCTTCCCCCTCTCTCCGCGTGCGGGGAAAGGGTCGGGGTGAGGGGCTTTTGTGGAGTGTTAAAAAAGACAAGCTGTCAAGGCCCCTCATCCGGCCCTGCGGGCCACCTTCTCCCCGCCTGCAGGGAGGGATTGCTAGATTTCCCGATAGCGGTAGCCGACGCCGTACAGCGTTTCGATCGAATCGAAGGTCGGATCGACGACACGGAACTTCTTGCGCATGCGCTTGATGTGGCTGTCGATGGTGCGGTCGTCGACATAGACCTGGTCGTCATAGGCGGCGTCCATCAGGTTGTCGCGACTCTTGACGAAGCCGGGGCGCTGGGCCAGGGCGTGCAGCAGCAGGAACTCGGTCACGGTCAGGCGCACCGGCCGGCCGTCCCAGGTGCATTCGTGGCGGGCGGCGTCCATCACCAGCTTGCCGCGTTTCAGCGACTTGGCGTTGAGCGCCTCAGTCACTTCCGGGGCCTCGCCCTGGTCGACAATGCCGGCACGGCGCAGCACGGCCTTGACGCGCTCCAGCAGGAGGCGCTGCGAGAAGGGCTTGTGCATGTAGTCGTCGGCGCCGAGGTTGAACCCCAGGATTTCGTCGATCTCGTCGTCCTTCGAGGTCAGGATGATGACCGGCAGGTTGGAATTGGCGCGCACCCGCTTCAGCACTTCCATGCCGTCCATGCGCGGCATCTTGACGTCGAGGATGGCAAGGTCGGGCGGATCCTTCTCCAGTGCCGCCAGGCCGGTGGCGCCGTCGAAATAGGACTGGACGGTATGGCCGCCGCTTTCGAGCGCCAGGGATACGCTGGTCACTATGTTTTCGTCGTCGTCGACCAGGGTGATTTTGGCCATGGAGTCTCCAGTTTAGGTAAGGCTAAAGTTCCGCCGGATGCCTGTCAGATAATAATTTACGTCCATATCATCCTACCTGCGTTCGTTTCATGGCGTCAACGCGGCGATAGCGCGGTCATATTCGGTCGAATATAGGGCCTCAATGCTAATTTAACAGGCTTTGTGTAAGTTTTGAAACTGTACGGGGAGTGCAAGTTCATGAGTCGCGGCCACAGTCCTGTCCATTACGAGGTGTTCGCCCGGCGAACGCCGCAATCGTCGTGGACGCTGCAGACAGCGACGGAGGACCGCGAAGCGGCCCTGGCCGCCGCCGAGGAATTGCTGGCGCAAAGCCGCGCCGCGGCGGTGAAGGTCACCAAGGAAGTGTTCGACGCCAATACCGGCGAGTTTTCCAGCGTCACCCTTTCGACCAAGGGTCAGCCGGAAGCGAAGAAAAAGCTCAAGCTGGCGCCCGAAACCGACACCGTCTGCACCAGCCCGCAGGACCTCTATACCCTACACGCCCGCGAAAAGGTGGCCCGCTTGCTCGAAGACTGGCTGCGCCGCAACCGCGTTACACCGTTCGAACTGCTGCACCGTCCCGACCTCGTCGAGCGTCTGGAGGCGTCGGGCACCGAGCTTCAGCATGTGGTGCAGAAACTGGCCATTCCCGAAAGCCAGGAATCCGGCCAGGACCTGCACGACCTGATGCGGCGCTGGCGCGCGCTCATCGACCGCAGCGTCACGCGCCTGATCGAGGACGGCCGGCGCAAGCTGTTCCCCGACATCGACATGACCAACTGGCTGGGCGTGATCGACCGGCTGCGCGATCATCCCGAGCGCGCCTATGTGCTGGGCGGCGGCATCGCCCGCGTACTGGCGCCGGTGACGGGGCCGGCCGCCAAGCTGGAACGGCTGCTGATGCTCGGCCGCGTCCTGAAAGATGCGCTCGACGGGCGCGAATGGGCCCTGCCGGTCATCGAGGTGCCGGTTTCCGAGCTTTTCGGCGAGCGCACCTCGCTCAAGGATTTGCTGGGCCACGAAGCCGACCTGGGCGATTCCATCGCGGTGATGACGCGCATGGCCGCCGGCGCCGCCGTCGACATGGTGGCCAAGCTCGATCCGCGCGTCGCCCAGATCATGCCGCCCCTGCCCAATGCGTTGGAGGGCTTTCACGAACTGATCGAGCAGGACTGCTTCCCGACCCTCAGCCACAATATCTCCAGGCGCCTGATGACGGAACTGAAGGGGCCGCGCCGCCTCAAGCCCGGCAATGCCGAGGCCGAGATCGAAATGCTGCGCGCCCTGGCCCTGTGCCTGACCGCCGCCGGCACCGAGGACAACGAACGCGAGGATATCCGCGAAGCCTTCGCCGAGCGCTCGAAGATGCTGGTGTCGGCCGATTTCGTCGACAGCCTGCTGAAACTGGCCAGAACCTCCGCCGAGGAGGCCGAGCGCCTGGTCTGGCTGTGCGAGAACGTGGTCGGCGCCAGCAACAAGCGCCAGGCGGCGCGCTGGCTGGTTTCCAACCTGAGCGGCCTGAAGTTCGAACGCGACATGCGCGATGCCTCGACCTCGGCGTCGCAGCGCCTGCAGGCCCTGGCCCAGATGCAGCGCCGCGTCCGCCAGGT
>FTDB01000571.1_pt1 | contig 13204 bp, 16 predicted proteins | sample 1639741 | NCBI WGS metagenome assembly FTDB01 (sample SAMEA3914869, study PRJEB12502) | metagenome | biome: forest; material: soil | place: USA | collected 2012-03-12 | depth 0.1 m | reverse complement strand
TTCGGCCTGGGCGCCGGCGGCATCCGCTCGACGACCGAGGACCTGTGCGCCTGGCACGCCGCCCTGCTCGGCGGCAAGATCCTCAAGCCCTCAAGTCTCAAGACCATGTTCACGCCGATGCGGCTGAACAACGGCCAGCTTGCCTTTGAGCACAACGGCCCGGAAAAGATGGAATACGGCTTCGGCCTGGGCATGGGCATGATGGGCGACCGGCTGTACATCTCGCACGGCGGCCGGGTGAACGGCTTTACCGGCCATCTGCGCAGCTTCCCGGCCGACCGTCTGACCCTGTCGATCCAGTACAACAGCGACGGCTCCGGCGCCGGCGGCTTCATGCCGGCCCAGCGCGCCCTGCGCTGGGAGGCGACGCGCCTGGCCTACGACGCCATCGGCATCGCGGTCGATCCGCGCGAACAGGCCTCCGGGGAAGTCGGCGAAGGGTAGCGGCTCATTCGCCCCCACCACCGCATCTCACGGCTTCGCCGTTCGTGCGGTCCCCCTCCCCGTACTCTTTCAGGTTTTTGAAACGCCCATGCTGAGCACGGGGAGGTATGAAGTCGTTTTCTCATACCTCCCCACGAGCGACACGGAAGATTGGGATAGCTAGATGCGGTGGTGGGGGCAAATTAATCCCCAATCCTACAACCGCGTCCAGCCCATCGTCTTGCAGAGCAGCCCGCCCAGCACGCAGCCGTGCGTCGTCATCGCCTGCGCGCCGACATCGATCCTCATGCGGAACGTCATGTGCCGCTGCGGATCGAAGGCCTTGCCTTCCCAGGTATCGGCGCCGGCGGCCCTGACCGTCATGACCAGGCGGTCGCCGACCTTTTCACCGGTCACGTCCGGCCGGATCCAGGTGTTGACGGCGCAAAGATCGTCGCCGCACGGGGCGATACGCACCCTCGCCTTGCCGTCACCGCGCGACCACTCGCCCTGCAGTGCGTTGTCACCGGCATGAACCTGCGCGGCGGCCAGCGCCCAGGCGGCCACGGCCGCGATTGTCGTGCGCATCATCGTATCCTTTCGAGATCCGCCTGAGGTGGATACGCCGGCCGCCGTCGTTCGGATTTTTCCGCCGGCGATGAACCGCTCGCTGTCCCACAGCGTAACCGGAACAGACCGTCAAAGGATCTGTCCATGGATGCCGCCCTCCTCTGGATCGCCGCTGCCCTCGCCGCCGCCATGGCCGGCGCCTGGATCGTGCAGCGACGGACCGGTAACAGCGGCTGGGTCGACACCATCTGGTCGTTCGCCACCGGCGCCGGCGGCGTGGCCGCGGCCCTCCTCCCGGCCCCGGGCGCGCTTGAAATCCGCCAGGTCGCCGTCGCCCTCCTGATCGCCCTGTGGTCGGGACGCCTCGGCCTGCACATCGCCGGCCGTGCCCGGAAGGGCGAGGACGACCCGCGCTACGCCGCCATGGCCAAACAATGGGGCAAGGCCTGGCCGCTCTATCTCTTCGTCTTCCTGGAAATTCAGGCCGCCGCCTCGGTCGTGCTGGTCCTGGCCGTACACCTGGCCGCGGTCAATCCCGCGCCGTTTCCAGCGGTGACCGATCTCGCCGGCATCGGCTTGCTGATCGTCGCCGTCGCCGGTGAGAGCCTTGCCGACGGCCAGTTGCGCCGGTTTTCCCGCGTGCATAAGGGCGCGGTCTGCGACACCGGTCTGTGGCGCTGGTCGCGCCATCCCAACTACGTCTTCGAATGGCTGGGCTGGTGCGCCTGGGCGGTCATTGCGGCGAACCCGGCCCACCCGTGGAGTTGGGCGGCGCTCGGGGCGCCGGTGCTGATGTACGTTCTGCTGGTCCACGTCTCAGGCATCCCGCCGCTGGAAGCCCACATGCTGGCGACGCGCGGCGACCGTTTCCGCGCCTATCAGGCGCGAACTTCCGCCTTCTTCCCCCTGCCCCGCCGCAAACAGGAAAAGCCGTCATGAACCTCGCCACCACCCTGGCCGAACGCGCGCCTTTGCCCGACGCCCTGACCCTGTCGGCCATCGACTTCTTCTGCGGCCAAGTCCGTCACCAGTTGGCCCGCTCCCCCGAAGTGGACGAACTGGGCTTCGCCGCAGGCATGGACGCCTATCCCATCGCCGTGCACACCGACGACGCCAACCGCCAGCATTACGAAATCCCGGATGAATTCTTCGGCCTGGTGCTGGGGCCGCAACGCAAATATTCGTGCTGTCTTTATCCTACGGCCGCCACGACGCTGGCCGAGGCTGAAACCCTCGCCCTGCTCGAGACCTGCGCCCATGCCGACCTGAAGGACGGCCAGGCGATCCTGGAGCTGGGCTGCGGCTGGGGCTCGCTGTCGCTGCACATGGCCGCCGCCTACCCGCAGGCGCGCATCGTTTCGGTGTCTAACTCACAGTCGCAGCGCGCCTACATCACCGCCGAAGCGGCACGGCGCGGGCTGGGCAACCTGACGGTCGTCACCGCCGACATGAACGATTTCGCCATCGACCGGCCATTCGACCGCATCGTCAGCGTCGAGATGTTCGAGCACATGTCGAACTGGCATGCGCTGCTGGGCCGCGCCCGCGGCTGGCTCAGGCCGGACGGGCGGCTGTTCCTGCACGTCTTCACGCACAGGGCGCGTTCCTACCGCTTCGCCGCGGACGGCGACGACTGGATCGGCAAGTACTTCTTTACCGGCGGCATCATGCCGGCGCACGACCTGCCGCACCGCTTCCCCGGCCTGTTCGCGGTCGAGGCCGAATGGCGCTGGTCCGGCGAGAACTATCGCCGCACGGCCATGGACTGGCTGGCCAATTTCGACGCGAAGCAGGCCGGGATCATGCCGATCCTGCGCGCCGTCTATGGCCGCGACGCCGGCGTGTGGCGCAAACGCTGGCGGCTGTTCTTCATGGCCACGGCCGGCCTGTGGGGCCATGCCGGCGGCAGCGAATGGGGCGTCGGCCATTATCGCCTGACGCCCCGAAGCTGATTACCTACGATGGCCGCGATCGTCGTGGCCGTAGCCATGGCCCCGGTCATAACCATGACCCCGGTCGTAGCCGCCCCGATCGTAACCATGATCGTAACCGCGATCGCCCCAGCCGCCACGGTCACCGCGCCAGCCCCAGTCGCCACGGTCGTGCCAGTGACCACCGCGGTCGAACCAGCGGCCGTCGCGATAGTGGTAATTGCCGAAATCGTCGATCCAGCGGCCATAACTGTCATAGACGACATAGCCGCCGTAATAGGGATCGTAGGTGCGGCCGACCTCGACCACGACGCGCTGGGCCGACGCCGCCATCGGCGCGCCCAGGGCCACAACCGCCGCCGCTGCCAGAGCCACCTTCTTCATGTTCAACTTGATCATCATGGGTCTCCCCGGACACTGCGGCTTCGCGAACATCGCCTTGCCGTATGATGATCATAGTAAACGGGCAAACCTGAACGGCGCTTGAGGACGGTGTTCATGTAGGTTCATGTTAGAGAAAGCGCGGAGTTCCTCAAACTTATCCTCTCCCCGTGCGAACGGGGAGAGGACGAGAGCGGAACGAAGTGAACGCGATCGGGTGAGGGGCACACTGCCAACCGAAGGCCCCTCACCCGGCCAATCTACGCCCTAACGGGCTTGCTGGCCGTCCTCTCCCCGCTAACGCAGGAAGAGGACAATTTCAGTGCTATTGTTGCCAATATCAGTTGCCGCACATGGCCAGCCATTCCGGCGGCTTGGGATGCAGCTTCTCGGCAATCGGCCGGTAGCCCGGCTCGAACGCCGCGCCCAGCCACATGACATTGCTGGCGGTTTCGACGTCGAACGGCCCGGAATAGCCCTTCTCCCCCGCCGCAGCACGCTGGGCGTCGAACAGCACCTTGGAATGGGCAAACTCCTCGTGCGGCTTTTCACCCGACGCATAGGGTTTGAGCCATTCGAACCCCCTGGCCAGCGAACTGCCGGTCGGCGATTGGTAATGGAACCAGTCCTCGCCCCGCACCCGCGCCGCCAGGGCCGCCTGGCTCAGCGGCTCCAGGTCGTAGATGACGTAGTGCATGGCGTCGCGCTCGGCGAAGTCGAGCACCTCGCCGTCCGGATGGATATTGGCCTCGATCTGCGTCCGGAACAGTCGCCGCGCCTCGGCGAACAGCGCCTCGTCGTTCAGCGCAACGGCGATCATGGTGACCAGCTTGACGCGATGGCTCTGCCAGTTGTTGTTCCACGTCGTCGCCTGCGGGCTGGGGCTGACGATCTTGTGGCCGTCGATCGCGGCGATGTAGTCCGTGGCCCACTTATGCATGAAGGCGTCCGCCGCCGCGCGGTCGGCCGCGGCCAGCTTCGGCGCCACCACCGCATAGGTGTCGATGAAGGCGTCGAAATTGGTCTCGTCGATCGGGTTGAGATCCGGCTGGTAGACCTTGATCCAGGCGTTGAAATAACGCGTGGCCAGGGCAAGATAGGCGTCCCCTGCCCCTGCGCGCCAGGCATAGGCGGCGTCGCGCATGACCGGCAACTGTGTCTTGGCCTCGATGCTCTGGTCGCGGATGCCCTGGTGCGGAAGGGTGCCTTCGGTGTGGATATGGGCCATCGGCGCCGGCTGGCTGTCGAGCAAAGGCGTCAGTTCGCGGATCAGCGGCGCCATATGGGTCGCCGCTTCGGCTGGCGAAACCGGGCACCACGGCCCCTCGGCATGGGCCGCGGCCGGCAAGGCAAGAAGGGCGGCTGCAAGCATCCATGGGCGCATGTATCTCTCCTGTAGTGGCCAAGTGACCTGGCCTCGCCGTGACCTTAGGCGCGCCACGCCCGGGTGACAAGCCGGCGAATTCCACTTTGCGTGCCCTCACGCGGAGGCTACAAGGCCACCATGACCGACCGCTCCGATACGACGTCCGACATCCGCACCGGCCTGATCTTCGCCACCGTCACCACCCTGATCTGGTCGGGCAATACGGTGGTCACCAAGGCGGCGGCCGGCGTGATTTCGCCGGGTTCGATCGGCTTCTACCGCTGGGTCATCGCGTTCTTCGTCCTGCTGCCCTTCACCGCGCGCACCGTCTGGCGGCACCGCGAGGAGGCCCTGCGCCAATGGTGGAAGCTGGCCGGGCTGGCCGCGCTCGGCATGGTCATCTACCAAAGCCTGGCCTATGTCGCCGCCTCGACGACCTCGGCTGTAAACATGGGCGTGTTGCAGGGCCTGACGCCGCTGATCGCCACCCTGGCCGCCAGCTTCCTGGCCGCCGAACGGCTGAAGACGGCGCGCGTTATCGGCGGCCTGGTGTCGGTCGCCGGCCTTATCTACCTGACGGCGCGCGGCGATCCCAGAACCCTGGTCAGCGGCGGCGTCCACCCCGGCGACCTGTTGATGATCGTCGCCGTCACCGCCAATGCGTTGTACGGCGTGTTCCTCAGGCGCTGGCGGCTGACCCTGCCGCCCTGGGTGCAACTGCAATGGCAGGTCTTCTTCGCCATGCTGTTGATGATGCCGATGTGGCTGTTCGGGACCAAGTCCGCCCTGACCGCCGCCAATCTCGGTCTGGTGCTCTACGCCGCCCTGCCGACGTCGCTGCTGGCGCCGTGGGGCTGGATGAACGCCGTTTCACGCCTCGGCGCGGCGCGGGCGACGATGTTCATCAACCTGATCCCCATCCTGGCCGCCGCCATCGCCTTCGTCTGGCTGGGCGAACGGCTGGAGATCTATCACATCATAGGCGGCGTGCTGACCCTGGCGGGGGTCAGCATCGGTCTCTATGAACGCAAGGCGGTTTAGGCGGCCGCGACCTTCACGCCGGTCCGGGTCTTCATCAGCGGCTGAATCTTCGTGCCGAAGTCGTCCATGCCCTTGAGGAAGTCGTCGAAGGTCAGCAGCACCCCGCCCGTGCCTTCGACCTCGGCCATCTCATCGAGCATGGCGGCGACCTTGGCGTAAGAGCCGACCAGGGTGCCCATATTGATATTGACGGCCGACACCGTGTCGGACAGCTGCACCACATTGGTCGTCTTGTTGACCGCATTGGGCGCCGACTGGGCCTTCAGCCACTTGACCGCGTCCTCGTCGACGCCGTCGCGGTAGGATTGCCACTTGGCCTCGGCGGCTGCGTCAGTCTCGTCGGCGATGACCATCATCAGCACGAAGGTCTTGACGTCCCGGCCGGTCTTGTCGGTCGCCGCCTTAAGCCGCACATTGTTCTTTTCGAACGCCTTGGGGGTGTTGACGCCCACGCCCAGGCAGAAGGCATAGTCGGCATATTGCGCCGAGAAGGCCAGGCCTTCGTCGGATGAGCCGGCGCAGATGATCTTGGGTTCTTCCACTGGCTTCGGGCTGACGCGGCAGTCGGTCATCTCGAAATACTGCCCCTTGAAATTCGACACGCCCGTCTGGAACAGGTCGCGTAGGATCTGGGCATATTCCGACAGCATGTCGTAACGCTTGACGTAGTGTTCCTCGCCCGGCCACAGCCCCATCTGGTCGTATTCGGCCTTCTGCCAGCCGGTGACCAGGTTGATGCCGAAACGGCCGTGCGAGATCGAGTCGATGGTCGAGGCCATGCGCGCCACGATCGCCGGCGGAATGGTCAGGGTGGCGACCGTCGCATAGATTTTGATACGCTCGGTCACCGCGGCCAGGCCGGCCATCAGGGTGAAGCTTTCGAGATTGTGTTCCCAGAACTGCGTCTTGCCGCCGAACCCGCGCAGCTTGATCATCGACAGGGCGAAATCCAGCCCGTACTTTTCGGCCTTCAGCACGATCTCCTTGTTCAGATCGAAGCTGGGCATGTACTGCGGGGCGTTCTCCGAAATGAGCCAGCCGTTGTTGCCGATGGGAATGAAGACGCCAATTTCCAACTTAGTCCCCTTGTTTTTCTATGATTAGCCGACGTGCGCGACGGAGGCGATTTCGACGACCAGGCCGGGCTTGACCAGGCCGCACTGGATGCAGAACCGCGCCGGCCGCTCGTCCGGGAAATATTCGGCATAGACCGCGTTCATCGCCGGATAGTGCGCCCAGTCGGTCAGGAAGATATGGTTGAAGGTGACGTCGTTAAGCGTGCCGCCACCGGCCTCGACGACCTTTTTGATGGTCTCCAGGATATGGCGCGTCTGGGCTGTGGGATCGTTCGGCGCGTGGATCGATCCGTCCGGATCGATGGCCAGCGTGCCCGAGACATAGACGATGCCGTCGGCCTTGGTGCCCGACGAATAAGGCGCCAGGGGTTTCGGAAACCCCGGTGGATTGATCACCGTCTTGGCCATTATTTCGCTCCCTCGTAGTAGGCGGAGGTCTCCGCCGGCGTCAGACCGTCGACGGCCTTGACGAAGTCGTCGACGCCGCACACCCAGCCGAAAAAGGTCTCGATATTGTAGATCGTCGCCTTCTGGATGAAGTCGGGCCCCAAATGGTGGGTGGCGTCTTCCAGGCAGGTGCAGAAATATTCGAGATGGAAGCCGTCGCGCAGGGTCGATTCGACGCAGACATTGGTGGCGATGCCGACGAAGATCAGGTTGCGGATGCCGCGCGCGCGCAGGATCGAATCGAGTTGCGAGTTGAAAAAGGCCGAATAGCGCGTCTTGTGCACGCGGATGTCGCCGGGCCTGGGCGCCAGGTCGTCGACCAGTTCATAGTCCCACCCGCCGCGCGCCAGCAACTGACCTTTGAGGTTAGGATTTCGGCGCATCGTCTTGATAGCATTGGACTTATGCCAATTCGGCGAAAGCGGCGTGCCGGCCTCGACATAGTCGGGATCCCAGCCGTTCTGCAGATAGACGACCTGGATCCCCGCCCCGCGCGCCGCATCGAGCGTGCGCTTGATATTGGCAATGGTTGATTGCGCGCCGGAGATATCGAACCCGGCCAGGTCGACATAGCCGCCCAGCGAGGCATAGGCGTTTTGCATGTCGATGACGATCACCGCCGTTTCCGACGGGGCGAAAGTCATGGGCTCCGGCCTAGTCGGCAGGGAGAAGCGCGGTGAACTGGACATCGGGGATGAACCTGCACGGCTTAAAAAGACATTACAGGGGGCAAATCCGCCGGCCGTCAAGCGTCATTTGTTACATTACAAACGATTACGCCAATGTGAGCCAAACGTTCCGGGTTCGGAAGAAGATGGCGGCGGGCGGCCGCGTCAGGATACGGCGAAACCGTTGCAATAGACGATCGAACCGACGGCGCGGCCGGCAATATGAAGCTCGACCCTGGACAAGACGAAGCGCCGGAATGGCGCGCGGCGATCCAGCGCGTCCGCGTCCAGATAGACGGCGCGGCCGGCGTCTTTGAGCGCCCGGCGCAAGCCAGCGATCCGCATGGCCTTCATATAGGCCCAGCGGCACAGATCTTCTTCGCTTGTCATTTTACACCTCACGCGGTGCCAATTTTATCATTAGAATTATAAGGATTATATATAAATAGTTTCATGTATATTTTCAGAAAAACGACAGCTTTAAAGAAGTCGAAAACAAGAGAAATTCATTTTTTGCCCTCGAAAATACCGGGATAAATCGAACGATTTTTTATTTTCCTTGCACTTCCGTCAACTTCATGCGAAGGTCAGGGCATTCGAAAACAGATCTTTGCCTTGTCTGTACGCCCGTAAGGCCTCTCTCCAAGCATCGCTACTTTCGACCACGTCGCGCAGTTTCGCGCGGCGTCACTGCACGAATGTGCGATACTAAAGGAATGCCAATCATGGCTAACGGTACAGTCAAGTGGTTCAACCCGACCAAGGGTTTCGGCTTCATCCAGCCCGACAACGGCGGCACGGACGTTTTCGTCCACGCCTCGGCAGTCGAACGCGCCGGCTGGCGCTCGCTGAATGAAGGCCAGAAGATCTCGTACGAGATCGCCCTGGATCGCGGCAAGAGCTCGGCCGTCAATCTGGCGGCCGTCTAAGTCGACCGGCCCTTGGCCCCGGCGCTCACCGCGCCGGGGCCTTCTACCCTATATTTCCCCAGGCTTCGAAGGACATACCATGAGAAAGCCGTTACGCAGTTGGGCGCCCGGATGGGACGACATCTGGCCGACCGTCGGGGAACCTGATCTTAAGCACAGCCACGAACCCGTCCGCTTTTGCATCGCGCCGCGCGGCCAGACCTGGGAAGTGCTGCGCAATACCCGCTTCTGGGGCACCTTCGGCACTCGCGGCGAGGCCAGCACCTGCGTTCGCGACGAGATGCAGCGCTTGTTTACCGGTGGCGCCGCGGCGCAACTGCGCTTCGCCTGAACCGCTCCCGCCAGGGCTTCTCCGCGCCGCCCCGGCCTTCCCTTCAGCGGCCTCGATCCCGGAAAGGGACAGGATATGGGCTTCCGCAAGATTGCCATACGTCCGCCGCAAGCCCGCCTCCACGCCATCAAGCCCAGAAAACTGACGCCGGTCATGCCGTCCGCGGCCGACGGCAACGCCATCATCTGGCGGCCCGTCGAACGGCTGATCCGCCCGGCGAACCCGGCCTTCGTGCCGCCCAAGCCGGGCAGCCTGTCCTAAGCCTTTTTGCTCTGCGCCGCGCCCCAGCGGAGGCGCCCACGCGCTTCATCCGCTTCCGCACCCATTCGCTTCCGCACCAAGGCCGCCCATGACCAGAGCCAAATACACCAAGTCCGCCCCCCTCGCCGATTTCGGCGCCGACAGCGCCTTTGTCCGCCCGCCCGTAACGCCCGCATCGTTGCCCCCCATGCCGCGGCAACCGCGCGCCCGCTATTCGCGCGGACCGTTCTACCTGAAGATCGAGGGTCTGACCGGTCCGCGGCCGACCAGCGAAGAGCTCAATGCCGGGCGGGGCTGGAAGTAGCCTTCGGCGGGCATTGCGTCCCGGCCAGACCTGTCGCATACCAAGCCTGTTACAGGCGATGGGACAGGAACGGCGATGACTACATGCGATACGAATTCAACCGCCGACGCCTTCTTTGCCCGTGCCGACCCGTGGCAAGAGGCGTTCGAGGCTCTGCGCGCGATCGTTCTCGACTGCGACCTGACCGAAGACTTCAAGTGGGGCCATCCCTGCTACACGCTGGACGGCAGGAACGTCGTCTTGATGCACGGCTTCAAGGAATATTGCGCGCTGCTGTTCATGAAGGGCGCGCTGATGAAGGACCCGGCCGGCATCCTGGTCCAGCAGACCGAGAACGTCCAGGCGGCACGCCAGATCCGCTTCACGGATGCGTCCCAGGTGACGAGCCAGGCCAACCTGCTGAAAGCCTATATCCACGATGCCATCGACATCGAAAAATCCGGCGAAAAGGTCGTCAAGAAAACCACCGCCGAATTCGCCATGCCCGACGAATTCCAGGCGCGGCTCGACGCCGATGCCCGGCTGAAGGCCGCCTTCCACGCCCTGACGCCCGGCCGGCAGCGCGGTTACCTGCTGCACTTTTCGTCGGCCAAGCAGGCCAAGACCCGCGAGGCACGCATCGACAAGTGCGTGCCGCAAATCCTCGACGGCAAGGGACTGGACGACTAGTGCTTCAATGCTAACCCGATGCGCACCGTGGTGGCCGATGGCTGAGCCACCAGGCCCTGACGGAAGGCATAGCTGCCGCCCGTAGGGGCGGTACAGTCCGCGCGGTCGGAAGCGTCCCAACATCGCCAAGGCGCCGCACGCTACGCCTCTCCCCCCTCCCCCGCGATCACCGCCAGAAACGCCGCGCCGTACTGTTCCAGCTTCGCCTTGCCCACGCCCGGCACGCCCGCCATGTCCGCTTCGGTGGCGGGGCGTTGGGTGGCCAGTTCGATCAAGGTCTTATCGTGGAAGATGACATAGGGCGGCACGCCCTGGGCGCGGGCGAGTTCCAGGCGCTTGGCGCGCAGGGCTTCGAACAGCCCCTGGTCCGCCGCCTCGACATTGGAGGCCGCCTGTTGCCGCGCGGCCTTACGGTCGCGCTTGCGCGGTGCCGGCGGGGTGCGCAGCATCAACTGCGGCTTATCGCGCAGAAATTGACGGCCGGCGGGCGCGATGGACAGGCCGCCATGGCCGGTCAAGTCGACCTCGACCAGGCGTAGCGCGATCAGTTGCCGGAGAATCGTCCGCCACGTGCGGCTGTCATGCTCGGTCCCGATGCCGAAGGTGGAAATCCGATCGTGCCCAAAGCGCTGGATGCGCTCGTCATCGACGCCAAGCAGCACATCGACAATATAGGCCTGGCCGAAACGCTCGCCGGTGCGGTGAACGCACGACAAAGCTTTTTGCGCGGCGATGCCGCCGTCGAACAGGCCTGGCGGATCGCCGCAGGTGTCGCAATGCCCGCAGGGCGCGCTGGCATCGCCGAAATAGGCCAGCAAGGCCTGGCGGCGACAGCCCGCCGTCTCGGCCAGCCCCAGCAGCGCGTCGAGCTTTCGCCGCTCCATGCGTTTGCGCGCGTCGGGCGCGTCGGACTGTTCGATAAACCGGCTGCGCAGCGCGATATCCTCGGTGCCGTACAGCATCAGCGCCTCGGACGGCAGGCCGTCGCGCCCCGCCCGGCCGGTCTCCTGATAATAGGCCTCGATACTGCCCGGCAGGTCCAGGTGGGCGACGAAGCGCACATCCGGCTTGTCGATGCCCATGCCGAAGGCGATGGTCGCGACCATGACGACCGCCTCGCCGTGTTGAAAGCGCGTCTGATTGGCTTCGCGCGCGCCCTTGTCCATGCCGGCGTGATAGGCCAGCGCGTCGTAACCCTGGTCGCGCAGCCAGGCCGCGGTCTCCTCGGTCTTGCGCTTCGACAGGCAGTAGACGATACCGCTTTCGCCCTCATGCTTCTTCAGAAAAGCCTTAAGCTGGGCGCGCGGATTGTCTTTTTCTTCAATCGCATAATAGATATTCGGGCGATCGAAACCGGCGATAAAGGCGTCGTCTTCGCCGATGTTGAGGTGCGACAGTATCTCCGCGCGCGTCGGCGCGTCCGCCGTCGCCGTAAGCGCCATGCGCGGCGTGTCGGGAAAGCGGCGAACGAGCGCGTCGAGCTGGCGATAGGCCGGGCGAAAATCATGGCCCCACTGCGACAGGCAATGGGCTTCATCGATGGCGATCAGCGACAGATGCACATGGTCCAGCCGCTCCAGAACGTCGTCGCGCAGCAGGGTTTCCGGCGCGACATAGAGCAGATCGAGATCGCCGCCGTCGACGGCGCGCCACAGAGCCTGGCGCGCTTCGAACGAAAGATCGGAATTGAGCGCTGCCGCCCGGACGCCCGCCTGACGCAGGGCGGCGACCTGATCGGCCATCAGCGCCAGCAGCGGCGACACGACCAGGCCCAGTCCGGGCCGGACAAGCGCGGGAATCTGATAACACAGCGACTTGCCGCCGCCGGTCGGCATCAGCACGAAGGCGTTGGCGCCCGCGATGACATGATCGACAATGCGCGCCTGCGGCCCGCGAAAGGCGTCATAGCCGTAAACTGTTTTCAGAACATCGAGCGCGGTCGTCATCGTAGGGCGTCTGGCCGTTGGGAGAGAATTGCAACCCTGGTCGCGTACGATCTCACCTGAATTACAATTCAAGCGCCTTCGTCTTACCGGTCGCTGTCTATTCGCACATCGAAAGTATTATTGGCGACCCCTGAGGGACTCGAACCCCCGACCTCTGCTTTAGGAAAGCCTTGCTCTATCCGGCTGAGCTAAGGGGCCGTCACGCCCGGGCTCTAACATAACCCGTTTCGTACGTCGATAAAGCCAGGGACGATTTTTGTGGGAAGTCGGGCGACGCCGAAGAGGCCCCTCCGTCATCCAGCGCTTGCGCGCTACCTGCCACCTCCCCCGCTTCGCAGGGGAGGAGAATAACGCGCGATTGGACATTTACGCGACTCAGGATAGCTCTATGGTTAACACTCAAGTCGGCCACCATTAGTGGTGTAGAACCGAATCGGAACGAATCAGAATCACTGATTCGTCCATGATTCGTTTCCGTCCTGTTCGACCGCGCGGTAACGCCTCGTTTACGACCGCGATTCGGTGAGTGTGGCCCGAAATCCCTTTTCAAATGCCGCTCGCCGTCCTATTTAGGCGCCGTGACCGACGCCCCCGCCCCCCTCGCCCCATCCTATGCCCCAGGCCCGGCCGCGCGGCCGAACGCCGACCATCGCCTGGTCGCGGTGCTGGGCCCCACCAACACCGGCAAAACCCATTACGCGCTGGAGCGCATGTGCGGCTATGCCACCGGCATGATCGGCCTGCCGCTGCGCCTGCTGGCGCGCGAGATCTACGAACGGCTGGTCGCCATCAAGGGCGCCAATGCCGTCGCGCTGATCACCGGCGAGGAAAAGATCATCCCGCGCCTGCCGTCCTATTTCG
>FTDB01000829.1_pt1 | contig 13242 bp, 11 predicted proteins | sample 1639741 | NCBI WGS metagenome assembly FTDB01 (sample SAMEA3914869, study PRJEB12502) | metagenome | biome: forest; material: soil | place: USA | collected 2012-03-12 | depth 0.1 m | reverse complement strand
GCACGACGCTGCGCGAAGAAGCGGTCGGCGGCGGCTACCTGACCAATGAAGAGTTCGACCAGTACGTCCGTCCGGAAAACATGGTGCATCCGGGCTAAGCCCAGGGCGAAGGTCTAAAATATCGCGGCGTCGGACTGGGGCCGGCGCCGTTTTTTATTGCGGCGCGCCGGCCTGCCCGTGACTTCGGCGCATCAAGTCTCGCCTAATATCGCGCGGCACGCACAAATCCCGGTTGCATTCTTGCCAAAAAGTTAACGCGAAGGCATGGTCCCCTTAAAGGGGAGGCGGCGGGATGGAATACAACCCGGCGGAAGTCAGGCTCATCGAGGCGACCCAGGTCGGCGAACCCGCGCGGTTCGACGGCGAGATCATCCGCGCCGAAGTCATCCGGCGGCTGATGCTGGGGACGGTCACCAGCAACGACATCCCGGTGGCGGCGCCGTGCGGCGTGCGCATCGTCGGCGCCGATATCCACGGGGAGATCAACCTGGCCAATGGCCGGGGCGGCGGCGGGGCGGTCATGCCGGGCCTGGAGCTCTATCAGTGCCGCATTGCGGACGGCATCGATATTTCCTACGCGCAGATGGGCAGCCTGTCCGTCGAGAAGTCGAAGCTTTCCCGCATTATAGCGACGCGCGCCTGGATCGACGGCGAGGTGGTGGCGAACGATATCGGCCCCGCGACGCCGGAAGGCGTCTGTTTTCTCCACCTCTACAGCCTCAACGTCGCCGGTGACATCCAGTTGCGTCGGGCGCGGCTGCGCGAGGGCACGGAGCGGGACGTGCACAGCTCGAAACTGTACGCGCTGGATCTGGAAGCGGCCACGGTGAAGGGCAATGTCATTGCCCGCTACCTGGATTGCGACGGGACGATCCACCTCAACGATTCCCACATCTACGGATATTTTTCCGCGCGTGGCGGGCATATCCGCGCCCTCGGGGCCGAACGGCCCTACGCCATCTTCGCTGACAGCGCCCAGATCGACGGGGGCGTCTTTCTCTATCGCTACGAGAAGGAGACGATACCGTTCCGGGCCATGGGAAGCCTCAATTTCGAATCCGCCCGCATGGGGGAATTCCGCCTGGATTTCGCCGACATCCGCTCGGCGTTTCAGGACAAGACCCTGACCCTGCGCGACGCCCGCCTCGACGGCAAGTTCAAGATGGACGACTGCACGTGCGGCGGCGTCATCGACCTGGAAAACCTGATCGTACAGCAGGGATTTTCGGCGCAGCGCGCCCGGCTCCAGGACGGCCTCGTTGCGCGGAATGTGACCGTCGAGGGAGAATTCAACCTCGAAGGCGCCGACGCCGGCGGAGCGGAAATCACCCTGGAAGGCACGACCATACGCCGGGCGCTGTGCGTGGTCGGACTGGTCGGGTGCCTCAACCTGCGGCGGGTCAGCGCGGCCTCCTTCCATGACCATTTCGACGTCAGGCGGCCGGAACGCAATTACGCCATCACCTCGCTGGATGGCTTTCTCTATGGCCGGCTCGAGCAACCCTCCGGCACCAGCGAGCGCAAAAAGGTGCGCGAAGCCCGGCTGCGATGGCTGGCGTCCCAGCGCGATTATGGCTTCAAGCCGAAGCCATTACGCGAGATTCACCGGTTCCTGTTTTCGCGGACGGTCCTGGTCGGGGACCGCACGAAATATCGTCCGCAACCCTATCTGCAACTGAGCGATGTCCTCCGCCGGCAGGGCCTGGTCAACGACTCCAAGCAGATCCTGCGTGAAATGCGGGCGCTGGAAGCGCGCACCTTCCGCCCCTGGACGCCGGTCTACTGGTTTGAATTCTTCTACGGCGCGCTCAGCGGTTTCGGCTTCTCGCCCTTCCGGGCGGTGGTGGTCTTCGCCCTCTATGCCGCCCTGGGCGTCTGGGGTGTTTCGCAGGCGGCGCGCAACGACTGGCTGGTCTATGACCCGCACCCGGCCAGCGCCTGGCTGGACATGTCGACCCGTTCGCCCCATCCGGCCTTCCTGGTCTCGGGGCCCGCGGCCGAGGGGCGTCCGCGTCTTACCGAGTTCGCGCCATGCACGGAGCTCAATCCCCTGGTCTATACGCTGGACATGATGATCCCCCTGGTCGACCTGGGGGTGGAGCATGAATGCCATATCCGGCCGGATGTTCAGCCGATGATGCTGGACCTGCCTTCGGCGGCCGACCTGGGCCGGGCGGCGAACGCCCTGACGCAGGGGAGGCCGGTGCCGGCGATGCCCGGGAAGGCCTTGCGGCTCTTCTTTTCCGTTTCCGACATGTGGCAGGTGCTGCGCGGGGTCTATGTCCTGATCGGGTGGATCATCACTTCCCTGGGCATATTGACCATCAACGGCACGCTGCGGGAAAAGACCGAAGCCTGACGCGCAACGGCAAAGAAATAGGCGCGGGAGCCGGGCTCACCGCGCCTTATTTTTACGCATACGGGCGTGGGCTTTAGAAGTGGCCGACGCTCAGCAGGGCCGCCAGCATCATCAGGGTGAAGGCGGCGAGGGTGGAAACGGTGGCGATAGGGGTAGTCATGATCATCTCTCCTTTGAAATCTTGATCAGCCGTTGGTTTGAGCGGTCTGGGCGGCGGCGACGGCGGGAACCTGCGAGGCTTGCGGCGCACCGGCGGTGACCAGGACCGTCAGCATGAACAGGGTGAAAGCGGCCAGGACGGACGCGGTAACAACTTGACTTGACACGATAAAATCTCCTTCAGCGGTTATCGATGCCTGTCATATGCGCCTTTTCATGTTGCGGTGCAAATTAAGCTCTTGTCATGAACTCGATTTAATAAATTAAATAAAATCAGTATGTTGAAATTAAATAACGTTAATCTTGGTCATTTTTTGCATTGCGCTGCACAAAGTTCGCATCTCATGCGACGCAGCGGCATATTTTCCGAATATTAACCGCGTTTTTGAGAAATATCGGCGGTCACACCCTGTAACAAACATGACGCGATCGTTCACATCCGCAGGGTGTACGGATTTGATTTCAAAAGATATTTTTAGGAAGCGGAATGATTGTCGGCGCGGCAACCGGCGCGCCGGACACGAAAACGGGCGGCTTTTACACCGCCCGTCCGATATTCAATTCGTGACCTAACCTAGTGCCCGATATGGGCTTCGCCGGAACCGTTGGTCGCCGAGGTCACCGGGCCGGTGGCGCGGGTGATATGAACGTCGCCCGAGCCGGAGGTGTTGATGGTCACTGTGCCGGCCGTGCCGTTGAAGTCGACGTCGCCCGAGCCCGTGCCGCGAACGACGAAGGTGTCCGCCTGGCCCGAATGGATGTGGACGTCGCCCGAACCGCTCATCTGCAGCGAGGCGGGGCCGTTGAGGCGATTGATGGTGACATCGCTGGCGCCGCTGTTGACCAGGGTCAGGCCGCCGCTGACGCCGTCCAGCGACAGGTCGCCCGAGCCGTTCAACTGCCCCTTGAACAGGCCGACGCGGCCCAGTTGCACGTCGGACGAGCCCATGTTCTGAAGCTGGGTGTCGTCGCTCTGCTCGGACTTGAAGTCGCCGGAACCGGACAGGGACAGCTTCAGCTTGCGGACGCGGCCGACCTGGATGTCGGACGAGCCCATATTGTCGATGACGCTGTCGCCGGCGCTGGCGATATGGATGCTGCCCGAGCCGCTGTCGATGATGTTGAGCGGGCCGTTGACCGCGGCGATGTTCCAGTCGCCGCTGCCGTTCAGGATGAAGTTGAGGCCGTTCGACGGGCCGACGGTGCCGAAGGTATAGCCGCTGTCCTTGACAGCGGCGTTCATCGGCACGCGCACGAACACCATGGGCAGGTCGCCGATATCGACATCGCCGATGCCGGTGATGAAGACGCGGCCGCGGTCGACGCCATCATTGCCGTCGCTGAAGTTGATGTTGAAGTGCAGGCCGTGCTGCAGCGACGACAGGTGGCCGTCGAGCACGGTGACATTGCCGCGGTGGCTGACCATCAGGACCGGCACCTTGGCCTTGCCGTAACGCACGCGCACATCGACATCGCTGCGGTTTTCCGGGGTGACCACGACGCGCGCCACCAGGTCGCGCAGTTCGATTTCCGGCCCGTCGCCAGTATAGCTCAGCTCGGCATGGGCGCCGCCCGCCGCCAGGGCGAGGGCGCTCATCAGGCCGGCAAGAGTGGGCACGAGATAACGCATTACTTGAAGTCTCCTAGACTTTGTTACCCGGCAAAATGAGCTACGAACCCTTTGAACGCAAATTAAAAGGGGTTCATGAACGATATGTAATTGCCGCAGGTGCGATATGATGCGCCGCATGTCAAGGCGTGCGGGCCGGCCTGGGCGGGCCTTCGCTCCTGGCGAGGCTGCCCGGGCGCTTCAGGCGTACAACCCCCGGGCCTTGGCGAAGGCCAGGAACAGGTCGCCCCAGGCGTGGGTCGGTTGCCCGACCACGTTGCGCAGGCCGAAGCCGTGGCCGCCCTCGGGGAAGAGGTGGGTCTCCACCGTCACGCCGGCGGCCTTGAGGGCGGCGCGGAAGCTGAGCGTGTTCTCGACCGGCACGGTGTGGTCGCTTTCCGAATGGGTCAGGAAGCACGGCGGCGTATCGTGGGTGACGTTCTTGTCCGGCGAATAGAGTATGATCTGCTCCGGCGTCGGCGTCTTGCCCAGCAGGTTGATGCGCGAGCCCATGTGGGCGATGGCGGCGTCCATCGATTGCACGGCATAGATCGGGGCGGCCAGGAAGGGCCGGGCGGACAGGCTGTCCGCGGCATCGACGGGATCATAGACCTTCGCGTCGTAGCGCGTGGCGATAGACCCGCAGACATGGCCGCCGGCGGAGAAGCCCATGAAGCCGACGCGCGCCGGATCGACACCATAGGCCGCCGCATGGGCGCGCACGACGCGCATGGCGCGCTGGGCATCGCACAGCGGCGTATCGGGCCCGGACTTCCAGCCTTCGGACGGCAGGCGGTAGAACAGGACGAAGGCGGTGATGCCGTGCGCGTTCATGAAGCGGGCCATCTCATAGCCCTCGTGGTCCAGCACCTCGCGGACATAGCCGCCGCCGGGCGCGATGATCATCGCGCCGCCATTGGGATTGGCGGCCGGGAAGACGGCCAGGCGCGGGCGGCTGATGCCGTGGACCGAGCGGTGATAGACGGTGGGGTCCTTGCTGTCGTCGACGACGATCTCAAGCAGGTTCGGATCGAGCAGGCCCGGCGCGACGCCGCCCGGCCAAAGGTCGAGCATGTCCTTCGGCGCCGGCCACCCGGGAATGTCGTGGCGCTTGTCGGCGGGGATATCGGCTTCGGGCGGCGGCGTCTGGTTGGACGGTGTTTGGGCGAAGGTATTGCGCGCCAGGGCGGCCATGGACGCGAAGGTCGTGGCGAAAAGCCCGCCGCGGAAAAGCGTACGCCGGTCGATACCCATATGATGTTCCTGCTTTTTTAAGCGTGACTCCCCGAGGCCGCCACTGTGCCCCAGGGCGTCCGCTGACGCAAGGTCATGCGCGCTCCAGGGCGGCGGTCAGGGCACGTCGACGACGATCTTGCCGACCGGGGCCAGGGCCAGTTGCGCCAGTTGCAGGTCCTTGAAGGCGAACGGGATGCCGATGATGCTGACGGCTTCCAGGATGGCGATGAAGACGTGCGACAGGGCGATATACCAGCCCGCGAAAACGAACCAGACGATGTTGAGGATGGCGCCGGAGCAGCCGGTGCCCAGGTCGCCTTCGCCGGTATAGCCTTCGCGGCTGACCACCTGTCGGCCGAACGGCCAGAAGACGAAGCCGGCGATGCGCCAGGCCGCGAAGGCCCAGGGCAGGCCGACGATGGTGCAGGCCAGGACGAGGCCGCCGAACAGCCACAGGCAGCCCGACACGAAGCCGCCGAAAAACAACCAGAGCAGGTTCAGCAGAAGTTTCATCGGTACAGCCCCAAAAACGAATATGAAAAACGGTTGTGCGCCATGATTATAGCCTGCCCGGGGCCGCTTTCATGTTAAATTTTGGTTATCCCGTCAATTGGGGAAAGCGGCCGCTTAATACCGCCGGCCGCGTTACGATATCGAATGCTTACACTATTTATACTCTAATATTAATGCCGATAAACTAAGATCCTCGTTTCGAGGTCTCTCCAAATGTGTCCGTGCAACGCGCTTGCGTAGCCTGATGCTGCCTTTATTTATCGGCTTCGCGCATTTACTCAGCTCCCCCTTGAATTTTTACCAGTCAGGGCGTTAGGTAGGGCGCGGTAGCATGTTAGGCTTCCGTCAAACCCTTGTTTTATTGGAGGCCGGCGTGCCGGATATCGTCAATCTCAACAAGTTTAGAAAAGCCAAGCGAAAACAAGAACAAACCGCGAAGGCTCAAGAGAACCGGATTATCCACGGTTTGACCAAGACCCAGAAGGCCGTGGCCCGTTTCGAAAAGGAACGTACACAAGTGCAATTAGAAGAGAGCCGTCTTGATCAGGCTTCCGAAATAAAAACGGTTGACGACCCTCAGTAAAGCATCACAAATTGCCTTGCCGCAAAGTAGACGGTTAAATAATACCAGAGGTCGTTCTATGGATAATATAACCTCAATTGCATGTAGGGGGGCGTGTCGAACAAGCCGTGAATGGGGGGCGTCTAGCCGTAGAATCGGAGGAACCCTATGCCGGGCCTGAAAAAACGCAGTGTCAACCTGGCCGGACACGCCACATCGGTCGCCCTGGAACCCGAGTTCTGGGCTGTCCTCGAAACCATGGCCAGGGAGCGCCGAATCAGCCTTGCCTCGCTGATCGCGGAACTCGACAACAACCGGGGCGAAAGCCTGCTGGCGTCGTTCTGTCGCCTGTCAGCCCTGGCCTTCTCGCAAAAAGGCAGCGCCATCCGGCGCAAGAAAGCTTCATAGCCTCTGACACGGGCTATGGGCCGGCGGGGGCGCCGGCCAAAAGCGCAAATGAGAAAAAGCACCGGACGGGGGTTGGAGCTGGCCGTCCGGGTTGCTAAATTGTTCTGATGGAATCCGTAACCTCCCGAATCAGCGACATGGCGGCCGTAAAGCCCGCCTATTTCGACGGCCTCAACCCCGAACAGGCGGACGCCGTCCGTTCGACGGAAGGTCCCGTCCTGGTTCTGGCGGGCGCCGGCACCGGCAAGACGCGGGTGTTGACCACGCGTATCGCTCATATCCTGCAAAGCGGATTGGCGCGGCCGTGGGAAATCCTCTGCGTGACCTTCACCAACAAGGCGGCGCGCGAGATGCGCGAGCGTACCGAGCGCCTGATCGGGCCGTCGGCCGAGGGGCTGTCCAATCTCGGCACCTTTCACTCGATCGCCGCGCAGATGCTGCGCCGCCATGCCGAATTGGCCGGGCTGAAATCCAATTTCAACATTCTCGATGACGACGATCAACTGCGCCTGCTGAAGGCGATCTTCGAGGCCGAGAACATCGACCCCAAGCGCTGGCCGGCCAAGTCGTTCGCCTGGCAGATCGACCAGTGGAAGAACAAGGGGCTCCTGCCGGAAAAGGTCAGGGGCGAGGGGACCGAGTTCGGCGGCGGCCGCGGCCAGAAGCTGTACCAGATGTACCAGGACCGGCTGCGCGTGCTCAACGCCTGCGACTTCGGCGACCTGTTGCTGCACACCCTTAAGATACTCAGCGAAAACCCCGACGTTCTCGAACGTTATCATCAGCGCTTCAAGTACGTCCTCGTCGACGAATATCAGGACACCAACGTGGCGCAGTACCTGTGGCTGCGCATCCTGACGTCGTCGGCGCGCAACCTGTGCTGCGTCGGCGACGACGACCAGTCGATCTACGGCTGGCGCGGCGCCGAGGTCGACAACATCCTGAAGTTCGAGCGCGATTTTCCGGGCGCCAAGATCGTGCGGCTGGAGCGCAACTACCGCTCGACCAAGCATATCCTGGCAGCGGCGTCCGGCCTGATCAAGGCCAACAGCGCGCGCCTGGGCAAGACGCTGTGGACCGAGAGCGAGGGCGGCGACAAGGTGCGCGTCCAGGGCATCTGGGACGGCGCCGCCGAGGCCCAGTTCGTCGCCGAGGACGTCGAGAAACAGCGCAAGGGCGGCCGGCACTATGCCGACATGGCCATCCTGGTCCGCGCCTCGTTCCAGATGCGGGCGTTCGAAGAACGCTTCGTCATGCTGCAGATCCCCTACATCGTCGTCGGCGGGCCGCGCTTCTTCGAACGCGCCGAAATCCGCGACGCCATCGCCTATCTGCGCCTGGTGCGGTCCGAGGACGATGACCTGGCTTTCGAACGCATCATCAATGTGCCCAAGCGCGGCATCGGCGACGCCACCGTGCAGAAGCTTTTGCAGCAGGCGCGCCTGGCCGGGGTGCCGGTGATGACGGCGGTGCGCGACCTGGTGCAGACGGACGAACTGCCGGCGCGCACGCGCACGCCGCTGATCGCCTTCCTGCGCGACTTCGACCGCTGGACGGCGCAGGCTAAGGAGGTCAAGGCGGACGTCCTGCTGGACCATATCCTGACCGACGCCAGCTATTACGACATGCAGCGCGCCGACAAGGTGTCGGGGCAGTCACGGCTCGACAACCTCAAGGAACTGGGCGACTCGATGCAGTCGTTCGACGATCTGGACGCCTTCCTGGAGCACGTCGCCCTGGTGATGGACCTGGAACGCGACAATGGCGGCAATTCGGTGCGCCTGATGACGCTGCACGCCGCCAAGGGGCTGGAATTCCCGGTGGTCTACCTGCCGGGGTGGGAGGAGGGCATCTTCCCGTCGCAGCGCTCGATCGACGAGAACGGATTGAAAGCCCTGGAGGAAGAGCGCCGGCTGGCCTATGTCGGCATCACCCGGGCGCGCGAGGAAGCCAGGATCAGCTTCGTCGCCAACCGCCAGGTCTATGGCCGCTGGACCAACCAGATCCCGTCGCGCTTCGTCGACGAGCTGCCGATCGACAATGTCGAGGCGACGTCGCAGACCGGCTATGCCTCGCAGGGCTGGCAGTCGCAGCAGTCGCGCTGGGACCGGGCGGGCTACGAGCCCAACTATACCAAGCGCGAGGCGGCGCCGGCCGCGACGCCTTATGCGGCGGGCGCCGGCGATCCGTCGCGCTCCAACCTGATGGGCGGGCCGAAGCCGGTCTATGCCAGGCCGACGCCGCACCGCGCGCCGGTCGCCTCCAAGGTCGAGAGCAAGAACATCAAGGTCGGCGAACGCGTCTTCCACATCAAGTTCGGTTATGGCCACGTGGTCACGGCCGATGGCAACAAGCTGACCGTCGACTTCGAGACCTCAGGTGAGAAGAAGGTCATCGACAGCTTCGTCGACCGCGCCTAAGCCTCGGGCCCGAAAAGGAACTTCGCCTCCGTGAGAATATGAGGCGTCTGTTCCCGGCGCGGATACATATGGTTTTCTTAGATTCTTCCGGTTTTTTTATAGGTTGCGGGCGCCTGGCGCGCCGGTTTCGGGAACAATCAGGAAGATGACCGATGGCCGATCAATTCGCCGCGCCGGCCGTGCCGCGCCTGCTGCTGTTCGAATATTCCGAGCTTAATCCCGATTTCCGAGACGATCCGCACGCGCTTCTGGATCCGCAGCGCACCGAACGGCCGGCCGAACACGACGGCATGATGCCGATCGTCCTGGTCAGCGCCTATGAGGCCGGCCGCGACGTACTGCAGGATCGCGCCCTGACGCGCGATTTCAGCGACGCCGCCAAGGACAATCCGGTCATCGCCAGCGTGTTCAGGATCGGCGACCAGGTCGAGGCGGAGTTCGGCCCGCACGTCTCGATGCTGACCCTGGAAGATCCCGACCATGGCCGCATACGCAACGCCATCGCGCCGGTCCTGCTGAAGCGCGCCGCGGGATTACAGCCGCGCATCGTGGGGATCGTCGACGATCTGCTGGACGGCCTGGCGGCGCGGGGCGCGTTCGACGTCGTGGCGGACTATGCGACCCAGGTGCCGGTCCGTGTGCTGGGCGCCCTGCTGGGCTGTTCCGATGAGGCCTTGCCCGATCTCAAGCGCTGGACCGAGGCCGGGCAATCGGCCTTCGACCCCACCAAGACGCCGGAGCAGGAACAGGCCGCGCTGGACGGGCGGCGCGGTATCCTGGGCTTCTTCCGGGACCTGATCGCGCAGCGCCGCGCGGCCCCGGAAGACGACCTGGTCAGCGATCTGCTGGCGGCCCAGGCGGCCGGCGCACCGGTGTCGGACAACGAAATGCTGCACAATCTGTTCGGCCTGCTGACGGCTGGCCACCTGACGACGGCGGACATGATTGGCAATGGCACCTGGCTGTTGCTGACGCACGCGGCCGAACGGCAGGCCCTGGCCGCCGATCCGGCCCTTTGGCCGGGCGCGGTCGAGGAAATCCTGCGCTACGAGCCGCCGATCGCCACGACGGCGCGCTTTTCCAGGGCCGATGGCGCGATTGCCGGCTGCCCCTACCATAAAGGCGATGGGCTGGCGGTCAGCCTTCTGGCCGTCAACCGCGATCCGGCGAAGTTCGCCGATCCAAACCGCTTCGACGTCACGCGCAAACCCAATCCACACATGGCGTTCGGTGCCGGCACGCATATATGCATCGGGGCGCCCCTGGCGCGCGTCGAAGGCCAGATCGCCCTGGCGCGGCTGTTCGAGCGGTTTCCCGCGCTGCGTCTGGCCGATCCGGAGGCGCCACCGGCCTGGCGAGGCATTCTGGGGGCGCGGGGATTGCAAGAATTGGACGTTTCGATCTGAGTGAAGCCATGATGCGTTTACGCGTCAAGGCGCAATAGCGTGCGACGGCACGCCGCCGCTTGTGCGGCGAGCTTGCGCGGCGCCTGAGCGCATATCTGCCTTGACGGGGTCGCCTGAGGCCGTGCTTATGCGGGCATGAGCACTCCGGATAAGATCAGCTGGACCGGCATCGGCAAGGTCAAGGCGCGCGAAACGGAAGGTGGCGGCCTGGAAGTCGTCATCGACGGGCTGACGACCCAAGGCCGCTATTACAAGCCGCTGGTCTACGAATTCTTCCGCAAGGAATGGCGCGGCGCACGGCCGGCCTGGGGCGACCATGCCGTCGAAATCCGCATGGAGCACATCGGCGACCCGCCGTGGATGGACCTGGACAATCTCGCCAAGGCATTGCTCGACGCCATCAAGGGCTTTGTCTTCCACGACGACAGCCAGGTGGCGCGGCTGCTGGTCGAGCGCTTCCCGGGGGAGCGCGAGCAGATCACCATCAAGGTCTATGCCCTGACGCGATAAGCCCGTCCCATACTACCACGACAGGGGTTGCAGGGCGCCCCACAGCATCAGCACGAAGACGTAGATCGTCCAATACAGCAGCAGCAGGCCATGGCCGATCTTCTGCCATTCGGGCCAGCCGTCGTTGTAACGGCCGTTGCCGTTGTAGACGAGGTAGAAGGTGCCGACCTGGTACAGGGTGCCGATCGTCGCGACGACGGCCAGCCATGAGGCGAACTGCACCTGGCCCGACGGCCAACGCGTGAACAGGGCGTTGGGATCGTCGGCGATGTGGGCCTGCCAGTTCTGGAAGACGACGATGGCCAGGATCCACACTAGGGCGACGCCGCACGAGATGATGGTGGCGCGGCCCTGGGTCTCGGTCGGGCGTTCGTGGCGCGACGCGCCCTTGGCCAGGGACAGGAAGACCAGCACGCAGGTGAAGAGCTGGATACCGCTCATGAATTTCAGCGTGCCCGGACGGAAGATCCAGGCGACGCGTTCGAAGCGCGCCAGGTTGGTCGCGGTTTCGAACGCCGTGGCCTTGGAGCCATCCGCCTTGAACAGGAAGTGCAGGCCGCCCAGGGCCGCGGCGGGACCGGGGTCTTCGCCGTCCTGCTGGTTGAAGAAGCCGGGGGCGCTGGTCGGCACATAGGCGGATTGGCCGCCGTCGGTGGTCAGGACCAGCCGGCCGTCGGCGTCGAAATTGACCTCGACCGTGTTGATCAGCCGGGTGATGGCGCCTTCCAGGCCGCCATAGGCGCGGCGGGTCGAGACGTATTCGCCCCTCATGCCGTCGTAATAGCTGCGATGATCGGCATAGGCCATGTCGGGGCCCGGCATCAGCGGCGGCCGCACCACGTCGCCGCCCAGGTGGTCGAGCAGCATGGTGGCGAAATTGTCGGCCAGTGGCGCGCCGGTCTGGGTATTGGTGCTGATGAAGATGCCGAGGTTGAGGTCGGGCACCAGGATCATGTTCGAATTGAACCACAGGGTGGCGCCGCCGTGGCCGTAGGTCACCTGGCCCGTCGGGGCGGTGCGGATCATCAGGCCCGAGGCCCAGCCGTTATAGCCCGGGGGCATGGGCAGCATCGGGTCGCGGAAGGCGCGCGCCGAGTCGATGTTGAACAGCTGCACGCCCTGAAGCTGGCCGTTGTCGAGCATCAGCGACATGAAGCGCGCCATATCCTTGGCCGTCGTCGAGGCGCCCAGCGCGCCCGACATGGCGATGGCGTGGTCGAAGGGTTCGGGCTTGTAGGTGGCGCCGTCCCAGATGAAGCCGTCCGACAGGTCCTGGACCATGTTGCCGGCCATCGGCGCCGGCAGGCCTTCGGTATCGACGATATTGGCGTCGTAGGGTTCGCGCAGGGTCGAGTGGTCCATGCCCAGCGGCGTGAACACGCGCGCTTCGATCAGCGACGGCACGTCCTTGGCCTTGCCGGTCTGGACCAGGGCGCGGGCGGCCAGCGCCGCGCCGAAGTTCGAATAGGACGAGAACTGGCCGGGATCGCGGACGCGGTGCGGCGTGTGCTGGCGGAAATAGCTGTCGGTCGAGCTGATGCGCGTCGGGTCGAGCGTGAACAGGTGGCCGAGGCTGGTATCCTCGTAGCCGCCGGTATGATCCATCAGATCGCGCAGGGTGATCGGCTTGCGCGACGGATTTTCCTTGTAGACGTCGTCGGGCAGGGCATTGGCAATCGGCGCGTCGAGCTTGATGCGGCCCTGTTCGATTTCCTGACGCGCGACGATCCAGGTGAAGACCTTGGAGATCGAGCCGACACGGAACAGGCTGTTGTTCGGATCGACGCGGCGGATCGGGTTGAGGCGATCGAAGCCGTAGCCCTTGACCAGCAGTGGCGTGTCGCCCTGGACGATGGCCACGGTGGCGCCGACGACGTGGTCGCGCTGCATCAGCGAGCGCACGACGGAGTCGGTGAAGGTCTCGATATCGTCGGCGCTGATCGGCGTGGCCAGCGTGCGCTGCGGGCCCTGGACGATGGCCGGCCCGGGTTGCAGCGGCTTCTGGTTCAGCGAGGTCGGTGGCGCCAAGGGCGGGGCAACGGGGGGCGGCGGGGCGGGGG
>FTDB01002840.1_pt1 | contig 13337 bp, 10 predicted proteins | sample 1639741 | NCBI WGS metagenome assembly FTDB01 (sample SAMEA3914869, study PRJEB12502) | metagenome | biome: forest; material: soil | place: USA | collected 2012-03-12 | depth 0.1 m | reverse complement strand
CACGCCCGAGAAATAGCCGACCATGCCGAGCAGGGCCAGGGTCGTCAAAGGCACCATCGGCAGCAGCCAGTGCAGGTCGCCGCCGACGCCCGCGCCGGCCGACAGGGACGGGGCGAACAGCCCGCCCGGTATACCGGAAAAGGCCGAGATCAGCGCCGCCAGGATGCGGATCGGGCCGTAGCCCGGGCCCATGGACTGCGACCCGGCCAGCAGCGCCTTGGCGTCGGCATAGCCGGTGCCGAAGGCCAGGCCGCCGCTGAGTGTACCCAACACCGCCAGGCTCAATCCGCAGACAGCGGCAAAGGCCACCGGATGGCGGGCGGTGATGCCGCCGAACAGCGTGCCCATGCGGCGGCTGGCGAAGACGGTCAGGCGCGCGAACATCCCGCCCAGCGCGCCGCCGGCGACGCCGCAGACGATGACGGCCAGGGCGTCGACCCAGCCGCTCATCGACGCTGTGTCGCGGCCGAAATAGGTATAGTCGCCGATCAGACCCAGCGAGGCGACGCCGGCCAGCATGACGGTGAAGATGACCGTGCCCGAGGTCTTCTGTTCGAACGACTTGCCCAGTTCCTCGATGGCGAAGACGATGCCGGCCAGGGGCGTGTTGAAGGCGGCGGCGACGCCCGCCGCCCCGCCGGCCAGCAACAGCGCGCCTTCGTTGGCGACGGCGCCGAAGCGGCCGGTGAAGCGCATCAGGGCCGCGCCGATCTGGACGCTGGGCCCTTCGCGGCCGATCGGCGCGCCACAGACGAGGCCGAGGAAGAGGAGCGCGATTTTCCCGGCGACGATGCGCAGCGATACCAGCTTGCCGACGCTATTCGGATGGTGGCGCGACAGCTCGGACGCGGCGATGACCTGGGGGATGCCCGAGCCTTGCGCGCCGCGGAACCAGCGCCGGGTGGCGTAGGCCGAGGCCGCGAACCCGGCGGGCGTCAGGATCAGCGGCAGCCACAGGACGTGCTGGCGCAGGGTGAAGAACAGGGCCTGGGCCTTGTCGGCGCCGATCGCGACGAAGACCGCGACCAGCCCGACCAATAGACCGCCCGACAGGAACGCCGCCTGCGACTTCCAGTGCCTGAGGCTCATCCAGCGTGACAGGACGGGACGCAGGCGGCGGAGATCGCGGGACATCGGGCTTCCTTAAAGAACACACAAAAAGATGCCTTGGTCATAGGCGGCGGGGTCCGGTTTGTCCGGTCACTTATTGTAAGGAATGGTTTGCGAGGGCGGCGGCCGGGGCTCAGGCCTTGCCGGCTGTAGGGTTCGATTTTTTTGCATTGGTCTTCTTGAAACCCGTCGCGGTCATGGCGATAACGGCGACCACAAAAGCAAAGAGGGGGACATATGAAACGGTTTTGTCTGATCGCGGCCTTGTGCCTGGCGCCGCATATGGCGGTTGCCGGTGACGGCGCGAAGGTGCTGAGCGCCGAGGATGCGCACAGTTTAGCCGCCGCTTCGAACCAAAAGCTGGCGACGGAAAAGGCAGACGTCGCGGCGATGTCGCAGGCCGATCTGCGCACCGCCCTGAGCGCGAGCCTGAACGGCCGGACGAAGATCATCTACCAGGACGGCTACGGCGTGTATGTCGAATATACCGCCCCGGACGGTGCGGACCGCATGTGGTTCCCGCGCAATAATGGCGTGGTCAAGGGCGAATGGAAGGTCCAGGATACGGATGGCGTGCCGCGCGCCTGCTTCCACTATTTCGGCAGCCACGACGTCGTGACCGGGCAATTCGAACCGACCGACTGCGTGCCGCCGGAACAGACCCTGTCCGGCGCCAATGTGCTGGACCAGCGTTCGGGCGACGTCTTCGGGCTGATGGGCGGCATACCCTACGTCAAGTCGGTGATGGATGTGCCGCAGTGGCCGAAGGCCGACGCCGGAGCGGCGAAGTAGGCAGCCCGTACGGAGCCTGTTCCGGATACGGGTTTTGGAGCTTGTGTCCGGAATGGCAGCAATAGACATTGCCTGTTTGCACATGCCGGTGGCATGTTGGGCTTATTTGCACATGCCGATGGCATGTTCACGCGGCAGACTCAAAGGAGACGGTAATGGCTAACCTGGAATACAAGATCGTTGAGCACGACGGCGGCTGGGCCTATCAATCCAGCGGTACCTTTTCCGAAACCTTTCCGACGCACGCCGCCGCCTGCGAGGCGGTGCGCCGCGTGGCGCGCGAGCAGGCCCGGCCGGGCGACGATACCGGCATCAGCTTCGAAGACGCCAACGGCAAGTGGCACGAAGAGCTGTCGTCCGGCACCGACCGCCCGGACGTGGTCGTGAAGGGGTAGGCGCACGGGGCAGGCGCACGGGGCAGGCGCAGGGGGTAGACCAGGGCGGGCTTACAGAAACTCTTCCGGGCGCTGCCGGGGCGTCCATTCGCACACCTTGGTAAAAGTGCCGTCGGATTTCGCCTTCAACAGGTGACGCGTCGCGAAGGCTTGGCGGCTTGTGCCGGCGGCGGCCTCGAAACCGGCGATGTCATCCGACGGCATGGCATTGGCGACAGCGCCTTCCCGCATGTAGAGATAGGTCTTGCCGCCGACACGCACGACATCGATCGGACCTATGAAACGACCGTTCCACTCGGAAATTCCCGTTGTCGTGTCGTCGATGGTCATCGCTGGACCTTCGCCGCTGCGCTGCCAACTGAAGACGCCCATGCTGTTCTCGGGATCGGGCTCATAGTCATAGGTCAGGCGATCGGGCACGCCGTCATTGTCGATGTCGAGACTGTAGGTGTCGTGTTGGACGTCGTTGGACCCGGTGTAGCCGGAGTAGAGGCTGAAGGCGGCTTCGACAGGATCGGTGTCGTCAAGCATATGACCTTGCAGCTTTGCGTCGAGCACGCGGCAGACAGGATCGGTATTGGTCGTCAGGATCAAAGCCGGAGCAGTGCGGGCAATCACGGTGGAAACGCCGGCCTTCGGTTTGCCGATCTTCGCCGACAGGTCGGTCAGTACGCAGTTGGCGGCATCCCTCGTCGTCCCGGCGGGCGGTGCATCCGGACCCGGGTCTGTGCAGACGGTCAGATGCATCAGCCGGTTGACAATGATGCGATCGACCGCGTTTCCCTTGCCATCATCGGCCATGCAACTGGCATAGTCGCCATAGCTGCGCTGATCGACGACCTTGACGTCGTCGATCCATACGCTGATGGCGCCGTCCTGCGTCGCCCCGCAATGATAAAGCGCCGGCGCCCATTCGGCGAAGTTCATGCGCACGCGGTGGCCGCCAACCGCACAGATGAAGATGCGCGTGGAGGTGCCGGGCGGGACATCGACGCCGGCCGAGGCGGATGTCTTATCGGAAGAGGTATTGTCGCCTTCGTCGTCCCACCGGGCGGCGTTGGCGGTGCAACTGACCGCGTAGTCGGGATTTGGGTCGGGCGCGGCCATCGCCGGCGTGGCCTGGCCCAACATCGTCGTCAAGGCGGCTACGATCAGCCATAGGTATTTCATGATTTTCCCCCTTTGCATCCCCGCGCCGAGGGTACACGGCCGGGATGCGTCTGCCAAGCGGACGTGTTAAAGCCGTTTGGCGATTTCGGGATTTGAGACCTTGTCTCTGAAATCCCCTTCGGACGTCGCGGTAAGGGGATAGTTTGCCCCGGATGACGCTGCGGTGTCATGACGCCGTCACAAATACCCCGCCTGCGTGGACTTTTTTCACGCATATGGCGAAAATTAACACTTTGGTCTTGAACCCCGCCCGGTTCCCCGTTACGCGTAATGACGTTTTGCGAATTATGTTCTACGAATGTCGTTAGCCAGGGAGTGACAGGTGACGGGGCGGGGGCCACAGGTATCGGGACACAGTCGCCGCGGCGCCATCGCGACCCTGGTCGGCGGGACTTTGGCTGGCGGAATTTTCGCGGGTTCGGCCGGTCCGGCGCGGGCCGATAGCGCGACCCTGTCCGACGAAGTGTTTTTCGCCGGTCTGGCCTATCTGGCCGACCATGACGATGTCGCCCGCGTCCTGCCCTGTACGTTGCAGCAGATTTCGGGCGACAACGGCGCCGGCTTCAATCGCATGCTGAGCCAGCTGGCGGCGCAGGCGCCTTGCCAGGTCAGGATCAATACCGACGGCCTGGGCAAGCTGGCGCCGGGCAAGACCGCCTATGTCATGGCCCTGGCGGTCGACCACGAGGCCACGACGATCGAGGACACGCGCGATGGCTACAAGCTGCGCTGCGAGCTGTGGGGCCAGATCCTGGTCTTCGATTTCAAGAGCCGCGCCATCGTCTCCAGCCTCCCGCTGATCGTCGCCTATAACGACCTGCTGCCGTCCGCGCCGACTGACGAGGACATCGCCGCCGGGTACCGCAAACTGCTGTTCGACAGCGGGCCGGGCTTCCTTCAGGCCGAGTTCGTCGCCAAGCTGGCGGGCAAGGTCATGCCGGGCACGTCGACGCGCTCGATCCGCGTCACCAGCGCCACCCTGGCCGACCTGGCGACGCAGCAGGTCGCCGACAACCATATGGACCCGACGGGGAAATTCGCCGGTCAGATGGCCAGCCGCTTCACCGGCCGGCTGAGCGCCAACCAGAAAATCTGCGTCCTGCCGGCCCGGGCGTCAGAAGCGATCGGCAACACCATGGCGGCGCGTCTGTCCAACGGCTCGGTCTACCAGTTGACCATTCCCAAGCCCGATTACGAGATTTCGCTGCGGCTGGACGGCTTCAAGAGCAAGCTCGTCACGGACGTCCCGGCGGGCAAAGGCTATGTCTACGGCGCCTTCGTCACCGTCGCGGTGACCGAGCCGCTGAGCCACACCGTCTTTTTCAACCAGCAGGTCCGCCACGGCGAAAACCGCACGCAACCGGCCACCGCCGGCGAGATCGTCGACGCGCCGGTCTTTGAAGACGTGCTGGAGGTGCTGTTCGAGCAGTTCACCACCGCCATCGACCCGCTCGACGAAAAGTGGGCCCAGCAAAACATCCTGCCCGCCAATTCAGCCGTGGCGGCATTGAAATCACTCAGGGGAGTTATCCAGCTATGTCGTTGAAGCCGTTGTTCGCCGCGCTGCCCATGGCCGCGTCCGTATTCGCCTTTGCCGCCCACGCCGACATCGTCAGCGAAAAGGGCATCGGCACCATCTCGATCGACCACAAGAAGCCGACGCCGGCCGAATACAGCGCGGTGATGCACCAGGCCGAGGAAAATGCCCTGGATCAATATATCGCCGAATATGACGGCGCCAAGCAGCGCATCTACGACGCCGCCCGTCCGCAGATCATGAACCAGCTCGACAAGGTCGTGCTCAACGTCACGGTCCTGACCGAAAACTACGACAAGGTGGCAAAGACCTATACGGTCACGGTACGCGCCGACATCAATCAGAACGTCCTCGACAACCTGATGGGCGGCAATACGGCGGCCCCCAGTAACGGCCCGGATATCGCCCTGATCTTCATGTCGCGCTCGCGCAGCTCGGTGCAGAAGTTCGACGACCGCGTTTATCAGCGCACCGACACGCAAAGCGCGGCCGGTTGCAAGACGTCGGAATCGGTCAAGACCAAGGAAGGCGAAAGCGTCCGTCATCATTCGGTCGGCACCACGGGCAGCGCCACGACCGACAGCAGCTATGACTGCAATACCAAGGACGTCACCGATACCGGCGGCAGCACGACCAGCAAGGCCGACCACGTCGAATGGACCGTCGCCGAAGCGGCCGATTTCGACCAGCAGATCACCGGCGACATGACCGATTCCGGCTATAACCTGGTGCCGGCCGAATACGTCAACCAGATCGACCTCAACGCCATCCGCGCCGATTACAGCCGCGGCACCGACCTGGCGCCGCAGACCCTGCGGTCCATGGTCGCGGCAGTGAAGGCGGCCGGTCTGTCCTATGTCGTGCTGGGGACGATGGATGTCGGCATGCCTGCCGTCGATCCGGTCACCGGCAACCGCCGCATCTTTGTGTCGATCAATGCCCGCCTGCTGGACCTGACCGGCGCCTATCCGCGCCCGGTCGCGGCGATCGGGCCGATCCAGTACAGCGGCCTGGGCCCCGACGATCAGGTCGCCCTGACGCAGGCGACGAAATCGGCGGCGGACGACGTTGCCAAGACCCTGATCGACCATCTGTCGGTCAAGGGCGTGCACTAAAAAACCAGGCTTAGGGGGCCAAACCAATGAAACGCTTTTTGGTCGCGCTGATCGCGACAACCGCGCTATGCGCATCCACCGCCGACGCTCAAGGGCTGTTCGGCCAGTTGCAGAAGATGGCGCAGCCGCAGTCCAACTCGACCGGCGGCCAGGTTCTCAACGCCGCCGGCTTCTACGGCCTGTTCCTGGCGGCGCGTATCGAGATGAACCAGGCGCAGATCGAACTGGCCGAGGCCTTCGACCTCAAGGACCAGGTGACGCTGTTGCAGACCGAACAGACGCGCTTGCAGGGCGGGGCGCTGGACGCCAACGGCCTGAAGGAATCGACCGTGCTGTCGAACAATGTCGATGCCGCCATCCAGGACAAGATCCAGCAAAAGGCCGTGCTGAGCGATGAAGGCAAGAAGCACTACCAGGCCGCCATGCCGCACCTGGTCATCGGCACGCTGTTGACGGTCAAGCTGATCGCCGAGGGCAAGTCGGCCATCGAGTCGAGTTCGATGATCGAGAAGATCGCCCTGATCGCGGCGCTGAAAGATATGCCCGGCTTCGTCAGGTCGGTGGTGTCCAGCTACAAGATGGTCTTCACCTACGGCAAGGAAAACAACATTCAGATGCCCGCCAATGCGTCCGACGCATTGGGTACTTTGTAGGAGATTGGTTATGAGGCGAGTTTCCAGGAAAATGTCGACGCGGGTCGTCATGGTCTTGCTGGCGGGCGCGTGTCTGAGCGTGTCGGCGTGCGACAAGAAGGCCGACGCGCCGCCCGCCGCCGAGGAAAAGCTGCGTGACGCGCCCGATTTCGGCGGCGTCAAAAGCGTCTATGTCGAGGCCGACGGACATGGCCCCAGCGCCGCCGCCGCCATCGACGACGCCGTTCAGACCGCCGTCAAGCAGGTCAACGGCGCCCAGGTGTCGTCGCAAAAGGTGCAGATTTCGGTGGCCGCCTCGGCCTATGCCAACAATCAAAGCACCGATTTCGCCAGCGACACCTTCGCCCAGGCCTTGACCAACCAGACGGGCGGCCAGGTGAGCGATTTCAAGGTGCTGAAACCCGCCAGCAAGGACTTCGCCCTGCCGGGCGCCAAGGGCGAAAGCTGGACGGTGCGCATCGGCGCCCACATCGCCAAGTATCAGGCCGGCGCCGACGCCGGCCGGCCGCGCGTCATCGTCGCCATGCCGGTGTCGCGTTCGGGCAGTTATGAACTGGGGAATGGCAGCGTGTCGAAACAGCAGGCGGGCGATCGCATCCGCCGGCAGATTTCCGACGCCCTGGCGCAAACCAACCGCTTCACCGTGCTGGATACCGCCAGCAGCGGCGCGCTGGACGACGAAGCCGACCGCATCGCGTCGGGCGATGTCGCCGCCGCCGACGTGTCGCGCCTTGGCCAGCGTCTGGCCGCCGACCTGATCATCATCCCGACGATCGACCGCCTGGGTTATGTGCGCCATGCGCAGGACCTGCGCATGTCCGACCGCCAGCTGGTGTCGTACAGCGGCGGAGCGGCGATTTCGTTCAAGGTCATCAATGCCACGACCGGCGCCCTGGTCATGACGCGGTCGTATCAGGCGGTGTTTCCGTCGACCTCGCCGACGACCTTGGGCGCGCATGTCGACGGCCTCAATGTCGGATCGGCCGCCATGACCGACCTGACGGCGCAGTTCGTCCGCGCGCTTATGCAGACCAGCTTCCCGCTGTCGGTGATCAAGCTCGACGGCGTCAATGTCGTGCTGGGGCAGGGCGGCGACATGGTGCGCGAAGGCACGACCTATCGCGCCGTGCTGTTGGGCGAGGACATGAAGGACCCGCAGACCGGCCAGGATCTGGGCCGCACCGAAAGCGATTTCGGCACGGTGCTGATCACACGCGTCGATCCGAAACTGTCGTATGGCGTGTTGCAGAACGCTCCGGCGCTCAGCCAGACCTTCCGGCCGGGCCTGATCGAACTGCGCGACCCTGAGGCGGTCGATAACGCGGCGCACGGCGTTTCGCCGCAGGCGTCATCCGGCGCGTCTTCCGGCAAGCCTTCGGGCGGAATTGCGACCAAGCACAAGGCCCACGGCAAGGCTTCGGGGGCGTCCGACACTGCTGCCGATACCGGTAGCGCGCCCGACAAGAACTGGTAGAGGGGCAAGAACGGGTAGGGCAGGCTGCATGTCAGGTCACAGGCGGCTCAGCGCCAGCGGCAGGTGAAGCCGGCCACGTCGTCGCCGGTAGCGGGAACGGCATGGGCGTGGGCGTCGTCGGCGGTGCAGCTGAGCCGCGTCACCGTGCGCGCCGTCAGCCGGTCGCTGCGCACGCCCATCTGGCCCAGGGCGTCGAAGGCGTCCTTGGCTTCCGGGCCGTGCAGGCTGACGGTCTGGCCCTTGGCATAGACGACCGTGCACACCGGGCGCGCCCGGAAACAGGTGAGTTTCGTCGCCGTGACTGTGTGCACGGCGGCTTTTTTCGTCAGCGGCGCGCCGTTGAAATCCTGCGATATGGCGATCTGGCGGGCGCGGCTGAGCAGGGGGCTCGACTGCGCCAGAACATAGGTCAGCTTGGCCGCGCCATGGCCGGTTATCTAAAGGTGAGGCTGCGACAAGACCAGCCAGCGCCGGCGGTATCAGCCAGGTTTTAAGCGGTTTCATTGCTGGTTTCCCCGTTTTGGGCACTATGACATGCGGGCGCCACGTCGGGCAAGAACTCACCCGCCCGCGGCGCCGGGCCGCATATCTGTGCCTGCGGCGCCGGGCCGCATATCTGTGCCTGCGGCGCCGGGCCGCATATCTGTGCCTGCGGCGCCGGGCCGCATATCTGTGATTGTATCGCCCGGGCGGCTCCTGTAGCCTTGAGCGGGTCAGGGGGATAAAGTGTCGGCTGCCATCGATTTTACCTATCGCTACGGTTTTGCGTCCGGCGTGGATGCGACCGGAGGCCAGCCGCGCCTGCGGCTGGCGACGTGCAATGCCGACCACGCCCGGCCGCATTTCTTCGAGGGCCGGGTGCGCAAACCCCGGCTGCTGGGCGAGATGCTCTACGTCCTGAGCGATGTCGTGCGCACCCATTTCTTCCTGCCCCGGCCGGCCCTTCTCGATCCCGTCGTCACCGGCAATGAGGCCGGGTTGCGGCTGGAGGGGTTCAGCGGCTGTTGCGGCGTCTATGCGCGCGCCGACCTGCCGGCGGAGCTGTTCGACGGCGACCAACTGGGGCGCGGCACGACCAATGTCGATTTCAACGCGCCGATGCGCAATGCGCTCATGCGTCTGCGCGACGACGAAGACGTGCATTTTGCCGTCGGCGCCGACGAAGTCGTGCTGGCGCGCGGCGAAGACCGGACCGTTGAGAAGAAGGTCAGGCTGCCGTTGCGCTGGCTGAAAGGCTTCAGCGAGGTCCAGGCCTATCAGTCACGGCTGGAATTGAAGATGGAGGTGGCGGCGGCCGAGGCCCTGGCCTTTGTCCGCTCCTTGCCCAGGGCGTCCAAGCCGAAGATGCCGAGCTATGCGGTGTCCGCCGGGCGCTCGATCCGCCTGAGCCAAAGACCGCAGTCCGGCGCTGTCCCCTTGCATGGCACGCATCGCGTCAAGGTCATCGAACCCTTGCTGGCGCGGGCGCGCACCATGAAAGTCTGGGCCGACGACAGCAGCGGCGCCAGCGCCTGGGAGGTCTGTTTCGCCGAGGGCTCGTTTTTCCTGATGATCAGCCCGGAAGTCTATCGCGGCTTTTCCGGCGAAGGCCAGGTGCTGGCGGCGCTGGCGAAACCGCCGGCGGAAAATGTCATCGCCCAGGTGCGCGCCGGTCTGAAATGGCAGGCGCAGGTCAACGCATCCGCCCTGGCCACAGGGTTGGGCGTGACCCAGGCCGAGGTCGAAGGCGCGCTGGCCGTACTGGGCAGTCGCGGGCTGGCGGGCTTCGATGCCGGGGCGGGCACCTATTTCCACCGCGAGCTGCCGTTCGACCTGGCGGTGGTCGAGGACATGCAGCCGCGCCTGCTCGACGCGCGCAAACTGGTGGCGGCCGGCAAGGTGGCGCGGCTGGGGGAGGCGGGGCTCTATGGCGTCGAAGGTACGGGGACGACGCACCGCGTACGCCTGACGGACGGGGCCTCGACCTGCACCTGCCCGTGGTTCAGCAAGTATCTGGGTCAGCGCGGGCCGTGCAAACACGTGCTGTCGGCGTCGCTGCTGGAGGACGGCGATGACGCCTGACGATCTGGAGGCGCTGGTCCTGGAGCCGGGCGATTTCTGGCCGTTGCAGCGGGCGCTGGCGCCGCTCGACGAAAAGGCGCGCGCAAAACTGTCGGGACATGCCCGCAAACTCTATAGCCAGTTGAACAGCGCTACGGTCGACCCCGCCGCGTCCGAACGCATGAAGGCCTTTCTCGCCACGCGCGAGACGAAGAGCTGGGGATTCTGGCATACCGACGCCAGCCGCTGCGCCGCCCTGGCGCTGTTCGGCCTGTGTCCCCTGTCAACCCTGACCAAGGGGCATATCTACGCCTTTCATCTGACGGGGCCGGTGTTCGAACGCGTCGTCGCCAACCGGCGGCCCGACTGGCTGGACGCCTGGATCGCCCATACGCTGGAGGACACGGTTCCGGGCGTGGAGTTTCCCACCCTGCGCAGCTGGATCACGGCCGGGGTGTGCCAAAAGCCCGAGGTCGACGGCTATTACCGCCTGTTCGCCATGCATCTGATGCGCACGCCTCGGCACAATAGCGACGAGGTCGTTCCGCCGCTTAGCCGTCAGTTGCTCGACGACCCGGAGCTGCTGGCCGATATCGGCGGGCTGTTTCGCGTCGAGACCCTGGCCTTCAACACCAATCCCTGGCTGACCAACAATGCGCCGGCCGGTTACGAAACCTGGCCCGACGCTTTGGTCAGGCTGACGGCGGAGGGCCATCTCGATCGCGGCCACCTGCTGGCGCAGGCGCTGTCGGGCCTGCGGCTCGACCTCAAGCAGAACCAACTGGCGGGTTATCACGGCGTCTATCGCCGCATGAGCCCGACGCGCGACGAGCGGCTGCGCCACCAGCCGGACTATGTCGAGCTGCTGTGCCATCCCGTCGGCCACGTCGTCAAATTCGCGTTGGAGATGCTGGGCGATCTCGACAAGGAAGGCGCATTGGACGCCGGCGCGGTGTTGCGCGAACTGTCGGGTGTGCTGTCGGGCGCCAGCAAGGGCAATGCGAGTGCGGCGCTGAAGCTGACCGGGCGGATCATCGCGCGCGGCGACGCCGATGCCGGGCCGGCGCTGACCACGGCCACCGAGGGCCTGCGCAATGCCGCCGCCGACGTTCAGGGCCAGGCCCTGACCCTGATCGAAAAACACGCCGCCGCTCTGACGCCGGATCATCTGGACCTGCTGGCCGAGATGCAGGCCTTTGTCGCCGCCAGCAACCGGCACCGGCTGGCTGCGCTGACGGCGGTGCGCGAAACGCCCGCGCCGGTGGCGACGGAGCCCGAGGAGGCCTATGCGACCCTGCCCGGCGGCATCAATGCGCAAAAAGTTCTCAGCGACACCGACCGCATCGTGCCGATCGCCACGCTGGACGCTCTGATCGATGCCGTGCTGCATGCCGTCGAGGTGGTGAATTCGCCGGACGAGGTCGAACGCATCATCGACGCCATCGCCCGGCTGGCGGGTGAGCGGCCGGCCGATTTCGCTGAGCGCACCGCGCCGCTGGTCCACCGCCTGAAGTCGCGCCATGCGGACGGCAAGGGCATTGTCGCGGGTGGTTCCGGCATTGCCAGTGCCGTGTGGAACCTGCTGTGGACCTGGCTGAGAGGGCAGCGCAACGACGCGCCGGGGCCGCTCGAGCGCAACGAAACCCTGTGCGAGGGCTTCTATCCCCTGACGATGCACCTGTCGTGGCTCATGCAGCGCGTCGCCGACGGGCGGGCGACGCAGCTATTGTCGGCGCCGACGCACACGGGCGGCTGGATCGACCCGCTTGTCTGGGTCGAGCGCCTGAAACAGGCGCCGCAGCAAGATACGATGGACCTGCGCCTGTCCCTGCTGAGGCTGGCGCCCGACCATCGCGCCGAAGCCCTGGCGCGGATAAGCGACGTGCCGGACGGTTTACGGCGCATCGCCACATTCGCTCTGGGCGGCGACGAAACTCTGCGCAAGTCCGACCGTGACTGGCACGCCGCCTGGATTTCGGCGGCGCGTTGCCGGGCGCCGGACAAGGACTGGCGCGCCGACTTCGCCGCCCTGAACCTCGACGATGGCTGGGCCGACAGCCTGACGCCGGCGCGCTACACCTGGCGGGCCTCGCACAGAAAAGACAGTTACCAGGGGCAAACCTGGAAGCATCCGGAATTCGAGCTGTCGGCGGAAGGGGCGGGTGACGCACCGGCCGGTGCGGTGGCCGGCCTGATCAAGGCTGTCACCGGCCGCATCACCACCGACTTTGCCGACATGCCGTCAGCCGCCCTGGCCATGGGGCTCGAGCAGATCCGCCGCTGGTATCAGCAGCAGGAGCTGAATACCGTGTGGCTGACACGCTGGCTGGCCTTCGTCTGGCCGCAAAACCCGGCGGCCGTCCATATGCGCGCCGCCCGGCGGCTGGCGTTGAACAGCGACCAGAACGGCTCGGGCTGGGAGCCGCGTTTCGGCTTTTTCCATGCCCTGTTCCAGAAACACCGGCCGTGGGGTGAGGCGGGACATCTGCTGTTGTGTCTCGGGCTTGCGGCGCGCGACGCCGACGTCAAGGGGCTGGCGGTCGACGCCCTGATCGAAGGCATCGACGGGCGGCTGTTCGATCCGGAGCTGTTCGCGGGCGTGGCCGTGCGCGTCGCGGCGGGCGAATGGCTGAAACTCAACCGGATGGGCGACAGCCTGATGACGGTGGTGCGTGTGTCGTCCGGCCACGCTGCGGTGATCGGCCGCGCCGTCCAGGCGTGGCTGCCGGACTTCGATCCGACCCAGACCAACGGCTTTGCGCTGTTCGAGGTCCTGCTGGAGGTTCAGGCCGTGACGGGGGCGGCCCTGACGCCCGATGCGCGGGCGGCGCTTGGCCGCGTCGCCGGCAGCGGCAAGGCGGCCAAGCTGGCCCGGCAAATACTGGCCCGGTAGCTTCCGGCGCGAGCCAAGTCGTAATCGACCTTTTATGGCGGAGCGCCGACACTAAGGGCCGGGGGCGTCATCCTGAACAGGAACCCGCCATGCTTATGAACGCTATACAGCTGGACCGCTTCGGCGGCCCGGACACCCTCCACCTGACCCGGGTCGAT
>FTDB01000601.1_pt1 | contig 13369 bp, 11 predicted proteins | sample 1639741 | NCBI WGS metagenome assembly FTDB01 (sample SAMEA3914869, study PRJEB12502) | metagenome | biome: forest; material: soil | place: USA | collected 2012-03-12 | depth 0.1 m | reverse complement strand
GTCCTGCCGCCGTTCGAGCTGGGCCGCGTCCAGACCCAGATGGCCCGCCAGGTGGTGACCCACAAGGTGCGTGAAGCCGAGCGCGAGCGCCAGTTCGACGAGTTCAAGGACCGCGTCGGCGATATCGTCAACGGCACGGTGCGCCGCGTCGAATACGGCAATGTCATCGTCGATCTCGGCCGGGGCGAAGGCATCATGCGCCGCGACCAGTCGATCCCGCGCGAAGCCTTCCAGGTCAATGATCGCATCCGCGCCTATATCTACGATGTCCGCCGCGAAACCAAGGGCCCGCAGATCATGCTGTCGCGCGCCCATGGCGGTTTCATGGCCAAGCTGTTCGCCCAGGAGGTGCCGGAAATCTACGACGGCGTCATTGAAATCAAGTCGGTGGCCCGCGATCCGGGTTCGCGCGCCAAGATGGCGGTGCTGTCGAACGACAGCTCGATCGATCCGGTCGGCGCCTGCGTCGGTATGCGCGGCTCGCGCGTGCAGGCCGTCGTGGCGGAACTGCAAAACGAAAAGATCGATATCATCCAGTGGTCGCCCGACGAAGCCACCTTCATCGTCAACGCCCTGGCGCCGGCCGAAGTCTCCAAGGTCGTGCTCGATGAAGAAGACGATCGCGTCGAAGTGGTGGTACCCGACGAACAGCTGAGCCTCGCCATCGGCCGCCGTGGCCAGAACGTCCGCCTGGCGTCGCAATTGACCGGCTGGCAGGTTGATATCATCACCGAGGCGCAGGACTCCGAGCGCCGCCAGAAGGAATTCACCGAACGCACCGCCCTGTTCCAGGAGGCGCTCGACGTCGACGAGGTTATCGCCCAGCTGCTGGTCACCGAAGGCTTCGGCACCGTGGAAGACCTGGCCTATGTCGACGAGAACGAAATCGCCGTCATCGAGGGCTTCGATGAGGAAACCGCCCAGGAACTGCAGGCGCGCGCGCGCGATTACCTCGAAAAGGAAACCGCCGAACAGAACGCCAAGCGCATCGAGCTGGGCGTCGAGGACGATGTCCTGTCGATCCCGGGTATCACCATGCCGATGGCGGTCGCCTTGGGTGAGGCCGGCGTCAAGACGGTCGAGGATCTGGCCGATCTCGCCACCGACGAACTGCGTGGCGGCTTCGAACAGAAGGGCGGCGAACGCGTCCGCGTTCCTGGGGCCCTCGAAAGCTTCTCGCTGAGCGTGCCGGACGCTGAAAACCTGATCCTCAATGCCCGCATCGCGCTCGGCTGGATCGAGGCGCCCGAGCCGGACCTGTCCGACGAGATTTATGACGACGAAGAGGCCGCAGAAGAGGAGGGCGCCGATGTCGCCAGCCTCGAACAATGAGCCCGCTGCGCTGACCCAAGATGACGCGATCCCCGGTGACGAGCCGGAGGTCGCGGTCCTGTGCGAGGAACCGTCAGGCAAGCTGCGCCGCGATATAGCGTCCGGTGAAAGCGTTGATGCCGCGCGCCTGATCCGCTTCGTCGTTTCGCCCGAAGGCGTTCTGGTGCCGGATATAGCGCATAAGCTGCCGGGGCGCGGCCTGTGGGTCGAGGCAGAGCGGCCCGCCCTTGAAATTGCCGTCAAACGCAACATATTCTCGAAAGCGGCCCGCCGTCAGGTGAAAATCGAGCTAGGCCTTGCCGATCTCGTTCATGCCCTTCTGCGCCGCCGCTGTCTCGATCTGCTCGGTCTGGCTAGGCGCGAGGGCGGTATTGTCCTCGGTTTTGAAAAGGTGCTGGCCACGATCACGGCGAACAAGGCGGCGTGGCTGATCGAGGCGTCGGATGGCGCGGAAGACGGTCGTAACCGCATTTTGAACGCCGCCATCCGGCAAAAACCGGCGCCAAAACTCTGTGGTGGCTTCAATAATGCCGAATTAAGTTTGGCTTTGGGCGCGGAAAATGCCATACACGCGGCGCTCATCCATGGCCGGCGCACGATGCGCTGGTCGGCCGAGATGGCCAGACTGTCGGGATTCGAACCTTTGGCGCCCGCGGGCTGGAGCCGGGGGGCGCCGCCCTGACGCGATGACAAGCCTGGACTAACGGATTTCGACGGCGGGCAGGGGCCCGTCACGAGACCCTACACACGAAATTTCTGCAATCGGGGCGCCCTTATCCGTGCGCTCCACCAAGGACTAAGTAAAGGCCCTATGACGGACGCCAAAGACGACAACAACGACAACAACCAGGGCCGTGAGCGCGCGCCGCTCACCCTGAAGCCGCGCATGACCGGGAATGTCTCGACGGGCACCGTCAAGCAGAGCTTCAGCCATGGCCGCTCCAAGACGGTGGTGGTCGAAACCAAGCGCCGCATCGGCGCCCCGCCGGCTTCCCAGCCTCAGCCATCGCATCGCCCCGCACTCGACGTCAACCTGGCGCGTCCGAATCCTGCGCCGCGCCCCAACCAGCCCACGCAACCGCAACGACCGCAATCCGACGGTCCGGGCGGCCTGCGGCAGGAGGAGCAGGAGGCTCGCCAACGCGCGCTGCAACAGGCGGTGGCCGACCAGCAGCGTCGCGAAGCGGAAGCCCGCGCCGCCGCCGCCCGTGCGCCTCAACCCCGCACCGAGCCGGCACCCGTTTCCGCTCCCGTGGAAGCCCACGCCGAACCGGCGCCTCAGCCTCAACCCGAAGTGCGTGCGCCGCAGCCGGCGGCACAGCCGCCCGCGCCGGTGCGTGAAACGCCGGCCTTCCGCAACGAACGCGCGCCGCGTCCAGATGCGCCACGTTATGAACAGCGTGCGCCGCGTGACGGCGATCGTCCGTCCTATCCGCCGAGAGATGGGCAACGTGATGGACATAGGGATGGCCAGCGCAGCGACTCTCGCCCGCCGCGTGACCCCAATGCGCCGCGCAGCCCCTATCCGCCCCGCGACGGAGCCCCGCGCGGTGATCGCCCCCAGGGCGACCGCCCCTATACGCCGCGCGACCCCAATGCGCCGCGCCCTCCGCGCGATCCGAACCGCCCTTATACGCCGCGCGATCCCAATGCGCCCCGGCCGCCGCGTGATCCGAACGCGCCGCGTCCCGAGCGCGGAGAAACCGTTCGCTATAACGTCAATTCGCCGCGTCCGCCGCGTCCCGGCCAGGGCGTTTCGGCCAATGCACCGGCAACCCCCGAAGTCGATCGCATCCGCTCGACGCGCGGTACTGCCACCCCGGCCAAGGCCGGCGAAGTGCGTGGCCGCGTCGGCGAGGACGATGACGCCCGCGGCAAGCGCGGCAAGGCTGGCGCCGCCACCAAGGCTGTGTCCCAGACCCGCGGCGAACCCAAGCGTCGCGAAGGCCGACTGACCCTGCAAGCCGTGATCGGCGACGACGAGGATGCCGCCGAGCGCATGCGTTCGCTGGCCTCCGTCCGCCGCGCCCGCGAACGTGAACGCGAAAAGCGCAAAGGCAGCGCCACCGAACAGGCGCGCACAGCCCGCGAAGTCGTCATTCCCGATGTCATCACTGTGCAGGAGCTGTCCAACCGGATGGCCGTCCGCGCCGTCGACATCATCAAGATGCTGATGAAGCAGGGCATGATGCTCAAGATCAACGACATCATCGATACCGACACCGCCGAACTGGTGGCTTCGGAATTCGGCCATACCGTCAAGCGCGTGTCCGATTCCGACGTTCTCGAAGGTTTCATCGATGCCGAGGATCACAGCGACGACACCCAGCCGCGCCCGCCTGTGGTGGCCGTCATGGGTCACGTCGACCACGGCAAGACCTCGCTGCTCGACGCCCTGCGCAAAACCGACGTCGCCGCTTCCGAATCCGGCGGCATCACCCAGCATATCGGCGCCTACCAGGTGCGGGTGGCTTCGGGTGAGCGCGTCACCTTCCTCGATACGCCGGGCCACGCCGCCTTCTCGGCCATGCGCGCCCGCGGCGCCAACGTCACCGATATCGTCGTGCTGGTGGTGGCGGCCGATGACGGCGTCATGCCGCAGACCATCGAGGCGATCAACCACGCCCGGGCGGCCCATACGCCGATGATCGTGGCGATCAACAAGATGGACAAGCCCGGCGCCAAGCCGCAGAACATCATCAACGAACTGCTTCAGCACGAAGTGGTGGTCGAAAGCCTTGGCGGCGATACCCAGGTTATCGAAGTCTCGGCCAAGACCGGGCAGGGCCTCGACAACCTGATCGAAGCCATCCTGCTGCAGGCCGAAGTGCTCGACCTCAAGGCCAACCCGGACCGCACCGCGGAAGGCGTGGTCATCGAAGCCAAGCTCGACAAGGGCCGCGGCCCGGTGGCCACCGTGCTCGTCAAGCGCGGCACCTTGAAGCGCGGCGACATTGTCGTGGCCGGGGCCAATTTCGGCCGCGTCCGCGCCCTGATCAACGAACGCAACGAACAGCTCGACGAAGCCGGTCCGTCCATGCCGGTCGAAATCCTTGGCCTCGATGGTGCTCCGGATCCGGGCGAAGCCTTTGCCGTGGTCGAAAACGACGCCCGCGCCCGCGAAATCACGGAATATCGCGAACGCGTCCGCCGCGAAAAGACCATGGCTCCGGTCGGCGCCGTGTCGCTCAGCGACATGATGTCGAAGCTGGCCGACAAGAAGGCCAAGGAACTGCCGCTGATCATCAAGGCGGACGTCCAGGGTTCGGCCGAAGCCATCGTCGGTTCGCTGGAAAAGCTCGGCACCGACGAGGTCCGCGCCCGCATCATCCTGTCGGGCGCCGGCGCCATTACCGAATCCGACGTCAACCTGGCCAAGGGTTCGGGCTCGCCGATCATCGGTTTCAACGTCCGCGCCGGCAAGCAGGCGCGCGACCTGGCCGAACGCGAAGGTGTGGAAATCCGTTATTATTCCATCATCTACGACCTGCTCGACGACATCAAGGGCGTCATGTCGGGCATGCTGGCCCCGATCCAGCGCGAAACCTTCCTCGGCAATGCCGAGATACTTGAGGTCTTCGACATCTCCAAGGTCGGCAAGGTTGCCGGCTGCCGTGTCACCGAAGGCCGCGTGGTCAAGGGAGCGCGCATCCGTATCCTGCGCAACGACGTCGTCATCCAGGAAATGGGCGTTCTGTCGACGCTCAAGCGTTTCAAGGACGAGGTCAACGAGGTGGTGGTCAGCCAGGAGTGCGGCATGGCCTTCAATGGCTTCCAGGATCTGAAGGTCGGCGATTTCATCGAATGCTTCACGGTCGAGGAAATCAAGCGCACGCTGTGATCCGGCGAAATTCGTTTTGTCGCACAGCGCCTTCGCTCTGCCATGATTTCTCTGTTATGTATGGGGTGTGGGGTCCGTGACCCCACACCTTTTCTTTTGGGGCATTCCATGCTCAAAGCTATCGCTTTTGCGACGTTTGTTACGGTTATAGCTCTCGCCGCCCAGGCTCAGGACCAGACGCAAGATAGCGCCGTCCCGGGGCTCACCGAAGCACCTTCGTCATCGTCGTCTTCCGACGCGCTGACGTCGTCCGTCGTCGTGGACTCGACGTCCGAGACGTCTTCGGCGGCACCACCCTTCACCGGCACCATCGCCACGCTTGATCTCCCCGGGGCTTCGTCGTCATCGTCATCTTCCGCCGGTCCGGCCAAGCCCGTGGTCGTGCCGCCCGACAAGAAGACCCTGCGCAAGCTCAATGACACGGTCGTGGCCTATGTCCGCAATCAGCGCGGCTGGATGGACGGCAGCTACAAAGTCTATTTCTACGGCTATGACAACGACCTGACCATCATGGCGATCGACCTGACCCAGGGCGACAACGCCTATAATTTCGTCAGCGCCGAAGGCCAGCCGTTCAAGGTCGAAATCGATCCGGCCACCATGCAGGTCAAGCGCGAACTTTACTGATTGCGTGTGAAACCTTACTCACATGACAAGGGAACGATGCTATAGGCGGCGCTCCGGGCCGGCGGCCCGCAATTTGCAGCCTGTAAGTCCTTATGCTCGATACGACCGAATTCGATCCCTCGCACCATGTCCTGATCATCAAATGCCCCGATACGCGTGGCATTGTCGCCGCCGTGTCGGGTTACCTGTACGACAATGACATCTCGATCGTTGAGTCCAACCAGTTCAACGACGCTCAAGGCGACATATTTTACGTCCGCGTCGTCTTCAAACAGGCCGGCCGCAAGATGCCGCCGATGGAAACCCTGCGCGATGGCTTCAAGCCGATCGCCCATCGTTTCGCCATGGACTGGGACATCTTCAACCTGTCGATCAAGCCCAAGGTGCTGATCGCGGTATCGAAATTCGGCCATTGCTTGTACGAACTGCTGCATCGCTGGCGCGCCGGCCTGCTGCCAGTCGATATCGCCTGCGTCATGTCGAACCACGACGACATGCGCTCCTTCGTCGAATGGAACGGCATCCCCTATGTCTGCCTGCCGATGGCAGGCATTGACAAGGTCCATCAGGAAAAAGCCTTCCTCGACCTGATCGAAATCCATCAGGCCGATGTCGTCGTGCTGGCTCGCTACATGCAGATCCTGAGCGACGACCTGGCGCGCCGGTTGGAAGGCCGCTGCATCAATATCCACCATTCCTTCTTGCCGAGTTTCAAGGGCGCCAAGCCCTACCACCAGGCCCATGCCCGCGGCGTCAAGATCATCGGCGCCACCGCGCATTATGTGACCTCGGATCTCGACGAAGGCCCGATCATCGAGCAGGACGTCCAGCGCGTCCATCATGGCCACACGCCCGAGCAACTGGTCGCCATCGGCCAGGATATCGAGGCCCGGGTGCTGGCCCGCGCCGTCACTTGGCATGCCGAACGCCGCGTCATCATCAATGGCGGCAAGACGGTGGTGTTTAACTAGTTATCCCCAGCTTACGCTTGCGTTAACCCTTGATTAAGATTGTTTCGCACCGCAATATAACGGACGATACCTTTATCGCGTAAGCCTTTCCGTCATCAATCCGTCACAAGCAGGGCTGGGGCCATGTTCGATCTTGCGCGCATAACCACGCCTGATACGCGAAATCTTCGTGCCAGACGCACCCGGCAGGCGAAATCTGAAATCATCATTACAGCCTATGAGGAATATGACGGCATAGGCATGGGTACGCTCTCGACGGGAGAGCCTTACCTGACCCAACGTGGTCTCGCCGTCCTCTGTGGCGTGCAGAACGCCCATATCGGCACCATCAGCCGCGACTGGACGACAGACAAGCCGCGCATCGCCGCCGTCAAGGCGCGCCTTGGTTTCAAGCGCGGCGCCGCGCATCGTGTTCTGGCTTTCGAAGGCCGCCGGCTCTATGCCTACGACATGGCCATCGCCTGCGCCGTGCTCGACTATTATGCCCTCGACGCCGGCAATCATATTCAGCCGGAAGCCGTGCGCAACCGTGTTCGTTTCCGCGATGGCGGTTTGAAAGCGCATATCCTTGGCCGGTTCGCCATACCCCAGGCCCAGGCTGAACCGATCCGCTTCGTCCCTACCGAGGCCGACGAGCCGGAAGACATCAATGCCGTTGCCGCCTTCCTGATGCGCATCTGGTCGCTGTATGCGTTGTCGTTCTGGATGGCGGTCAACCACATCGAAGAGCTTCGCCAGCAATGGGCCAGGGCGCCATGGAACCGCCTCGGTCTCTACCTGCCGCTGAAAGCGGTACTTGAGATCCAGGCGGAAATCGTGCGCCGTAACACGACCCTCGGCTTCAGGTAGCCCTTGGCTTGCGCACGAACGGTACCTTGAGGCTCAGATAGGTTGCGGTCCGCCACACCCATTCTAGCGGTCCGTAATAAAAGTAGCGGAACCACAGGTGTGCCAGAGCCACCTGCGCGGCAAAAAAGACTATGCCGAACATCAGGGCGCGCGGCTGTCCGATGGTGGCGTACCAGCCGAGGCCGCAGGCATAGTAGAGCGAGACGCCGACAATGTTCTGCATGACATAAAGGCTGAGCGTCATCCGCCCCGCAGGCGCCAGCAGGCGCAGCAGGGTCTGAGACAGTGTCCATTGGTAAAGCTCGATGAAGCCGGTGACCCACATCGTCATCGCCGCCATGGCCTGCCAATTGTCGTAGATCAGGGCATCGCGCGCTATGCCGGCCAGGAAATGGGCGTCGTCGGATGGCAGTGCAGCGGTAATCGCCGGCCGGGCAAAGTGCAGGCAGACGGCCACGGCCAGAGCGATGACAAAGGCCAGCCGGCGCGTCAGGTGAAAGCGTTCCGGATAATGGAAAAAGCCTGCGCGGCCCAGCATGAGCCCGGTCAGGAAAAGGCCGACGATCTGAAACATGCGGCCGGTTTCGAACATGAACTGCCACTTGGTCAGCGGTCCGATCCATAGGTTGACAGCGAACAGCTGTGTCCAGTTGCCGTGGGCGAACACTTCCAGTGCCGGATAGTGGAAGTAACCGGGTTGGACATTGGCGGCGATATCGCGGGACGCGGTCCAGTATTGCCACAGCAAAACCGGCTGCAGGAAACAGGCAATGGCGACCGGCAGCAACCCTTTCCAACTCAGCCGGTTGAGCGGCACCAGCGCCAGGCCGCAGAGGGCCAGGACCTGCAATACCTCGCCGGCATAGAAGAAGGCGTCAAGAAAGCCGATAGCGAACAACACAGCAAGCCGCCACAGGAAGCGAACACTGAAATCGGTGCCGCGCGCGGCCTGACGGTCCATGATGATGAAGAACGACACGCCGAACATCAGGGCGAACATGGCGAACGCCTTTCCGGCGAATAGGCCGAACACCCAGTCGTGGATGGTGTTGTGCGCCGGCGGGTGGTACCACCACAGTTCGAAATATTCGCAGGCATGGACGACAAACAGCCCCATCAGGGCAAAGCCGCGCAGAGCGTCGATCATGTCGATGCGCGGCTGGTACTGGGTGTCTGTGGCCATGAGAATCCTCGGGTCAAGCCTCGGTGCGAACGAACGCCACCTTGATCGTAAGGTAGGTTGCCGCGCGCCACAACCACTCCAGCGGGCCGTAATAGAAAGCGCGGAACCACAGGTTGGCGAAGACGGCCTGCGCTGCGAAGACGCCAACGCCCAGCATCAGGGCCTGCGGCTGGGTGATGGTGGCGAACCATCCCTGTCCGAAATGGTAGTAAAGCGGCACGCAAATCAGCGATTGCATAATATAAAGCGTCAGTGTCATCCGCCCCATCGGCGCCAGCCACGTCAAGAGCTTCGGCGCCATGCCGTAAAGCGCCACAAAGGCGAGCAGCCACACCGCCATCAGGCTCAGGTCGGCCCAGCCGCCGATAATTCCACCCATGACGGTTTGCGCCATCGGACCGTGGCCGGCCGGCACCTGCGCCACCAGCCACCCTTGCGCGTGGAACAGGACCAGCCACACGAGAGCGGCCGCGATGAAGGCGATCCACCGCGCCATGACGAAGCGTTCCGGCGCCGCGAAGAAACCGGTCCGGCCCAGCACCAGCCCGGTCAGGAACAGGCCGAGAATCTGCGTCAGGCGGCCGGATTCGATGTAGAACCACCACTTGTTGACCTGGCCGTGGATAAGATTGTCGCGCAGGACATCGTTCAGGCTTCCGACGGCGTAAAGTTGCAAGTCGGTGGGGTCGTAATAATGCGGATTGGCATTGGCCCAGGCCGCGCCGTGAATGGCGCTGTAAACCTGCCAGAGCAACGGAATCTGTAACAGGATCAGGGCCGCGACCGTGATCAGCACGACGTTAGATGTGACGCGCTGGAACGGGATCAGCACCAGTCCGGCCGTTGCCAGCACCATCAGGACGTCGCCGCGATAGACCAGGCCATGCAGCCAGCCGATCAGGCCCAGCAGAACCAGCCGCCAGACGAATCTCGCGGTGAAGTCGATCCCGCGTTGCGCCGCCCGGTCCATGATGATGAAGAAGGAAAAGCCGAACAAAAGCGCGAACAGGGCGAAGGCCTTGCCGGAAAACAGGCCGAATACCCAGGCGTGTACGGGATCGCTGGCCGGCGGATGCAGCCAGTACATCTCGAAATATTCGCTGACATGGACGATGAACAGCCCGAAAAGGGCAAAGCCGCGCAGGGCATCGACCATGTCGATGCGCGGCTGGTATTGGGTGTCGGTCGTCATGGCTTCCCCCGGAAAAGCGTCAGGCCGGCTTGCGTGTAAACGGCACGTTGACGGTCAGGTAGGTGGCAGCCCGCCACAACCATTCGAGCGGGCCATAATAGAAAAAGCGGAACCAAAGATGGGCGAAGACCATCTGCGCGATGAAAAAGCCGATGCCGAGCCAAAGCGCCTGGGCCTGGCTGAGGATGGCATGCATGCCGAGGCCGAAACCGTAATAGACCGGCACGAAGACCAGGGACTGCATGATGTAGAGCGTTAGCGTCATCCGGCCGACCGGCGCCAGCAGGTTCAGGACGCCACGGCCAAAGCCCTGGTAAAGCTCGATCAGGACCATCACCACGAACACCATCTGCGCCATGCACATCTGGTCGTCGACCACCGTGTTGAAGAGGTTGCGCGCCATGCCGTGGCCGTCGGCGTGCGGGATCAAGCCGATCAGCGGTCCACGGGCAAGATAAAGCGCCAGCCAGGCGACGACGGCCAACCCCATGGCGACAAAGCGCTGGACGCGGAATTTTTGCGGTGTCGAAAAGAACCCGATCCGCCCCAGCACCAGTCCGATGAGATAAAGTCCGGCGATCTGGGCCATCCGGCCGGATTCGATGTAGTACCACCATTTGCCAAGCTGACCCTCAAACGCGTTGCGTTTGATGACGTCGGCGAAGCTGCCGTGAATATAGACGCCGAGCGGATTGGCGCCCAGGAAATGCGGCGGCTGGTTGGCCCAGGCCGCACCGGCGATGGCTTCGTGCATCTGCCACAGCAAGGGCAGCTCGGCCATGCATAGCAGGCCGAGGACAAGCAGAATCCAGTTTGATTTGATACGGTCGAGCGGGATCAGGATCAGGCCCATCGGCGCCAGGACCTGCAGCACCTCGCCCATGTAAAACAGACCGTGCAGCCAGCCAAAAACGAACAGCAGGACGAGACGCCAGATAAAACGGCCCGAAAAATCGACTCCGCGCTGCGCCGCCCTGTCCATGATGATGAAAAAGCTGAGTCCGAAGCACAGGGCCAGCAGGGAGAACGACTTGCCTTCGAACAAGGCCCACAGCGTGTCGTGAATGAGGCTGGGGGTAGGGTGGGCCCAATAGAGTTCGAAATATTCGATCGAATGATTGAGGAACAGTCCCATCAGGGCAAAGCCGCGCAGGGCGTCGACCATCTCCATGCGTGGCTGGTGAGCCAGCGATGCGTTGCCCTGCGTCGTCATGATGTCCCTGTCGATGGCTTTTTCCTTACGGTAACACGATGTAACCGCTTTCATCCAGCCCAAAGTTCAATCCCGCGCCCTTGGATCAGCCACCACGATTATCTCTGGAAAAATCAGCGAAATCGCCTATATGGACCGCATGAAACGACCCTCCTTCAAAGACAAATCCCATTCCGGACGTGGTGCGGCCGACCAAGGCCCGACCCAACGCCAGCTGCGCGCCGGCGAACTGGTGCGCCATGCCCTGGTCGAAATCCTGCGCGAGGAAGACATCCACGACGAGGCGCTGGAAGGCGTTTCGATCACCGTCACCGAAGTGCGCTGCTCGCCTGACCTGCGCCACGCCACCGTCTTCGTCGAACCGCTTGGCGCCGGTCTCGGCGGCGTCACGATCACTCAGGACGAGATTGGCCCGGCCATCGCCGCGCTCAACAAACACTCGAAATTCCTGCGCGGTATCTTGGGCAAGATGATCGACATGAAGTTCACGCCCGACCTGCGCTTCATCCACGACGAAAGCTTCAACGAAGCCGCGCGCATCGATGCCCTGTTCATGCGGCCGGATATCGCCCGCGACCTGCACCATGATGATGAGGACGAGGACTAGGTGGCCCGCAAGAAAAAGGGCGACCCGATCCACGGCTGGATCTGTCTCGACAAGCCGCTTGAGATGACCTCGACCGCCGCCGTTTCCAAGGTGCGCTGGCTGTTCCAGGCGCAGAAGGCCGGCCACGCCGGCACGCTCGATCCGCTGGCCAGCGGCATCCTGCCGATCGCACTCGGCGAAGCGACGAAGACGGTGCCGTACCTGATGGAGGCCGACAAGGTCTATGAATTCACCATCGCCTTTGGCAAGACCACCGACAGCTACGATGCCGAAGGCCAGGTCATCGCCGAATCCGACGCCCGCCCAACGCGCGAAGCGACCGAAGCCGCCCTGGCGCAATTCATCGGCCCGATCCAGCAGGTGCCGCCGGCCTTTTCCGCCATCAAGGTCGACGGCCAGCGCGCTTACGATCTCGCCCGCGCCGGCCATGACGTCGAGCTGAAAGCCCGCGAAGTCGAGGTCTTCGATCTGACGCTTGATGCCTTCGACACAGAGACCGCAACCCTAAACCTGCATTGCGGCAAGGGCACCTATGTCCGCTCGATCGCCCGCGACCTGTGCGCCGATATGGGTGTGTGCGGCCATGTCATCGCCCTGCGCCGCACGCAGGTCGGCGCATTTGCAACAAAAGAGTCAATAACGCTGGAAAAGCTGATCGATTTGGTGCATAGAGGCGCCCATCTTGAGGCTTTACTTGGCGTAGAGACAGCGCTGGACGACATCCCGGCCCTGCCTGTGACGCAAGAGGAGGCTTCTCGATTAAAGCAAGGTCGTGACCTTGCCCTTTTGCCCCGTCAGATTGCGACTGTGACCGAGGCTCAAAAAGCCCGCCGCGAGGCTGGTTATCTTGAGTTTCCCGACACGGTCCAGGCGGTGCTCAACGGGCAGGTTCAGGCACTTTGCGAAACGCGGGCGGGGCGATTGTATCCCGTTCGCATCCTCAACCTTTGATCCTGTTATAAAGGAGCTACCCGATGTCGATTACTGCTGATCGCAAGACAGAAGTCATCAAAACCCACGCCCGCACCGAAAACGATACGGGCGGCCCGGAAGTCCAGATCGCGATCCTGTCGGAACGCATCAACAACCTGACCGAGCACTTCAAGGAACACAAGAAGGACAACCACTCGCGCCGCGGCCTCCTGAAAATGGTGTCGCAACGCCGTCGTCTTCTTGACTATCTCAAGAGCCGCGATACCGACCGGTATCAGGCCATCATCGGAACCCTCGGCATCCGCCGTTAAGTCTCGAAAACCAAGGGCTTGGGGAACTTCCTCAAGCCCTTGTTCTATATCTGAATGCCTCGCCTGTGAGGCGATTTATCCACCCCGCGGAACATCCGGTTCCGCTGATCCTCCAAGCCGGAAATGACGGCTCTCAATATGCGCCACGGAACGTCCGTGGCCACCTCCGCCGGAACATGGGGTTCCGCCGGAGCTGAACGAAAGAACACACATGTTTGACATCAAAAGAAAATCCATCGACTGGGCCGGCCGCAAGCTGACCCTGGAAACGGGCCGTGTCGCCCGCCAGGCCGACGCCGCCGTGCTCGCC